>RCMY010006023.1_pt1 | contig 15609 bp, 14 predicted proteins | sample 2041341 | NCBI WGS metagenome assembly RCMY01 (sample SAMN09708234, study PRJNA481090) | Marine sediment metagenome, whole genome shotgun sequencing project.
AACTCGTTCTTGCACCTATCGGCACACGAACTGACATATTGACCAACTCAAGGAGGCAGTGTATTCCGCAGGATCCTTCTAACCTTGACCCATGGCCTCAATGCCCACCGACCGACTCCCCCAAGGCGAAGAGAAGCGAACCGCTGTCCGAGAGATGTTCGACACGATCGCGCCTCGTTACGACATGGTCAATCGCATCATGACCTTCCGCATGGACGTTGGCTGGCGCAAGCGGGCAATGAAAGAGCTCCGATTCGGCCCTGGTGATGAGATCCTCGACCTTGCCTGCGGCACCGGCGACTTCTGCGTTTCCATCGAAGAGGCGAAGGCGAACCCAATCGGGGTCGACCTCTCGTTTGGCATGCTGGCCAACGCTCGAACCGATGCGCCCCTCGTGCAAGGAGACCTGCTGCAATTGCCAATCGCCGATGAGTCGGTGCAAGGAGCGGTGTGTGGGTTTGCGCTACGGAATCTTGTGTCACTGCCGCCATTCTTCGAAGAGCTTGCGAGAACGATCAAACCAGGAGGCCGGGTTGTTCTCCTCGACGTCGCCTCGCCAGACAATCGCATACTCAAGTTCGGCCACAACCTGTACTTCAACAAGGTCGTACCAATGATCGGCGGGTTGCTCAGCGACAAGACTGCGTATTCGTACCTCCCCCGATCAGTCTCGTATCTCCCTGAGCGTGACGTGCTGCTGAAGCAACTCGAAGCCGCCGGCTTCGTCGACGCCGAGCACATTCACCTCAGACCGGGAAGCGCCCAGATATTCGCCGCCACCAGGCCCCACGCCTAAATGCGGTAATTTGCGGTGGCCCAAAACACAAAGCGCCCCTGGGCGAACCCAGGGGCAACTCTGATCAGAACATGGCGACTAGCTCGTTAGGCGATTGCGCCTTTGCGGCTGCGAAGGACGAGGAGTCCGCCGCCCGCAATGAGTGCGAGACCTGCGCCAGCAAGGACGCCGGTTTCAACACCGGTAACAGGAAGTTGAGCCTTGGCTGCAACCGCAGGGGCTGCCGCAGCAACAGCAGCTGGTTCGACAGCAACGGGCGCATCGATCGTTGTGCCTAAGACCTCAACGTCGACCAGAGGGGCACATTTCACGTCAGGTGGGGCTGAGTCGGGGCACTGTGCTGATGCGACACCAGCAGATGCTCCGACGATTGACGCTGCGAGCATTGCGCCGATTAGCAGTTTCTTCATGACTCCGCCTTCGTTTGCTTTCTAAGAGTGCACTCAGCGTAGACCAAAACCGGGCGGGGCATACAGGGGAATCCTGCTTAGCAGTATGACAATGATGGACCATTGTTTCGGGATCGTGACAACTCTCACGATCGGTGACCTACCCGTCACCCACCGCGATCATTATCGGCGCGTTGTCGACGCTGGGCGCTCCCCCAATGAGCCACGTTGTCCCCCCGTATCGGGCCGACGGCAACACCGTCATTTCAGTTTGAGTCAAAGGAAGGGTGAAGGTTGCTGTTCTCGTGATCGTCGCTCCCCGCGGAATCGTCACCCGAGTCGCCATAACCCACACTTGCCCATCTGGCCCGAATACTTCAAGGGGCGTTTCGGGGCTGAAGCGAACATCGGTAGCGGACGCCGGGGCGTAGATCGCCAGCCTTCCGAGGTAGTCGCCCCTTTCAATCCCGATGGAATCCCAAATACCTGCGGTGAAGTCTGAGACGTCGCTCGGAGTTCGGTTTGCGATTGTTATCTCCAACGTGGCCTCAACCCCCGCATCGGTCACGACATCTGAATACTCGACGGAGACGTCGACGAAGGGATCGGTTTTCGAGGCAGTGAGGTTGAGCAGGTACGCGCCCACCTCGTCGCCCTGCAACGTCCCGGAAACACCGAGTGACTCCCAGGCTTCTTGCTCAGTCGCATCGGACGAATAGACAAGAATGTGCCGTGCTTCAGCAAGAGGCTTCAACACATTCAGCAGGTCAATGGGGTCCCAACTGCTCTGACCGAAGCGAGCGACAATCGCCCCGGCAAGAACTGATTGGCGCTCTCGACGCTCATCCTGGACTTCAACCGCTCGGTCCGAATACTCGATGTACTGATCAATGAGCAGATAGTCGGTCGCAGTCGTTGCATCGATGGTGAGTCCGTCAATTGTCACCGGGCCTGTGACATCAAGAAGGGCGCCGAGTACAAAGGGGTCGATTGCAACGACTCCCTCGACAACAGCCTGTTGCTGGGTATTCCACATCGAGACCGCTTGTGGGCCCGACCACTCGGCGAAGCGAGCGGAGTAGCCAAGTTTTCGATAGTCGTTTGCCGGCGACAAGAAACCCCATCGTGCGGTGATGTCGTCATCAACTATTGGCACGTACGGCACGGGATACAACTCGTTCGTAGGCTGCAGGTCGGGGCTCTGGATATCACCGTCGACAACGTTGATCTCGCCGATGGAGAGTGGCATGCCAATGCCGAGTCGCATTTCGGCGTTATTCGGTACGAGAAGTAGATAGTTCGAGCTGTCGAGGAACGAGATCATGCCAGCGAGAGCCACATTGGCTGTGCTCGCCGTGTCGACAAAGCTTGTTTGCTTCTCGATGAATTCGAGTCTGGCTTCGTGGAGCGGTCCAAGAAGACCGCTGCTTGGCCCAAGGTCGAGATCCCGAGCGTTGGCTTCTGCCCTGACAAGAACCGCCTCGATGTTCCGCAGCTGTGCGAGCCGATCCGGGTCTGCCGACTCGCCGAGGACTTCTTCGGCCGTCGTGAGCACAGGAACAAGACTCTCAGCCAGCGACGCTCCGCTGTTGGCTAAGGCAGTGGCCGACTCCAGTTGACGACCGAGAATGGGAAGCACCCGAACAGGGAAGAGCAGAGGTCGATCGAATTCATGTTGCGCAGCGCGAAACTCGATGACGCTCTGCTCAGCATTGGCTCGTAGCAGGCCAAGATCGGCGTTGGTCAGTTGTTCGACGGTCGTGACCTCGGTAAGCGTCCGGGCAAGTGACTCGCCCTCAAGGGCATGAGAACGAGCTGTGAGGCCAGCTTGAAGAACTGCAGCACCCCACAGCACACCAGTGACGAGAAGCCAGCGTTTCCACCATAATTGGGGACCCTTTTCGTTCACCAGAGCACCGTAGCCAACAAGGATGGCCAAGTCACGCACCGCACCGATACCAGCCGAGACCAGTCGTGCTACCTGCTAGGAGCGGCGAAACGAACGCAGACGAAGCAAAACGCTGCCAGCGGCTGCTGAAATGGCCGCGATGGCAATACCAACGATCCATCCGAATGGGATGCTCATACCGTCACCTGGCTCAGCCGGGCCCTCGACAAAAGCAAGTGCAGGTGGGGCGTCATCGACAACCGACTGATCAGGCTGTGGTGAGGTAATTGTCGCCGCTCCCGAATCTACGAGAGCCGTCGGCACCGTGCCCGCCTCGGAAGCATCACTTGGCGACGTCGGTGTGACGATGACCAGGCCACTTTGCGTGTCGGCGATCTGACCAGAGGCCGTGCTTCCTGAAGCGAGCTCTGTCGATTGTTGCGCAGGTGCGGCTGCTGCCGGTGCCGCATTGTTCTGCTCTGGCACCTGTGCAGCGGGTGTTGGCGGTGCGGCCGATTCGTCGCTATCAAGTTCTGGTGTCGGGTTGCTGGCAGCAGCGTCTTCAGCGGGCTGCTGCGGAGAAGTTGGTTCTTCTCCGAACGCCGAGCCAGGGCCCGACCCGGAGTCGGCTGTGCTGGCCTCACCCAGTGCTGGAACACTGCCAGGGAAGTAGCTTGCGTCGACCACAGTCGTGCCACCTGCGGCCACCGCTCCGATGTTTCCCGACGCTTGCACGAGCCCCTCACCAGACGGGGTCCCCTCAGCGACCCAGCCTTGTGCCGTCCAGAAGATGTTGTCGGTGATCGTGATCGGGTACGGGCCGAAGTCTGAAAAGCTGCGGACTCTCACGGCCCTGGCTCGATTTCCGTCGCCGCTTAAGCCCCAGATCCTATTTCGCGAGATCTCAACGCCGCCGTGGCCAACCCAAATCGCCCAATCGTTTGCCCCGGGCACTCGGTCGAGGTTCTGGTTCCAGATCAGATTGTCAACGATCGTAATCGTGTCTGCCTCGTCCGGCTTGGGGTTGACGGCACCGCTGCTGTAGTGCGCCGAGATTGCACCACCGTTGATTGGTGCTAGATCGTGGATTCTGTTGCCCTGAACAAGAATATTCCGAGTGCCGGTCTTGATGTCTATACCTTCAGAACCCGTACGCGAAATGTCGTTTCCCCGAATGACTACGTCGCTCGACTCGTCAAGCCACTCAGTCCGTCCATACCCGATGTAGATCCCTTCGCCAAAGACAGGCGCCGTTTGGCCCGTGTCGGAGACAACGTTATTTTCAACCAGAATGTAGTGACTCGACATACTCGTCTCGATCTTGCCAGTCACAATAATTCCCGAATGGCCGGTGAGGGTGACTGTGTTGTTCGAGATTCGGACCGGTGATGCAGCCGAACCCTCGACTTGGATCAGCCGGAGCCCGAACTGAGAATTACGTATCGAGACGCCGTCGACCCAAATGTGGTCTGCGTAGATGACGTCAAGGCCGACCTTGCCGTTGCTGGTGTCTCCAGGATCGATCCACACGCCAGGATCGGCTGTAATCGTGATCGGCTGCTCCGCCGTCCCTGATGCGGCTGTTCCCGAGCCATCGCTTGTGCCGCGGTAGGTAAGGGGTTGGTTGATAGTCGCCGTCAGCCGGATGGTGTCCCCGGGGCGAGCATTCTGCGTGGCAGCGGTCCAATCGGATGGCGATGCAACAAGGAAGGTCTGGGGCCCAGTCTGGGCGGCTGCGCTGGGCACAGGGGCATCGATCCGGTCCTGGCTTGAGCCAAGCACCTCAGCCTGGCTGTTGGCTACGGGAATCTGTTGGCTGGATTCCAGCTCACCCTGTCGGCCGGACTCCGAGCGAACTATTCCTATGATTGCAAAAAACACCGCAAAGGCGATAAGCATGCCGAATAGGCGTCGACGATTAGACACAATGGTTCATCGGTTGACCGTTAACCGCTCTTGAGTTATCGCTTCGATGCCAGCCAATGCCGACGCCAACGGCACCATCTTGTCCACTTTCACCTTCCGCCGCGCTCCAAGACAAGCGCCCGCCGAGCCTACCATGACCGCCAAACGAGCGAACATCACCACGCTAGGTGAGCCTCGATGCGTCATCCTTGCGCCGACGGTGTTCCTCCTGCTCGGCGATAAGGGGCATGTCTCGACCGTGTTTGGAGTAGAGAACGGCTAGCACCAGAAGGAGCCATGCGAACCCGCCGCCGGTGACGCCAGGCTCCGACAACGACACCAACAGAACGGTCGTCATGAATGTCAGCGGCCACAGGCCGAGCATTCCGGGCACCCGCCGAGTCGTTTCGATTGCGCGGCCGATGCCGCGGATGAAGAACAGCAGGTACATCCCAAGACCAACGATCCCGGCGTCGAGCATGATCTGGAAGAATGCGTTGTGGGCGTGGGTGGGTTCCCACGTGTTTACCTTAAAGACCTCGAAAAGGGGACCGAACTCGTCGGTGAAGGCAATGCTGTAGCCGTACCCAAGCCAAAACGCGTTCTTGACGGGGTCGACCAGCGAAGCCCAGAGAAGAGTCCGGCCAGTCAGGGTCACGTCCTTCTCGAGCCAGCGGGCTAGGAGGGCCAAGTTCGCTGTCGCAAAGAGAATACTCAACACGGTTGAGCCACCGAGGGACAGAATGACGGCGCCCCTCAACGTTTTTCTGGCCCGAAATGCCTGGTAGAAGAAGAGCAAGCCGCTGCTCAGGAAAGTGGCGACCATCATCGTCTTCGAATCGCTCCCGATAAGGAGGGGAACGTGGACTAGCAACGTTGCTCTTGAGATCCATCGCCACCGCGGAGCCGCCCGATCGAGCAAGATCATGGATGGGATGGTGATCGCAGCAGTGAACCCGAGAGCGTTTTTCTGAGCGAAGACTCCCGTCCACTCCGCACCGTCACTAACAGTGACGCCATATTGCGGCATTGCGAATACCAAGGCGATGCAGATTGCCCCTCCAATGAGCGACGCTACCGCAAACATGGAGAGAATCTCAGCCAAGCCAAAGCGCATGAATAAATAGAGCCCATAGAGCGTCGTCGAGATCAGGAGGATTGACCAGCGAGCGGTCAGCATCAGGTTGAACGACCAGAAGGTCGACATAAACATGAGCCCAACGAAGGCAAAGAGCACAGGCTCCATCTGAACAATCTTGAGCAAGAGGTCGATCGAGCCGAGCACACGAAGCACACCGAGGCCGATCAGGCCAAGGGTCAGGAGCACGAGCAGCGGATTCGAGGAGTCGTTAAGGATGTCTGCTCTCGTCTTGAACCATGAGGTTGGAATGCCATACAACATGATGAAGATCGTGAATGTGGCGAGGAATCGTTCTATCCCACCTGGTCGCAGGATCGGCTCAGGCTGAGTCGCTGTGGCGCGCTCGTCTGAGTGTTCAAGGACGATGCCAGGGTGAGGCACAATTTCGGCAGGACTAGTCACCCGCTGCAGCGTAGTAGGAATAGCGATCTTTCCTGAAGAGGCGATTCACCTTGACACGCTTTCGATTCATCACCGCGCCGATTAAACGGCTGCCGCTTCGTTCGAGGTCGGCGCGCACCTGGAGCAAGTCATGGGTTTCGGTACGCCTTGTGTCTACGACAACGATTACACCGTCAACGTGCCGGGCCGCCGCTGTCGCGTCAGCCGTGCTCAAAATCGGTGGCGTGTCGACGATGACCAAGTCGACGTCTTCCTTCAGCAGCTTCATCAGAAGGCCGAAACGTTCTGATCCGAGGAGCTCACCTGGATTCGCTGGGGGTGGACCGGCGGGCATGACCCACAGGCTTTCGACGCCAGGGATTTCAAGAGCGACCAACTCGTCGTCGCCGCCGAGGTAACTCGACAGCCCCTTCTCCCCCACTTCAAGACCAAACCGAGCCTCTTGCGTCGGGCGACGCATGTCTGCGCTGACTAGGACAACTCGGGAACCAGCCTGGGCCGCGGCGATGGCTAGGTTGGCCGATGTCAGACTCTTTCCTTCGCTTGGCGAGGCTGATGTCACAATGATCGTGGCGATGTCTTCGGTCCGTTTGATGAAATCTACTGCGCTTCTCAAACGGCGGAATCCTTCTTTGGCAGCTGCCGTCCGGCCCTTGTTGTTCGAGCTCGTCATTACGAGCGTTGCCGGGCCAGATCGCTGGCCAAAGCCAAGTGTTGGGACTCCGCCAATGACGTTTGTTCCGAGGGCAAGGGCGATGTCGTCGTCGTCGCGGGCCGTTGTGTCGAGTCGCTCCATAAGAAATGCGGTGACGATGCCGGCGCCGAGGCCGACAATCGCTCCACCAATCATCAACAACTTCTCGGAGATCCCAAGCGGAGCGCCCGGCGTATCGGCTCTGCGAATAACCGACGCCGTCACAGTCCTCGATACGAGGCTCGCTTGTGCGTCTCTGGCCTCGTTCACGAGCGCTGTGACCCTGTTGCGGGCTGTGTTCAGCTCAGTGCGCACATTCGAGGTTTCCTCAGTGTTGGTACGAACTGCATCATCGCGAGCCTCACCAGCGGCGAAGTCGCGGTAGATCGCCGCCCGGTCAAGGTCGAGTTGCGATGCTTCGTTGTCTAGCCGGGTGATCTCAAGCTCCAAGGCCGCTGCCTCAGCGTTTGCTGATTCCTGTTTCGAGGTGAAATACCCAACTGCCTCAGCCTCACGTTGCTCCACGTACGCATCTGCGAAAGCATTGGCGCGGTCAGCAGCCGCTTGAGCATCGGTGTTGGATGCAGTCACATTCAAGACATCGCTGCCGTCCCTGAACACCACGCGAACTCCACCGAGTAACTCCTCGGGCTCGCCATCAAAACCAAGTAGCTCGGCTGCCCCGGCCGCAGTCTGTGAACTTTCGAGCACCTCACGTTCTTTGTCGAGATTCGGGGTCACCAGGTTTGCGTTTGTCGATCCAACCGGTGTCGGGTAAAGAACTACGCGGGCCTCAGCCTCAAATGAATCGACTCGAGAGTCGGCAAAAAACATCGCCAAGGCAATGCCAGCGAGCATCGCAAGAACCACCAAGAAGCGGTGCATACGAACGGCACGCAGATAGTCCTCTAGCCGCGCGGTATCTTTCGCGGCAGAGTCTTGTTGGAACATCATGGAGTAGTGCCTTCCGAAGCCGTCACACAGTATGCCAGAACAATTCGGTCATGCCAGGCGCGCTCAGTGGGCGCCGCTGACAGTTCGAAGCAAGTACCATTCGCCGATGCGCCCAAGCACCACCGACGCCAATTACTCCTATGACATGCACCGGCAGTTAGAACAAGATCCCGCACGCTACGACCGTATGCCGAGCTCAATTGTTGACCCCAAGTCAATCGATGCCTGGCGGCACGACCGGATGCGGTCTGCCTTTCTTCCGTTCATCGCAGAATGGCCGGGTGCGAAGTGGCTCACGATTGGCGATGGCCGATTCGGTGCCGACGCTCACTATCTTCTGTCCCATGGTGCTGATGCCACCGCTTCCAGCCTGACTGACCACACGCTGAGGCAGTCGCACGAGCAAGGACACATTGCCGAGTTTGCCTCAGTAAACGCTGAGGCAATCGACTACGACGATGGCGCCTTTGATTTCGTCGTATGCAAAGAGGCGTACCACCACCTTCCACGTCCACCGATTGGTTTCTACGAAATGCTTCGCGTGGCGAATGAGGCCGTCATCATGATCGAACCAATCGATCACCGCAACGGCGGCGTGCTTCTCAAGCTCAAAGGGCTAGTAAAGAAGGTCCTTCGAGGCGACGGAATCGCCGAGTTCGAGCCTGACGGAAACTATCTCTATCGGGTCCGCCCGGCCGAAATTGGCAAGCTCTTGGCGGCCCTGAACTACACGACGTATGCGTATCGCCCGTTCAACGATTTCTATGTTGGGGGGCTGGCAAACAAGAAGGCTTCCAAGTGGAGCCTCGCCATGCGGTGCACACAACTCGGGATTCTTGTACAGAACGCACTCTGTCGGTCCGGCTTGCTCGGGTATGGACTTGCGTCGATTGTCGCGTTCAAACGAGAGCCCTCCCCGGAAGCCTTGGCCGCGCTACGTGACGCTGACTTCGCGATTCGAGATCTACCCCGAAATCCATACTTGACAACAGCGGACGAGCCTGAAGCCGATTCGTAGAGGCCCTGGTATCACTTACCGGCCCGAAGCTCCTGTATGAGTTCAAGAATGGCCGCCGACCTGTCTGCTTTGTTTTTGTGACGGTCGAAGCTCGCAGCCGCGAAGCTGAGCTCCTCGATGTGTTGCCGGTTCGTTGCGAGTCCGACCAGAGCGTCTGCCAGCCTCGAGGCAAGACTCGACGCCGGGCCATACGAGATCTTTCGGGCCCAAGACGGATCAGTAATGAAGGCTGCGCCGTGGTGGTCGACACACACCACTGGGACATTGCGAGCGAGCGCTTCCATCGCTACAGAACAACCAGAATCTCGCAGGCTGGTGAAAAGCACGACATCATGTTGGTCATACAGTTCGTCGAGGTCGCTGGCTGGCACCGCACCAACGAACGTCACGAATGGTCGATCTTCCTCCGAAAGCACAGCGTCGGGGCCCCCGCCAACAACCGTTAGCGTCATCGCGGCGTCGGCAGAAGCAATAGAGAATGCCTCAAGCGCAAGCCGAAGACCCTTCCGTCCGATCAGCCGACTGACCCAGAGCACCCGAAGCGGTTGCGCAGGATCGGAGGTTTTTATGGTCTTTGATCTCGCCCCCATGGCGAAGTCGGCCATTTGCATGCGGTTCTGGTAGCCCGAATGCTTGGCCAATCGGTCGGTCTCGTTGTTGCACGAGATCACAACGTCGACTCGCTTTGCCAGCCGACGCTGTGAGGGCCGAAGGGGTTCGACCAACACCGAGAGGTTCCTGAGGTACTCCGTTGCCGCTGCTGATCCCATGAAGCGAACTGCGCTCCAAGGCATCTGTTGTCCGCCGCCAACTGGACCAAGAATGATTGGCAATCCTTCAATCTCGGTGAGTGGGCTGCCGAGACGGATGTTTCCGTAGGACACATGCTGGCCGACATCGAAAGGATCCGCGGCATGCAGCGCTTTGAGTCGAGACGATGTGTTTCGCAAGAAGGCTGTGTACTCCGACGTCACTGCCAGGTGATTCGGCAACCAATCTCGGCGCTCGCTGACGCCGTCGCGAACGTCATTCGGCGAACGTCGCCTTGGTATGCCTCGATCGCGTCGCTGTTGGTCGAGTCCGTGAAGATGGTGACGTCTGCGCCAGCGGCAGCAAGACCCTCGGCCCATTCCCAGCCCGTGCGATTCTCCGAAGAAGAGTCGGGTTGGCAGCCGTGTGCTACCAGAGCGAGTCGCAGAGGCGTCTTGTTCTCAGACACAGGGTTCTCATTCACCGCCGCACCCCCGTCCGCTTGCCGGTGTTGGATCGATTCTTCAGCATCATCTCTACACCAGCAACAAACCTTCCGGCACTTGCCTCAACTGCTAGATCGGGCAATGCTGCATCGCATCCCTTGGCGAGATGCTCAAGCGCCTCGTCATCGTCAAGTAGCTCCACGACTACGTCGGCATATTCCACTGCCGTCATCGACCCGGGCACCATGAGCCCGTTCTCCCCGTGAACGAGGTAGTCGAGTTCGTGGGTGTAGATCGACGGTTCAGTCGTGATCATGGGAGCGCGGTGCCGGAACGAGTCGACGACATGAAGGCCGGCAAGGCCAGGATGGATAGTCACCGACGCGATGCTCGCAAGGGCAACCTTGTCGGCCTCAAACCGGGTGCCGAGAAGATGGACCCAGGGTCGTGTCGAAGCCCACTCCTCCATCTGCTCATAAAACTCGCCCTTGCCAATGACCATGAAGCCAAATCCCGCAACCTCAGCATGAATCCGGTCAAGCGCAGGCTGGAGAAAGTCGATTCGTTTCGACTGATCTAGCGATGAGACCATCACACCAAGATGCGAGTACCGACCGGCGAGATCTGTGGCCAACTCTTTCGCCTCAGGGCTCGCGTCGTCTTTGTTTGGAGCGCTTGTCGTGTTACGAACGACGGTAATTTCCTCGGGAGCGACGCCAACTTCGATGGCCCTTGTCCGAGAGGTTTCGGTATACGCAAAGAATCGGTCGCAACGTCTTGTTTCAAAGTGCTTCAGCTTTGCCGCTGGCGAGTCAGAGTTCGGGTTCTGTAAATCAAAATGCTCGCCATGGCCCCACATCGCCCACCCGATCCTCGGCCGGATTGCGGAAATAGCGAGGAGTAAGTTAAGAAGCAGGCTCGACTCTTGCTGGACAATGACGATGTCGCTGCGTCTGGCTAATCGCAGCACCGGTTGATACACAACGTCGTTGCCTCGAGCTGAGAGTGTCTTGTTAGCGCGATACTCGGCAAAGTCGGCGGTGGTTCCGGTCTGTCGAGCAGCAACGCTTCCAGGCGACTGACCATGGATGATTGTCACCAGATGACCATCGGCCTCAAGCCGTCGCTTGACGGCAGCGAGAAACTCGACCCTGTACTTTGGTAGCCACTCAAGAGCGATGAGAACCGAGCTCATCGAAGTCCGAGCAGCCGTTCGTGCTCGGCGATCTGAGCGCTTGGCATCCGCTCGCCCATTGTGCGTGCGGGGTTGCCGGCAACGATCGCATACGGCGGAACGTCTTTCGTGACGACAGAGCCGGCAGCGACGATCGAGCCGCGACCGACCGTCGTGCCAGAAAGCACAACGCACCCGAACCCGAGCCAGACATCGTCTTCGACAATCAGTCGTTCTTCGAGCCCTTTGCCGGTGTAGTCGGCGTCACCAATCCAAGGCGCTTCCGTCATGCCGCGACCAACGACGCTCGCGTCATGGTCGTAGCGGCCGACGAGACCGACGTTATTGGCAATGAGCACATCGTTGCCAATGGACCCGTCGAAGGTGACCGAGCAGTAGCGGCCGATATAGACGCGAGACCCAATGGTGAGACCATTGGCCGACTCGACCCGTGTCCCAATCCCAATATGGAGATCAGGGTGATAGCTCACCGGGCCCCTGATCGTCAGCTTTCTCTGTAGCGGCCGAACGACCCGCCAACCGAGGCTTCTTATAAGTTGCTGGGCGCCGGATCCGACTCCTTTTGGTGCGCTGCTCATACCTCTGGTCCCTCTCGTCGTTGTCGGCTCCAGCAAATCTAACTGGGGCGATCTTAGCGATGGGCGGATAGACCCTGGATCACCTTCGGCCTGACACAGTAGATTGTTACAGGCACGTGCCCAGATAGCTTAGCAAGCCGTAGTGGACAGCCGCCGGGGGAACATTGACTGGCAAGCCAAGCGAAAACGCATTCTCGATTGCCATCTGCACATACCGCCGCCCACTAGGACTCCGACGACTACTCGACTCAATCGCTGGCTCTGCTCGCTGGCCCGATCATTGGCGACTCATTGAGATTCTCGTTGTCGACAACGACCCAGCTGGGTCAGCCCAGACCGTCGTTGACTACGACATTGGCCATCCAATTCGTTATGTTCACGAGGCAACGCCCGGCGTGACCAACGCTCGCAATCGAGTACTCGCGGAAGCCGCGGGCGACGTTGTCGTGCTCGTTGATGACGATGAGATTGTGACCGAAGACTGGCCGCACGCACTGCTTGAATGGATGGATCAGTCGGGGGCAGCCATGGTTGGGGGCCCTGTCATCGCAGACTTCCAGGAACCGCCGCCGGCGTGGGTCATCGAGGGGCGGTTCTTTGAGAAAACACCTCACCAAACAGGGATGGAGACCAACTGGCTCCCAACGAACAACTTGGCGATGCGTCTCGCTCCCGTTCGGAATCTGGGACTCACCTACTCCGCTGATTTCAACACTACGGGAGGCGAAGACTACGACTTCTCGCGCTCGGCATGGCTCAAGGGCCTGAAGCTCCAACAGTGTGCTGGCGGTTCGGTGCACGAAATTGTTGGTCCTGATCGCACGACGGTCGATTGGCTCGCGATTCGAGAGCGCCAATCGACGAGCAACCAGTTCGCGTCGAGGGCCAAGGTCGACGGTCGGGTCCGAGTGCTCCTACAGAGTCTGCCTGGAGCGAGCTTTCGACTCGGCCAGGCAATCGGTCTGGCGTTGTTGGGAACGATTCAACGAGACAAGACGAAGCGAGTCAGAGCCAAGCTCACGTTCTATAGGATCTGGGGAATGCTCTCTGGCCTCACCGGATCACGACCGGAGAACTACGGGACAGCGTCTGGCGGTGACGAATGGACCCCATAGCCGCTGCATCCCAGTTCATCCAACGCCGTTCGAGCCCGTTCAACGGCGGCCGGGTTGCGATTCGTCGATACTCGCTTGGCCTTGCTGCTGAGGCAAGCACATGGAGCGATGTCGTTGCGAAGATCGACGACCTGGATTCTCAGGTCGTTTCGATTGACATCTTCGACACCGTCAACCAGCGAACGGTCCTCGGCGAGGCCAACATCGAACGCTTGGTCTGCGAAGAAGCAGCCAAGTCAAATGCATGGCCCGGCACCGCCGACGACATGTTCAGCCGCCGGAAAGTGGCGCAACAAGCCGAACCAAGCGCTTCGGCGCTGCGATGGTACGAGCTAATGGGGGCGCGTGACCCAGAAGCGCTTTTCAACGCAGAACTCGCGCTCGAACTCGCCTTGGCCAGGCCAGCGCCGGGAGCACTCGCTGCTCTTCAGGCGGTTCGTGCTTCTGGTCGCCACATCTGCTTCACCTCAGATATGCACCTGCCTGGCCCTTCGTTGCGGACGCTCCTCGAACATCTTGACCTCATCGAAGAGCGTGATGACGTTATCTCATCTTGCGATCACGGAGCCTCCAAATTCGAAGGACCCCTATTCGACGTCGTCTCGTCTCAGTTCCAAGGCCAGTCAATCGTTCACGTCGGCAATAACAAGTGGGCTGATGGAGCGATGCCTGTCGCCTATGGCATCTCATCAATCTACTTTCCGACCCTGAATCCAAATCGTTACGAAGCCGCTTTTCAAGATGCCGGGATCGCCGGTGGCATTGTGGCCGCTGCGAGTAGGGACGCCCGCGTCAACGCGGAGCGGAGCGCGCTTGCGAGCACCGGCGCGTCGGTGCTTGGGCAGGCAATGATCGCCTTCACCCTCTGGACACTCCAACGAGCTCGTGAGGACAATCTCGACGGCATCGCGTTCGCCGCTCGCGACGGTGAGATCTCGTTTCGAATGGCGCAGCTGCTTCCTGACGAGCTCACACGAGGCGTTCCCTTCCGGTATCTACACGGCAACCGTCGGAGCTTTCAGTTGGCCGGAGTCGCATCACTCGGTGTCTCCGATTGGCTCGAAATTGGTCTCGACAATCCAGGTTCAGGACTCCGAAGGGGCCTGCACGATCGCCCGTTGTCGGCATCGCTCGAGCGGCTTGGTTACGAGCACAATGGCATTCCCAACGACCTGTCGATCGCCGTAATCGATGCGAACGCGCCACTCAGATCGGACCGGCTCGGCGACTGGACGGATTTCCTCGCCGACGAGCGTGTCCAACAGCAACTGCTGAAGGAGGGTGCATCCTTCCGGGCCGCAATCATCAGCTACCTTTCTTCAATCGATATCACCTCTGGAAAATGGGCGATTGTTGACGTGGGCTGGCGTGGCGAATCGACTGCAATGGTGTCGAGCACCGTTTCGGCGGCCACCGGGCAATCTCCGCTGTGTCTTCACTTCGGCGGAAACGGCGTCACTCCCGCGATCGAGCGCACTACACGAATCGAACGTTTTGCCTTTGACGGCGTCGAACGCCCGGTGCCCTTTCCCGGTATCACCGATGCAGTCGAGAATCTGACGGCGTCTGGCCAGGCCAGGGCCACCGCATTTCATCATCTCGAGGGAGCGCAGTTCGCTCAGCCCGTCTTCGACAACGGGACGCCGTTGGTGGCGACACCCGAACGTGACACCCTGTGGGCGGCAGCACTCGATGTTGCCGCACGACTCGGCGAGACATCTGCGTTTCTCGTGCCGTACCTTGCCGATGTCACAATTCTCGCGGCCCCGAGCATCTCAGTGCTCGATGCCTATTGGAACGCACCCTCGAACGCCGAGGCCGACCAGCTTGGTGCCTTCTGCTACGAAACCGACGACGCTGGTGAAGCAGTTGCTCCCATCGCGATCCGGTACCGGTTGGCTTCGCTCCTTGGCCCGAAAGAGCAAACGCTTCGCGTATGGAGGCAGGGATCGTTGCAACTCACCCCAGCTCCGACACGCTTCGTGCTGCAAGCGGCCCAGATGCTGCGCAATTGGCGGCGCGCCCTATGAGGCGCATAACGACGACCCGGCCAGAGACGCCTCCGAAGGACGACGTGCTCGACGCCAGGCTTGGCAATCAGACCGCTTGGGCGATGGTAAGCGAACTTCTGATGTTCGTCAGCATGATCGTGTCGTTTCTGGTCCTACCGCTCCGGCTCACCGAAATCGACTACGGCGTGCTCGGCGCCATTCAAGGCTTGCTGAGCCCGGCAATCCAACTCAGCACCTTAGGGGCTCCAGCTCTCTTCATTCGTCGGGTTGCTCAGTCGTCCGATGTGCACGACTCATGGCGTCGGCTCCTCTCGGTTACCGGCTTG
>RCMY010002825.1_pt1 | contig 15607 bp, 17 predicted proteins | sample 2041341 | NCBI WGS metagenome assembly RCMY01 (sample SAMN09708234, study PRJNA481090) | Marine sediment metagenome, whole genome shotgun sequencing project.
GTAAGTCTTACATCGGATGGGGTACGCGACAGAGATGAACGAATGTGCGCGCATTTGGTCAAATCACACGCAGATATGGACCGCATCATCGAATGCGTTGTAGATTTCTCTAAAAAAGCAAGTTAAATCAATGGATACAAAGGTTTCAGACTAGCCCCTGCGGCCAACTCTGAATCTGAAAAGAGCACTATTTTTACCGGCGGAGGGTAAAGGTGATAAGATTACTACATGTTGAGGATGACGAGTCGATACGCGAAATCGTGGAGTTGGCGCTTGAAATGGCAGGCGGGTTTGAGGTTGTTCAATGCAAATGCGGTGAAGATGCGCTTGTGCGGGCGAATGATTACATACCAGACGTTTTGCTGCTGGATATGATGATGCCCGGATTGACCGGTCGTCAAACACTTGAACTGCTGCGTGAACGGCCCGCGTTTGCAGAAATTCCGGCGATTTTCATGACAGCGCGCGCGCAGCCAAACGAAATGGACGAACTTCGCCAGATTGGCGCTGTCGATGTGATTAGTAAGCCATTTGATCCAATTACGCTGGGTGATCAGATCAAGGCAGCCATAAGTTGAGCTAAAGGGTCAGGGTACGTGCACCATTTCGGGATGTGCTTCGATCAAAGTCTGGCAAAGCTGCACAAAGTTATCCATGTGAAAGATCAATGCACCGGGGCAAATGGCAAGGTCGGCATCGGCACCGCTTAGATGTGCGTCAATCTCGGTTTCGACGTTCCGCGCCTCGTGGCCCAAGCCTTCGAACCCAAGAGATCCTGCAGTGCCCGCTATCTGATGCAGCAAAGTTCGCGCGCTTTCCAAGCTTCCGTTGATTTCATCAAGCTCATAGCTCTCCCACGCGATTATTGCGTATTCGGCAATCGCGATTTGGCGGTCTCTCAGCATCTCAAGGAAACGCGCGCGAATGCGTTCTATCCCGGGTAATTCAAGTTTCTGATGGATCATGCTGAGAGACCAATCTGCCACGCGTTCCTTTGCGCGTGCTGATAAGTGGTAACTGCGGCCTCGGACGAGGCATGCGCCGCCGATATTGCATCCATCACCGAAGCGCTGGTTTTCCAGATCAGTCTGATCGCTTCACCCGCGCAAACCCGTGGTTCGATGCGCTGTCCCTGATTGTTGAATAGCTCGGTCTTGGCGATGGTTAGATTTACACTATTGGCAAGGGCCTTAGTGTCGGGCCGCCAGCCGCTTTCAGTAATGCAAACAAACGTACCGTTTCCAGCATAGGACATCAGGAACTGGCTGTTCTCAAGAGTGTCCGAGATGATTTCACCTATATCAGCCAATACAGAATAGAACTCAAATGGTGACATGGTGCTATGGAATTCTTCGATCTCTCGGATCGTGAACGCAAAGGCGGTTGAGCCGAACAGGTCATTACGGCCTAGTTGGTGAATGTAATTCTCAAGTGCCATAAAATCGATCAGATTGTCGACATCATAGATCGACACGGGTTCATGCAAATCAATTGGCGGTATTACCTTGTTGTACTCTGGGCTTATCGCCTTGGCTGCAAAGATCTTGCCTGTGTGCGCTTGGCGCTCGCCAAAAGCGCGATCCACAAGCGCGATCCGCGCCTTAAGTTCGAACATCTCGAACGGTTTGGTCACATAGTCGGTCGCACCGGCGGCAAATGCCGCATCAATATAGACCTTTTCTGACATGGCCGTAAGCATAAGGATCGGCGTGTCAAAGTAGTCGTCCATGCCGCGAATCTGGGAGGCAAGTGTGATGCCGTCTGTCCCGGGCATCTGAATATCAAGCAAGAAGCAATCAAAGGGCGCGCGGGCATTTGCCTGGATCACCTCGGTTGCTTCATTGGCACAAGACGCTAGAATCAGCTTGTGATCTGTCATTGTCTCGATGAAATGCGCAAGCAGTTCAAGGATGATCGGATCGTCATCAACCGCAAGAATTTTCATTTAACCAGCCCCACTAAATATTAAACCAGCAAGACAACGAATGCCTGCTGAACGTATCAACAACTTGGAGGGGAATCGTGTCAGAATATGGGCGATTTTGATCCTTTATCAGGGAAATTCTGTGTGCTGCCACCAATTTTATGACAGGCCTAGACGAAGGTACCCTTGAAAATGATTAAGAGTTTTGGCACCAGCCCCGCCGGTGAAACGGTCAAAATATGTCAATTGCGCGCTGGCGGATCGACCGCCCGCATCCTGTCTTGGGGTGCCACACTTCAAGATTATCGTGTGGCTGGTGTCGATCACAGTTTGGTTTTGGGCAGCGAGTCGCTTGGCGCGTATCTTGGTCCGATGCGCTATTTCGGCGCGATTGTAGGGCCAGTTGCAAATCGGATTGCGCAGGGTCGGATGCAAATTAATGACAAGATTTTTCATTTAGACACAAACGAAAATGGGCGCACGACATTGCACAGTGGTTGTGCCGGTTTTAGCGACCGGAACTGGACGCTAAGGCAAGTTTCGGATGACACATGTCATTTAGCACTGGAGCACCCGGATGGGTTGGGTGGGTTTCCGGGCAACATGGTTGTGACGGCCACGTACCATCTGGACATGGAAGGTGTAATGAATATTGAAATCACGGGCCATTCGGATGCCGATACGTTTTTTAACCCTGCGTTTCATGGGTATTGGAATTTATCCAAGCATCGCGATATGTCGGATCACAAGCTTACAATTAGGGCCGATAAATATTTGCCGGTTAACGCGGATCAAATCCCATTGGGGGGGCCTGTCGCGGTGGATGGTACCGATTTCGACTACAGGCGGCCTCGCACTATCGGTTCTGAACTGGATCATAATTTTTGCCTGGAGTGGTCTGAAACGGCGATGCAGACAGTCTGTCGACTACAAACACCCGCACTTGAGTTAAATGTCCAAACCAATCAACCCGGTGTGCAAATCTACAACGGGATCCATATAGATACGGGCACCTTAAACGGCCATGCAGGTTGGCCCTATGGTCCTTGCACAGGCTTGGCGATTGAACCGCAGTTCTGGCCGGATAGCCCAAACCAACCGGCCTATCCGTCCTGCCTGCTAAAAGTAGGGCAGACATCCGTGCATCGCACCCGCTTTCAGGTCTCGCGTTCAAGCTGACAGGGCCGTGACAGCTTGGGCGCAACAGGAATGCTACATTTCAATAAACGTAGTCGGTCGATAGAAATTGACACTACCGGGTCACGTGGTAATTCTCTGATATAATAAGGCAAGCTTACAAAGAGAATGATGAAACACTAATGCGCACAAAGATCGACACCGACAGTTTTGGCTTTTTGTTTAATGATATCGCCAGAATCACCCGAAGCGTTTTTGCGCGCGAAATCGAAGCGGGCCAATTGACCGTTACAGCCGCCGAGGCTCGGGTTCTTGCGCACATGGCCCGATGTGGTCCGACACGACAGCACCTGTTGGCCGAAAGCCTTGGTATGACCCCAATGAGTCTGACCGGTTTTCTGGACAGGCTCGAGGCTGACGGACTGATCGCAAGGGAAGCTGACCCCAATGACCGCCGGGCAAAAATCGTGACCCTTACACCAAAGGCCAACGGAACCTTGTCGCAGATCGCACAAGCGGGGGAGCGGACCGAGCAAGCAATCTCCTCTGGTCTGTGCCCAGATGATTGGGCGGCATTTGTCGAGACAGCCCGCAAGTTACGCGCCAACATAGACGGTCCCCGTGTGGCGGCGGCCAATACAGAAGACGCGCTATGACAACACCGCTGATGAGCGAACGCAGGGTTAGTATCATTGGCGCAATGCTTGTGGCGATTGGGCCTGTTTCTATGGCACTTTATACCCCTGCCATGACCGAACTGGTTCACCAGTTCGGGACCACCGAATCGGTAATAAAACTCTCTCTTACATTGTATTTTGGCGGTTTTGCTTGCGCACAGCTGGTTGCGGGGCCTTTGTCAGATGCGTTGGGTAGGCGCCCCATTACCATCGCATTCATGGGCCTATACTGCATCGCCAGTTTGGCGGCGATGTTATCCCCATCAGTCGAAGTCTTAATGGGCGCGCGGTTTGTTCAGGGCATTGGCGCGTCAGTGGGTGTGGCGATCTCACGGGCGTTGGTCCGTGATCTATTTACTGATGACCAGTCTTCGCGGATCATGAATCTTATCGGCATAATTCTAGCGCTTGGGCCAGCATTGGCACCTACAATCGGGGGGCTGATGTTGCCGCTGTTTGGCTGGCGCTCAATTTTCCTTCTGATGACAGTCTTCGGCTTCGGTATCATCGCGGTTGTTGTCTTCGCGTTGAAAGAAACCGTTGTGGCCGATCGAACACGGCTTAATTTTCCAGCACTTGGGCAGACATACAAGATGCTGTTGACCAACCGGCATTTCGTAACCGCGTCACTGGTCATGGGCGGCGCATTGGGGGCAATATACGCTCAAGCGACCTTCTTGCCGTTCATCCTGATGAGCGAAGTAGGCCTATCTCCTACGCAGTTTGGTGTATCAATGCTGGCGCAATCCGGCAGCTTTTTCGCAGCATCCCTTTTGTGTCGTGTACTGATGAAAAAACACGGCGCGGATGCTTTGGTTGGCCCTGGCTTGCTGTTCGTCGCTGTGGGCAGCATCGGGTCATCGACGCTGCTGTTTTGGCCGCCTAGCTTCCTGCATGTTATGATTCCGGTCGGGATTTACTCGTTTGGGATCGCTTTCGTGATGCCTGCCATGTCCACAGCGGCACTTGCGCCTTTTGGTCGTGCCGCTGGGGCTGCTGCTTCTATGCTTGGTTTTATTCAGATGGGATCAGGGTTGTTGATGGGGTCGTTAGGTGCATTGATGGGAAATGCCGTTGTCGCAATGGGCACGTTGATCCCCATTATGGGGCTTACAGCCTGTATCTCTTTTGCGGTTTATCGCAAGTTAGGCCCTGCAATCCCAAAACCACTGCCGACCCAAACACCCGAACAATGCGGCCCCATAGCTTGCAAAGCGGCACCAGTCACGGCCCCGGCCAAATAGGCGGGCGATCGCAGGTCAACAAAATGCGAAAGGCCGCCCCTTGGAGGGCGGCCTTGGTCGTTAATAGTAGAGGATTTAGTCCTTGAAGACTGCAAGCCCCAGCCATTCAGCGATCAGGGCAGGGGTCTCTTCGCCCTCAATCTCGATCGTCAGCAGGTTTTCTCGCAGCATATCGGTCGCGTTGCGGGCTGTGACCTTTTGCAAGGTAAACCGCCCGCGAAGGCGCGACCCAGCAAGGACAGGTTTCAAGAACCGCAGTTTGTTCATGCCGTAGTTGATGCCCATCACTTGGCCCGGCATCATGTTAAAGCAATCATAGGCAAAGCGGCTGGCCAGCGAGAGGGTCAGAAAGCCGTGGGCAATCGTTCCGCCAAAGGGTGTTTCTTTCGCGGCCCTTTCGGGATCAACGTGAATCCACTGTTCATCCTGCGTCGTCTTGGCGAATTGGTCGATCATGTCCTGATCCACCGTAATCCAGTTTGACACGCCGACTTCGGTGCCGATCAGGGTTTCGCTATGGGCAACTGCATCTTTTAACGAAGACATCTCTTTCTCCCTATGCCGGATCAGCGGCAACGCGCACCATGCGCTTGCCCTTGTTATCACCGGCCAACAAACCGATCAGCGCTTGGGGGGCGTTTTCAAGACCCTCGACGATGTCTTCCGTCACCTTGATCTGGCCGTTTGCCACCCATGTTTGCAGCGCACGCAATGCTTTGGCGTCGTTTTGCACCCAGTCCATCACAATGAAACCTTCCATGCGCAGGCGCTTTACCACAATCAGGCCGGGCAGGTTGCGCGGTCCGGTGGGGGTTTCGGTATCATACTGGCTGATCGCGCCGCAGCAGACGATACGGCCTTTTTCGTTCATGCTGAACAGCGCGGTTTCCAGTACGGCACCGCCGACATTGTCGAAATACACATCAACGCCATCGGGACAGGCGGCACGCAACGCTTTGGACATGCCCGGCGCGCGGTAATCAATGCAGTCGTCAAAGCCCATTTCCTCTTTGACCCATTTGCATTTCTCAGCGCCCCCGGAGATGCCGACCACACGACAGCCAAGCGCTTTGGCGATCTGCCCGACATAGCCGCCAACAGACCCCGCCGCCGCCGATACCAGCACGGTTTCGCCCGCAATTGGTTGGCCTACGGAAATCAGCCCGTGAAAAGCCGTCTTGCCCGCGATGCCATAGACGGACATCAGGTTGGACAGTTCCGGCACCTTGGGCAGCTTTTCACATTTGCGCGCGTCAGCCACGACGTAGTTCGACCACGTTGCCTCGGCAGCGACGATGTCGCCGACGGCCAGACGGTCAGATTTGCTTTCGGTGACTTCGCAGATTGCATAGGTTGGCATCGCGTCGCCTGCATTTACGGCAGCGCGGTAGGTCGCCCCCTTCATCCATGACCGGTTCGCCGCGTCGATAGACATCAGGATGACTTTCAACACGACCTGACCGTCGCCAGCAGTTGGCATATCTACGGTGGTTTCTTTAAAATGCGCAGGCGTCAACGCGTTGGTTGGCAGCTCGGCGATTACGATCTGTTTGTTTGTCATTTTACTTTCCTCTCAGGCTCAAGCGACGTCGAGCACGACTTTGCCCAGAACCTTGCGGTCCTGCATCAGGTTCAGTGCATCGGCGGCTTTTTCCAACGGGAAACGGGCAGAGATGCGCGGCTTGATTTTTCCTTCGGCGTACATCCGGAACAGGTCGGCCATGTTTTCAGCGTGGGCTTGGGGTTCACGCGCCGTATGTGCGCCCCAGAACACGCCAACGATCTGGCAGCCTTTCAACAAGGTCAGGTTCAACGGGATTTTCGGGATACCGGCTGGGAAACCAACGACCAGATAGCGGCCTTTCCAAGCCAGCGCGCGCACGGCGGGTTCTGCATAGGCACCCCCGACTGCATCATAAACGACATCAACACCGTCACCGCCTGCCAGTTTCTTGATCTGGCTCGAGAACTCTTTTTGTGTGGCGCGGTCATCCATGTCGCGGCTGTAAACAATCGTTTCATCCGCACCCAGATCACGACAGAACTGTGCCTTTTCTTCGGATGATACGGCAGCGATGACCCGCGCACCGGCAGCCTTGCCAAGTTCGATCGCTGCGGCCCCAACGCCACCTGCAGCACCAAGGATCAGCAAAGATTCGCCAGCCTTGATTTCAGCGCGGTTTTTCAACGCGTGGTGCGAGGTGCCGTAGGTCAGAACCAAACATGACGCTTCGTCATATGGCATCGCATCAGGTATTTTCATAACCCGTCCGGCATCGATACACATGTCTGTCGCAAATCCGCCAAAGCCGGTCATTGCCAACACCCGGTCACCCACAGCAACGTTTGTGACCCCTTCGCCAACCGCATCAATGTCGCCTGCGACTTCGCCACCGGGGGCAAAGGGACGGGGCGGTTTCATCTGGTAAAGATCGCGAATGATCAATGTATCAGGGAAATTCAGGCCAGCAGCGCGCACACGAATGCGGACTTCGCCTTTTTTGGGTTCGGGCTGTGGCAGCTCTGTCAGCTCTAGGGTTTCGGGTCCGCCCGGTGCAGTGCTTAGCATGGCTTTCATTTGGTGTTTCCTCCGTTAGAATCTGCAAAGCAATAGGCGCGTTCAGAAACTGTCTTGTCAATCGAATTTCGAAATGCAATTTTGCAGTGCGGAATTGTTATCCGCAAAAATGAGGGGGGAGAACACAATGCAATCCGATCAGGAACTGGAAGGTTTCCGCATTGAACTGCGCGAATGGCTCGAGGCGAATTGCCCGGCCGAAATGCGCGGCGGCGAGATGAGTGAAGCATCAATCTGCTGGGGTGGCAAGAATTTCGAGTTCGAATCAGACGCGCAACGCGACTGGATGGAACGTGCGGCCTCCAAGGGTTATACTGTGCCGACATGGCCGGTCGAATACGGCGGTGCCGGGCTGAACCGTGCGCAGGAAAAGATTTTCAAAGAGGAAATGGACTGTATCGGTGCCCGCAGTCCGCTGGACAGCTTTGGCATCTGGATGCTTGGGCCAGCCTTGCTGCACTTTGGATCGCACGAACAGAAATTGCATTATTTGCCCCCGATCGCACGCGGCGAAATCCGCTGGTGTCAGGGATATTCAGAACCGGGTGCCGGGTCCGATCTGGCCAGCGTTCAGACAAAGGGCGAGGACAAAGGCGACCATTGGTTGGTCAACGGCCAGAAAATCTGGACGTCCTACGCTGATAAAGCCGACTGGATTTTCGCGCTGATCCGCACCGACCGCGAAGCGGCGAAGCATTTGGGTATTTCGTTCCTGCTGATCAACATGCAAGAGGCGGGCGTCGAGACGCGGCCAATCAAGCTGATCTCGGGTGCGTCTGTGTTCTGCGAAACATTCTTTACCGATGTGAAGGTTCCAAAAGACCAGATAGTTGGAACTGAGAACCGCGGCTGGGACGTTGCAAAATACCTGCTGACCCATGAACGCGAGATGATCTCGGGGGGCGGTCAGGGGCTATCTGGTGGTCGGGCTTTGGGTGCCGTTTTGAACGAATCCCTTGGCGAAGGCCAAGAAATGGAAACCACTCTGCGCGCCGACGCGTTGCGCTGCGAAGTGGACGCGCTGTCTATTGGTTTGACGCTTGAGCGTTACAAGGATCAGGCTGAGGCGGGAACAGGTGCGGGTGACGCATCGGCGATGCTAAAATACATGGGCACCGAATTGAACAAGCAGCGCCACGAGTTGCTGATGTCCGCTGGCGGGTCTGATGCCTTGGAATGGGATGGACCTTTGGGCAACCGGCCTGCGGATTGGCTGCGTACCAAAGCAAATTCGATCGAAGGCGGCACATCCGAGGTGATGCTAAGCATCATTTCGCGCCGCGTACTTGGGCTGGGGGCATAAACCATGACAAATCTGGTAATGACCGAAGACGAAACCATGCTGGCCGATGCTGCGCGCGGTTTTCTGGACAAATCCGCCCCTGTCAAAGCGTTCCGCGATCTGCGCGATGCGGGCAAAACCCACGACGCGAAGTTGTGGAAAGAAATGGCCGATATGGGCTGGGCCGGTGTGCTGGTCCCTGAATCTGCTGGCGGGTCCGACATGGGGCATGCCGCGGCTGGCGTTCTCGCGCATGAGATGGGCAAGACCTTGGTTGTCAGCCCGTTTTTGTCGACCGCCGTGATCGCCGCGACGGCCCTGCGCAATGTCAGCGACGCGCGGGCGGAAAAGGCATTGGCCGCAATTGCAGCGGGCGACGTCACCTATGCGCTTGCCGCTGATGAAACGTCCAAGTTCAACCCCGAAGCCGCATCAATGGTGGCGACGCGCGAAGGCAATGGTTTCCGGCTGAGTGGCAAGAAAACATTCGTCGTCGACGGTGCGCTGGCCGACCGCTTGTTGGTTTTGGCCAAAACGGATGATGGTCTGACCCTGTTCGATATCCCCGCCGATCGCGCAGGTATCACCCGCAATGCGCAAAACATGATCGACGCCCGCGATTCCGCGCGCATCGATTTCGACAATGTCGAAGCCACCGGCGATGATGTCTTGGGTCAGGTGGACAGCGCGATGAGCATTCTCAAGCCTGCGCTTGAAGCAGGTCAGGCGGCGCTGGCCGCCGAGATGACCGGTTTGTCTGCTGGTGCGTTCGGGACGACTGTCGCTTACCTGAAAGAGCGCAAGCAGTTCGGAACCGTCATCGGCAATTTCCAGGCGCTGCAACACCGCGCCGCCCATTTGTGGTGTGAGATTGAAGTGACGGCATCTGCAATCATGAACGCGGGCCGCATGTTGGATGAAGACCCTGACAACGCAACGATGGCGGTGTCACTGGCCAAAGCGCGTGCCACATCGACGGCGCAGCTTGCGGTGCAAGAGGGCGTTCAGATGCATGGCGGTATTGGCATGACCGACGCTTATGACATCGGATTTTATATGAAACGCGCCCGTGTCGGCGCTGAATGGCTGGGTGACTACGGCTATCACGCGAACCTTGTCGCCAAGCACAGAGGATTTTAAACCATGGATATTCAAACGCTTTTCGGGCTTGAAGGCAAAACGGCCCTTGTCACCGGTGGTGCGACTGGTATTGGCCGCATGGCCGCCGAAGGCCTGATCCGTGCGGGTGCAACAGTGCTGATCGCCAGCCGCAAAGGTGACGCCTGCGAGGCCGTCGCGAAAGAGCTGAACGCGATGGGTGCCAGTGGCAAGGCCATCGGTTTTGCCGGCGATGTCGGTACCGAAGAAGGTGTCGATGCGATGGTGGAGGCCGTGAAGGCGCATACCGATCGTCTGGATATCTTGATGAACAACGCCGGCATCACGTGGGGCGCGCCCTTGGGGGATTTTCCGTTCAAGGCGTGGGAAAAGGTGATGGCAGTGAATGTCGCCGGTTTGTTTGATCTAACGCAAAAGCTGCTGCCGATGCTAAAAAGGCACGCGACAATCGAAGACCCCGCACGGGTTGTGAATGTCGGGTCGGTGATGGGCGAACGCGAAATGGGCGATGGTGCCTACAGCTATTCCGCGTCCAAGGCCGCTGTGATCCACCTAAGCAAGATCCTTGCCAAAGAACTGGCAGGCGATGCGATCACCGTCAACGCATTGGCACCGGGGCCGTTTGTGTCGCGCATGACTGCGTTTGCCACCCACGACAAAGACATGCGCAGCAAGGTCGGCAAAGATGTGCCGCTGCGCCGTGTGGGGACCGATACTGACATCGCGGGCTGCATGCTGTTTCTTTGCGGGATCGGTGGGGCCTACATCACGGGCGCTGTCATTCCGGTGAGCGGTGGCATCAACGTGATGAGCGGGCCAAACATCTTTGAACAAGCACTGCATTAAGGGGCTATGATGGATATTCGTTTTGATAACCGCGTGGCGATTGTCACGGGCGCTGGTACCGGCCTTGGCCGCAGCCACGCCTTGGGGCTAGCGGCACGTGGTGCACGGGTTATGGTCAATGATCTTGGCGTGACAACAGACGGGCAGGGCGCATCATCAACAGCCGCCGAAGCCGTCGCGCAAGAAATCCGCGATGCGGGTGGCGAGGCGATGGCCCACGGTTGCGATGTGTCAGACGAGGCTGGCGTCGCTGATATGGTCGCACGCGTAATGGAGGCGTGGGGCCGCATCGACATCGTCGTCAACAACGCCGGTATTCTGCGGGATAAAACATTTTCCAAAATGGAGATGTCGGATTTTCGCAAGGTCGTTGATGTTCACTTGATCGGGTCGGCCAATGTGACCCACGCTTGCTGGCCGATCATGCGCCAACAAAAATACGGGCGCATCGTGCTGACATCGTCAGCGTCCGGGCTGTACGGCAACTTTGGTCAGTCCAACTATGGGGCTGCCAAGGCGGCGATGATGGGGCTGATGAACGTGCTGCATCTTGAAGGCGCACGTGACAATATCCGTTGCAACACACTGGCCCCCACCGCAGCAACACGGATGACGGCTGATCTGTTGCCCGAACTGGCGCAGGCGCTGCTGGCACCGGAAACCATCACCCCCGGCCTGTTGTATCTGGTCAGCGAGGATGGCCCAAGCCGGGTAATCCTAGGCGCAGGTGCAGGCAGCTTTGCCCAGACACGCATTTACGAAACCGAAGGCGTGACCTTGACCGGTGATGACAACACGCCCGAAGGGGTCGCAGCTGCCTTCGATAAAATTACCGACGCGACGGGCCAGCAAGAGCTGACCGACGCCTTTAGCCAAACCAAAAAATACGCTCTCAATGCAGCCAAGGCCCAAGGTCTTGATCTGGATTGGGACTAACAGACTAAAACTATAAAGGGAGATCACCATGCGTGACGCAGTAATCGTATCAACGGCCCGTACTCCGATCGGCAAAGCCTATCGCGGTGCGTTTAACAACACGACACCCCAAGAACTGGCAGGCCACGCCATTGCCCACGCGGTCAAGCGTGCTGGCGTAGACCCGTCCGAAATTCAGGACTGCATCATGGGTGCGGCCCTGCAACAGGGTCATTCGGCGGGCAACATCGCGCGTCAAGCCGCAGTTCGTGCCGGTCTGCCTGTAACCGTTGCGGGCATGTCGCTGGACCGTCAATGTGCCTCTGGCATGATGGCGATTGCGACTGCGGCCAAGCAGGTCATCACCGACGGCATGGATGTCGTGATTGGTGGTGGTGTTGAAAGCATCTCGATGGTGCAGACGCCTGAAATGCGCGTAAAGGCAGATTCCTGGATCAAGGAACACAAGCCCGAACTGTACATGACCATGTTAGAAACAGCTGAAACAGTGGCAGAGCGCTACAATGTCAGCCGCGAGCGTCAGGACGAATACGCAGCGCGTTCGCAGGAACGCACCCATCTGGCGCAAGAAGCAGGCAAGTTCGACGACGAGATCGTGCCTTTCACGTCTAAGATGCTGGTCCAGAACAAAGAAACCAAAGAGATTTCCGAGCACGAAGTCACGCTGGAAAAAGACGAGGGCAACCGCCCCGGTACGTCTGCCGAAAGCCTTGCTGGCCTCAAGCCCGTACATTCTGATGGTATCCACATCAAAGAAGGCAAATTCATCACCGCTGGCAACGCTTCGCAGCTTAGCGATGGCGCGTCGGCTACTGTGATCATGGAAGCCAAAAAGGCCGAGAAAATGGGCCTTCAGCCTCTGGGCCGTTACATGGGCGTCATGGCAGCAGGATGTGAGCCCGATGAAATGGGCATCGGCCCGATCTATGCCGTGCCACCATTGCTAAAGGCGCATGGCCTCAAGATCGAAGACATCGGTCTGTGGGAACTGAACGAGGCATTCGCAGTTCAGGTTATCCAGTCTCGTGACGTATTGGGCATTCCGGACGAATTGCTTAACGTAAATGGCGGCGCGATCTCGATCGGTCACCCTTACGGCATGTCGGGCGCACGCATGGTTGGCCACGCGCTGATCGAAGGCAAGCGTCGCGGTGCCAAATACGTTGTCTGCACCATGTGTGTTGGCGGCGGCATGGGTGCTGCTGGCCTGTTCGAGGTTCTGTAAACCAAAATGGGAGAGCTTTTGGTCATCCGCCACGGACAGGCGTCATTTGGGGCTGACAACTATGACAAGTTGTCGGACCTCGGACACCAGCAATCTGCGGCGGTTGGTCAAGCCCTTCGTGACATGGGATGGGTGCCGGATCGTACAATCACCGGCACCCTGACCCGCCAAAAAGAAACGCTTGCCTCGATGGGATTCGAGGCTGGCGACGAACATGCGGGGTTCAATGAATATGATTTTCAGGACCTGCTGAGCGCGCGCTATAACGGCAATGTACCTGATCTGGTTAAAGGTGACCGCAAGGTTCACTTTCGCACCCTGCGTGAGACCGTTTTCCAGTGGCAAGCCGACGAGATCGAAGGCCCTTCTGAAAGCTGGGCGACATTTACCGCCCGCGTCGAAGCAGCCCGCCTTGCGGCCTGTGCCCTTGGCGCTGAACGTGTTTTGGCCGTCAGCTCTGGCGGGGTGATCGGGCAATTAACGGCGGCGTCTCTGGGTGCACCAGACAAAATGATGATGACGCTGAACCTGCAAATCAAGAACACGTCGATCACCAAATTCGTTTTCACCAACTCCGCGTTTTTTCTCCATGAATTTAACGCAACACCGCATATGATGTCCGGCAAAGCTGCTGGCATGTTGACCTATAGCTAAGGAATAAATCCATGAGTACCGACACACAAACGCTCGATATTCCAAAGGTCACTGCCTATCTGGAAGAACATCTTGAAGGGTTTGCAGGCCCGCTTGAGGTAAGCAAGTTCCAGGCAGGTCAGTCGAACCCGACCTTCCTATTAAAAACTCCCAGTCGCAATTTCGTGCTGCGTCGAAAACCGCCGGGGGTTTTGCTGAAATCTGCCCATGCGGTTGATCGCGAATTTCGTGTGCAAAAGGCGCTGCAGGACACGGATGTGCCCGTGTCAAAAATGCATCTGCTGTGCGAAGACGACGATGTGATCGGATCGGCGTTTTATATCATGGACCACGTTAACGGGCGCAATTTCATGGACCCGCGCATGCCGGACGAGACCAATGAAACGCGTGCCGGGATAATGGACGAGATGAATAGGGTGCTTGCCGCCCTTCATGACGTCGATATCAATGCGGTCGGGCTGGCGGACTACGGCCCCCCTGGAAATTATTATGAACGTCAGGTTGGCCGCTGGACCAAACAATACCGCGCCTCGGAAACTGAAGATCAGCCTGCGATGAACGAACTGATCGAACGCCTGACAGCCAGTATTCCGGCAGATGATGGCCAGCGCACGCTGGTGCACGGTGACTATCGCATCGACAATATGATGTTTGAGAAAGACGGCACGAAATGCTTGGCCGTGTTGGACTGGGAGCTTTCTACGATTGGTCACCCCTACGCAGATCTTGCCGCCGTTATCATGCAATGGCAAATGCCTGCTGGCCCGGAAGGGCGCGGATTTGGCGGGGCAAACCGCAAGGCGCTTGGCGTACCTACGGATGAGGAGTTCATCGCCAAATATTGCGAGCGCCGCGGTTTGGACGGAATCGACAACTTCGGCTTCTATCTGGGCTTCTGCTTTTTCCGCATGGCTGGGATCATTCAAGGCGTGCTGAAGCGCGCGCTTGACGGCAATGCCTCGAACCCGGAACGCGCGCTCAAGGTAGGTGCCTATGTGCCTGTTTTTGCCGCTAACGGGTTGAAAGCATTGGAAAGAAAGTAAGATGACACATCAAGAGTTCTCGACCGATCCGTCAGAGGCAAAGGATAGAAACTTTGTCACGGCGTTAGCGCGTGGGCTTGATGTGTTGCGGTGCTTTCGTGAGAATGAATCGGCACTCACCAATACGGATTTTTCTGAACGTACGGGCCTGCCAAAGGCGACAGTATCCAGGCTGACACACACCCTGTGCGAGCTTGACTATCTTGTCGCTGATCCTCGAACTGGTACCTACCGTTTGGGCGCAGGCGTGCTGCAATTGGGCTTTGGTGTGTTAACGAGCATGGAGATCGGTGACAGAGCAGCCGAAGAAATGAAGGCGCTACGCGACGGGCCAAATTCCTATATCACAGTTGCTATCGGCGAACCCTACCGATTGGACGTGGTATATGTATGCACCAAACGCTCTCGCGAAGATGTCGCGCTGCAGATGCGGGTCGGGTCACGTTTGCCGCTGTTCGATTCAGCGATTGGCCGTGCCATTATGGTGGGTATGGACGATACTATGCGCGAGCGGACCTTTGCGATTGCTGCGCAAACCGATCCCACATTGGAAGCGCGCGGACGCGCAAGCTTTGCCGCTGCGGTGGAAGAGTTCGAAGAAAAAGGGTTTTGTTCGAGCTATGGTGACTGGCGGCCAGACGTAAACGGGATCGCTGTGCCTGTGTTTTCGCCGAATGGGTCTTTGGTCTATGGGTTGAACATTGGCGGCCCCGCATTTCACATCAAAAAGAAACAGCTTGAGACCGTTTACGCAAGACGTCTAATTAAGGCGGCAGAAGCAATCAGCATCCGGATCTAGTCGGGCCTGACCTTCGACAACTACTTATTCAGAATCAAAATTGAGCGCGGAATGCCCCCTTTCGTCGTGCAAATTGTGCCTTGTTGCGAACAACATATCGGTTATTGCAATATGCGATCAGGACTGGCTGAAAAAGTGACGTA
>RCMY010002826.1_pt1 | contig 15604 bp, 9 predicted proteins | sample 2041341 | NCBI WGS metagenome assembly RCMY01 (sample SAMN09708234, study PRJNA481090) | Marine sediment metagenome, whole genome shotgun sequencing project.
TGAATTCCGGCGCGTCTGGATCCAGAAGATGCAGGGGCACCATAAGCTGGCTCAAAGCCTGAAGCCGCTGATGCACGGGGCTGCCAGCCATGAGATTGGTCGGCTCCACCGCTGTGGAAGCAAGTTGCGGCTGCCTATCGGCAAAAACGGCGCAGCGCCCGGCATCCAGCGTGGCTTCGCCTGCGCCGTGCAGCAAGAGGCAGGCGTCTGGCAGGCTGAAGACGGCTGGCAACTGGTATTCGCGTGCCACCGATGCCAAATGCCCGGCCATGCCCCCTGTTTCACTCACGAGCCCGGAAGCGCGGGAAAGCAGCGGCGCCCAGCGCGGCAAAGCCCGTTCCACCACCAGGATGCCATCCTGAGGAAAGGAAAGCATGTCCGCTTCCTTGCGGGCCACAAAGACCGGCCCCATGCCAACGCCGGGGCTTACGGCCACGCCGCCGGCGGCCAGCACCTTGAGCCCGGCGGGCAGGTCGGCAAGCACAAAGGCTTCGCCCGCCTCCTCTCCTGCCCCCTGATGCTCAACAGTACTCTGCTCCGTGGCGGAATTGGCCTCGCGCAGTGGACGGCTCTGCAAAACCACGATGCGCCCATCCTCTGCATCAAGGGCCCACTCCACATCCTGAGGCTCGGTATAATACGCTTCGAGGGCTATGGCCACTTTTGCGAGGTCAGCCGCCTGTTTGTCGGTAAGACTTGGGGGCGTGCCCTCAGGCCCGGCCAGCCGTTTGTGGATCAGTTCCGGCGGAACCTTGCGGCTGAAAATATACACGTCAGGGGTAACCACACCGTCCACGACGGCTTGCGGCAAGCCGGGAACGGCATTGAGAAGAATCTGCTCGCGGCCACGGCTGGCGGCCACGGGATCGCGGCTGTAGGCCACGCCCCCGGCTGCGGCGGGCACCATGGCCAGCACCCCCACGCACATGGGCGCGGCATCGTCAGGAATGCCGTGCTGGTATCGGTAGCTCATGGCCGTAACCGCATACTTGCTGGCGATGATCTCCTTCCACACTTCACAGGCTTCTTCAGGCGGCACATTGAGTTCAGACCTGTACTGCCCGGCAAAGGTGACGCCCAGGGAATCTTCGCCCACTGCGCTGCTGCGCAGGGCCAGTTTGAGCCCTGGCCCGGCCTTGGCGCGCATGGCGTCCACAGCTTCGGTTATGTCTTTTTCAAGTTCGGGCGGCAGCGGGGCCGTGAGTACCGATTTTTGCAAGGCGGCGGCAAGACTGAAAACTTCATCAAGGCTCTGCATGTCCGTGGCCTGAATGCGCCGGTTCAGTTCGCTCTGCAGGCCGTTATATTCCATAAAACGGTAGTAGGCGCTGACGGTTACGGCAAAACCGTCCGGCACGGCAAGGCCCGCATTGGCAGCGACTTCGCCAAGATTGGCCATTTTGCCGCCAACCAGGGTGAGGTCGCTCAGGCTGATCTGGTCAAGGTGCAGGATGAGGGGGCCGTCCTGATGGGGCATTTCCTCCAGCATGGATTCCATTTCTGAACGGATGCGATCAAAGGAATCCTGCAGGGCGGCATAGGCGTTGTCGGAAAGTGCGTTGAGATCGCGCACCATCTGAAAGACGGCGGTAACGGCGCGCGTGCTGACGGCATGCACGTAGTCCATGCCAAACGGCCTCGCGCCCGTAAGGCGGTCTTCCACCTCACTCATGGCTTCAAGGGCGCGCTTGTTGGCCGAGAGCAGACGGCGGAACCGGGCGCAACGCTCGCGCAGCCGTGCCTTCAGTTCTTCCTCGCGGGCCAGTACTGCCGGATCCGGCTCCGAGGGCTGCTCACGCCCCAGCCAGTGTCGCAGGTATTTGAGCAGGGCCATGCTACACAGCGGAACGAACCGCTTCCTCCATCTTGATGATGAGCTCGCTGATGGCAACGGGCTTGAGCATGTAGTCGTACGCGCCAAGGTCAAGCCCTTCAACGGCCACTCCCATACAGGCATGGCCGGTCAGCAGAAGGACGGGCAGCTTGGGCGCTTTCTGCTTCATGTGGCGCAGGGTTTCAAGGCCGTCCATGCCGGGCATGCGCACGTCCATAACCACGATGTTGAATGGCTCCCCACCGGGGGCCAGCGCTTCATCGACCATGTTGAGGGCGGTCTGCCCATCGGGCGCAGTGGCGACCTCCATTCCGCGCCTGACAAGACGCTTCTGCATCAATTCCAAAAATTCCAGTTCGTCGTCCACAAACAATGCGCGCATGGGGCCTCCTCGGTTACAGGCAGTGCCGCGGCCAGGCCGGGCAGGTTGCCGATGCGTTGTTTCTCGCCGCCGGTGACCGCCGGAGTGACAATTTTTCCGCGCGGCCATTCAATCAATATGCTGTCTGGCGCGTACACGCCCCAAAAATCAGGTTTCAAGCCATGCGCGCTTTGCGCCAGCCAGGCGCTCGCATGTGCGCCTGCATGCGCTAACGCCGGAGCACTCTCAATGGGGAACGGCTCCCGTGTGCTCAAGGCTGTTCGTCAGCCATGCCGCGCCCCGTCTTTTCGCAACCGCTCTAGACCGCGCCCCCGTCTTTTCGCGACCGCTCTAGACCGCGCCCCCGTCTTCCGTCGGCAGCTGCGGCGGCTCTGGCGGCAGGGTTACGCTGAACGTGGTGCCCTGCCCAACCTGGCTCTGCACTTCAATGCGCCCGCCCAGTTTTTCAAGTATGGTATAGCAGATGGCCAGCCCAAGCCCTGTTCCCTCGCCAACTTTTTTGGTGGTGAAGAAGGGATCGAAAATACGCGACATGGTTTCCTGATCCATGCCGGGGCCGGTGTCAGTAAACAGTATGCGAACGCCCTTCTTCCACGCAAGCGTGCGGATGGTCAAAGTGCCGTTTTTGCCAATGGCGTCAACGGCATTGTCGATGATATTGATAAATATCTGCTCAAGCTGCGCCGGATCTGACAGGACAACCGGAACTTGCGGGTCATAATCCCTGACAATGGAAATATTGCGGTTGGTGGCTTCGGTTTTGAGCATCTCCGCAGCCTGGTCAGTCAGGGAATTGATGAGAATTTCGGTGCGCCCCGGATTCATGCGGCGGCCAAAGCCCAGCATGCGTTGCGTAATCCCCTTGGCCCTTTTGACATGCTGGTCTATTTTCTCGGTACTTTCGAGAATTTCCTGATAATTTTTCATGCTGGTCGCGTTTTCGTCTTCCAGCAGGTCGCGTATCCAGCCGGCATTTTCCTGAATGAGCATCAGGGGATTGTTCACCTCGTGCGCCACGCCAGCGGCCATCTTGCCGAGAGCCGCCATCTTGCTGGACTGGAGCATACGGGCATCAATATGGGCCTGCTTCTGATCCGACTCTTCCAGCGAGGCCACAAGCCGCCGCGTGCAGAAGTCTGCCCCCATGCAGACAAGCCCGCTGCCCAGCACCATAAAGAAAATGATCAGCGCCTTGAGCTGGCGCAAGGGCCGCAGACTGTCGCGTACATCATCCAGCACCACAAGCCGCCAGGGCATGGACTCCAGCGACATCACGGCGGCCAGCATTTCCTGTCCTTCGGGCGTCTTGAGGTACTGGGTGACCACAGTTTTGCGCGTCAGGTCTGGCAGGGCAACATCGAACGTATCCATGCTCTTGCCGTGATAGCGCGAATCTGTTTGCAGTTCGCCCTTGGCGTTAATCAAAAACGCGTCGCTGTGCGGCCCGGAATACACGCGGCGCAGCAGAGCCACCACGGCGTCCATATCAATGGTGGCCCGCACTATGTAACTGCGCCCGCCCTCATGCCGCAACACGGCAATGATGAAGTGCGGCTCGTTTCTGTAGCCCATGAACACATCGCTGACATGCACGCCCTTGCGCAACACCTCCCTGAACCAGGGAGTATCGGAATAGTTGTTGTCCCTGAGATCGTACGGCCCCACATAGGAGACGTGCCGCCCGTCCATGCCGATAATGCCCACATCCACAAAGGAGCGGCTGTTATTCTGCATGACGCTGAAAATTTCACTCAGGCGCGCGGGATTGCTCAGGTCGGCATACGGATGGGTAAAGGCCAGATTTTTGATCTGGGCCACGCGCTCCACCATAAAGGTGTCCAGCGCGCGGTGCTTGCTGCTGGCTACAGCCTCGATGCTCGCGCTGATCTTCTCGTCATAGATGACGCTCAGCCTGTCTATGCAAAAAAGGCCCAGGGCCACCAGCGGCGTCAGCGCCATGAGCAGCAGGGTAAGCAACAGGCGACGGTAGATGGCCTTGTAGCCACGATGTGGTGTGGGCGCGGTTACGGACATGCTTGCTTCTCCTCCACACCGGGCGCGTCCTGTGCCAGGCTCTCGCCCCGGAACAGCATACGGCAGTGGTTCAGCATTTCTTCACGTCGCGCGGCCACCTGCGCTGCGTCCTGCATAATCATGTCCAATTGCCTGGTGTGGATTGTCATATACCCGGCAATGGCCAGCAGCAGTTCACCCTCTTCGCGATCCATGCCCTTGAGGGTGGCGCTGACGGCATCGTTGCGCACTGTGGGGGCGAACCCAAATTCCCAAAGGATTTCAGACACAAAGCGTACGCGCAAAATGCGCCGTTCAATGTTGGCCGCTCCGCCGCGCAGATGAAAGGTAAGGTAGTTTTCCGGAGTGCGCTCGCCAAGGCGTGCCTCCACGGACACAAAATGAAAGCCGAAGCGCGAATGCAGGCTGCAATAGTCGCGTGAAATCATGAAATAGTTTTTTTCCGAAAAATACGCCGTCTGCGCCGCAGGGTCCAGATTGGGATTGGCCGTGGCCTCGAAGAGCACGGACAAAAATCCCTTGCCGTCCACGGGCGGCGGCCCCTGCCAGGGATAGGCGTTCATGCCGCGCCAGAGAGCGCGCATGGGCACGGACGCTATCTGGTCAATATCGATCACAGGGCCGGGAGGGGTCACAGCGAAGCCGTCACTGAGATTAACCACCCAAAACTGCTTGAGCACCTTGTCGCGCAACTGTTTTACCCGCTGCGGCGCGTATTTTTTTTCCGCCCCAAGGGAGAACATGGCGCTCACGGCCCTTTCATGGCAATAGCGGGCTATGTCGTGATAGGTCTGGCAATTGGCGGCCTTGAATTCCGGGCTGTCCACGTCCATTGTCAGGGGCAGGATGCGGGCCGAGGCTTTTTGCAAAATACGGTACACCGGGCTGCCCGGCATATAGTCGCGCCCCGGCGGCACGTTGGGCAAGAGCGACTCCTGCCTGTCCGCATACACCTGGCAGATGTCGGAACACAGGGTGATGTTCTGCCCGTTTTCCAGCGTGTCCAGTGCCCCGGCCATGCCAAAAATGGCAGGTTTGCCAAATTCCCGCGCCAGCGAGGCCAGGCGCGAACCGGCCAGCCCCTCTTTGGCAATGATGCCAGCCACGCGGTCCATCAAGGCTCCCCAACGATAATTGTCATCAGGCACAACCAAAATGCCGCCAGGCGGAAAGCGCCGTGCGTCCTCCCAGCGGCGCGCCACGCAGACTGGCCCCGCCACCCTGCCGGGACTGACGGTATACCCGCCCGAAAGACGCAGGCTGGGGCCGACTTCAGGCAGCACTGGCGGCATGTCCACGGCGTCCACCGGCAGGGGAATGGGCCGCACCAGCAGCAAACGCAAATCCCCTTGCGGCGTCCGCACCCAGGAAAGGGAAACCGGGCATCCCAAAAGTTCTTCAAGCTCAAGGGCCAGAGCAGCCACATCCCTGGCCGTGTCGGCGTCAAGAACAAGACATGCCGCGTCATCGGGGCCGGCAAGACTGACGACTTCGTGGGGCGGCTGTCTGTCCACCGTGGCGTGATCGGCAGGCAGCACCGAATAATCCAGTTCTTGCGGCAGGCCCTGGCAGGCATAGACGTGAACCAGTTCTCCGTGAGCGCGCACAGGGCTGCACGAATGGGCAAGTCCGCCCCAGGAGCCTTCTTCCACTGCCATGCAGGTTATGCACACGCCCGCCCCGGCATCGGTAAGGCCCCGCGCACGGCGGTACACAAGAGCCTGGGCACGCTGCTTGCGCGCCAGCGTCAGCTGTACCGCGTGCAAAATTTCCTCGTCGGACGCGTCCAGAGGAACGGAAGGCCCCCAGAGGATCAGGCCGGGATCGTCGCTGCCACGCGCTTCAGGCGGCCACAGCCGCCCACGCAGCACCAGCCGCATGGACTCGTGCTGGCAGGAGGCGCGCAAGTGCGCCAGCGCCGCACGGATTTCCCGTTCCAGGTCAGGCGGCAAGGGCGTATCTTCAACCAGTTGGCCGAGACTGCGCGACAGCTTGGCCAGATGCTTTGGCGCAAGCCCCCCTGCCGCCTGAATACGGCGGTTGACCTCGCTTTGCAGGTCACCACTCTGTAAAAAATGCTGGCACCCGGCCATGGTGATGACAAAGCCCAGGGGCGCCAACTGGGGATGCCGCCGCCGCACCTCTTCAAGTCGCAGGGTTGCCGGGTCCACCAGAGGAAAATCGCCCTGGCCGGAAAGCGCCTCAAGATCGGAGTCCTCACCAAGGGGCAGCACCAGCGGGCCAAGAAGGCACACTTCCGGCTCGTACACATCCTCGGCCACTTTTTTCTGAAGCTCGCCAAAACGGGCGTACAAGGCCTGGCACGGGGCCGGATCGAGCCTTTCAAGCTGTTTGACGCACTGAAAAACCTGGGTGGCCATGCTGGTGCACAGGGCGCGCACCCGATACAGCCCGAAAGGATGGTCGCAACACAAGGTGTATTCAAGGGCGGTCATGGTTTCCTGAAAGGTGTTCCATGCCGTTAAGAAGAGCTTGAAGGAATGGTGCCGCAGTGCAAAGAAATGCTCGGCCTCGCTGTCGGAAGCCGTGACACTGGCGGCGGCGCGTCTGGCGGACCGCGTAAAAAAGCCCAGAAGGCGTGAGAGAGACATGTCGGCTCCAGAACTCGTGACAAAGCCCCGGATACTTACGGGACCTGTGCGCCAGCGGCGGTATCGCCGAACCGCTGACACGGAAATACGGCATATGCCGGAATATCGCCCCTATGTGGCCGCCCTTTCCCGGTTGTTGCCGCTGCCAGACGGCAACGCAGGCAAAACGGGGGCCTGCCAGAACCAGGGCCAGCCGGACACCGCCACACGCCAGGAGCATACCGGGTACAAACCGGGTACAAACCGGGCGCAGGCGCTGTCCATGCGGATATTCTGCGGATTCCGGCTTGGGCGAAAAGCAGGCATTCTATTACGAAAAAGCGAGCTTTACTGGCGCGTTACAGAAACAATAAACACCGTTTTATTCAGCCGCAAGTCAAAAACGCATGTCAATCCAGCCTAGCATAAGCACATACAGCCTTCAAGCCGCATGTGACAGAATTCGCAAATATAATCCACGCGGCTGGAGGCAAGGGTCAGCCGCGCTGCGGGGCCACGCCGTTCTGGCCGGAGGGCATGGGAGGCTCGCCCTGCTGGGCTGCCGCCCCATCCGCCAGTTGGGCCAGAGCGCGCAGTTGATGCATGCTCTGCTCCAGAAACTGCGGATCGCCAACGTCCTGCCGCAAAAAACCGTTAATGGCGGGCATACTGGTGATGGCAGCGTCGATTTCGGCATTGGTGCCCCGAGCGTAGGCCCCGATATTGACCATATCTTCAACCTTGCGAAAGGTGCTCATATTGCGCGTGACCACGCGCCCGGCCAGGATGTCCTGCCGCTCGCAGATGTCCGAGCGCAGACGACTGATGGAGCGCAGCACGTCAATGGCGGGAAAATGCCCCTGGTCTGCCAGATCGCGGGTAAGCACAATGTGGCCGTCAAGAATGGAGCGCACGGCGTCGGCAATGGGTTCGTTAAAATCGTCGCCGTCCACAAGGACTGTGTAAATGCCCGTGATGGTTCCCTTGGCAGAACGCCCGGCCCGCTCAAGCAGCTTTGGCAACTGGGCGAAAACTGTGGGCGTATAGCCCTTTGTGGTCGGCGGCTCGCCCACGGCCAGGCCCACTTCGCGGGCGGCCATGGCAAAACGCGTCACCGAGTCCATCATGAGCAGCACGTCCATGCTCTTGTCGCGAAAATATTCGGCCACTGCCGTGGCCGCATAGGCAGCGCGCATGCGCACCAGCGGCGACTGATCGGAAGTGGCGATGACCAGCACCGAGCGGGCCATGCCCTCAGGGCCGAGGTCGCGCTCCATAAATTCCACAACTTCGCGGCCGCGTTCGCCTATGAGCGCTATGACGTTGACATCGGCACGCGTGTACCGCGCCATCATGCCCATGAGGGTGGACTTGCCGACGCCGGAACCGGCCATGATGCCCACGCGCTGCCCCTTGCCAAGAGTGAGCAGGCTGTTGACCGAACGAACGCCCACATCAAGGATGTCCGTAATGCGGGGGCGCTGCAAAGGGCTGGGCGGATCAGCATAAATGGGCGCAAGCTCTGGGTGCCACTGCTGGCGGGCCGCCTCCGCCCATTCCGGCACAAAGGGACGCTGCTCTTCCACCTGACGGGCAAAATCGGCCTTGGCATTGTCGCCCATGGGCAAGGGAGAAGAATAGATTTCCGTGCTGACGGGCGGGCCCGCGTCCAGGGGCGTGCCAAAAGCGTCAAAGGCGCGGCCCAGAAGTTCAGGCCCCACGGGAAAAACCGGCGGCAGGCTGGTATTGCGGATGCGGCTGCCGGGGCGGATGCCGCGCATATCGCCATAGGGCATGAAGAGCAGGTTTCCGTCGCGAAAGCCCACCACTTCGGCGGCTATGCCGTCGTCCGCATCGTCGGGCAGCATGTGGCAGACAGCCCCCAGAGGGGCGCGCAGGCCGCTGCCTTCAGCCACAAGACCCACGACCTTGTTGACCTTGCCATACAGGCGGACGGGGTTGCTGGCTTGCAGCAGCTTGATGCAGGCTTGGGGGTCAAGTTTCATGGCAGAACCTGGGCTCAGCGGCCTTTATCCGCACCGGGCAGAAAGCCACCCTGCGAAAAAACGTCCTGGTCGTCATGGCTGGCCTTTCCGACAGGCCCGGCAGGCCCGGCAGGCCCGTCAGGCCCGGCCAATCCGTCAAGACCGGAAAGTCCGCCAAGACCGGAAAGCCCGGAGCCGTCAGAGGGGGCAAAAGCCCTGGCTGAAAGATGTTCCGCCAGGCCGGATTCCTCCGCTTCAACTTCAAGGGGAAAAAGTTCGTCTTCCAGTTCCGCCAGCGTCGGGTTTTCGGCCTGGCCGGACGGGTGAGCCTGGGCGGCAAGGGTCATTTCCAGGCCCGCGTTTTTTGGGCTTGCATCTTCCTGGCCTGCATGTTCCTGGCCCGCCGGGGCTTGCATGGGGGCAGCGCCGTGAGAGGATGCGGCCGCCTGCGCGGGTGAGGCGGGGGCATAATCTTCGCCTTGCTGTCCGGCCTGCGCGGCAGTCCATTCCGGCTCCTCCACCATCAGGGCTTCGGCGTCGGATATGGGGCCATGGCGATCTTCCGGCAGCGCAGGTTCGCCCGTGGCGGGCAAGTCCTGATGCGGGCTGTCCTGATGCGAGCTGTCCTGGCCCTGGGGTGCGGCAGCGGTTCCGCCTGCCGGTTCGCCTGCTGCAGCTTCGGGCACAGTTTCGGGCACGTGAGTGGCCTCGGCGGCAGTCAAATCTTCGGGCAAATCAGCAGGCAGGTCGCCCGCCAGCTCTTCCGCCAGTCCTTCCGCCAAATCTTCTGGCAGATCTTCCGGCAGACCAGGGGGCAGTTCAACATCAAGAGGGTCAGCATGGGCAGGGCCTGCGGGCTGTTCATCGTACCCCGCCACGTCCGGTTGCCCAGCGTCATCCCCATGCGCCCCATGTGCGGACGCCTGCTCCGGTTCGGGGGATATGGCCGCAATGCGTTCGGCCTCCTGACGCACCAACTGGCTGACAGCCTCGCCCTGGCGCTGATCATCCTGTCCTGGCCCCAGAGTGAGGCAGGACAAAACACCGTTGACCAGTTCCGTATAGAGTTCGCGGCGGCAATCAACGCTGCCGCTGACGCTTTCGGCCAGCAGACCGCCCCGCCCCACGGAGGGATCGCCGTTGACGACCCACTGTTGCAGTTCGGGCACGCGTTCGCGCGCTGCCATAAACATGTCGCTGACGGTTTCTTCGTCGTCGGGGTGCACGCGCAGGGTGATGGTGGCACGGTCTTCAAGAAGATTCAGCGCTTCAAAGACCAGAGACTGCAATATTTTTTTGTGCTCTTTTTCCAGCACCCAGCCGGTGCCGGCGGTAACGGCCTCCTGCGTGAGCAGGGCCAGTTGATCGCGCCAGGATTCGCAAATGGCGTGACGCTGCCTGTCCAGAGCATGAAGCACCGTGCCAAGGGCCTGCCCTATTTCAGCGCGAAATTCCTTGAGTTCCTGCCCGGACTGATCCATTCCGGCCTGAAAACCATCGGCCTGCCCGTTTTCACGCAAGACTTGCGCTTCTTGCCGCAAGGCCTGTGCCTGCGCCAGTTCCGCTTGCGCCTGGTTTCTTTCTTCCTGGGCCTGCGCCTTTATGGCTGCGCTTTCGTGCGTGAGCCGCTTGTTCAGTTCATGCGCTTCAACCCTGGCTTCTTCCAGCACTTTCTGGCGCTCGGCATAGGCCGCGCCAAGTATTTCGCGCGCACGCTCCTCGGCCTTGGCCCGCACCCGATCAAAATAGTCTTCCTGCTGCTGGTGCTGCATGCGTTCGCGGCGCAGGGGCTCCTGCATGGCGTCAAGCTGCTCCACGGTGGCTTCGCGCTCACCCATGAAGACAGTTCCCCATTTTTTGCGCAACTGATCTGACGCCATGACTTTTTCCAGCTTGCAGTTTTTACAGAAAACGCGGTTCGGGCAAGAGTGCCTTCATATTTCTCAAGGGCTTCAGGCCGCCAGGCTTAGACGAAAACTTCGCCCGCGCCCCTGCTGACAACCAGCTTGCTCTCGGCCTCAAGGCGGCGCACGATCTTGACGATATTCTGCTGTGCGGCTTCCACGTCCGAAAGCTTGGTGGGGCCCATGTACTCCAGTTCTTCGCGAATCATGTTGCCCGCGCGCTCGGACATGTTCTTGAAGAACTTTTCCTTGAGATCGTCAGTGGCGCCACGCAGGGCCAGAGTAAGATCCTCATTGGAAATTTCCTTGAGCATTTCCCGCACGCCCCTGTCGTCAATATTCTTGCAGTCCTCGAACACGAACATGAGGTTGCGGATATCTTCGGCCATCTGGGCGGAATCTTCTTCGATCTCGGACAGGACTTCTTCTTCGGTGGCGCGGTCCACGGCATTGAGGATTTCGGCCACGGACTGAACGCCGCCCACTTTTTTGCCTTCCTTGCCGCCCATGGCGATAAGCTGGCTTGTGAGCACCTTGTCCACTTCCATAAGCATGTCTTCAGGCACAGCCTCAAGGCGCGCCAGACGCATGAGCCCCTCGGCGCGCACGCCCGCGGGCAGGCTTGTCAATAAATTGGCAGCCTGGTCGGGGTGCAGGTGGCCGAGAATAAGGGCCAGGGTCTGCGGATGCTCGTTACGCAAAATCTGTGAAAGAAGGCGGGGGCTCACCTGCTCCAGTTCGCGGAAGGGCGCTGGCCCGGTTTCGAGACTGAGCGAGTCCATGATGTACTTGGCGGTTTCAGGATCAAGATTCTTGACCAGCATGCGCTTGAGAATATCACTGCCGCCTGCGATCATGTCCACGCCTTCCACAAGGGACTCATGAAAGTCGCGCAGCACTTCCTCCACATCCTCACGCGGCACTGGCTCCAAGTCCACAATGGCTTTGGAGATTTCGGCTATTTCCTGCCTGTCCATGCGCTTGAACACGTCGGACGTGAACTTGTCGCCCATGGCGAGCAGCAGCACCGCTATGCGCTGTTTGCCGGTCAGCTCCATCTCAACTCCTTCACCTCGGCCATGGGGCAGAGGGATTTTAGAAAACACTGATTAAAGAGCCTGTTAAAAACGCGCAGGTATTTCCTTTAACAAGGCGCGATCTTTTTTTGAAGCAGGAGTAGACTCCTCCGCCCCCGACTGTTTCAAAAAAAGTGAAGCAAGGCCGCCAAACGGAATACATCAGCGATTTCTTTAATCCTTGTCAGAAAGCCAGCGCTTGATAAGCCGCACGGCCTGATCCATATGCTGCTCCGTAATGCGGAACAGCCGCAGCTTCAACTCTTCAACCCGCTGATTTGTCTCTCTTTGCGCCCGGCGCAAGGTCTTGAGCTGGGCGAGGGATGACGACGCGAGGCCGCTTTCATCCCCTGTCGGCAAGCTTGGTCGTGACGGGCTAGGCTTTAACTGTTTCATCTCTCTTCATCCAGCCGCGCACCAGGCTTACCACCTGTTCCATATGGTTGTCCGACAGGCTGAAGATGTGCGCTTTCAGTGCTTCAATGTCCTTGAACATCAGATCGTCCTCGTCATCAGCATCGCCCATCGACGATTCGTCTTCAGTTCTGGCGGCCTCTTCCAGAGCCTCATAGAGAGCAAGCTGCTCTTCGGCGGCAGGCAGACCTTCCAGACCTTCGACCATTTCGCCCGCTTCGACCTTGGGGCGGATAAGCGCCAGCACCACAGGCCGCACAATGAGCATAAGGAACAGGAAGGCCAGCAGCGCATTGAGCAGGGGCTTGCCCAGGCGCTCGGCGTAGTCGGCCAGCATGTCGGCGAAGTTGGGGTCCTTGGGCGGCTCCGAGTCGGTAAAGGGCGCGGAGCTGACCTCCAGGGCATCGCCCCTGGCCGTGTCCAGACCCACAGCGTTGTGCACCAGCTGGCGCACCCGCTCAAGCTCTTCGCTCTTGCGCGGCATAAAGGTCCAGGTGCCATCGGTCTTTACATACGTGCCATCAATGAGGACTGCAACCGTCAAACGACGCAATTCACCCACATTTGAAACAATCTGCTGTTCTTCTTTGTTGATTTCATAGTTGGTGGTGCGTGATTCACGTGTGCCGGTCTGATCTGAAACCGAACCGGTGATGCCGTCGCCACGAAAATTCACATCCGGCGCGCCCGCTTCAAGATTGGCGCGGCCCTGCTGGCTTTCTTCCTGACGGTATTCGCTGCGAACCGCAGTTTTTTCAGGATCAAAAAGTTCGCGGCGTATGGTTTTCTGGCTGAAATCCATATCGGCATTGACCTTGGCGATGACGCGGCCAGAACCGAAAAGGGGCTGCAGCATTTCTTCGATGCGGCGTTCAAGGTTGCGCTGCACGGTCTGGCGGTATTCCATCTGGGTGGTGGTGATGCCCGCCAGGCTGTCTTCTTCCGGCTGGTAAAGAACCTTGCCGCTGGTGTCGGTGATGGAAACGTGGGCTCTGTCCAGCCCTTCAACGGACATGAGCATCATATTGAGAATGGCGTTGATTTCTTTCTGGTCAATCTTGACGTTGGCCCTGGTAAGCTTGAGAACCACCGAGGCCGAGGGAGACTGGCGCTCTTCGACAAAAAGGCTGCGGCGCGGGATGACCAGATGCACGCGGGCGCTTTCAACACTGGGAAACTGGCTGATGGTGCGGGCCAGTTCCCCCTGGAGCGCGCGCGAGTAGTTGATCTTCTGCACAAAGTCGGTCTGCCCGACCTTGACCTTGTCAAAAATCTCAAATCCTATGCCCTGCCCCACCAGGCCGCCTTCGCCAGCTATCTTGATGCGCTGGTCGTAAACCACTTCCTGCGGCACCATGATGGTGGCGCCGTTGTCGGTAATGCGGTAGGCCACCTTGTCGCCCTGCAGGGTCTTGATGACCACGCTGGCGTCTTCCGGGCCAAGGTTGGAATAAAGAACCTTGTATTCGGGGCGGCTCAACCAGATGGACATACCAATGACCGCAGCCAGCAGTCCGACAGCCCCGCCAACGGAAGCAATGCGTTGCAGTGGGCTCATCTTGGCCCATATAGCCGCAAGGGCGTTGACGAATTGTTGAATGAATGCAGGCATGTTCCGCTCCTGTGCGCTTGAGCGCTGGTTTTCCGACGCCAGGGCCGGGCTTTACTAGCCATAGCAAGAGCTATGCCACTATATAAACATGCGGTTTTGACAAAGCCATCAGGCAACGCGCCCCGCCGATGGCGCTCAAATTTGTGACGCCATAAAAAAACCTTTCCCCAGCGGCAGAGCCACATGGGGAAAGGTCGTTCAGGAGCGCGAGTTTAACTGAAGCAACACCGCCAAACGGAATACATCGGCGCTTTCCCCATGCAGTGTCGTCACGAGATGACTTTTCAGTCATATCAAGGAGAACGAGCCTTTTATGCAGGGAGTGTACTCTGTTGCTACTCGACCGGAATAAAAGGCGGAGTTCGACGCAGAGATGCCTGAAAAGGCGCTCGTGACTACACTGTCTAGAGTATTTAACACTTGAAATGCTCGCGTACGGCAGGCAAAAGCCCGCCTACTCGCATTTCGAGGCAAGGATTTTCAGAAAAATCCTTGCAGAGCATTTAACTCATTTCACTCGTAAACTGCTCTAGAACTGCATCTTTGAAATTTCTTTGTACGCTTCAAGCACCTTGCCGCGCACGGCGGTGGTCAGCTTCATGGCAAGACTGGACTTCTGCATGGTGATCATGAGTTCCTGCACGTTTTGTGTACGGCCGGAAGCGAAGTCGTCGACGGCTTTATCCTTCACGTTCTGCAACTGACTGACCTTGTTGAGCGAGTCCTTGAGCGTTCCCGTAAAGCTGTTTTCGGGCATCACCGGCGTTGAAGCCTTGCCGGGGAACTGCATCTTGTCCACCTGTGCGCCGAAATTTTCACCGGTGTCCACCTGGCTGCGGGCAAGGCTCTGATCCAGAGTGCGGGAAAAAAGCGTCTGCCCGCCGACCGCCGACCCTTGCTGCAAACTGCCTGAAATCTTGCTGAAATGCTGTATGGCTTCGCTATAGGCGCGCATGCCCGTTGCCTGAATGCTCATGATGTTCTCCTGACGCTACCCGCTGGTTCCGTATGCCCGTAATGATGGATGCACAGAGCTATTTGCCGATTTCAAGAGCCTTGACATACATGCCCTTGACTGCGTCCACGGTGGTGACGTTGGCTTCATAATTGCGCTGGGCCGTCATGAGGTTGGCCATTTCCTCCACCACGTTGATGTCGGGATACATCACGTAGCCTTCGGCGTTGGCATCGGGGTTGCCCGGCTCATACACGCGCTTGAAGGGGCGGTTGTCCATTGTCACGGCCATGACGCGCACCCCTTTGACCGATCGGTCTAGGGCCGACTGCATGTGGACGGAAAATGGATCGTCCACATCAGCCGTCTGCTGCACCACGGTACGTCTGCGGTAAGGGCCGCCCAGGGGCGTGCGCGTGGTCTTGGCATTGGCCAGGTTCATCGAAATGGTATTGATGCGCGTACGGTCGGCCGCAAGGCCCGATGCGCTTATGTCAAATGCTGTCATGAAATCCATGACGTCCTCCTGATACGCAAAAATCCGTGAAGGCCGCCCGAACCAGCCCTGCATTTCCTGCAAAGCGAGCCGGATTGAGCGCAGCCCGTCAACCGGACGGCGTTTTTAGAGCATTTTCGCATTGAGAATATCTATTCTCAATGCTTACGAGACGTTCGCTCCGGCGTTTAACCGCGCAGATAAACTGCGCTTACGCCTCCGCTGCGGGCGTCTGCTCACGCATCCGCCTGAGCAATTTCAAAGAGAAATTGCTCTAGGCCTGCTTGCCGTCCTGTATGACGTTACTCACGCCTTCAAACG
>RCMY010002830.1_pt1 | contig 15593 bp, 10 predicted proteins | sample 2041341 | NCBI WGS metagenome assembly RCMY01 (sample SAMN09708234, study PRJNA481090) | Marine sediment metagenome, whole genome shotgun sequencing project.
TGGGTGAGCAGTGCGCCTCGACGCTTCGCCCGTTCCTTGACCGGCAAGGTGAACAAGTCGGTTCCTGCGATCTCGACACTGCCTGCGGTCGGGGGTTCGAGGGCGGCGAGCATCCGAAGCAGCGACGACTTGCCGCTCCCTGATGGGCCGACGATCGCTGTGGTCATGCCGCCCTCGACCTCGAGGTCGATGCCCCGAACAGCCAGAACTCGCCCGCTGGCTGTTGCATAGACCTTTGTCAGGTGCCGACACACCACCGCTGGTGGTCGCTGGACGGCGGGGACAGCCCCGCGAGGGGTGACGTTCTCGAACTCGATGTCGTCGATCAACTCCATGGGCTCGCTCGAGGCGTCACTCGGTCGCACGAAGCACCGGCCCTTCTGGCCGGGACATCGCCCGTCGTTCGCTCAACCACACGGCAACGGCAAGTGCGACGATCCCGATGGTGAGGCCGACGATCGCTTCGCTGAACGGAAAGTCTGTCGAGACCGCTGGCGGTATGCCGGGAGAGGGGTCGAATCGCGGCAGAAGCCGCTGGGTGATCGCCGGGCTCACCAACAGTGCCGTTGTCGCTCCGATGGCGGTGAGGGTGGCCACTTCGATTGCGGTGATCAGCGCAGCACGGCTGGAAGTGAGACCCATTCGGCGCAACATGATCGTGCTGAGTGCTCGGCGGCTGCGACGGGCCGAGAGGTAGAACATCAGTGAAAGCACCGACTCAGCGGCGGCCACAGCACCGAACCATCGGAGATAGCCGAAGGCGTAGCGAGGGGCGACGAACGAGGCGTCTGAGCGCCTTTGCGTTGCCGTGACGAAACCGAGATTGCTCATGCCGCTCTGCGCGAGGAACGTCTCGATGTCGTCCCCAGGCAGCGCCGACACCAGCCGTCGGCGGTAGTTCTCCGATGGCAGGCGAGAAGTGCCCCCGGTTCGTTCGTTGCGTGCGCTGACGAACTGATCCACGCGCGTGAGCGAGACGAGCAGGGTCGAGCCGAAGTCGGTGGCGAGCGGCACCGACGGCACGGTCGCCACGACCTCGTAGCGGATTGCATCCCGCAGACCGAACACGCCCGTGCGTGGCAGTGGCTGGTCTTCGATGGCGATGACGGGGATTGCCTCCCCGATATCGCTCGCCAGCAGCGCCAACGCCTGGTCGAGGGTCAGGGCATAGGAGTCTGGCCAGATCACGGCGGCCGAGACGGTCGCCGGATCGATGGCCACGATCTGTACGCGCCGGTCGCCAGGGATGGTTCGAGTCTGCTCCAAACGGATGACGGTGCTCCGCTCCGGCAGCGGAACGGGGAGCTGGCGCACGAGCTCGACGATCGTCTCCGAGCCGATCTCGGTCGCGAGCTTCAACTCGACGGTGTCTTCGAGTGTCGTGACCAGCGCCGTGGTGAGCAAGACCAGGCCGAGGGCGACACCGAGGCCGCCGATGACGACGTACCCGCCCGCATCGCTGTTGCCGATGCGCCGCCAAGCCAGCAAAGCGACGGGAGGCAGCAACGGAGCGAAACGGTCGAGTCGTCTGACGACCCGTCTGACGATGAGCATCGAGGCGGCGACCGTGGTGATCAACACGGCGAGCGGCAAGGCGACGACTGCGAGATCGACGTCTCCGGCTCGGTTCGCATTTGTCCCGCTGCCGGTGCGCAGACCGCCGCCGACCTGGATCCAGAGCAGTACTGCCCCGACGGCGAGAGTTGCCAAAAGGGCGCCAGCCATCTCGGCGGTCGCAAGAGGTGTTCGGTCGCCAAGCGCTCGCTCACCCAGGAAACCGATCACGAGGGCGCCGACACAGATGCCTGCGAGCGCTACGAACACCACAGCGGTGACGTCGACCGAGGCGAGGTGGTCAGACAGCGAGGGCCCGCGTCCGTCCGCGGTGACGGATCCGGCATTGCCTGCAGCGCCAGTGCGGCCGACCACAACGGCCAGCGCAATACCGAGCGCCGTGCCGACTGCCGTTGGTGCGACCAGTTGTTGGCCGGCTCGCTTGGCGAAGTCTGGCCAGCGGTCGCCCTCGCCAGCCAAGAGCCGGAACTCCTTCGAGCGGCGGAACACGATGAAAGCCGCACCCGTGGCCATGGCCACTAGCCCGAGTCCGATGCCGGAGACCATCACCGATTGGAATGGCTGGTCGAGCGTACGAAGGGCAGAGGTGGTGCTGGCGAGTGTGTCGGGAAGCGTCGTGCTCACCGTCGGCGGTCCCTGTCCGGCTGCGAGGGTCTCCAGTGGTCGTCCGACACGGTTCGTGGCCGTCACGTTTCGCTCGAGCTGGCGGATTGAACGCACGCGATCTTGCAGTTCGGCAAAGCCGTCGATGGGCGCGTCGAGCGTGACGGCCCAGCTCGCCATGCCGGCAACCTGGAGGTCTTCCATCAACACATCGGTGGTGAGAAGGAGCGCATAGTTGGGAAGACGGAAGGGATTGAGGTACTGCGGTACGAGGGCTGGTTCCAATCCAGGAATCACGTCGAGTCCGTCTCGTGTTCGTTCTGGGTTCCAGAGAGTCTCGTAGATCCCGACGATGGTGACTGGCGTCCGAGGAACCGCGTCGACACAAGGATCTTCGATCGGCACCTCGAAACACGCGCCGCTGACCAGCTGGTCACCCAGACCGAGATCGGCGAAGTCTGCCATCCAGGTCGAGATCCACACGCCTTGAGGTGAGCCGTCGAGTGCTGCCACGGGAGTCACTGAGGCGAAGGCGTCTGTGTGACTCAGCAGTCGAATGGGAACGTTGATCTGACGACCCTCCGGTGTGATGGCGGCGCCTCGAGTGGAGGTGTTCGAGAAGAGCGTTCGCTGCACCGAGCCGTAGCCGTCGAGCGCGGCGAGCTCGTCGCCGATCACCCGATCGGCAGCGAGGCTGGAAGCGCCGGCGAAGAAGGCTGGGCTCTCCACAACGATCGTGCGATCAGTTTCTGGACCGGCTTGGGCAATGCGGACCGCGATCTCGTTCGCGGCTGAGGCCTTCCAGATTCCGGCGGTCGCGATGAGGAACGCTGGGGCAGCAGCTGAGGCGATCAGCGCAACGGCGAGCGCCAGTTCGCGCCATGGAACCATGATCCAGGCAAGGGCGGCTGCCAGGGATCGAGAACGATCGGGACTACCCATTGAGGAGAGTGTTGTTCATCTGCGACACGGCCGCTCGTGGCGACCCGTCGGTCCTCTGTCACGCTTCTGGCTGCCCTGTTCGGCCGTCGAGTTGCGGCCGGTCCTCGGAACCGCAGTCAGTTCTCGAGATCGAACAGTTCTTCGACGAAGACGATGAGGCCGAGCGTTGCGGCGTCGATTGTTTGTGGTTCGCCGGAGTCGCCGAGCACGTCGAACATCTCTGGTTCTTGGTGGTCGAGGCTCTCCATGAGTCGAGCACCCTCGACCAAGGCCGAGGAGTTGCGGGCGAGCAGCCGCACCGCGTCGTCGCGGTCCATGTCGAGATCGTTGACGAAGTCGAGACCGAGCTTTGTCGCCACGGCGTCGTAGCGTTGCTCGTTGTAGCGCATGCGCTCGCCCAGGTGAGCGGTTGCCGCTTGGGAGATGTGGGCTGCTGTTGCGCTGTCCTCGTCGGAAAGCGCTTGCGATGCAACGAAGAGATCGAGCCCGAGATCTTGGTCGGCGCCGAGGCGGCTCACGCCGATGCTGGCCGCCACCCACCCCTCGATGAGCGCACGCATATTGGTGAGTCCGGTGTCTTTGGCGAGGTCTGCCACGAGCGCATCGACCTCGTCGGAGCCTGGCAGCACTTGGTCGATCGTCTCGATGACCACATCGGTTCGGTAGTGATCCTGGCTCTCCCAGATCCGGCCGTGTACTTGCGAGCGGTGCAGGCGAATCCCTCGAGTGGCTTCCAGGTGCTGGAAGACGTTTGCGTACGTCAGGCTGGGAGGGTCGAAGGCCAAGCCGCGTCGAGCCAGGAGTTCGCAACCGGCCTCGATCATGGTCTGTCGGAGTTCCTCTCGGCTGCGACGACTCATGGTTGATCGCTCTCTGCCTCGGACGAGTGGGCCTGACTGTCGCTCGAGGCGGTGAACAGTCCTCTGGCGATCAGCCAAAGGCCGAGACCGAGATGATTCCAGGATCGCCGCTCGCCGTCAGGACATCGGGCCTGGATGTGTTCCATCAGGATCGGGTCGTGGCGACAGCGGAGCGTGTGGCTGTACGCCAGTGCTGTTGCGTCAATGCAGAAGAGCCGTACGGCGGCTTCGAGGCTCAAGCGCCGTTGTGGCTCCCCGTCGAGTTGAAGCAGCTGGAGCAGCTCGGTCAATCCTTCCTGCAGGTTCTGCGTGGCGACCCGCTGGACGTCAGCGAGCATCTGACCGAGCTTGTCGAACTCGGGGAGGTTGTTGGCCGAGGCCTTCCATGCGGCCACCACGATGGGGAACATTCGGTAGGCGGGATTGGCGTCGATGTCATCGAGGAAGGCGAGCGAACCGACACGGCAGGTCTCGGCCAGAACGGTGAGCCGGTCGGTTGGCGTGTCTGTAGGGAGGCTGATCAAGCGTTTGGCTACAGCTTCGTCGACGGCCAGGCGCCTGCCCGCTTCGTTCTGTTCGATGCTGGCGGTGAGAACGTCGAGCTGCCATGCCTCCTGCGACGACCAAATCCGTTCGTGAATCGACCCGCGGGTGACCTTGACGTCGTGCTCTTCGCGGAGCAGTTCGAAAGCGTCGGCGTAGCGGAACGTGGAAGCCCCGAGCGTGATTCCGTCGCGCAGCAAGACCTCGACGCCGGCCTCGAGCATGAGCGCCCGTGTTTCCTCACGGCTTCGTCGCGTTGTTGGCACCGGGGCCTCGCTGTCGGATTGTGAACAAGTTGTGACGACCAGTTGTCGCCTGGGCGGGGTGGTCAGGACTGCGATGCCCCAACCGACCCTCTGGTCGTTGTCAACGAAGTCTCGGCATGGAGCCTGCGGGAAGAAGAGCCAACCGTCACATGCCGCGCGCGTCGGACTGGTGCTCGTTGAACCACTGGTAGGTGGCGGCCACACCATCGCGGAGATCGGTTGTGTGTTTCCATCCCAGGTCGTGAAGCTTTCCGACGTTCAGGACCTTTCTTGGCATTCCGTCAGGTTTCGACGTGTCGAACACCAGCTCGGAGCCGGGATGCACGATCTCCCGGATGGTCTCGGCCAGCGAGCGAATCGAGAGGTCTTCGCCGGTTCCGACGTTGATGTGCGTACCGCTCGAGTAGTTGTCCATCAAGAACAGGCAGGCCGAAGCGAGGTCGTCGACGTGAAGAAATTCGCGCATGGCTGACCCGGTGCCCCAGATTTGCACCTCGTCGTGGCCGGCTTGTTTGGCTTCGTGGAACTTGCGCATCAGTGCGGGGATGACGTGGCTGGCGGTGAGATCGAAGTTGTCGCCCGGCCCGTAGAGGTTGGTCGGCATGGCCGAGATGAAGTCAGAGCCGTACTGGGTTCGGTAGCTGGAACAGAGCTTGATGCCGGCGATCTTGGCCAGCGCGTACGACTCGTTTGTTGGTTCGAGCGGGCCGGTGAGGAGCTGGTCTTCGCCAATGGGTTGGTTGGCGTGACGCGGGTAGATGCAGCTGGAACCGAGATAGAGCAGCTTCTTTGCGCCTGCCTCGTGAGCGGCATGGACCACGGTGCCGTGGATCATCAAGTTGTCGTACAGGAACTCGGCTGGCCTGGTGGAGTTGGCGTAGACGCCACCGACGGTGCCAGCGACCAAGTAGACGTACTCGGGTCGATGCTCGGCGAACCAGGTGTCGACCGCCGCCTGGTGGCGGAGGTCGAGTTCGGCACGAGTGGCCGTGAGGATGTTCCGGTAGCCCGCTGCATCGAGCGCTCGGAGGACGGCCGAGCCCACCAGCCCGCCGTGGCCGGCCACGTAGATCGAGGCCTCCGTGGGAACCGGGGTCGGCGTGAGTCCAGCGGGTGTCTCCATTGGAGAAGTCTGCATTGCAGAAGTCTTGCATGCGCGAGCATCGATGGCGTGCCGGACCTGTGTGATGCAGCTGCGACAGGGATGCGCGGTCGGGGCGTCGTCGTTGACTACCTTCCCATCGTTGTTCCTCGGAGGGAGTCCTATGTCCAATGATCGCTCACGCCACTCCGGTGGCGTTGCTCGAGCTGCGCTGCTGTCCAGTGCGCTCTTTGCCAGTGTCCTTGTCAATCATTCGCCGGTCGGTGCCGCTGCGGTGGATCCCGCTCCGGCGAGCTCTGATCTGACGGTCGCCGAGACGACCGCCGTTTCTCCGCTGAGCCCAGGCGTGCGTCGTCAGCGACACTTCCAGACATCGGCGTGGTTGCCGTACGGAGACGACTTCGCTCGAGTGTTCAACGATGGCGACACAACGATGGTCATTGAAGTGATCGACCGTGCTGGGCTGACCACGCGAGAAGAAATCGAACTGTCGTCCGACGTCGGCAGCTTCCGAGGTGTTGCCATCAACGACGACTTCGTGCTGATCCGAACGCTGACGTTCTTCCCATCGCCGGTGAGCGCTGCTCGGGTTGACCGTCAGACCGGTGACGTGCTCGACCTCGGTAGCTACACAGCGGGAACCGATGGTGCTGCCATGTCCGGTGACGGCACGGTCGTAGTAGGGAACGCCGCCGGGGATCCCTATTGGCTTTCGACGACCGCCACGGGCAGCGAGACTCGCTCGTTTGTCGAAGATGACAATGGTGACATCACGTACATGTCGGTTCGGCCAGTCGTCGATCGCGCCGGCACCGTGGCTGCGGTGACCGCTTTCCAGATACTTGGTGGGGTCGAGGGCTATGTGCTGATCATCGACACAATCAGCGGCGACGCCAGCGACCAGGTCATCAGTCTCGGCTGCGGTGCGGAGGCCTGTGAACACGAGATCGGTGGCATCCATGTCGATGGATTCTTCACCAACGTCTATGTCGGCACCTTCGAACTCGCTGCAGGCCCGGGGTCTGAAAGGGTGAGCTCGAGCTACGAACGGATCTCGAGCAACGCGGTTGCATCGAAACCGGTGTCTGCGATCTCACCGAACGGCCGTTTCCTGGTTGGGAACAGCCAGGTCGGTGACGGTCCGGCGCCGACCAAGACCAAGGTGGTCGTGTACGACACCGAGACCGATCGGCAGCGGACGGTTTCGATCGCGGGATTGGTCAATGGTCAGACGATCTTCCCGCTGGCTGTCTCCGACGACGGTCTGTCCGTGCAGTACCGGGCCACGAAGCCGTGTCCCGGCGTTTGTTTGATCACACCGTCCTACATGGGGTGGTTTCAGCTGGAACCCACAGCGCCGGTGACGAACGGCGCAGCGGCCGACCAGATTCAACGTCTCTATCGAGCGGTGCTCGGTCGCATCCCCGATGAGGGTGGGTTCCAGCACTGGATGGGGCGCTACCGCAATGGCGAGTCGTTGCTCGACATCGCGACAGAGTTCGCCGCATCGTCGGAGTTCGCTGATCGATTTGGCGTAGACCCGACAGATGCGGCACTGATCGATGCGCTCTACATGAACGTGCTCGGCAGAGCCGGTGATGATGAAGGGGTGGCCTTTTGGCTCGGTCGGCGAGCCGATGACATGACGATCCCAGAGTTGCTCGCTGCGTTTGCCGAATCGCCAGAGAACATCGAGCGAACCGGGACGAGGCAGCCGATCACCGTTGCCGAGGGGCGGGTCCTCCGGCTGTATCGGGCGGTCCTCGGTCGAGCACCCGACAGCGGCGGGATGGTGTTCTGGCTCGGTGAATACAACCGAGGGCAGACGCTCGAGCAGATCGCAGCCCGAGTCATGGTGTCGCCCGAGTTCACCACTCGCTATGGCGACATGCCGAGCGGCATCAGCTTGATCAACAGGCTGTACATCAACGTGTTGGGACGGCAGGGCGACGCGGGGGGCGTCGAATTCTGGACCGGTCAACTCGAGGACGGCATGACGATTCCTCAGCTGTTGGTTGCCTTCGCCAACAGTGAAGAGAACGTGGTGAGCACCGGCACGGTTCGGTAGCCCGCTGGATCGCACAGCACCCACAGCACCCACACAGCAAGGCTAAAGTTGGCAGTCTCGACGCCGACGGTGGATCTCTACGCCGACTGGAAATGGCCGGGTGACACTCCGGCGAGCCGGCGGCCAGAGAGGCATCATGCGCATTGCTTACATCTATGGTCCGGTCGACGCTCGCGAGGTGCACACGGCATGGCAGACCAACGGATCGCTTGCCTACCTGGGCAGCAGTTATGTCACCCAGTTCCTCGAGAAGACCTCTGAGCGTGACGCAGAGAGCCTGATCATCACCAGCCATGCGGGCGAGGCCTATGTCTCGCGGCATGGGCCGGTGGAGATCCGCAACATCCCCTGGCCTGAGGCCAGCGGGGGCGTGCGGTTCCATCTCGATTGGGTTCGCTGGATGGCAGAGTCGCTTCGTGCGGCTCGTGCGTTCGGTCCAGATGTGACCGTGCTGAGCGCGGCCCAGAACTACTGGTTCCTGGCTCGCCCGATGTTGCCGAAGACCACCTTCGTCGTGGCGTTGCACGGCGCGATCTGGCCTCGCCTCGCCATGGGCCCCCTCCAACGAGTGGTCACCCGGCTCAATCGTCGGTTCTACCGGCGTTCGGCCAGCCACTTCTTGGTGGCCTCAGACCTGATCTCGCGACAGATCGATCAGTTCTGCGCTGAGCCGAAGGAAGCGAAGGTCTTCCTTCCCACCTATGACAGCGAGCGCTTCGATGGCGCAACGCCCCTGAGCGACCTCGAGTCAACACCGATGCGGGTCTTCTTCGCCGGCCGGATCGAAGCGAACAAGGGCATCTACGACTTGGTCGAGCTCGCGGCACGTTTCGAAGCATCGTCGCCGGGAGCGGTTCGGTTCGACGTGTGCGGCGAAGGCTCAGACCTCGAGTCGCTCCGTCGAGCGGTCACTGATCGAGGTCTGGACGACGTCGTCGAGGTGCATGGCTTCTGCGCTGCGCCCGAGATGCTGGCCTTCCTCGATCGTTGCCATGTGACGCTGGTGCCGACTCGTACAGATTTCGAAGAGGGTTTCAACATGGTGTGTTCAGAGTCAGTGCTCTGGGGTCGCGCTGTGGTCACATCTGACGTGTGTCCGGCGTTGGAGTACCTGCCGAACTCTGCCATCGAGGTCACACCAGACGATGTCGATGAGTACGAAGCGGCGCTTCGCTCGCTGTTGGAGGATCGGAGGCGGCTCGAGGACCTCACCGCTGGTTGTGCCTTGGATCGCGGGCAGTTCCTCGACGAGTCAAAGAGCTACGGGGCACTGTTGTCGTTGATTTTGGACGACATCGAGTCACAAACCTGAGCCATTTGACCCAATCCGGGGCAGATGAAGGGTCAATCCGCTCGCTGAGAGGGGTCCGACGCATCGCTCTAGTATCTTTTGCCGCTGGCACGCTCAAGGCTGCAATCTCGAAGCCGAAATAGTAGCAGGCGTCAGGGCGGCGTCCGGAAGAAGGAAACGCATGGAGATCTCGTTCATCTTTACGGCTCTTCGCCGTTATTTCTGGTTGGTCGCCATTGGCGTGACCTTGGGCAATCTTCTCGCGTCCTTTGCCGCGCCGGAACCGATCCTCAGCTACCGATCGAGCGCCGTCCTGGTGATTTCACCACCGACCTCCGCCTCATCGCAGTTCCTCCAGGCAAGCCAACTCGACCGATACGTGTCGACCCAACTCAGTGTGCTCACCAGCGTCGATGTCGCCACAGCGGTTGCCGATCGCTTCGATGATGGCCTGACCGCCGACGCTGTTGCTGGCATCATCGATGTTGAAGCAATTCCTGAGTCAGACACCGTTCGGATCTCGGCCGTCGCCGATGCCCCTGAACGTGCACAAGAGATCGCACAGACGTACGCCGAGACCTACCTCGAGCTCGTTGCCGTCGACATCGACGCCGAGCAGAGACGGAACCTGAGTGAGCTGGACGGCCGGATCGGAGCCGTCGAAGCCAAGCTCCAGGTCGTCAATGACGCACTGCTCGAAGCGGTTCGTCCCTATCTCGAGACCTTCAACGATGCGGCCGAAGCTGGCCTGCCCACGCAGCCATTGCCCCAGGCGAGCCAGGTGGATCCCGGTGCAGCCGTCGAGCAGACCACGCTCGTGGCCGAGCTCGGACAGCTCCGTGCTCAGCGAAACGAACTCGAGTTCGACCGTGAACGCGTGAACTCAGCCGTTGTCCAGCAGGCGTCGCTGCCCGTCGCCCCTGAACCCACGAGCGCTGGCCTGTATCGCACGGCCGGCATCGTGGTCGGACTCCTCGTTGGTCTGATCGCTGCGCTTCTCGCCGGTCAACTGTCTCCGAGGGTGCTCGATGCCAGCGCCGTCACCGACGCTCTCCAAGTTCCGGTGGTGGCCGAAGTCGAACGAAAGCGCGTGCTCAAGGGCCGCCCCGATCTTGCCTTGAAGCCGCTCGGTTCCCGAATGGAGACGATCATCGACCAGATCTGTGTTCGGGCCGACGGCATGGCACCGGTCGAACGAGCCGGACTCGTTGCCGTTGGTTCGGCCGAGCCGCTTGGCGGAGCCACCACCGTGGCCGTTGCCATGGCGGCCCGCTACGCCGCCCGCGGCTATCGAACGGTCCTTGTCGACCTCGATGTCCTCCACCCGTACATCAATGCGAGCTTCGGTGCATGGTTGGAGCCAGACGATGCACGGCTGGCGCCTGCTTCGAGGTCTGCTGCTGCATTGCGTACGACTGATGTTCCGGGTCTGCGGGTGCTGAGCACCTCGACCGAGCAGGAATCTGCCACGGTGCGTCGCGATTCGCTGGACGATCTGCTGGCAAAGGCTGCTGAAGACGCCGACGTCGTGATCATCGATGTTGGAGCGGCTGTCGCTTCTCCGTTTGCGTCCCGGCTTGCCTCGCGGGTCGACGCATTTGTGCTCTGCGTTTCGTTGCGGTCGCAGAAAACCAACCGCCTGCTCGACGTCGGCAATCGCCTTTCCGAAGCTGGCGGCCGTTTGTTGCCAGTCCTCACCTCGCCGCACCGCAAGGCTGCAGACGCGACAAAAGCGAGCTTGTACTCCGAGCCGATCCGCTCGGCTGGCCCGCAGCGCACTCGTCAGCTCGTGACCCACGGTGGCGATCGATCCGGTGAATTCTTCGATGGCAGGGCACTGGAAGAGGCCGATGCTGCACAGGGGACCTCGGTGTCGACCGGACCGGCCGATGACTCGACCAAGCCGTCTCCGAAGTCAGCCAGCGAGTCCGACAAGTCGGCCAGCGAGAACGCTGCGAGTCGCCCCGCACCATCGGACAAGGCACCTTCGAACACTTCCTCGTCGAAGAGCGGATCATCGAAGAGCGGATCATCGGGATCGCCCAAGAACAGACAGGCTGATCGCACACAACGTGCCGATGCCGATACGGCGAATGACCCCAAGCCAAGCACGAAAACACCGGGCCCTCGGAAGGGCCGTACGCCTGCACAAACACCGTCTGGTGGATCAGGCTCCGGGAAACCGAAAGCACCTGGAAGCTCGTCGTGACCGCAGCCGAGCGGGTCAGGGTCGGGGTGTACGTGTGCACCTACCAACGAAACGAGCCCCTGCGCCGCTTGCTCGACTCCATCGCCGTGAGCGCTGCTGGTGTTGCTGACATCGCTGACGTCGGTGTCGTCATCGTTGATGACAACGCAGATCAACGGGCCGAGTCCGTGGTCAGCGAGTTCGATGCGACGGCGTTCGCGTTGGGTCTGCATTACCGCACCGCTGGCAAACAAAACATCTCCGTCGCTCGCAACGTGGGGCTCGAAGCCGTCCTCGAGTTCGCCGACTGGGTGGCGATGACCGATGACGATTGCGTGGTTTCGCCGATCTGGCTGAGCGAACTGCTGCGAATTCAGCAAACGACGGGCGCACCGGCGGTGGCTGGCCCGATGAAGCTGCGTTTTGCTGAGGGAAGCCCGGCGTGGCTCCTCGACGAGCCGTTCGCCGAGCTCGGTTCATTGGGCGATATCCCAGACGGAAGTGAGATTCCCACTGGGGGCACGAACAATTCGCTGTTGAGCTGCGCGTTTCTGCGCGAGTTCGAAGAGATTCGTTTTGATCCCACGCTTGGCACGTTGGGCGGCGAGGACATGGTCTTCTACCAGCAGGCCATCGTTGCCGGGCTCCGTGTTGTCTACTCGGCCAACGGCGTGGTGTGGGGCGAGGAAGGCGAGGAGCGTTCGACACTTCGCTACCAATTGCGGCAGTCGCTGTGGCTCGGCAACACGCAATACGTCACCAACATTCGTCTCGGTAGAGCTTCCCGCGGCCGTCTGATTCTTCGTGGCCTCCGCCAGGGTGCTCGCGGCTTGGTTCGGCCGCTGCAGCGACTCGGGGCCCGTGATGCCCCGCAGTTCCGCTACGCCCTTGCGCAATGTCTCATGGGCGCCGGCATGGTCCTCGGTGGTTTTGGTGTGGAAGTGAAGCACCGGTGACCCAGAGACTCGACCCCGTTCCGTTCGCTGTTTCCGATGAACCCGGCCCTTGGGCTGCGTTCTTCGGTTCGAGTTTTGTCGTGCTTGCTTCGATACTCGGGTTTGCTGTGGTGTGGGTCCTGCCGGTCATCCTGGCTGTTCCCGTTCTCGGCTTGTCTTTCGGGGCGCTCCTCCTCACGTCGGGGAGCTCGTTGCGCCGCATTCCCATCCCGTTGGCGTGGCTCACCTATGTCGGCTGGGTCCTCTCGTCGTTGACATGGACGAGGAGCCCGGAGACCGCAGACTTCATCCTCAAACGCGATGTCATCATCTGGATCGGCTTCTTGATGATCGGTGGTTTGCTCCCGTGGCGCACCATCGTCAATTCCCTGGTCAGGTTCAGCTGGATTGCGTTGGCGCTCACGATCTTCGCCATCAGCACATCCGCTGAGGCGCGAATTCACATCGACCCTGCTGGTCTGTCGCCCGCCTATCCCGGTTGGCACGGCTTCTTCGACCACAAGAACTCGATGTCGCCTGTGCTGGTGTTCATGCTCGTGACCATCTTGCAGTTCGACAAGTCGGCGGTCACCCGCTCGTTGTCGTTCGCCGCCATTGCTGTGTTGCTTGTTGGGTCGACGTCGGCAACTGGCATCGCGGTCTCCATCATCGCTCTCGTTGCTCTCGCGTGGATCAGTTATGTTCGCCGCCTGAACAAGCGGCTGGCCCCACCGTTCGTCTTGATGAGCGCGATGATGATGGTCACCGTGGCGGTCGGATCGTTCTTCTCGCTTCGAGCCATCGTGCAAACGGCTGGTCGAGACCTGACGTTCACGGGTCGAACCGACATCTGGCTGGCAACCATCCACGCCATCGAGGGCAGCCCGTGGGTTGGCTATGGCATGGGCGGATTGTTCTCCAGCCCGCCGACGGCGGTGACCGAACGCGTGAATGACGAAGTCGGCTTCATCGTGCCCCACGCTCACAGTGGCATCCTCGACCTGGTGGCTCAGTACGGCGTCATCGGCGGACTTCTGTTCCTCGTGATGCTGGGCTCGTGGGTCTCATCGTCGATGAAGGTCCGCTACATCGCAGCAGACCTGGCGGCGTGGAACCTGGTGATCGCTCTGTGTCTCGTCGTGGTCAGCCTCTCCGAGGCGGTCTTCGAAGCGGGCTGGATCGGCCTGATCGGCATGGCGACAGCAATGAACATTCGACTGGTCGCTGATCACAAGCGTGCGCTCATCGCAGCGCAAGCCTCGAGTGTTGGGAGTGGTCGATGGCGGATCGAGCAGCGCATCTGAAATCACTCGGCAAGGACACGATCTGGGCCGCCGTCAACGACGGGGCCATGCTTGTCGTGGCCCTGCTGACATTCACACTCGTCGTTCGATCGTTCGGCCAGGAGGAGTACGGCGCCTATCTCGGTGCGTTTGGCATCGTTGCTCCGCTCACGGGTTTGGCGTGGACCGGTGTCGCCCTCACTGCCTTGCAGCGGGTGATTCGCGAGGGCGAGGAGCCGAGCCTGGTGGCGTCGCAGTGTTTCTCGATCATGTTGCCGGTGTCGGTCTTCTCGGTCACTGCTGTGCTGTTGATCGGCTCGCTGCTTGTGCCGACCCTTGGCGTGTTCGAGTTCGTCGGCTTGGTCGGTGCTGAGTTGGTCGGATCGGCGATCATCGGTGTCACCGCGGCCATTGCCCAGGGTGTGCGATCCTTCGGTGCTGCGGCTCGCGTTCGGCTGGTCGCGGTGTTGCTGAAGGCGGTCACCGTCGTTGCCCTGTACCTGACCGACAAGCTCACGATCCGCGGGATCGGCTTCGGCATGATGGGCGTGATGGCGTGTCTGTCGCTGTATCTCCTGACGGTGTACCTCCCGTCGATGGGTGTGAGGCCTCGGCTCATGCGGCCGTCCAAGCCGTTCGTTCGCGACGTCGGATCCTTCGGTTTGCCGATCCTCGTGTCTTCGATCCAATCCGATGGCGACAAGACCGCGCTCAACGCCTACGGGATGCCAGCGGTGGCTGGTGCCTACGGCGCTGCGTTCCGGGTCGTGCAATTCGCGATGATGCCGATCAACGCGTTCGACAATGCGGTCTTTCAACGATTCTTGTCCCACGATCCACTGGCCAAGAACCAACACCTGCGCCGAGCGAAATTCTCCGCCGGGTTCACCACAGGGCTCGGGGTGGTGATCGCTGGCGTGTTGTTCTTCATGGCACCGCTGCTGCCAATCCTGGCCGGTGACCAGTTCGAAGAGTCGACGTCGATGGTGCGGTGGCTGCTGTTGTTGATGCCCATGTACGCCGTGTCAACGGCCCCGATGAACGGGCTGCTTGGCCTTGGCAAGTTGCAGTTGCGGGCCATCATCTTTGGCATCGCCGCCTTCGTGAGTATCGCTTGCTACGTGGTCCTGGTGCCATCGCTGACGTGGGTAGGCGGCCTGATCGGCACGCTCGCCGGAGAGGGCACCGTGGCTGTCTTGGGCTGGTACTTCCTCGTCCAGAAGCAGCGTCAGCACGACAACGAACTCGACGCCGACCAGGCGTCGCAAACAGATGGAGAGGTGGTTGCAGATGCCGCAAGCTGATTCCCCGAAACAACTTGAGCCGCTGGAGCGCCCGGTCTTCTTCCGCGTTGGCTGGGCCGAGCACTGGCGGGACCTGATCGATGCTCCCGCCGACGAGATCCCCGATGCGTTGCATGATCAGCACTGGCGCGTGATGCACAACGAGGAGATCCTCGTGGTGCAGTCCTACGTGAATCTGCGCCGGCGTGGGCTCGACGTCCGCCTGGTCGACCATTTCGAACCGGGGGAGATCAACGTTGCGTCCGGTCCCGACGTGGCGATCAGCAATCGAAGCGGAGAAGCATTCTTCGTCGCCATCCGCGGTGACGGCTTCCGTCCGGCGCTGGCTGATGTTGTTGTTGCCCACAACACCGATGTGATGCGTCCCGAGGATCTCTGGATGCCGATCTGGATCCAGACTGGCCTGATTCCCAGGGACCCGTCGCGAGGTCAGCGGCTCGAGATTCTCGAATTCAAAGGCGACGTCTCCAACCTCCACGAGTGGTTCAAGTCCGAGGAGTTCCTCGCCGAGTTGGCGACACGCGGGATCAAGCTGCGGATGCACGGCATGGATCTCTCGCCGCAGAATCAATGGAACGACTACACCACGGCCGACGCCGTGCTCGCCGCTCGAGACATTCCCGTTGATGACGC
>RCMY010002831.1_pt1 | contig 15588 bp, 16 predicted proteins | sample 2041341 | NCBI WGS metagenome assembly RCMY01 (sample SAMN09708234, study PRJNA481090) | Marine sediment metagenome, whole genome shotgun sequencing project.
CGTGACCCAGTCCCGCGTGGCCCGCGCGCCGTCGCGCCCAGGAAGCCTGCGCGCCTCGCAGCGCGTCAGCGTGTTGGCCGCGACCAGCTGCAGCCGGTCGATCGCCGCGAGCAGGAGGTCGAGCTCCTCAACGTCCGCATCACCGTTGCCGCGCTTCTCGTCGTCACGGTCGGCCGCCGAGAACGGCACCCCGGAGACCGCCGCAACGGCTGCCGCGAGCTGCGCGTGCTCGCGCCTCGCCCAGGTCGCCGGCGTCCCCGCCCGAGACCGTCCTGCCTGCGAATGGGCTGCCGCCCCGCGCACGTCAGCACCGCCGACCGGGAGGTCAGCTGCGTCGGTGCGGGTGCGGGGGGTCATGGAACGAACGTAGGGAGGGGGTGTGACACGAACCGCCCTGTCAGGCAACGTTCACGAGGCATCATCACGTGTTGTGTCGTAGTTCTTCGTGTAGGTGAGGCGGCCGACGGGGCGCTGCGTGCAGGCGCTCAGGCGGCGATGAAGGCGCTCACACTGGCGGTCGTCTGGCGGATCACGACGATCGAGGATGCCGGCGATCAATGTTGCCAGGCACACCGCCGGCGCGGGTGCGGGTGCGTGAAGACCTCTTGGTGGGCCGCGCGGAGCCAGAAGATCCACGTGAACGCGGCGGCCGCCCGGGCCATGAGCACACATCGGCCCCGGCGAGTCGGTGCGACGAGAGCGTCGAGCCAGACGCTTGGCGGCGTCAACGCTGGCATCCTGAGCGAGGCGACTTCGGTGGGGTCAAGACCTGGGAGACGCCGGGGGAGTACGCGGCGCATCTGCGCGGGCTCGACCTCGGGCCGAACGTCATGGCGATGGTCGGGCACTCGACGATCCGCGCACACGCGATGGGCCTCGGCAAGGCGCTGGTGGGAGAGCGGATCGCGCAGGCGTGGCACGCCTTCGTCCCGCGCGCGACCGAGCAGCTGACGTTGCGCGAGGTGGCCGGCCTCGACGCCGGCGCCGCCGAGTGGCCGAGGTTCGTGGCCAGCAAGGCCAACGCCGCCGAGGGCGTGATCATCATTCCTGCCGGGTGAGGTTGCTGCGGGCTCAGCTCAGCTCCGGGAACCCCTGCGTCGCCGCGAATCTGTCGACGCGTGCGTCGAACATGCCAAGCATCTTGATGGCGAGCACGGCGGCGACGACCCCGAAGCAGGACAACATCGCGATCACGGCGTACTGGAACACGAACGCGTCCAGCTCCTGGGGGTTGATGAGGGGGACGACCTGGGTGGAGAGCACCATCGCCAAGAACGCGAACCACCACCAGCCGGTGATCGCGGGGGGAGTTGCGTGGTAGGCCTCGGTGTCGCTGTGACGCCACAGCTGATCATGCAGCTTCTTCGGGATGGTGAAGCTTGCGATCGGGACGATCCAGCCGCCGATGGCCCATCCGCGGGCGCGATCACCTCGCATCCGGCCCGCCGCGGAGGGGTAGGCCAAGGCCTGGAACAACCAGACGACCCAGCACGTCGCGGCGAGGTAGAAGATGACGACCCGAACGTTGCCCAACGAGAAGAGGGTGTCCTCGGCGGCGATGAGCGCGTCGGCATCGATCTCGCCGGCGTCGAACCTTCGCACAGCCGACCGGGCACCCATCGCCAACGGCACGGCGGCGAGATCGAGCAACCCGACGAAGCCGACCAGGATCCGCGTCGCGAGGTTCCATCGGCGGAGGTTCCGCCGCGCCGCGATCGGGCGGCCCTTCGGCCCCACCGGCTGGCTCGCCGGGATCGGCGAGGTGTGGTCCGTCCATGCGGTGCCGTCCCACCAGCGCAGCATTCCCGGTGTCCCTGATGGGTCGGTGTGCCAGCCCTCGGCGGTCGCGGTCGACCCGCTGCCGGGAGGAATGGTCGCTGGCGTCGAGTTCACTCAGGTCTCCGGTCGGTCGTGCCACCGTGGATGTTCGACGTCCGCAGGCCGGGCTCCTGCCTGACCGATGTCCTGACGCTCCGCCACATGCCCGGCGACCGTCATGGCCGTGCGCTGTCGTCGCTGGTCGTCGCGCCGAGGCGGGCGCGCTGCGACGTGATGGCAATCCATCGGGTTTGCTGGCGCCCCGCACGAGCACGAGGATCTGCCATGGCCACCACCCTGATCGTCAGCAACGGCACCATCTTCGACGGCAGCGGCGACGCGGGCCGCGTCGGTGACGTCGTCGTTCGTGACGGGATCGTCGTCGCGATCACCGAGCCGGGGGCCAGCGGGGTCGACGCCAGCGCCGCCGACATCGAGGTCATCGACGCCACCGGGATGTGGGTCACGCCCGGGTTCGTCGACATCCACACGCACTACGACGCCGAGCTCGAGATTTCGCCGGGTCTCGTCGAATCGGTACGCCACGGCGTCACGAGCGTGCTCGTCGGGTCATGCGGGCTCTCGATGGTCGTCGGCGAGGTCGAGGACCTGGCAGACATGTTCTGCCGCGTCGAGGGGCTCCCGCGTCCGGACGTGCTGCGGATCTTCGGCGAGGTCAAGACGTGGGAGACGCCGGGGGAGTACGCAGCGCATCTGCGCGGCCTGGACCTCGGGCCCAACGTCATGGCGATGGTCGGGCACTCGACGATCCGCGCCCACGCGATGGGGCTCGGCAAGGCGCTCGACGGCACGACCAAGCCGTCGGCCACCGAGCTCGCAACCATGTCGGCGACGCTCAACGACGCGCTCGACCACGGCTTCCTCGGGCTCAGCGTCAACACGCTCCCGTGGGACAAGATGGACGGCGATCGCTACCGATCCTCACCCACGCCGTCGGTGTTCGCGCCGTGGTCGGAGCTGCGCGCGCTCGCCAAGGTCCTGCGCGATCGCGGCGCCGTCTACCAAGCGCTTCCTGACATCTCGACGAAGTGGAACATGGTCGCGTTCCTCGCGCAGTCAGCCGGCTTCGGACGACGTCCGGCGCTGCGCTCGATGTTCCTGACGCTGCTCGATGCCAAGGCCGACCGCATCGCCTGGCGTGCCGCCGGCGCGCTTGCGAACCTCACCAACGGACCGCTCAAGGGCAACGCTCGCTTCCAGTCGTTGCCGAACCCGTTCGACCTGTGGGTCGACGGGCTCGAGGTGCCCGTGCTCGAGGAGATCGGCGCCGGCACCGAGGCGTTGCACATCGAGGACGCCGACGAGCGCAAGGCGCTGATGCGCGACCCCGCCTACCGCGCGAGGTTCCGCAAGGACTGGGGCGGCTTCTCGCCGAACCGCGCGTATCACCGCGACCTCGACGAGACCGAGATCCTCGAAGCGCCGGACGCGACGCTCGTTGGCAAGTCCTTCGGGGACGTCGCACGCGAACGCGGCATCGATCCGATCGACGCGTTCCTGGACCTGCAGGCCGAGCATGGCAACGACCTGCGTTGGTACACGGTCGTCGGCAACGACCGCCCCGACGTGCTCGAGCAGATCATCGCCCACCCGGCGGTGCTGATCGGGTTCTCCGACGCCGGCGCCCACCTGCGCAACATGGCGTACTACAACTTCCCGCTGCGCATGCTCAAGCGCGTGACCGACACCGGCTTCATGTCGGTCGGCCACGCGGTGCATCGCCTCACCCGCGAGATCGCCGACTTCCTCGAGCTGCCAATCGGACGCATCGAGCGTGGCTGGCAGGCCGACCTCGTGGTCATCGATCCGACGAAGCTCGACGACAGCGTCGAGCAGATCCACACCGCCCCGATGGACGCGTTCCCGGGACTGGAGCGGCTTGTGCGTCGCAACGACGCGACCGTCCCGTGCGTGATCGTCAACGGCCGGGTCGTGTGGCGCGACGGCGAGCCGGCACCGAGCCTCGGCAAGGAACCGTTCGGACGGTTCCTTGCGGCAGCAGGAGCCCCGGCATGACCCGCACCGTCCATCGTTCATGCACGCTGTGCGAGGCGCTCTGCGGCCTGGACATCGAGGTCGACGATGGTGGCACGATCACGTCGATCACCGGGGACAGCTACGACCCGCTCAGCGCGGGCTACCTCTGCCCGAAGGGCACCGCGCTCGCCGACCTGCACACCGACCCGGATCGTCTCAAGCGACCTGTGGCGAAGCAGCCGGACGGTTCGTTCGCCGAGATCTCGTGGACCGAAGCGTTCGACCGCACCGGCGACGAGATCCGCCGGATCCAGGGCGAGCACGGCAAGGACGCCTTCGCGATCTACTTCGGCAACCCGTCCGCGCACAACTCGGGGTCGATCTTCCTGCTGCCGTTCCTGAAGCTGCTCGGAACGCGCAACCGCTACTCGGCGACCACGACCGACCAGGCCCCGCAGGCGCTCGCGGCCTACAAGATGTTCGGCCACCAGGCGCTGTTCCCGCTGCCGGATGTCGACCGCACCGACTTCCTGTTGATCCTCGGCGCGAACCCTGCCGTGAGCAACGGCTCGCTGGTCACCGCGCCGAACTTCAAGCAGCGCATCAAGGACGTCCGCGGTCGCGGCGGCGACGTCGTCGTGATCGACCCGCGCTTCACGGAGACCGCGAAGATCGCGTCGGCCCACCACTTCATCCAGCCCGGCACCGACGCCGTGCTCGTCGCCGCGATGATCAGCGTGATCTTCGACGAGGGGCTCGATCGGCTCGGCGCAGTCGAAGGGATCGTCGACGGCGTGGCCGCGTTGCGGGCTGCGGTGGAGTCGTTCGACGTCGAGACGGCGGCGCGCGTCACCGGCATCGCGGCCGACGACATCCGTGATCTCGCGATTGGATTCGCGCGGGCACCTGCAGCCGTTGCGTACAACCGCGTCGGCGTCTGCCAGACACGGTTCGGGTCGGTCACGTCGTGGCTCGTGAACGCGCTCAACATCGTCACCGGGCGCCTCGACACACCGGGCGGCGCGATGTTCGCGAACCCGGCGGCCGACATGCACTGGCTGGTCGCGCAGGTGCTCGAGCCCGGTTCCTACGACGGACACCGCTCGCGTGTGCGGAACCTGCCGGAGATCAACGGGGAGTTCCCGGTCGCGACGCTGGCCGACGAGATCCTCACACCGGGAGATGGGCAGGTCCGCGGGCTCATGGTCAACGCTGGCAACCCGGTGCTCAGCGCGCCCAACGGGGCGCGGCTGGACGCGGCCTGCGAGCAGCTCGAGTTCATGGTGTCGATCGACTTCTACATCAACGAGACGAACCGGCACGCCGACATCATCCTGCCGCCGACGGGGCCGCTCGAGCGCGACCACTACGACCTGGTCTTCCACGCCCTCGCGGTGCGCAACACCGCGAAGTTCTCGCCGCGGGTCTTCGAGCCCGAGGCCGGGACCAAGCACGACCACGAGATCATCCTCGAGCTCGCGGGACGCCTTGGGCGTGGGCCGTTGTTCGGCCCGTTGCTCGGACCGCTTCGCTGGCTTTCGAAGGTCGTCGACCCGATGAAGATCGTCGACCTCGTCCTGCGCGTTGGGCCGCACCGTCTGAGCCTGCGCAAGCTCAAGCGCGCGAAGCACGGGGTCGTCGACCTCGGTCCGCTCACGCCGATGCTGCCGGACCGTCTGTGGACGAAGGACAAGCGCATCCAGGTCGCTCCGGACCTGTTCGTCGCCGAGCTCGACGCGTCCCGCCGCGCGCTCTGCGAGGGGGAGGCCGGTGAGCTCGACGACGACGCCGGCCGCGACCTCACGCTCATCGGGCGCCGTCACCTGCGCAGCAACAACACCTGGCTGCACAACTCGGCCCGCATGGTCAAGGGCCGTGATCGCTGCACGCTGCTCGTCCACCCCGACGACGCCGCGAGCCGCGACATCGAGGACGGTGGCACCGTCACGATCACCTCACGGACCGGCAGCGTCGCCGCTCCGGTTCAGCTCAGCGACGAGGTCATGCCCGGCGTCGTCTCGTTGCCGCACGGGTGGGGTCACGACCGCGAGGGAGTCAGCTGGCAGACCGCGCGCGCGAACCCCGGGGTGTCCGTCAACGACGTCACCGACCACCAGCTGCTCGACACGCTCACGGGCAACGCGGCGTACAACGAGGTACGGGTCCGCGTCAGCCCGGGTGGTTGACGCATGGTCACATCGGGGGGGTTGACGCATCGTCCACTCAAGATGGTCACGACTTTGCGACCCGACCCGTAACCAATGGGGTGTTCACTGAGTCCAACAGATGCCGGCGCCTCGCTGGCCCGCAGCGCAAGGCTGCGGTGGACCCGAAGGGACCCGCAACATGTTGGACGCACTGCAGACCGGCCTCGAGAGCGCTTGGCAGGACGTTGCCGGGTTCACGCCCAAGCTCATCTCCGCCTTCGTCATCCTCATCATCGGCGCCGTGGTCGCGAAGGTCATCCGGGCCGTCGTCACCCGCCTCATGGAGGCAGTCAAGGTCGACGCGAACCTCGGACGCGTGCTCGACAAGGCGGGCCTGCCCGCGGAGAGCATCAGCGTGACCAAGCTCGTCGGGCTCCTCCTCTACTGGCTCGTGATGGTCGTCACCCTCCAGGCGGTCGCCGAAACCCTCGGTGCGGCCACCCTCGCGGCCACCCTCATGGGCGTCATCGCCTACATCCCGATCGTCCTGGTCGCCGGTGTGATCCTCGTCGCCACGCTGATGATCGCCGACTTCGTCGGTGACCTGATGCGCGAGTCGATGGGCGCCAAGGGCCGCATCCCGTCGATGATCGTCAAGTACGCGATCATCGCCTTCGGTGGCTTCGCCGCGCTGAACCAGCTCCAGATCGCCCCGGAGATCGTCAACGGTCTCTTCTACGCCCTCGTCGGCACCGCCGCGATCTCCGCGACGATCGCCTTCGGTGTCGGTGGCATCCCGGTCGCACGTCGGATCACGGAGGAGTCGGTCGCCAAGCGGCGCACGGCCTCGCCGACCACCCCGCCGGCGCCTTCCATGCGCGTTCCGGAGATGCACGACCAGAACCGCTGACACAACACCACGCATGATGGGGCCGGCAGCGATGCCGGCCCCATCGGCGTTGCACGGCATGCTGTCGGCCCCGACGAGCCTCGGATCGCCGACGATGTCCGACACCTACCGCCTCACGCGCACTGCGTTCAACGACCTGGTCGCGCACGCACGCAGCGACTTCCCGTACGAGGTCTGCGGCCTCGTCGCTGACGGGGAACGGGTCTTCCACATCGACAACACCGAGCGCTCCATCACCTACTACGTGATGGACGGTCGGCAGCTGCTGAAGGCCATGCGCATCATCGAGGACGGCGGGATGGACCTCGCGATCTACCACTCGCACACGCACACGCAGGCGTACCCGTCCGCCACTGACATCCGTCTCGCGGCCTATCCGGACGCGACCTACCTGATCGTGACGCTCCAGGATCGTGACGCTCCGGACATCCGCGCCTTCTGGATCCTCGACGGCGAGGTCACCGAGCGTCCCGTGGACGTCGTCGACTGACCGGGGAAGAGCACCCTGCACTGCCGCGTTACCTTCCCACCTCCCTCCCCGCACCCCGAGGCATCCACGATGGCCACCGTCCGCATCCCCACCGTCCTGCGCAAGCACACCGACGGCGAGGCGAAGATCGAGGCGTACGGATCGACCGTGCGTGAGGTCTTCTCGACGCTGATCGCTCGGTTCCCCGCGCTGGAGGAGCAGCTGATCGAAGGCGGCGACCTCCGCGGTTGGATCAACGTGTACGTCGAGGACGAGGACGTCCGTTACGTCTCCGGGATCGACACGCCGGTGCAGGTCGATGATGAGATCTCGCTCATGCCCGCCGTCGCTGGCGGCTGACGCCCAGTGCGCTTCGACGACGTCTCGCAGTCGATCGGCAACACCCCGCTCGTCGGGCTGCCCAACCTGTCCCCGGACGGCTACGAGGTCTTCCTGAAGCTCGAGGGCGCGAACCCGACGGGCTCGGTCAAGGACCGCGTCGCCAAGTACCTGATCGAGCAGGCCGAGCTGCAGGGCCTGCTGCAGCCCGGGCAGCGGATCCTCGAGCCGACCTCCGGCAACACCGGGATCGCGCTCGCCGCGATCTGCCGCACGAAGGGCTACCACCTGACGTGCGTCATGCCGGAGAACACCTCCGAGGAGCGCAAGCAGATCCTCGGGCTCTACGGCGCGGAGATCGTGTACTCGCCGGCCGAGCAGGGCTCCAACGGCTCCGTGCTGCTGGCGAAGGAGATGGCCGCCGCAGACCCGGACGTGTACCTCCCGTTCCAGTACGGCAACCCCGCCAACCCGCTCGCGCACTATGAGACGACGGGGCCGGAGATCCTCGCTGACTGCCCGGACATCGCCGCCTTCGTCACGGGGCTCGGCACCGGCGGCACGGTCACCGGCGTCGGTCGACGCCTCAAGCAGCACGACCCCGCGATCAAGGTGTACGCCGCGGAGCCGGAGTACGGCGACCTGGTCTACGGCCTCCGCAACCTCGATGAGGGCTACGTCCCGGAGGTCTTGGACCCCTCGGTGCTCGACTCGCGGATCAAGGTCAACTCGCTGAAGGCGCTCACGATGACGCGCCGGCTGGCGTCCGAGGAGGGGATCTTCGCGGGCGTCTCGACCGGCGCGGCGCTCCAGGTCGCGATCCGCGTCTGCGGTCGGCTGCCGGAGGGCTCGAAGGTCGTCTGCCTCTCGCCCGACGGCGGCTGGAAGTACCTGTCGACCGGGGCGTACGCGCCGGGCGACGTCAAGGAGATCGCCACCGCCATCTCCGGGACCCTCTGGGCCTGAAAGGTCACGTCCGTCCTGAGCGCACGGTGGCGCGCGATCACGCACGTTTACATGCGACATGAAATGGTGACGCATGGTTGACTGGCGGGAACCTCCCGTCAGGATCACGCCGATGGCTGCCACCGAGATCACCGTCGACAAGCGCTACACGAAGCGCGTGGAGCGGCTCATCGAGCTCTCTGTGGACGGCCATGACGCCTACGCCGACGTGGGATGGGACATCCCCGTCGACCTCGAGGACCCGCGCCTCGAGCTCTTCGCGTTCGATCCGCTCGCCCAGACCGACTGGTACCAGCGGCTCTCGCAGCCCAGACGGGCGGAGGTCGGGCTCACCCGCACCGGCGTCACGCTGCGGATCGGCTGGGAGTTCGAGAACCTGCTCCAGCAGGGACTGCTCGCCCGCGCCTACCGCATGAGCAACACCGACGCGTCGTTCCGGTACGTGCACACCGAGGTCATGGAGGAGTCGCAGCACTCGCTCATGTTCCACGAGTTCGTCCGTCGACACGCCCCGCACGTGCTCGGCATGACCGGCTGGGTGCACGCGCTCGCGGACCCGGCCACGCAGATCGTCGCGCGGAAGAGGCCGACGCTCTTCTTCTTCATGGTCCTCGGGGGCGAGGTCCCGGTCGACGTGATGCAGCGCCTCGCGATCCGTTCCGGGACCTGCCATCCGCTGGTCAAGGAGATCATGGAGATCCACGTCGAGGAGGAGGCACGCCACGTCTCCTTCGCGAACGAGGAGATCCGGCGAACCGTGCCGGCCCTCTCCCGCCGCGAGCGGCAGGCACTCGCGCTCGCGATCCCGCCGCTGCTGGGGGTGATGTCGCGGCTCATGGTCTACCCCGCCCCGTGGCTCCTGGACCACTACGACGTGCCGCGAGACGACGTCCGTCGGGTGCTCCGTCGACCGCAGACGCACCGGCTCCTCCAGGACTCCGTCGCGCGGATCCGGCGGCTGTGTGCTGAGCTCGATCTGCTCACGCCCGCGGCGATCGCGCTCTGGAAGCGCGCCGGGATCTGGACGGAGCCGTAGGCTGGCGGGACACGTTGAGGGAGCGCGTTCGTGCCAGCCATCGACCTGACGGTCCTTGGGTCCGCAGGGTCACACTGTGGCGCCAACCGCGCCTGCTCTGGCTACCTGCTGGAGTCGAGGGATACGAAGGTGCTCGTCGACGCCGGCAACGGCTCGACCGCGAACCTGCTGACCACGACGTCGTTCGACGATCTCGACGCGATCTTCGTCAGCCATCGGCACGTCGACCACTGCATCGACCTGATCGGCATGTACTACGCGCTGCGCTTCCACGAGGACGGCCCGAAGTCCGTCGACCTCTACGCCGCGCCCGAGGTGCTGGAGCAGCTGACGAAGATGCTCAGCGAGGACTCGCCCTTCGCGTTCACCGACGTCTTCCGGCACACCGAGGTCAACCCCGGTGACCGCGCCGAGGCGGGCGAGTTCGAGGTGGAGTTCTTCGCGGCGGAGCACACGGTCCCGACCGTGGCCATGCGGTTCACGTCCGGCGACACGACGCTTGCCTACTCCGCCGACAACGCCGGGGGCGACGACCTGATCCGCTGCGCCGGAGACAGCGACCTCTTCGTGTGCGAGGCCACGTGGCAGGGAGATGCCTCGGCCTACCCTCCCGGGATCCACCTGACCGCCACCGAAGCAGCCGCCCACGCGGTCCGCGCCGACGTCGGCCAGCTGGTGCTCACCCACGTCCTGGGATCGCTGGATCCCGACCGCGCGCTCGAGGAGTCGATCAAGGTGTTCCGAGGACCCACGCAAGCTGCCCGCGATCTGCTCCGACTGTCGGTCGGTTGACCGCTCGCGCCGACGGACGTCGGCCCGACCAGCTCCGTGACGTGTCCTTCGAGCTCGGCGTCCAGCGCCACCCGCTCGGATCCTGCATGATCACGTTCGGCGGCACCCGCGTGATCTGCTCGGCCTCGGTCGATCCCAAGCCACCACGGTGGCGCGACGCCGGCTGGGTGACCGCCGAGTACTCGATGCTCCCCGGCGCGACGAACGAGCGCAACCGACGTGAGCGCAACGGCCCCGGGGGTCGCAGCCAGGAGATCCAGCGCCTCATCGGCCGTTCGCTCCGCGCCGCGGTCGACATCGACAACATGCCCGGATGCACGATCACGGTCGACTGCGACGTCCTCGAGGCCGACGGCGGCACCCGCACGGCCGCGATCACCGGCGGCTGGGTCGCCCTCGCGGTGGCGATGGAGCGTCTCGGTCACTCGAAGCACCTGATCGAGCAGGTCGCTGCGATCTCCGTCGGGATCATCGACGGCGAGCCGCGACTGGACCTCCCGTACGAGGAGGACGTCCGCGCCGAGGTCGACATGAACGTGGTCTCGCTGACGGCCGGCCGGCTCGTCGAGGTCCAGGGCACCGCCGAGCAGGCCCCGTTCGACCGCTCATCGCTCAACGCCCTGCTCGACCTCGCCCAGTCCGGATGCGACGACCTCTTCGCCATGCAGGCCGCCGCCGTCGCCTCCGCCAGGAGCTGACGCCGTGCGCATCGTCCTCGCCACGGGGAACGCGAAGAAGCGTGTCGAGCTCGAACGGATCCTCGACGGGCTCGACGTCGAGCTCGTCCCGATGACCGAGCTCGGGCTCGAGGGTGCCGTCGAGGACGGCGACACCTTCGAGGCGAACGCGCTCATCAAGGCGCGGGCGATCGTCGCCTCGACCGGCCTGCCTGCGCTCAGCGATGACTCCGGCCTCGAGGTCGACGCGCTGGGCGGGGCGCCGGGCGTGTGGTCGGCCCGCTACGCCGGCACCGACCACGCGGACCGCCAGGACAACGACGACGCGAACAACGCGAAGCTCGTCGCCGCCCTCGCCGAGGTCCCCGTCAAGCAGCGCACCGCCCGCTTCGTCTGCGTCGCTGCGCTCGTCGCGTCCGACGGGCGCGAGTGGACCGAGCGCGGGACGATGGAGGGCCACATCGTCCTCGAGCCCGGCGACGAAGGCGGCGGCTTCGGCTACGACCCGTTCTTCGTCTCCGACGGCGAGACCCGCACCAACGCGCAGCTCTCCCCGGAGGAGAAGGACGCCCGCTCCCACCGCGGCCACGCCTTCCGCGCCATCCGCCCCGCCATCGCCGCCCTCCTCGACCCCGCCTGAGCGCCATCGATGGTGTCAGTTCCATCGATGGTGTCCATGTGACGACATGCCGTCACATGGACACCATGGCTGAGATCGGCACCATCGATCACCGAGTTCTCCACAGATCCCGGCGACCCCATCGACGGCTGACCTGCTGGCCGCCACGCTGGCCAGCATGGGATGGAACGAGCTGTACAGAGCCGGGCGGGCACGGCACGGCGTGACGAGCGTCCGTATGGCGCAGCGCGCCGGGATCCCGCGCGCGACCTACCTCGGCCGCGTCCAGCGAGATGGCTGGCAGCGTCGGCACCCGAAGGTGTGGCTGCTCCCGGGCACCGTCCGGAGCGGCGAGGTCGATCTGGCGGCGGCGCGCGAGGAGATCGGTCCGCCCGCTCTCGGGGCCCGGCTCACGGTGCTGTCCCTGTCCGGTCTGGTTCGCCCGCCCCGTCGACCGGAGCTGCTGATCCCGCATCGCCGCGCGTTCCGCGGCTACGACGACATCGCCCTTGTCCGGACGACGTTCACCGAGATCGCGAACGCAGAGACCCGCGGGGACCGAGTCACGGTGGCCCTCGCCATCGTCCAGGCGGCTGCCGTACTCGCGCAGGAGCGGTTGCTCGGCGTGATGATCGATGCGCGACAGCAGCGCCTGGCCTCCGTCGAGCAGGTGGCAGCGCTCACCTCCGCGATGACGGGCATCCCGGGGCGTCGCGCGCTGCTCCAGGTCATCCGACAGCTCGGGGCTGACGGCAGCGACTCGATGCTGGAGTCGATGTTCCGGGCGGAGGCACGGCGTCGTGGCCTCGAGCCGTCGGCCGAACCGACCCTCGTCGCGACGGGGACGGGGCCTGTTCGCCTCGACGTCACGTTCTCGGGCGGGATCGCGGTCGAGTGTCAGGGCTATGCGTTCCATGCGACCCGGACGGATCTGGACCGCGACGCTCGGCGGACCAACGCGATCGCGTTGCTCGACCAGTGGCTCGTGCTGGATCTCACCTGGGATCGCTGGATGCACGACCGCGATGCGTTCTTTCTCGACCTCGCTGCTGCTCATCGACAGCGGGCCGCGTGATGGATGTGTCACCTCCATCGGTGGTGTCCATGTGACGACATGCCGTCACATGGACACCATGGATGAGATCGGCACCATCGATGCCAACGCCCCGCGAGTTGGATCGGTGGGGCGTCGGGGGTGGTGCGTACGCTTTCGCGCATGGATGAACACCCGCTTCGCAGGCTCTGGTCGCACGCTGACAACCACCGGGGTGACGTCGTCGTCGCCTCGTTGTGGTCGTTCCTGAACAAGGTCTTCGACCTCGCCCCGCCGCTGTTGATCGGCCTCGCGGTCGACGTCGTCGTGGAGCGCGACGACTCGTTCCTCGCGGGGATGGGGATCGAGAACCTGCGGACGCAGCTCTACGTGCTGGCGGGGCTGTCGGCAGTGATCTGGATCTTGGAGTCGGTCTTCGAGTACCTGCTCGGGGTGAAGTGGCGGAACCTCGCTCAGACCATCCAGCACGAGCTGCGCCTCGACGCCTACAACCACGTGCAGGACCTCGAGCTCGCGTACTTCGAGGACGAGTCGACCGGCGGCCTGCTCAGCGTCCTCAACGACGACGTCAACCAGCTCGAGCGGTTCCTCGACGGGGGCGCGAACTCGCTGATCCAGCTCGTCACGACGATCACGTTGATCGGTGGCGGGATGATGATCGCCGTGCCCGGCGTCGCGTGGATCGCGTTCCTCCCGATCCCCGTGATCATCATCGGCAGCGTGAAGTTCCAGTCTGCGCTGGAGCCGCGCTACGCCGCGATGCGCGACCAGGTGTCGATCCTGAATGCGACGACAAAAGGCCGCAAAGTCGTGTTCGCCCTTCATGTGCGCCACTGCCTGGTTCATCGCCTGGAGGTCGACGTCAAACGGCTGATGCCACATCGTGTGCCTGTGCAGCGGATCGGGTGCACGAGTGGTGAGTACCCGGTAGCGGTAGGAACGCATCGTCGCCGAGAACCTGGCGTGGAAGTCATCGGGAACAATAATCACGTCGGTGGCGGCTATCTCACCGCCGAACATGGTGTTCACCGACCGCTGAATGCGGTTGGTGTCGATCGACCGCTCCGAACTGAAGCTGATCACCTGTTGCCTGGCGTGGACTCCTGCGTCCGTCCTCCCAGCGCACACGCTGTCGATCGGATGACCGAAGATCGTGCTCAGGGCATTTTCCATTTCATCTTGGACGGTGCGGACGTCGAGGTTCTTGGCGTATCCACGGAAGTTCGATCCGTCATATGAGAGGTCAAGCCGGTAGGTGGGCATCAGCCGATCGCGGAGAAGAACGCAAAGGGGAAATTGAGGATCGTCTGAACAATGAACAGGATGGCCGCGCCCAGAATCACGCCGATGATTCCTTCACGCACCTTGAGTTCCATCACCTGAGCAGTTCCAACGCCAGCGGCCGCGAAGTACCAGAGCGATCCGATTGCGGCCGCTACCACCGAGAACCCGATGAACGCTCCGAGAATCATCGGGAGATACGCGATGCCGTGGACCCTCATGATCGCCTGGGTCTGTTCGAAGCGGCGCCAGTAGTCACCCTGCGGCTTGAACAACCGCGACGCGGCGAACCATGTTGCCACCGCCAAGAGGAGCCAACCCGCCACGTTCGAAATCACCACATTCAATGCCGCCGTGACGAAGCTCGAAGCTCGAAATCCCTCGCCGAGGAACAGTCCTGCGAAAACGGTCAGAGATACGAGAGCAACCAGCACGACGGCATCGGCCGTGGCGTTGCCGTCCCAGCGGACGTCATCGAACACACTCCTGTCGAAGCGGGCTGCGCGAAGCGCACGTTGAAAGATCGGTCCCATCAGTGTGCCCGGAGGGTACCAGCGGCGATTCTGGCGCTGAGAGCTCTCGCCGGACGTGCCAGGCTCTCTTCCATCTCCAGGAGTTCGACCAATGGAGCCCATCGCACGTCGGTGGATTCCTCGCTGACGACGAGACGAGAAGACTTCGAGCGAAAGCTCCGGCGGACATCGAGATGAATATGGCGCGGGACTTCTCCGCGCTGGGGGAACACGTGAACATCGAGGTCTACGAGGCCGAGATCATCGAGATCGACGAGGCCGGTCTCTTCAGCGACTTCCCGACGCGCCGCTGCCACCATGTCGATATCGGCGCGCTCTACATGACCCCCAGGCTGCAACCACCGCGACAACTTTCGGTGGTGAACCAGGGCCACCTGCGGGAGAGACGGATGGAGCACGAATGCTGAAGCCGTGATGTGACCGGGCTGGTACTCGTCGCTGGCAAAGGCCGAAAGCTTGGATTCGACGAGACCGAGGATCTGGTCGCGATAGCTTCGCTCCTCCGGCGTGGATGGCACATATGAGCGGAGTGCGGCAAGGAGGTCTGCATGCATAGGGGTCATCGGCGCCGCAACCGCACCTGCTCGACTTCGTGGCCGGCACCCTTCTGGAGAATCAAGGTCGCGCGGTCACGAGTGTGGAGGATATTCTCATATAGGTTGACCTCGTTGATCTCCTTCCAGATTCGATGGGCTTCGAATCTTGCGTCGTCGTCTGAGAGGTCGGCATATTTGTGGAAGTACGAGCTCGGGTCTCGAAAAGCTGTGTCTCGCAGGGTGAGAAAACGGTCGATGTACCACGTCTCGATGTCCGACGGCTCGGCATCAACGTAGATGGAGAAGTCGAAGTAGTCAGACACGAACGACCCGGTACCGCCACCCTGCAGGACGTTGAGTCCTTCGAGAATCACGATGTCCGACTGGTCGATGACCCGCCATTGATCACCGAC
>RCMY010002832.1_pt1 | contig 15586 bp, 13 predicted proteins | sample 2041341 | NCBI WGS metagenome assembly RCMY01 (sample SAMN09708234, study PRJNA481090) | Marine sediment metagenome, whole genome shotgun sequencing project.
AATCTTTGACCAAATTAATGGAGCTTTTGGTGTTGTACCGAATATGTTCAAGGTAATAGGGAATTCATCCGCAGCACTTGAAAGTATGTGGACTTCATTTGGTGCATTAGGTAAAGGGCTTATTGGCGCTAAGCTAGGAGAGCAAATTGCGGTTCGAGTTGCCGATATTAATCGATGTGAATACTGTCTTGCTGCACATACTGTACTTGGGCAAGGGGCGGGTGTCAGTGCTAATGACATGGCGAATGCTCAGATAGGAAAGTCGGCCGATCCTAAAACGCATGCTGCGCTAGTTTTTGCTGAAAAATTAGTCCGCGACCGAGGCAATACATCGAAAGCCGATATTGACGCAGTGCGCAGTGCCGGATTCAGTGACGCCGAAGTGGCAGAAATACTCGCCCACGTGGCGCTTAATATTTTTACTAATTACACTAATATCGCATTTGACGTACCGCTAGATTTCCCTAAAGTCAATTTGAGCTAGGTCAAATAAGCATTAGGAGAATGACAATGAAACTCGATGTTTACGATACATATGCCACCACTGCACAAGGTAGTATGATCCATTTTGATGTATTGCTTCCAACAGGTGAAAACAGAGATAAGGCCTTAGCGTATGCAAATGATTTCTTAAATGAAATAGGAGAATCAACAAATGCTGTGAAGGTAGCCCACTGCAATTATTGTCATACTGCAATGGCAAACCCCTACGTACAAAAGCAAGTTGAAACGGATGGGTATTTTATTTTGAGAATGGAGGGCTTTTCAAGCTAACGCTAAAATGTTTATTTCATTTTTGTTCACAATAAGCATGGTAAATGGGTCCGAAAAGCTGGCAACTAACTTTGTTTGCAGCGTTGCCTGAGGCTACATTAATATTATTAACAATATTGTTTATGTAGCCTAAACTCTTTTAAGTTCTAACAGTTAATGCACGAACTTCATACAAACAAGCAATGAATTTATAAGACTACGTTCTCCAATTTTTTAGACCTTAAACTTACCTAAAAGGCTAATCAATTTAACAGACGACGCTTTTAGTTCAGAACTGGTTTTTGCGATGTGCTCTGACGACACTGTGGTCTCTTCAGCAATGTCATTTATTTCTATAATATTTTTATTAATTTCTTCAGCAACGGCAGTTTGCTCTTTTGCTGCATTTGCAATTTGTAAATTCATACTACTAATGGTAGCAACAGAACTCGTAATATCGGCTAATGATTTTCCAGCATTGGCCGCTTGTTCAACCGTACTTTGCGCGCGGCCAAAACTACTTCCCATCACTTCAACCGCTGAGTTTGCGCCGTTTTGTAAACGAGCAATCATATTGTTGATTTCTTCTGTTGATTTTTGTGTTCTGTTTGCAAGCGTGCGCACTTCATCTGCAACCACTGCAAATCCGCGCCCCTGCTCACCTGCTCGCGCAGCCTCTATCGCCGCATTCAAGGCCAGTAAATTTGTTTGTTCAGCAATACTTTTGATAACACCAATAATGGCGCTAATGCTTTCGGCATCACTTTTGAGTGTATTGATGACCGTGCTAGCATTTTCAAGATCAGCCGCCAAGTCGTTAATTGAACTCACCGTTGACCTTACTACCACATGACCTGTTTGCGATTCTTTATCTGCATTATTTGCCGCATCTGCAGCCTGCGTGGCATTATTAGACACTTCTTGTACCGTCGCTGTCATTTCATTCATAGCGGTTGCTACCGATTCAAGGCCCATTTTTTGCCTAACAATACTTTGATTGGTCAATGCCGTATTTTCAGACATTAGTGTAGATGAATCAGACAATGTGCCTGTTATAATGGTTATCTCATCTATCATGTGTCGCAATTGCTTGACGGTTTCACGCATGGCTATTTGAAGCTCGCCAATTTCATCCTTACTGGTAACTTGAATATCTAGGGTTAAATCGCCACTTGCAATACCTTTTAAATTTTCTACCGCTACATTTAAGGGTTTAAGCACGGCCTTTAAGTAAAAAAATAAGCCAATTGACGCGCCAATAATAATTAATGCCACAACTGAATAGGCAATGCGTCTAAAATTAGCTTGCGCTTGATAACTTTCGCTGAAGTCTTTTAATACCACTAAATGAGCAAGTGGCACGCCTTGGTAAGAGCTAACAGGCAAGGTAGATACAGAATAGGCTTTGCTTTCTAAACGCGCAATGTTGACGCTTGACGTGCCAAGTTCGGGAAGTGCAATCTCAATTGCATTATAGAAATCGGTATCAGACGCATATTCCTGTTTACCTTGAGCACCAATGACAAAAAGCTCCGAATTGTCGGTCACTTTAAAATCGGCAATGGTTTCATCTAAATCTTTTGCAAATATACCAATACCAATCACTTTGCCTCTCATCAAAAGAGGAAAGGCAATTTCAGCTACTATTTTGTTGTCATCATCACGTTCTACACCTCGTGCAATTTTGCCATCTTCAAGCGTTTGCTCATATAGTGTTTTTTGCGTTGTGCTAGTTGCATTAGGCGCAGAAAAAACAACCTCTCCTTCTAAATTTAGAATTTGCATACGCGTAATAATGTTTGAAGCGCTTAACAGATTAAAGGTTGTTTTTGCGCTTTCATTTAATGACGTATAATCACCTTTCATCAAGGCGTTTCGGGTTTTCCTATCGCGTGCTAGGCCTGTTATACCTTCAGACATAGTGTCTAATTCGCTGGAAATTATTTTATCCCAAAGCACTTGCTTACCCGCAATTGTTGCACTGGCAAAGCGATCTTCTGCCTGTTGTTGCAAAATTTGCGATGTAATAATTAAGGCAATTGCTACCAGTAAGGTTACCGAAATTGCGACCAAGGTGATTTTAGATCTTAACGTCATCATCAATTACTACCTTAACTATTATTCAGTTGGATAATCTTCCGCTTTCCAGTCAGGAAAACCTAAACGGTAATAATAAACATTGGTGAAACCCCAACCAACCGCCAACGCGGTAGCGCTGCTGCTTCGCATGCAACTAACGCCATTGCAGTACATCACAATGGGGTCTGTTTTACTGGCTTCTTGTGCTAGCGTGTCTTCTGAAAATACGTTTTTAAGCTCAATATGAACGGCGTCAGGAATACGGCCTGCAGCCCAGTCTTTATCACTGCGCACATCAACAAAAAGTGCACCGCCATCAAACAGGGCTTTTGCTTGTGTCGCATTAATTGTGGTGGCACCGTCTACGGTTTCAGGCGATTCTTCAGCAAATGTATATCCCATTGTGAGCATAAGCGGCAATAGTAGTAATAGTGAAAAAAATTTATTATTCATTAGTGTTTCCTTGTACAAATTTGATTAATTGTTAAATAAATAGGGTCTAAAACTTATGCTCTAGGCCCACGCCCAACCACGATTTATCTTCACTCTCGTCAAGCGCTCGGTCTGTATACCAAATGTACGCTTTGGTCGATTTACCCAGTTTATAATCGGCGCCAACAGTTGCGCTGCTGTCGTCTTCAAGCGTTTGATATTGTGCTTTTAGTAGCACTTTTCCGACCGTATACGCCGCACTTACCATCACGCCGTTTTTTGAATCACCGGTTTCAATATTTTCTTGACGTTGTAAAATTGCACCTAGCTTTAAGGCATCGAATTTACCCTGAATGGATGCGCGCTGCGTATCGTAACCTTTCATGTCAAAGTCGGCGGCAACGGCAGCGAACCATTTGCTTTTTTTAAGTTTGGAATCGCCATAAGTCAGTGATACTGACTGAGCGTCTTGCCCTTGCGCTTCATCTTCTGCAATATAACTTACGCCCAAGGTCAAACCAGAAAACTGTGGAGAGGAATAGGTGAGTGAATTGCTCATGCGATTTTCGCCCTTCCAAAGACCTTTTATATCGGCTTCATAATCACTGAAAATATCAATTTTACCCTGCGCTTGTTTTAATACTGTATCGTTTCGTCCTAGCAGTACCGTACCAAAGTTCGACTTTAAACCTACGTACTGATTACGTGACTTGATATTTTCAGCGCCAGAAATATCGGCCAAATCAACCTGAAACTCAAATAAATAAAGCACTTCAATATTGTTATCAAGCTTGGTGTCACCTTTTACGCCAAAGCGCGATGCATTGCTTTTGAGTTCGGTGAAGCTTCCTGCACCTTCATCGGTAATTTGCGCCGACACATTAGCTTTACCATATATAGTAAGTGGTTCGGCCATAAGCCCTGTTGAAATGAATGTAAAAAGCAAGAGCTGTGATATTTTTGTAAGTTTAAGCATGGCCGCATTTCCTAGTAGAATGTAATAAAATCGCTTTCGGGCTGCGTGATAAATATCCAATTAGCTTTACACTATAGGCACGTCAAGTGACCGATCGCTTTAGCGATACAACATTTATTAAGTCAGCGGCAAGGTTATTGAAGCTACCTAGTGCAGTCGTTATTGCAAGTCACAGCACTACCCTTACAGGAGGTATCGGCATAACTTGTCATAAAATTAGTTAATTAACATTCACTGCCCAATACATTTCAAATACTTGAGGCAAGTGAACTATTTCTACACTTTCAACGTCTTTATAGTAATAGATGAAAAAAGGATTCACGATGATACAGAAGCTTAAAGCTTTGTTTATGCAAGAAACGACTATTGATTCGCCCGAACAATTAGAGAAAAAATTACAGCACGCATGCGCCGCGCTGTTATTTGAGGTAATTAGAGCCGACTACGAGCAAACCGATAGCGAGCTTAAAACCGTAACGCAGTTGTTATCAAAAACATTTAAGTTGTCAAATGAAGAGCTCAACGAGTTAGTTGAAGATAGCCAGCAAAAAAATGAGGAAAATACGTCGGTATATCCTTACACAACGCTTATAAACGACCATTATGATTACGACAAACGCGTCAACATCATTCGCCTGATGTGGAAGGTTGCATTCGCCGATGGCGATTTAGACAAGTATGAAGACAATATTATTCGCAAAGTAGCCGACTTATTGTATGTTAGGCACAGTGATTTTATTCAAGCTAAATTAAGTGAAGCTTAGTGCTTGATATACCTTAAGCCAACCAGGTGCAGGCTTAAGGCAACAATACATTATTTCAAAGCTTCAATTCTGTCGTCAAGGGGTGGATGACTCGCAAAAAGTTTATGGATTTTACCTGCATTAATTGCAAATGCAGCCATTTCTTCTGGCATATCGGGCGTTGCCTGACTGTTTTTAAGCTTAATAAGCGCTGCGCGCATATTCTGCTTACCCACTAACTGCGCGCCACCTGCATCGGCTCTAAATTCACGATACCGAGAAAACCACATGGTAATTGTCATTGCCAATACGCCTAGTATGAGTTCTGCAATAATAGATACAATCCAAAATGCGGGTCCGTGTCCACGCTCTGTTTTAAACACCACACGATCAACCGTGTGCCCTATAATCCGCGACAAGAATATAACGAAAGTGTTTACCACGCCTTGTAATAGAGTCATGGTGACCATGTCACCGTTTGCTACATGCGCAATTTCGTGCGCCAGCACCGCTTCTACTTCGTTGTCGGTCATACTGTCAAGTAAACCGGTACTTACCGCAACAAGCGAATTATTCTTATTCCAACCGGTTGCGAACGCGTTTGGAGAATGGCTCTGGAAAAGACCCACTTCAGGCATACCAATATTGGCTTTTTTAGCCAGTACTTGTACCGTGTTTAATAACCATGTTTCTGTTGCGTTGGCGGGTTTTTCAATCACATGGACACGCATAGACCGCTTAGCCATCCACTTTGAAATGAACAATGAAATAAAGGCACCACTAAAACCAATGACTGCCGCGTAAACGAGCAAAGCCTGTAGGTTTAAATCAACCCCGTTTTGCGCGAGTAAGCCTTGAATGCCAAACAGACTAAAAGTAACACTCAACAGCGCAATAATAGCAACGTTTGTAGCCAAAAAAAGAAACACTCTAAACATGATTTTTCCTAAATTAATGTTATGGGTATAGACACTGTATAGCATAAAAAATTCACACTGCATGTATACAATATATGTGCAGACTAAGATCGGGTAAAATGTAAGTTATAAGATAACTTACTACGAGAATAGTCTATTCGATAACTTTGTGCTTTATTAAGCTTGCAATAACACTTAAAGTACGAGTAGACATAAACTTACTAGCGTTTTTAAAACTACTTTTTTATCACGATAGCAATACTCAATACCGTTCTTAAGGAGTGACAATGAAATCCCTAAAAATTGAAGATTACATGAACCGCCGCCCTGTTAAATTACATATCGATATGCCTGTTGCTGAAGCGGTTGAATGTTTGATACTGACTAAGCAAACCGGCGGCCCTGTTGTTGACAACAAAAATCAAGTCGTTGGCTTTTTATCAGAACAAGACTGCCTAAGCACCATGATAACGTCTAGTTACTACCGAGAAAGAGTATCAAGTGTTGGCCAAGTAATGACCAAAAACGCTATTTGCATGAAAGGCTATGACTCAATTTTAGAACTTGCCGACATCATGATTAAAGAAAAACCAAAAGTATACCCTGTTGTAGATGATAACAACTGTTTGGTAGGCACTATCAACCGCTCGGAAGTTCTAAACGCTATAGACGTGCAATTACGTTCAGGCTATGAATCTTAGATTGACTGGCAGTTACCGTATTAATAACTGCCCACAATGAGAGGTATCGAGTCTTGTTCTGTTGGGTTTAAAAGTTAAGCCTTACCCCTATTTCAACCGAACGTCCGGGTAAAGGTGCTAAATTCTTTAAGAACGACGTGTGTATGCGTGCCTCTTCATCAAATAGATTACGGCCACGCATAAACCATTCGGTTTCGGTGTTAAACATAGTTGTAAAGTATGAGGCATTTATGTCGACTAAGGTATAGCCCTTAGTCGCTTGCTCAAATTCTGCCACATCGGTTTGTTTGAACATGTGAGTGACCTGCCCGCTTAGGGTGTAATCCCCCGTTTTATAGTCTGCACTTAATAATGCTTTAATAGGCGGAATACGCGGTAAATTTTGACTCTCACCTTGACTTACTTTTGCTCTTATATAATCACCTTGTGCACCAAATGTTAGATTACGCGTGGCGTTCCACGTTAGTTGTATTTCCGCACCATATAAATCAGCATTTGCGGCAAGGTAAGTATAAATTGGTAAGCCTTCTTCATCCATTTCTTCTACCTGACCAAGCTCTTCGTCAGCATGCGCGTGTTCAACGTCAGCAAATAAGCCAGAATTAGCCGCATAGTAATAATCGTCTACTTGATTATAGAATATATTAAATACCGCACCAAAATCGCCACCAAACTTTCTGAACGATAAATCGATATTGTTTGATGTTTCCATGCTTGGTTGAATATTCTCAAAATGAAAATGTTCATCGTGCAAGCGATACAAAGCGCCCACTTCATAGGTTTGCGTGCCTATATGTGGACCAAACGAAAACAGTTCAGCACTTGAAGGTGCGCGTTTAGCATGCACATAAGACGCACCTAAGTTATATCCTTTGGCAATATCCCACACAACCCCGGCTGATAACGAAACCGGCGTGAAATTTAAACTTACAGGCGCTATAGCAACTTCGTCAGGAACAAAACCTTCTTCAGCACCATGTTGTTCTAGCTCGGGCGAAAACACAGTGGCGACATCTATATTGACTCTTTCTATGCGCGCGCCAAGTTGCACTAAATATGGCCCAAAATGACGCTCTTCAATGATCCCCAAACCAAACGATTTCGTGTCAGAGGGCGGCGTAAACGCTTCTTCCCCAAGTGCTGCAAAATCTGACATTTTGGTATGCAAGCTTACGCCACCGCGCCAACCTGATATGGGTTGGTGCAGTACTTCAATACGCGTTTCAAATAACTCATTACTAAAACGTGTGCCGGGTACACCATTTTCAATTTCAGTGTGCTGGTAATCAGTATAGGCAAGGCCAAAATTGACTGCACTGATAAGCGATGTACTTAGCTGAAACTTGCCGGCTAACTGGTATCTATTTTGTTGTAAGTCGGCTTTTACCGCTTGTTCATAAATCGCTTCATCAAGATTTGCTTCATTATTTTCTTCATGCTCGGCGCCGTGCGCGTGTCCGGGCACACCATAAACACTCGATAAATGCTCAACTGCCATGCCCACATGTCCGGCGTCAAATAAATAACTTGTGCCTAAGGTTACGCCTTGGGTTCTGGCCGCGGTGTTATTAACGACGCCATATGACAACGCTTCTGGCGCTTCGCCTTCGTTTTCATGCTCGTTGTGAGCCTCTTCACTTTCGGCAAAGCCGGGTATTCTATAGTCTTGGTTGTCACGATAAAAACCAAGCACTTGAAAAGCCAAATTTTTTGTACCGGTTTTATATTCGCCGCTAAACGCATGCTCTGCATTATTTGAGTTACGCGAAAGAACAAGTTGACCTTCTGTTAAGTTATCATCAGGAATACGGGTATCAACCATATTAACTACGCCGCCAATGGCACCGCTGCCGTAAAACAAAGTCGCAGGCCCGCGTAATACTTCGATTTGCTTAACCGTAGATGATTCAGTAGAAATTAAATGATCGGGCCCCACTCGCGAAGCATCGGCTGCGTCCATGCCGTTTTGCGTAATGAGCACACGCGGACCATCTAGCCCTCGAATAATAGGAGCACTTGTTACGCCACCATAAAAAGTAGAATGCACACCCACTAAGTTTTTTAAGGTTTCGCCTAAAGTAGAGGCTTGCTGTTGCTGTAGCTTTTCGCCCGCTAAAATACTAACCGGCGCGGCCGATTCTATATTAGAAGCATGGAACGCACTTGCCGTCACGTCAAACACTTCTATACTTGAAGCCGCTACTTCAATAATAATCTTAACGGGGCTTTCGCCTACTACACTAACGTTTTGACTTGAATGTATATGATCAACTGAAGACACGTGCAGTTCAAACTTACCAGGCTTAACTGAGGTAAATTTAAATTCTCCGTTTTCATTAATAGGCGTTCGTTTATTTGTGCCCATAATTTGGACATAACCCGATGTTACAAGTTGTCCCGTTTCATCCTTTACGGTTCCTGAAATAGTATTGGCTAACAAGGGCAATGAGGTGCTAAGCGCTAGTATAATCGAGCTTGTTATCATTGAAGTTTTTAGAATAGATTTCATAGTAAATAAGCGCCTTACGGCTAGTGTTATAATGTATCATTTTAAAATGTTATAATATAACAATTAATAAATCAAACTATGTTTTTGTTTTTCTAAAAGACCACAACAATGACGCTTGACTAAAAAAGATACAATTTTGCAAAATGGGTGTAAACTGATGAATAAGCGACTGACGTCTTCATTCATATACTGACCCAAGGAATGCAGCTATGACACGTAACACTGATTTAGATAACCTACATCCTGTTGTACGGCAAAAAGTGAAAACACTTATTGACAAATTAGCCCACGAAAACATTCCTCTTCGATTATTTGAAGGTTATCGCAATCCTGAACGCCAGCACCAATTATTCAGCCAAGGCCGCACATCACCAGGCCCTAGGGTAACCAAAGCAGACGCTTGGCAGTCTTATCATCAGTATGGGGTTGCTTGTGATTTTGTATTGTATATTGACGGCAAGTGGAGCTGGAATACGGGGCCAAAATTCAAAAAGTACTGGGCCCGCTACCATGAACTAGGTGCAGAAGTAGGTCTTAAACCCATTAGTTGGGAAAAGCCTCATTTAGAGTTACAAAATCTTAATTTACAAGAGCTCGTTATGGGTAATTATCCAGAAGGAGGCGATGAAAGTTGGTCTGAAAACTTATCATCGAATATTTTACAATGGACAAAAGGACCCACACCACCGCCGCCAAGACTGTTATTTAATCGCCCTGAATTACCCTCTGACGAAATAGACGAAGAAATAACACCGCCCATTGGAATAACGCCGCACATTCATAGCATTGTTCAGACTGGCTCTACTTATAGGGTAACGGCTCGTAACGGATTGTACATGCGAGCAGGCCCCGGGACTGATTTTGACATTTTGGGCACCTTGTTAGCAAATCGTAGCGTTGTGGTGACTAAAAAAAGCGGCCAATGGTATCAAGTAGACTTACAAAATGATGGTCTGGTAGATGGATATTGTCATTCTGGTTTTTTAGTTCGGGTGATATAAACAGAATAAAGGCTGACATCTGCCCCTTCAAAGGTTTACAATTGCTCACTATAAATGACAATTTAATAAGTAGTGTTGCAGTAAAATATGAGCGAAACCGAAACTTTCCATGTAGGTCAACGATTTATCAGTAATAGTGAAGCAACGCTTGGTTTAGGCGTTGTGATGGCCGTCGATATGCGCAGCGTCACTATTCTTTTCCCCGCCGTAAACGAAGAACGTACCTATGCTAAATCGAATGCCCACGTTACTCGTTTAGTATTAAGCGAGGGCGAAAAGGTTAAGCACATAGATGGCTGGGAAATTGTCGTTTCGGGTGTTATTGAACAAGATAATTTACTGACCTACAGCGGCACTCGCACCGACAACAACCAAGCTGCGCACGTAGTTGAAGTGGCGCTCGATCCTCAAGTAAAATTGAACCAACCTGAAAAGCGTTTATTTCATGGACAGTTTGACGATCCAAACTGGTTTGACACACGCTATGAATGCTGGCTAAAACAAAATGAGTTCGCGACTTCAGGCGTTGTTGGATTAGTTGGCGCCCGCGTTGACCTTATTGCACATCAAATTCATATTGCCAACGAAGTGGGTAACCGCTATGCACCGAGAGTGCTGTTAGCCGATGAAGTAGGTTTAGGTAAAACTATTGAAGCCGCACTTATTATTCACATGCAAATTATTACCGGGCGTGCCCAGCGCGTATTAATAGTCGTGCCCGACTCTTTAGTGCATCAATGGCTGGTCGAAATGCTGCGCAAAGTGAATTTGGCGTTTTCTGTATTTGATGATGAGCGCATTGAAGCGGTGAAAGAAAGTGGTGAAAACCCATTTGACCAAGAACAGCTAATATTGTGTAGCCAAGATTTCATTAGCCAACCTAAAATATTAGAGCAAGCATGCAATACCAATTGGGATATATTGGTAGTTGATGAAGCGCATCATTTGCATTGGTCTGAAGAAGAGGTTTCAACAGGTTATCAAGCTGCCGAGCAACTTTGCCGCATAGCAAAGTCAGTATTACTACTAACCGCCACTCCAGACCAACTAGGCCATCAAAGCCACTTTGCCAGGTTACGCTTGCTTGACCCTGCTCGCTTTTACGATTATCAAGAATTTGTCGAACAAGAACGTCATTACAGCGAACTTGCGCAAGCCGTTACGCCACTAATTGAAGACAAAACCCCTACCAGCATAGAGCTTGCGGTGCTTAGACAAGTAATACCTAATCTTGATATCTCAAAGTTTGATTTAAGCAATGCAGAAGATCGCCAGCACTTGGTTAGTAGAATGGTTGATCAGCATGGTACTGGGCGCTTGCTATTTAGAAATAGGCGCGCGGCGATTACCGGTTTCCCAGAACGCATTACGCATGCCGTTAAACTAAGGCTGCCCAAAGAGTACGCACTTAGCTTACTTGAACAAGACGACGTTAATCACGCTTTGCATCCTGAGCGAACGCTAATGACCGACCCTGCTTGGCCAAGTTACGATCCTCGCGTGTCGTTTTTGATTGACTGGCTAGAAAACAATAAAACCGAAAAAGTATTGGTAATATGCGCTTACGCCAGTACTGCACTGCAAATCGCTGAGTATATGCGCGTTAAAACCAGCCTACGTCATACGGTATTTCATGAAGGCATGAGCATTGTTGATCGCGACAAAGCCGCACATTTCTTTTCTGAAAACGAAAAAGGTGCGCAAGTAATGTTGTGCAGTGAAATTGGCAGCGAAGGTCGTAATTTTCAGTTCTCGCGTCATTTGGTACTGTTTGACCTACCGCTTAATCCTGACTTACTTGAACAACGTATAGGCCGTTTAGATCGTATTGGCCAAAAATACGATATTAACCTACACATCCCTTACTTTGAAGAAACCGCGCAAGAAGTATTATTTAACTGGTACGCGAATGGACTTGAAGCATTTAATGCAACCTGTCCTGTAGGCTCTGATGTATATAAACGCCTAAAAGCCGATTTACAGCATGCGCTTGCCACGCCTTTTGATACTGAAAACTGGCAAGATGTTGTGGTTCAGGGTTATGAATTAACCCAAAAACTCAAAAGCCGTATTGAGCAAGGTCGCGACAGACTGCTTGAAATTAACGCCAGTGGAAATGCCAACAGCGAAGAAGTGTTAGAGCAGATTGTGCACGCCGAAAATCCAATTTCGATGATGAAATTTATGACGCGATTGTTTGATAGTTTAGGCATCATTCAAGAAGACAAAGACGCACATAGTTTTATCTTAAAGCAGTCTGAAAATACGCTGTATCCTATTAGTAGTATTTCTGACGATGGTTTAGAAGTCACGTATAAACGAGAAGTTGCCACTCAGCTAGAACACCTCACGTTTTTAACGCCCGATAGTAGTATTGTTACCCAGTGCATCGACTCGGTCTTAACCGACGTAATCGGAAAAAGTAGCCTTTGTTTTGTTGCCCAAAAAGACGCGCCGGTAGGTGCATATTGGGTAGAGATTATTGCTGTATTAAATCCCTCTGCACCACCCGATTTACAGTTATATAGATACTTGCCAGCCACTCCCACAAAAATTTGTTTAGATGCCAAGCTGCAACCTTGCGAAGAGCATTTCAGCACCATTTTTAGAGTGAAACCTAAAATGGCGAAACAGTTATTGACCGCGCTTGCCGAGCCCATTACCGCGACCATAAACGCAGCCTTAGAAGAAGCCAATAAAGAACTCGGTAATGTAAAAAAAGCCGCACTTATTAATATGCAATACGAGCTTGATGAAGAAATAAGTCGCTTAAGCGAGTTGAAGCTGGTTAATCCCTCTATACGACAAGATGAAATTGACTTTTTAATTAATCAAAAGCAAAAGCTTACAAGTATTATAGAGCATGCAGAGCCTATTTTAGACAGTGTTCGCGTAGTCGTTAATAACCCTAAATAGTGCAAATACGGTTTTCAAGAAAATGACCCAAAGTACTGAAATAATGCAGCCGCAGGCAGATCATATTAGGCGCGCGCCTATGTTTTACGATCCGCCCATGCACCCTTATTTTGAGCTTGTTTATAAAGACGACGATTTGTTGGTACTTAATAAGCCCAGCGGCTTGCTCACTGTACCTGGCAAAGCCTTAATACATAAAGATTCATTGCAATTGCGCGTGCAGCGCGTTTGGCCAACCGCGACCATTGTGCACAGGCTAGATATGGCAACTTCTGGGTTGTTAATAATGGCCTTGAACAAAGCCGCGCACAGGGCAATTTCAAAACAATTTGAAACCCGTCAGGTTAAAAAAACGTATTTTGCGAAAGTGCTGGGTATACCCGCACAAAATAGCGGCAGCGTTGAGCTCCCTTTGATTTGTGACTGGCCAAACCGCCCTATGCAAATGGTTGATCATGAAAATGGCAAAGCAGCTTGCACGCATTGGGAATTAGTTGAACACGAAGCGAACTCAAGCTTAATTAAACTCAACCCTATAACTGGCCGCTCGCATCAACTTCGGGTTCATATGCAGGCCATTGGGCACGTGATTTTAGGCGATAAGCTATATGCATGCGATATAGCAAAAGCAATGTCACCGCGGCTTTGCTTGCACGCGCAGTACATTCAGTTTAGGCAGCCAAACACGCAAGAATTACTTCAATTTGAGACGCCTATTGCGTTTTAACGCGTTTTTCGGTTTAGCTCAACAACTAGGCCGCGCGGCCGATAACCTTGCATATAAAATATTACTTATTTGTCTATGCCTAATCGAATGCACAAGCGCAACCTTCAAGAAAACATTGTTAAGCTGTTGTTTTGCGTGTTGGTGCCTGTTTTTTCATTTATATGTAAGGCAAATTCAGATTTATCCTATCAGTTGCCCGCGCATAATTACGCAATACTAAGCATACCCATAAATGACAACAAAGAAACTAACGCTGAAACAGACGCGTCAAACTTAAAAATCCCCGTGGTGACCTTCGCGGCTCGTCAAGCTATTGTAAAAGGTGTTGTGATAATAATAGGCGATATTCAGGCCCAAGGATTTGTTGATGATACCTTTTTAGGACTCGCTAATACACTGCCAGAATGGGGCTGGAATACTTTACTTATCACGCCGCAAATAGAATACTTAGAAGCATTACAACCCGCATTTCAAGCCATAAATAACGGCCTTGAGAATGAATTAACACCTCACGCTAACAATCAGGCCAACAATTCCGATAGCCCAGTCACGCCAAGTGCAGGTGTATCGGCCATTACCGAACAAAGCCCCCAACTAAGCTTTACGTATCTTGAGTACGAGCACTTTTTAGCTCAGGTAATGAAAGCCTTGCAGTCTGATTTTATTCCAAAGTCGGGTTATCAAATGGTCTTAACAAAAGGCAAAAGTGCGGCAGCCATAAGTAGGTGGTTAAATACCCAACAAGACTCAAACATTAATGCACTTGTTATTAATAGCCCGCATTGGCCAACGCCGCTTGAAAACAACCAAATACCTGCGCAAATTGCCGCGCTAAGTATCCCTATTTTAGATTTAGTGAGTTTATCTGATAGTCGGTGGTCAGCGCATAGCCAGCAGCAACGCTTAATTACATCAAGAGTGCAGCTTAAGTCTTTATATCGTCAGCGTGAAATAGTGGGCTCATCGTTTAGCCCCCATAATGTCGATTATATTGCTAAAGAAGTGGTTGCTTGGACACGTTACTTAGGCTGGTAATTTGTTAATTTGTGATGTCATACTTGGCGTAATTTGGCATGACCATAAAATATTTTTCAAATTATTGTGCATACCTATCAACTACTTATCAATCATAGAGTAATAAATTAGCATCTATAGCTGACACTTGGTAAATCACGACTATACTTAAGTTTATGTTTCACTCATGGTTAATCACTTTTGCGCGTAAAATCTTTTATCGACAGAAAATCTTCCCAACTTGTTTATTACATGTATGCCTATTGGCATAAGAGCTTACCTTACCGAGAATTCCAAAATTTTATGTGGGACACTCTTGAAGAATGGGCGCAACTAGAGCAAAAAGACGAGCAGTTGTACACCCACAAAGAACGTATATTCTGGCACTTATTTCACGAAACCCAGTTTGTGAGTTCTACCACGCTAATGGAAGATCAAATTCTTAGACAAGAAATTTCATTTTGCTTAGAGTTTTTGCAAAATGATAGGATATGCCCTTTAGATGTGGTCGGTATGCGCCCTTAGTCTCACGTTTTTCGTTCTAAACTTAATGCCATAACGATACGTATCAAACACATCAAAACGAAACTACCTTTCTAAAACACAATGAATAAGCTTAATCCCAAAAAACTCTTAAACAGCAAATGGACCGCTATTATTCCCGCGCAAAAACAAAAACACTTTATTATAGTAGAGGTAGAATATGACGATGACCAAAATGTAACTGGATGCGTCATTCAAGCAATACTCACCAAGCACAACACTAACATTGACTGGCACGATCTTAAAGATAGCAAGCAATGGAAGCAAGGTTGGTA
>RCMY010003190.1_pt1 | contig 15582 bp, 17 predicted proteins | sample 2041341 | NCBI WGS metagenome assembly RCMY01 (sample SAMN09708234, study PRJNA481090) | Marine sediment metagenome, whole genome shotgun sequencing project.
CAAAGGGTGAGTATGAGAATTTGCGGTGTAGATTTAACGGGTAGCGAAGCGGTTATCTGCTTGCTTGTAAAGGGCAAAGGCGATTTTAATTTGCCCGACTGTCGGGTACGGAAACTGGTACTTAAAAAATTGCATACAGCCGAGGACTTGCGTCAGTTCCAGTTAGAGTTTGCAAAGCTCATGAGCGAGTATAGCGTCGATAAAGTCGTGATAAAAGAACGCATGCCCAAGGGGAAATTTGCTGGCGGTGCTATCAGTTTTAAACTTGAGGCTGCTATTCAACTCATTCCAGATTTGGAAGTCAAACTAATAACTCCATCGCAGATCAAATCAGCATTGTTGGCGAATCCTTTATCGATCAAATATTCTGACACCGGACTAAAGATATTTCAGGAGATTGCATTCAAAACAGCCTACGCGGCATGTGTGTCAAATTAGTCTGATTCTGCCGCTCTGTAAGAGTACTTCCAAAAATCACAAAGAGCAAAACGAAGGCCGCCTTGAGCGCTGCCCATTAAAGGGCAAGGACGGGCGATGCCATTCATGCGCTGCTGTGCGGCATCGGGCATAATGCGAGACCGGCATACTAACTCCACAACTTGAAAGGTAAACCAATGAACGATGATCGACTGCATGACTTACTCATCGAAGTGCTTGCCGGAAACGTAAATATTAGCGACAACCAGGCTGACTATGATGATTGGAAATTTCTTATTGATAACGGACTAGTTGAACACAGCAAACCTCGTGGTTCCGCAGGAAGCCGCACAAAGACCTTCAACCTGATCGGTCTGACTGACAGCGGCAAGCAACAACTTGCTAAGCTGCAGGCAACATAGTATGAATAAAACAACCTGGGGATGGTTGGGGCCGCGTTAAGCTTAATTACAAGAGTAGAGGCGTATTTCGAGCCCAAATAGACAATTTAACATAATAGGTATTATGCGCAATGATATGGGATTGTGGCAGGGGGCATATCAGGCTACTCTTAGGCTATGAATACGCCAGCCAATCGACCAGCAGCTTACGAAGATCTATTCGATCTTCCGGACAATGTTGTGGGTGAAATTCTGGCCGGTGAAATCGTCCTCGGCCAAGTCCCAGGCATTCGTTGGCTGCTCTATCCCTTGGCGGTTTGATCATTGACCAGTTTGATCGTAACTCAACGGATGGTCCAGGTGGCTGGTGGATTCTGGCTGAACCTGAATGTCACTTGAGTGCTGATGTTGTCGTGCCGGATATTGCTGGATGGCGTCAAACAACCATGCCCGACTTTCCTGATACTGCATGGATTGACATCGCTCCGGATTGGGTCTGTGAGATCGTTTCCCCGTCCACTCAGAAATACGATCGCTCAACCAAGCGAGAAATCTATGCCCGCGAACAGGTTTCGCACTATTGGATTGTTGATCCTGTGGACAGGTTGATAGAAGTGTTCGCACTTCACGATGGTCTATGGATGCTGAAACACACGGTCAAGGACAGCGTGACCGCCACACTTGAGCCGTTTGACGAAGTTCCGTTTGAACTCAGTCGGCTCTGGGTATAATTGAAACCTTTGTCGGTTATGGCTCAGTCAATAAATCATTGGGCAAATATGCCTGACTACCATTCGTTGAGTTCACTATGAATGCACCAGCCACAACGCTGAGCAACTTGTACGATGCCATAGAGCTGCTGCCCTCTGGCGTAACTGGGGAGCTTGTCAATGGACAGTTGTACGCACATCCGCGACCATCTGCTCGCTCGACACGGTTTCAGCACATCGAATTTGGGTGCGGACCTGGTCAATCCGTTCTCACGTGGCCGTGGTGGCCCTGGCGGATGGTGGATAATAGACGAGCCAGAGGTACATCTGGTTCTGAATCAGGAAGTCTGTGTGCCGGATATTGGCGGCTGGGTGAGAGAACGTACGCCAAGCCTTCCCGAAGACCAGCGATTCGCCGTTGTGCCGGATTGGGTATGCGAGGTGTTGTCTCCCTCTACCGAAAGTTTCGATCGTCAGATCAAAATGCCGCAATATGCAAAATATGGCGTTCGATTCGCATGGCTAATTGACCCAATCGCGAAGGTTCTCGAAGCTTATGAGCTTCGTGGCGTAGACTGGGTTGCACTTCCAGTAGACTGGTCTAGAAACAATACAACTCGTATACCTCCATTTGATGCTATTGACTTGTTTGCGCCTTGGGCTTGAGAAATTAAAGTTACAAGGGGTTGATAGTGGTGTTTTGGAGATACCTGGCCCGTATGGAAGCCATTGTTCTAGCGGTGTGGAGTCAATAATCCGTTAAAATGCCAATTTAACGGTTTATCTTTCTTTCGACATCTATGACAGCTAAATTTCCATACGGGTCCACTATCTGATCTGAAACCGTCGCAGCTGTCGGTTTCAGGTGTATACAACCTATTACTTGCAATTCAACTGGCTATCACTGGCAAGCTCACCCTCACCGGGGTGTGAGCATCTACCAGAAATTATAGAAGTTTTCACGCATTATATTGAGGCTGAGTGATCAGAGCCGAACACGGTTTCGATAAACTCGACCGTCTTGCAGAACATGGGCGTCCTTAACAGCCGCCAAAACGGGGCCATTCCAATAGTGGTGCGTTCTCTTCGCTGGTCAACACGTTATAGCGACTGTGCAGCAGACAAGGGGTAGAGAGCGTGGTAAGGCGAGCCATGTGCTTGGACATAGGTATTTCCATTAATGACGGATGTAGTGCCTGGGTAGAGTCGCGCAAAACTGCGTTTAAAACGTAATAAATGCAGACTCATCCGAAAGCATTTTGACAACACTCATTGCGGCCAGTGCAGAGGTACGCGTGTTGTCTGGCAGCGTCTTGCCAAGAATAGTGAACTGCATTTCGCCAAAATCGCCTTTTGCGAAAATTTCATGGATGTTTGCATCAACCGTTGGGTCTGCAATCAGCTCTACTCGCGTATCATCAAAACCGAGCCCCGCCAGTGCAACGGCCGCTGCAACATTGGCGTTTTTCGGATATAGCATGGCGGCATCGCGCGCTGAGCCTTTAAAATGAGTAACAGCCTGATCACTGAGTTCATCGAGATTGACCACTTCCTCGGCACGTGACCCTTTCCATCCTCTGGGCGGCTTGCGTCCAATATAGGTGACTGTTTCCAAAGCGCTAAAACGTGCGGATGCAATAGCGTCCAGACCGCCGATTGCACCGGTCGACAGGCGCAGCCTCGTACCCCCTGCCCGTGCTGCATCGGTCAATTCATCGTGCAGGACCGAGTCCGCAAGAGCACCTATTGACACCGTAATCAACGGTACACCAGCGCGTAAAATCTCAACCCCATTTTGTTGAAGACCGCTGTGCCCAGCGCAATCGACCACGACATCAGGGCGCTCATCGCCAAGGCGTTCGACGACCTTGAGTTCTGTTCCCAGTGCTGCCCTTGCTGCATCAAATCGACCTGAACGAGCGATGACCAGTGCAAGTTGCGCATTGATATCCGGCAATTTCTGCGTCACAAAATGCGCGATGGCACCATATCCGATGACTCCTACTTTAAGCATTCTGGAATTCCTGATTTTGAAAATTATGGGTGGACCATTCAGCTGACCCCGTTCAGCAATAACATCGCCGGGAGCAACCAGTCAATATGCCGCTGAGCAACGTGCCCCAGTCCGTGGCGAACTGTATACGGCGATTCAGTGTCAGCAATAGAAAAAACATGAATCACAGGCCCGCCCATATACGCCAACTGATGGCAAGCCAGGCAGTGAGCAGGGAGTCAGCCACGAACAGACTCTGAACACAGACAGGCGCAACCGTCATCGCCACAAAAAGACTGAACCAGCCCAACTCTCTGCCATCAAGATTGAATGCGCGGTTAGCAGCGAACCAGAGATAGGTCACGCTGAAGAGCAAGGTCAGAGCGGCGGATTTGACAGATGAAATATCCGCATTTGCACCGAATGCTGATTTGAAAGCGTCGGCAGACGTAATAATGCCAACCAATACGTTGATGAGAATGATCTCGCGGTCCGCAATCCGACCCGACATCCACGCCCTCCATCACCGGCTTGGAGGCCAGAGCACCATTGCCCAGCCCCAGCCCCGCCGTGCCGTTGGTGATCACGCCAACCAGATTGGATCGCACGGTCAACATCCCCGCTTGTGTCGGATCATCCTTGATCGCAAGACACGCAGCGGCAACGCCCGGAGAATAGGCCAGCGCCAGATCGCGCTGGTTAAGCATGTTTTTAGTGGCACTGATTTCCAGCTTGCCAAGTTTCGGAAAGCGGTGGTAGTCCAGCGCTGTCTTATCGAAGTCCGAAGTCATATTGGGATTGCTCCACAGTTGAAAATTGGTCATGGCGCGTGCTGTTTGGATCATCAACACAGATTGTTTGTATAAATCCGCAGCGAGCGAATTGCAGTGCAAACAGGCTGAATTATTGTATACAAATATAAACACATTAAATAATTATTAAAGTGTACAATCATGTACACATATGCTGTATGGTCCCATGCACCCCCCTGTAGAGATACTGCTATGAGTAGCCAGAACCCTGTCTTCATTCCCGGTCCGACAAACATGCCTGACCGACTGCGCCATGCCATGAATGTGCAAACCTCGGATCACCGCGCACCGGATTTCGTTGAACTGCTAACACCTCTGTTTGCGGATCTAAAGCGCATATTCAAAACTGAATCCGGCACCGTTATCACCTTCCCTTCCTCGGGTACCGGTGGTTGGGAGGCGTCCATCACCAACACTCTCTCACCCGGGGATAAGGTTCTGATGGCCCGTTACGGCATGTTTTCGCATCGCTGGATCGATATGTGCCAACGACACGGTCTGGAAGTCGACGTCATCGAATGTGAATGGGGCACGGGCGCACCTGCCGAACGGTATGCCGAACGTTTGAGCGCTGACAAGAACCATGAGATCAAGGCAGTCCTGGTCACACACAACGAGACGGCAACCGGCGTTCTTTCCGATATTGGTGCCGTACGCAAGGCCATGGACAGCTGCAGTCACCCGGCTTTGCTGTATGTGGATTGCGTCTCGTCGCTGGCCAGTATGGATTTTCGCATGGACGAATGGGGCGTTGATCTGGCAGTATCAGGCAGCCAGAAAGGCTTCATGCTGGCCACCGGGATGGCGATCATTGGTGTCAGTGAGAAGGCCAAGGCCGCTATGGAATCGGCCAGGTGCCCGCGCTGTTTCTTCGATTTTCGGGACATGGGCAACGCCAATGCGAAAGGTGGGTTTCCCTACACGCCACCGTTACAGCTTCTGCACGGTTTACGGGCCAGCCTGGACATGCTGCTGGACGAAGGGCTTGATGCGGTTTTTGCCCGTCACCATCGCATTGCCAGCGGGATTCGAGAAGCCATTTCCGCCTGGGGACTCGACCTGTGTGCTCGTTCACCCGAACTGTATTCCGATACGGTCAGCGCCATTTATGTGCCTGACGGGTTCGACAGCAATGTCCTGACCAACCACATTTTTGATACCTATGAAGTGTCATTTGGTATCGGTCTGGGTGAAATGGCCGGCAAGGCGTTTCGAATCGGCCACCTGGGATCGATGACCGACGTCATGGCCTTGGCCGGAATAGCGACCGTGGAAATGGGCATGGCGGACCTGGACTATCCCGTAGAGCTGGGTTCCGGTGTGCGTGCCGCACAGGAGTACTATCGACACACGGCTCGACAATCCTAGAGGAGGCTTCCTGAGAAATGTATATACCAACCTATGAAGATGTCGAGCAGGCGCACCAGCGCGTTGCACCGTATATTCACAAGACGCCGGTGTTGACATCCACCTACTTCAATGATCTGACCGGTGCGCAGATGTTTTTCAAGTGCGAAAACTTCCAGAAAGCCGGCGCTTTCAAGGTTCGTGGTGCCTGTAATGCGGTGTTCGGCCTGAGCGATGAACTGGCCAGCAAAGGGGTTGCCACACACTCATCCGGCAACCACGCGCTGTCACTCTCCTATGCGGCAGGTCGACGCGGCATACCCGTCACTGTCGTCATGCCGCGTACCGCACCGGAAGCCAAGAAGGCGGCTGTGCGGGGATACGGCGGTACCATCGTGGAATGCGAACCGTCCACCTCTTCGCGGGAAGAGACCTTTGCCAAGGTCGTGGCGTCCAGTGGTGCGGATTTCGTCCACCCTTACAACGATCCTCGTGTCATAGCCGGTCAGGCAACATGCTCGAAAGAGCTGCTGACACAGGTTGACGCCCTGGATGCCGTCATTGCACCAATCGGTGGTGGTGGCATGATCTCCGGCACCTGCCTGACGTTGTCTAACACGGCTCCGGGTGTCAAGATCTATGCAGCGGAACCGTTGAATGCGGACGATGCGGCTCGCTCATTCAGGGCTGGCCACATCATTGCCGACGATGCCCCCCAGACCATTGCTGACGGGTTGAAAGTCCCTCTCAAGGAATTGACCTGGCATTTCGTCTCCAACCATGTGACTGACATTCTGACCGCTACCGAAGAGGAAATTATCGATGCGATGAAGCTGACCTGGCAGCGCATGAAGATCGTGATAGAGCCCAGTTGCGCGGTGCCACTGGCCACTATTATCAAAAATCGAGACCTGTTTGCCGGCCAGCGCGTCGGCGTGATCATCACCGGGGGCAATGTCGATCTCGATCGCCTGCCCTGGAACCTTTAATAACCGAGAATACAGCATGAATACAACAGCAACGACTTCCAGTAACGCGCTGGATCAGTTCGAAGTGGGCTATGACATTCCGGCATCCATCGGCATGGACGAATCCGATATCCAGACACCATGCCTGGTGCTGGATTTGGATGCACTGGAGCGCAACATCAAGAAAATGGGTGATCAAGCCAAGAAGATGGGCGTCAGACATCGAGTTCACGGCAAGATGCACAAATCCGTCGATGTCGCCCTGCTGCAGGAAAAGCTGGGCGGCAGTTGCGGTGTGTGCTGTCAGAAGGTCAGTGAGGCAGAGGTGTTCGTCCGTGGTGGCATCAAGGATGTTCTGGTATCAAACCAGGTGCGTGATCCTGCCAAGATTGATCGCCTGGCGCAACTCCCCAAGCGCGGCGCGCGCATCATTTGCTGCGTGGACGATATCGACAACGTCGCCGACTTATCTGCCGCAGCTGTACGTCATGGGACTGAAATCGAGTGCCTGGTTGAAATCGATTGCGGAGCGGGCCGTTGCGGTGTGACCACAACCGAGGCGGTTGTGAGTATTGCCAAAGCCATCGACAAGGCCGAGGGTCTGACTTTCTCCGGTCTTCAGGCGTACCAGGGTGCCATGCAGCATCTGGATGACTACAACGAGCGAAAGAACAAGATCGATGTGGCGGTAGCCATGGTGACCGATGCCGTCCAGGCACTCAAAGAAGAGGGTCTGACTTGCGATATCGTTGGTGGAGGTGGTACCGGCTCTTACTATTTCGAAGGTAACTCAGGTGTTTTCAACGAATTGCAATGTGGCTCCTATGCATTCATGGATGCCGACTACGGTCGTATTCTGGATGAAAAGGGACAGCGCATTGATCAGGGAGAATGGGAGAATGCGCTTTTTATTCTCACCTCGGTAATGAGTCATGCGAAGGCTGACAAGGCGATCTGCGATGCCGGATTGAAAGCGCAATCGGTGGACAGCGGACTGCCGTTCATCTTTGGTCGAGATGACGTTGAATACATCAAGTGTTCGGATGAACATGGCGTAATCGCTGATCCAAAAGGCGTATTGAAGGTCAACGAAAAGCTGAAACTGGTGCCTGGGCATTGTGATCCGACGTGCAATGTGCACGATTGGTATGTGGGAGTACGCAACGGCAAGGTAGAGAGCCTGTGGCCGGTCAGTGCCCGCGGTCGGGCCTACTGATCATGGCCCAGGAAAACAAGGGTATTGTCATCGTCTCCGAGGCGGACTGTGAGCGATTGATCAGTCGCAGTGCCGCCTTTGAGGCTGTCGAGGCCGTGTTTGCCTCGATGGCCCGTGGAGATGCCTACAACTTTCCGGTCATCCGCGAGGCGATCGGGCATGCAGACGCACTGTACGGTTTCAAATCGGGTTTTGATCGTGCGGGCCTGGCCCTGGGGTTGAAATCCGGCGGTTACTGGCCAGGGAACATGGCGCAGGGGTTGACCAACCATCAGTCAACGGTATTTCTGTTCAATCCCGATACCGGCCAGCTCAAGGCACTGGTCGGTGGGAACTACCTGACGGCCGTGCGCACGGCGGCGGCCTCTGCCGTCTCCATCGCACATCTTGCCCGCAAGGACGCCAAGGTACTGGGGATGGTTGGTGCCGGTCATCAGGCTCAATTTCAGTTACGAGCAGCGGCGGAGCAACGTGACTTTGAGCGAGTGATTGCATGGAATGCCCACCCTGACATGTTGCCAGCGCTTGAAGCGGTTGCCAAAGACATCGGCTTGCCTTTCCAAGCTGTCTCGCAGCAGGAACTTGCCGCACAGGCGGACGTGATCATCAGCATCACCTCCGCGCATGAACCCTTGCTGATGGCGGACTGGGTGAAACCTGGTACGCACGTGGCTTGTATGGGTACTGACACAGTCGGCAAACAGGAGATGGATCCACAGCTGTTTGCCCGAGCAAGCGTCTTTACCGATGAAGTGGCGCAGTCGATAAGCCTGGGTGAAGCGCAGCATGCGGTAGCGGCCGGGCTACTGGACCCAAGTGCTATCACGCCGCTGGGAGCCGTCATCAACGGCGCGCACAAGGGGCGCACGTCAGCAGATGAGATAACGCTGTTCGATGGCACCGGCGTCGGTCTGCAGGATCTTGCCGTGGCCGATGTTGCCGCGCGCCTGGCCGCTGAACAAGGGGCCCCGCGCGTTTCCTTGTAAGGCACCGATGGGGGCTTCAACAACAGGCAATAGCCCTGTCAGTTGGAGCACCCTTTCCTACAGATTGCAAAGCCTGTTGATCGGCGTCAACTATTCTTGACTACGAGAGGCCAGGATAGTTAATGTCAGGATTGCCTATTTCGCAGCGTGGCTCTTTTTGATAATGACATGTGCAAACGCAGAATACAGATCACCGGGTGATCGTTCATTGCCCAGATCGAGCTTCTTCTCAATATTATTCAAATGCTCATCCATGCTGGCCTGAGCCGCCTCAACGTCACCCGTGGCAATCACGTCGATGATGTCAAAATGCTCCTGATGGGAACACAGGTTATGGTGAGGTGTCTGGTACATCGCGATGATCAGTGAGGTTTGCGGTACCAGCTCTTTCAGGTAACTTTGCAACGTGGTGTTTTGAGAGAGCATGGACAGACGAATGTGAAAATCACCGGATAATCGCAGCCCACTGCCCGCGTGTTGCTTGCGGACCTGGTCCCGCTCATTTTCGGCGCAGTGTCTGAGATCATCCAGCGACTCTTTAGTCGCTGTCAACGTGGCCTCACGAATCAATTCACGCTCGATCAGCCGGCGCACCCCTAGAATCTCGCGGGCTTTGTGTACATCCGGTTTGATGATTGTCGCACCCCGGTTGGGCTGCATATCCACGATTCGGTCATGAGAGAGCCTCAGAAGTGCCCGACGCACGACGGTCCTGCTAACCGAGAAAATATCCGCCAGTTCGTCTTCTTTGAGCTTGACGCCCGGGCTCAACCGGTGATCGAGGATGGCATCCAGGATTTCGTTGTACAGTCGTTCATCCTGCGTCGTGCTCAGTGTACTCGCCACGGGAACAAGCACCGGCCCAGACGCCTTGAGCTGCGTCAACGGTTTTTTTTCTTTCGCACTCATAAGTTCCTTCTTCTAATATTGCACACATCAATTGTACACAATATTAACCGAATCTCGTAAGTCCGGCGTCCCGGTTCTCCATATTGGTCGAATCAAGTGCTCATTGAATTACCGGATGATCCTTATGCTGCCGCGCTTACGTTTTGTTGCTAACTCGCCACGGAGAATTGAAGCGATACTCTTCCAGGTTCGGATCCTCGCCGATCCAGTCCACAACCGCGAAGGGTGTGGGCTTTTCAAGCGGCGTCAGAATACCGTGCCAGGTGTTTCGATAGATGTTGACACCCTGGAAAGAGGCGGTTAAAAAGGCCTGAGGTGTACCAGGCACCCCGTTTTCATCGTGCGCAACAATGACCAGAAACGGCGCATCAATCATCGGAATAAAGGCCTGACTGCCCAACGGATGACGTTCGACCAGATCGAAGGTGTAGGGCAAGGCGTAAGGTTGACCATACAACACGCTGACACCGGCTCGACCACGCTTATCAAAATCCAGACGTATTCGGTCGTTATAGCGCTCGCAGAGTCCGTTGTTAATCAGCTTTGTCGGTTCGCCAGCCGTATCGATCAGATCGCCAAACGGGGCGAATGCGTCCGCTGTCAGCGGTTCTATTTCAATGTTCGAGTTCATGTCAGTCTCATGTGTCGATTAACGTCCTTGAACAACAAATAGCGAAAAAGGCCAGGCCCACCGGCGTAACACGCCTGCGGACAAAAAGCGCGAAGCCACATGTAGTCACCGGCCTCCACTTCGACCCAATCCTGATTGAGGCGGTATACCCCTTTACCTTCAAGCACGTACAGACCATGTTCCATGACGTGGGTTTCGAGGAAGGGAATGACAGCACCCGGCGCCAGGGTCACGATCGTTACATGCATATCGTGGCGAAGGTCGTCAGGTTCGACAAAGCGCGTGGTTGCCCAACGTCCGTCGGTATCCGGCATCGGTGTGGGCTTGACCTGGTTGTCACTGGTGACAAACGCCTCTGGTCTGTCTATACCTTTTACGTGTTCGTATTTTTTTCGAATCCAGTGAAAACGGACAGCGTGTTCGGTGCGATTATGCGCTGACCACTGGGCGCCTGCAGGCAAGTAGGCGTAACCGCCGGGCTCCAGAGTGTGCTCCAGACCGTCAATAGTCAGCTCAATCGAGCCTTCCACCACAAACAGAACGCCCTGCACCTGGGCATCTGGTTCGGTCTTGTCGCTACCACCACCCGGCGATACTTCCATGATGTAGTGAGAAAAGGTGGTGGAGAAACCTGCAATTGGCCGCGCCAGGATCCACGCTCGGGTGTGAGTCCAGAACGGCAGAAAACTGGTGACGATATCGCGTAATACGCCCTTGGGAATAACCGTGTAAGCCTCGGTTACCATCGCTCGATCAGTGAGCAATTCAGTTTGTGCTGGCAGCCCCCCGTGAGGCGCGTAGTAGCTTGACTGACTCATTCTGATTTACCGCCTGACAGAAACCACTGATCGATGATGGCACGCTCCTCATCGGTTATCTGCGTCAGATTTCCGATCGGCATGGCCTTGGTGACGACCACCTGTTGATGAATAGTCTGCGCCTGGCGGACAATGTCTGCGTCGCTCTCCAGCATCACGCCTTTGGGAGGTGCACTGAAACCAGCCTGAGCGGGTACTTTGGCATGGCAGGCCGTACACCGGGCTTCCATCACCTCACGGACATCAGCGAAGACATCAGCGGCACTGGCCGTGCTGTCAACGGCTGACGTATTGGATTTCGGTACGATCGCCGCGGCGGTACCCATGATCAGAACGGCCGCGACAACGAGTGGTATCGGTGAGGCTTTCCCCTTGTGACGCTGAACGAAGAACACTCGAATAGCCGCACCCGCAACGGATAGGGCAATCAGGATCAACCAGTTGTACTTGTGGCCCCACGTCATCGCATAGTGGTTGCTGATCATGACGAACAGCACGGGCAGCGTGAAAAATGTGTTGTGCACGGAACGCTGCTTTGCCCGAATGCCGTGCATGGGATCCGGCGCACGCCCTTCGGCTTTTGCAGCCACCAGGTCGCGTTGACCCGGCATGATGACGAAGAACACGTTGGCAACCATGATGGTACCCAGCATGGCACCAAAATGCAGGTAAGCACCGCGACCGCTGAAGATCTGGCACAGTCCCCATGCCACGATGCTGACAAACACCAGCATCGCCGCACTGAGTTTGCCCTCTTGACTACCCAGAGGTGATTTGCACAGCTGATCGTACGCTATCCAGCCAATGACCAGCGTCAGTATGCCGAGAAACACCGCAACGGGTTTACTCATCGCCATGACGCTGGGATCGATGAGATAAATCTCGGCCTGATACCAGTACAACAGCGCGATCAGGAACATACCGGTTATCCAGGTGGTATAGGCCTCCCATTTGAACCAATGCAGTGTCTCAGGTAACGTTGGTGGCGCCACCGTGTATTTCTGAGCATGATAGAACCCCCCACCATGCACCGACCAGATCTCGCCACCGACACCACGCTCGACATCTGCGGCTTGCTTGGGTGCTTCAAGACTGTTGTCTAACCACACAAAGTAGAACGAGGCACCAATCCACGCAATACCGGTTATCAGATGAGCCCAGCGACCCAATAAACTGAGCCATTCCACAACAAAGCCTTCCATCGTTTTCTCTCCGGGTCGGTCGAATCAAGTTCAGGTACGCGTTTAGCTACCGCGATAAGTCGAATAGCTGTACGGTGTAATCAACAGCGGTACGTGATAATGCTGATCTGGCGCCGAGACACCAAATCGTATGACCACATCATCCAGAAAACGCGGTTCGGCAACGCGAGCCTGCTCCGGTCTACCGGCCTCACATGCGTCAAGATAGGGGCCAACACTAAACACCAGCTCGTAGACACCTGTTTGAAGCTCGTCATCTTGCAGTAACGGCTGATCGCAACGCCCGTCACTGTTGGTGATGGCGGTTTTGAGTGATTGGCGTTGTTCGCCATCCACTCGATACAACGCGATGGCGATGTCATGCCCCGGAAGGCCACGTGTCGTGTCCAGTACATGTGTCGTTAGTTTGCCCATCGAGTGTCACTCCGGTGTCGACTCATCAAGTCGCAGTCTCTTCAGTGGTAGCGACAGTACTCACACAGGAATATTTTGTCAACATAAATGTACCAAATATTGTATTCTTATTTGTATACATAAATAGTTGGCTGGACACTCCTCCAGACGATGCGCAGAAAATACAGCAAAATTCGTCGCCTCTGCATACGACGCCACTCAACCACATAAGAAACAGTTCAATGCCCATGACAAGTTGCGACACTACCCAGCGATTCAGCGATTCACCCGCAAAACTGACACGAGAAGCATTCGTCGAACGCTTCGGGAGCATCTATGAGCACTCACCCTGGGTTGCCGAACGCACCTGGCAACGCGGGGTCGATGACAAACACTCTATGGTGTCTACGCTTGCCGAGGCCATGGCGCAAGTGCTGGATGACGCCACAGCCGATGAGAAGTTACAGTTGATTCGGGCACATCCGGATCTGGCCGGTAAAACGGCTCTGCAGGGTGAGTTGACAGACGATTCCACGGATGAGCAATCCAGTGCTGGGCTGGATCAATGTACGGACGAGGAATTGGCTCGCTTTCAACAGCTGAATGATGCCTACAAGGAGAAGTTCGACATCCCTTTCATCATGGCAGTGCGGGGTAGCAATCGTCATAAGATACTGGCTGGATTCGAAGAGCGTTTGCCCAATGATTCTGCGCTCGAGCTTGAGCGAGCATTGACAGAAATCAATCGCATCGCCCTGTTTCGATTGATGACGCTGGCTGACTCGGGGTATCCACGCGATCTGGTCGGTTACGCCAACAATCCCCCGGCTGCACAATGGCCAGGAGGTGCACAAATCGCCGTTCAATTTGTCATCAACTATGAAGAAGGTTCAGAGAACTGCATCTTGCACGGTGATCCAGCCTCTGAAGCGTTTCTATCCGAAATTGTCGGTGCCCAGGCTCTGCCGGGGGTTAGACACATGAACATGGAGTCGATCTACGAATACGGATCGCGCGTTGGTTTCTGGCGCTTGCATCGTCTGTTCTCAGAACGCAACTTGCCGGTGACCGTCTTTGGTGTTGCCATGGCGCTAGAGCGCAATCCGACTGCCGTAGCAGCCATGCAGGCCGCTGACTGGGAAATCGCCAGTCACGGCTACCGATGGATTGACTACCAGTTTATCGATGAATCGGTCGAACGAGAACACTTGCAACTGGCAATCGATACGCATACGCGAGTGACCGGTCAACGACCAACGGGCTGGTACCTGGGTCGATGCAGCCCGAATACGCATCGGCTAGTCGCTGAAGAAGGTGGGTTTGTGTACAACGCTGACAGCTATGCGGATGACCTGCCCTACTGGGAAACCATCCACAACGATATACCACAGTTGATTGTGCCCTACACCCTCGATGCTAACGATATGCGTTTTGCATCACCACAAGGCTTCAATGCTGGGGATCAATTTTTCAATTATTTGAAAGACAGTTTTGACGTGTTGTACGCCGAAGGCGCCCATACTCCTCGAATGATGTCGATAGGTCTGCACTGCCGACTCGTTGGCAGGCCCGGAAGAACTGCAGCACTGGCACGTTTTCTTGACTACATTGCAGGTTTTGAAAAGGTCTGGGTTGCACGCCGTATCGATATTGCCCAGCATTGGTGCGAGCAACATCCGGCGAGAGCCGTTTGATCATTGCCATGGACTTATGCTGTGAAACGCTACACCGATCAGGGACGATCAATCAGACACGGCATCCGCGCAAACGCTCTTCTACCGATGTCGATCAGCAGATCAACTTGACGTTGAGACTATTGGTTTTGATCCATTACCAGTGACCTCGATTGATGATCGGATAGTTGGCGAGACTCGGTGATGGGCTATCGGAAGACAGGTACTTTTTTATGTCAAATGCTGTGCACCCGGTACTATCAGTCATCGTACGCAAATTCCGGCAAGAACACGAGTGCGATGTTGGGCGATCGTTGGTAAAAATCCAACAAGCCGTGACTACTCAGCCCGGTATCGTGGGGTTGCAGAACAGTCTTTCAACCGCGGAGGATTGCTGCGAATTGGTGACGGTTTTCGCTTTCGATTCACACGACAACCTCAATAGATGGAAAATGTCGCCCATCCGTGAAGGCTTTGTCGCGGAACTCGACCAGTATTCGCAGAACAGTGCAACTCACGAACAGTTTGGCAATCTTGCCTGGCTCCTGCACCCAAAGGCGTACGTGAGAAAAATTGAGACAGTCGGGATACTCATCTTCTGGATTCTGGTATTGGGTACTCCCCTACGCCATCTCACCGAGATTCTCTTGCCTGGCTTATTAGCACCTTTCTGGGAAGAGACGCTGTTGGTCTCTGTTTCCGTCGTGCTCATCAGCTATTTTTTTCTACCTTGGTCGTGCAAGATGCTGACAAGACTCAAGGCGCGCATTGACAAAAAAGGCGTGTGAGACGAGTGAATTGACTACAAGCTTTGCCTTGTTGCTCATTGCGCCAAATTCTCACATGCCGAGGTGTCCTTCCTCGACCTGTGCAAACTTCAGACTGTTGGCTCGCGACACACGACTGGTGACGCGAGGTGTGTGCAATCTGGATCAAAGGTGGTCTTCTATAACAAACCTGTGCTGATCGACTGCTCGCTAGTTCATTTTGGATGCAGGTGTTACCACATCCATATCAGGTGCTTCTTCAAGATCATCCGGTTCATGAGGAATCACCATATTCAATATGATGGCGATCATCGCAGATGGCAGCAACCCCGACGTCAT
>RCMY010004128.1_pt1 | contig 15574 bp, 11 predicted proteins | sample 2041341 | NCBI WGS metagenome assembly RCMY01 (sample SAMN09708234, study PRJNA481090) | Marine sediment metagenome, whole genome shotgun sequencing project.
GTGCGGCAAGGCGCGGCGCAGGTCGGACATTTTCATATCCGGGTTGCGGTCCATCAGCTTGCAGATTTCGACCGCCACGCGCATCCCGCAGTCGTATCCGCGACCGATGGGCTCGGCCAGAAAGTAGTGACCGGATTTCTCGAAACCGGCAAGCGCGCCCAGGGCATGCACGCGCCGCTTCATGTGGCTGTGGCCGGTTTTCCAATAATCCGCCGTGGCGCCATTGGCCTGCAACACCGGATCAGAAGCGAAAAGTCCCGTCGATTTCACATCCGCGACAAAGATCGCGTTGGGGTAAATCTTCGAGTAATCGCGCGCCATGATGACGCCCATCTTGTCGGCGAAAATCTCCTCGCCCTCGTCGTCCACCACGCCGCAGCGGTCGCCGTCGCCGTCGAACCCCAGCGCGAAATCAGCGCCCGATTTCTTGACGCTGTCTGACATGTCGTGCAGCATCTCCATCGCTTCGGGGTTGGGGTTGTAGTGCGGAAAGGTGTAATCCAGCTTGTTATGGCTCTCGACCACCTCGACGCCCAGACGGCGGAACAACTCGGGCGCAAAGGCCGATGCGGTGCCATTGCCGGTGGCGCAGACGACCTTCAAGGGCCGTGTCATTTTGAAATCCCCGACCAGATCGTCAAGGTATGCCTCGCGCACGCCTTCGACGAATTCATAGGAACCGCCGGGCCGCGCCTGCGCTTCGCCGTTCAGCACGATGTCACGCAATTCGTTCATCTCGTCGGGGCCGTGGGTCAGCGGGCGCTCGAACCCCATTTTGACGCCGGTCCAGCCATTGGGATTATGCGACGCGGTGACCATGGCGACCGCAGGCGCGTCCAGATGGAACTGTGCAAAATAGGCCATCGGCGACAGCGCTGGCCCGATGTCGCGCACATGGATGCCCGCCTGTATCAGCCCCAGCATCAGCGCGTTCTTGATTGACAGCGAATAGTCGCGATAGTCATTGCCCACCGCGATCACGGGTTCGATCCTGCGCCGGTGCATCTGTGTGCCAAGGCCCATCCCCAGCGCTGTGATGCCGGGCAGGTTGATGGCCTCCGGATACTGCCAGCGCGCGTCATATTCGCGGAAACCGGTGGGGGCGATCATCGGATCACGCAGGAATTCCCAGGTGTTGGGGGTCACTGTGGGCAGGGGTTTGGTCATGCGAAAATTCCGATGCGGGTCAATGGGGTGTCGGACCGCAGCATAGCTGCTGCCGGAGCGGGTTCAAATGCAGTTACGCTACTTCTTGCCCGCCTTCGGTTTGTCGAGTTTCTCTGCGCGGATCCGGTCCATCACCAGATACCGGGCAAGCTTGCTCCAGATCGGCGATTGCACCTGATTGCGATAAAGCGTGATTGGCGCACCGTCAGGGACGCTCATCGCGAAATCGGGCTGCACGGGGCGGCGACGTTCCTCCAGCCGCGCATTGAGCGGGGCAAAGTGGTCCTTGATCCTGGCAAACTCGAACTGCGTAAACAGACAGGGACGCAGCGGCTTTTCGCATTCATCCTCAAAGGCTTGCGTGGCATGGGCCAGCAGCCAGTCGGGCGCACGCACAGGTTCTGTCATGATGTTGCTCACCCACGACGCCAGCGGCTGTGGCGAGACGTTGGAGACGCCATCATTGACCTTTTCCAGCGCATCCGCCGCCAGATCGGTGTTCAGATGGCGCAGCATCGATCCGATAATGCCACCGTCGGCGCGCCGGCAGATGTCGAAATCCATCAAGGTGATTTCATGCGGCTCGAAGAACGTCTCAAGCCGGTCAAGCAACAGGTTATAATCAATCCAGATGCCCTGAAACATGCCTGTGCCAAGCGCGCTTTCCACCAGACGCGGCGGGCGGGGCGGGCTTTTGACCTTGCCCAGCTCCAGATAGATTGATTGCAGGAACTGCCATTGGGTGCGCAAGACGCAGATCACCTCGATCTCGTCAAAAGCCGAGAGCCTGTCACGCACGGCGGCGAAATCCACCGCAGCATTCGGATCGCCGCGCGAGAATTCTTCCGAGCTGAGAAACACCGTCGCATCACGGTCCGCATACTCCCGTGCGATCCAGCTCAGCGCGTTGAGGCTGGTGGCCTCGAGTTGGTAAACCGGCGGCAGGCGACCCCAGTCATACACCAGCCCGTGATGGCCCGTCACCCGTCCGATGCGCGGATAGATCACCCCGTGTCGTTCCAACAATTCCGCATTCTTGTGGAACATGTCCTGAATGGTGGTGGTGGCGGTCTTGTGGGTGCCAATATGTAAAACAACCTTGGACATCAGCGCACCTCTTTGCCAATCTTCGCGGAAAGGGTCCGCAACGCCATATCGCCATAGACGGAATTCGGCTCCATCACGGCCTTTTCCGCCCATTCATTCCAGGCATTCACGAACAGCTCGCGACGATAGGAGCCTGCTATCCTGTGCCGCTTCATCTCGTCCAGCCAGACACCAAAGCGCGCGGGATTTGCCCCATAGGCCATATGCGCATCAAGCCCGCGCCGCGCGGAGTTGTCCCAGCTAGGCATCACGCCGCAGATTGTATTGGCGGGCAGCCCTTTGACATAAGCCTTCGACACCGAATTCTCGATCACCTTGTTATAGTCGTAGACCAGCCCCTTGAAACCACCGCGCACGTCGCGGCCCAGCTTGTTACCCTCGGGGCCACCGAAGACATAATCATCCATGGTGACCAACCCGTGCGGCGGCATCTCGATCCAGAAATCGAACAGATCGTCTTCGACCGGATTGTCCCCACCGATGTGGAAACATACCGCGCCCAGCTCGACCTCGCCGATACCGACCGTGCGCCACGCGGCGCGCATCCGCGCCACCGATGCGGCCGGATCGGGCATGTCTTCGGGGCGGTAGATCACAAAGCGCGGGCGGGTGCCGTCGGGCCGCATATAGCGCGGATCGCGCATGTATTTAAGGCTGTCATCCACCAGCGCCTGCTCGAACCCGTCTTTATAGGTCTGCTCCAAAAGCACTGTGCCCGACAGACCGTCCCAGTTGCGCCGCCAGCTTTCGTTAGCCCAGCACAGGTAGAAGGGGAAATCGATCTCGGGCCGTTCCAGCAGCTTGTCGAGCGGCGCCTCGAGTACCCGCTTGCCATCGAACCAGTAGTGATAGACGCAGAATGCGTCGATCCCGTGCGCGCGCGCCAGTGCCGCCTGATCGCCCATCACCTCGGTGGCGCGCAGATCGTAAAAGCCCAGATCGGTGGGCAACAGCGGCTGCGCGTGTCCTGCAAACATCGGCGTTGCCGCCACTGTACCGCGCCATTCGGTAAAGCCCTTGCCCCACCATGCGTCGTTCTCGGGAATCGGGTGAAACTGTGGCAAATAGAAGGTGCTGACAAAGGCAGGGCGCGTCATAGCCCCCGCATCAGAGCCTGTTTCCAATTGCCCGTCACGAATTTGCGCCACCTGCGTGGTCTGGCGGATCTCCAGTTCTGCCATGTCCGACAGGAACCCCATCGTGCGTTCGAGCGCATGTGCCAGCGTACCGTCCACCTGCGCCATCTCGGGATCGAACTGCTCCGTGTTCAGCTTCATCGCGCGCAACAGGTCCACAATCACCGGCTTCATCCAATAAATTGAACCCGCCGGAAACGACAACCGCTTGCCCGAGATCTCGACCTCGATCCGGCGCAGCAGGCTGCGCGTGATCTCGAGGTTACTGCCCCACCATTTCGTGTCTTCAAAATGCTGCCCGTCCGCGACCCAGAACGACGCTTTATCATCGGCGATGAACGTCTCTAACAGGCCTTCCAGACCCTCATCCGGCAGCACGCCGTCGATCAGATGCTTGCGCCATTTCTCGCCGTCTTCGCGGTGCGGCGACTTCTTGGTGTGGATCTTGCAGACCGCCTTGTATCCGGTCAACGCGCCTGCGTTCACCAGCGTCAGGAACGGCAGGATATCGCGGCCGCGGTTTTCCAGAGGCACCACGGTGGCATCAGGGAAGTCGGCGCGAATCTGTGTGGCCAGTTCTTCCGTCTCGTCACCGCGATAGGTCAGCGTCACATATAGATCATGCGCGATGTCGAGACTTTCGATCTTTGCTTTGAACTCGGGCCAGAGGTCAGGATAGTAAATATGCATCACGATCGCCACTTCGGCGCGCGGACGTGTAGAATCAAAGCGCAGCTTGGGCGCCAGCACATCAGGCAGTTCTTCGACCTTGGGCAGTTCCTTGGTGATGCGCGCCTCTTTATGGCCCGAACTGGCGTAATGCAGGAAGGGCGAAATGCCTTGCGCCGCCACATCCGGATTATAGCGCAGATAGGCCGAGGGCGAGAAATCAGGATTGGGGCGATATCCCATACGCTCGCCATACACGACGTAATGACGCAACAGGAAAGGCCGGAACAGGGCATGGATTTGCGGATAGGCACCACGGTAATACACCGGATCGAACAGTCCGCTGTCACGTCCGGCCTTCAGCGCGGCGCGCTCTTGCGGTTTGAGAAAGAAGATGCGCAAAAACCGCAGCGCGCGCGACAATATCGAGCCTGGAGACATGCATGAATTCCTAAGATTTTGATCCGCATATCAACTCGGGCGGGGCTGCGCAATTCACTCCGCCCCCGTCCTCACAGTTCCAGAATGTCTTTGTGATAGCGATGCAGCAGCAGCATCCCCAAAATGGTAGGTATGATCGCAAATGCAAAGACATAGGTTGGCGAGGCATAAGGCGCGTCATACGTCGCATAAAACCCCGCCCGCATCATGGAAATCACATGAACAAGCGGGTTGTATAGTATGATGGTACGATATTGTTCAGGCAGCGGATCGACAAGGAAAAAGAGACCCGAAATCAGGAACAACGGTCGATTCAGAACCGCCCAAAACGTCATCCAGATTGGAAACATGCTATTGAGAAAGCTGTTGAGCAGGCCGACCCCCACCCCCAGCGCCATCACCATCGCCACAGCCAGCGCAATGGCTCCGTAATCCAGACTGACCGCCTCACCGGTCCACATTAAGGCACCGGTAAAAACAATAAGCCCGACAATCAGCTGGGTCATCGTCGCAAGAATGATTCGCGCCACGATCGCATCGACATAGGTCACAGACGGATACGCCAGCAAAGGCTTGGAGAACTGGATTGCCGTGGCTGTCTTGCTGGATATGGCATTGTAGCCCATAAAGGACAACATACCGGTCGCGTAGAATACCAGAAAGCTCGATCCCAGAGGCGGGGTCCGCAGGAAGAATGAAAAGACGAACGATAACATCAAAAGCCCGCCCACCGGCTCCAGAATGGTCCAGATATAGCCGCCCGGTGATCGACCATAAGACGTCGACATCTCGCGCAGGATCAGCGCCATAACCGCGCGCGCCGACGCCATTTTGCGCCGCGCAGGCAGGCGCACCCCCCCCGAAGGAAGGGCCGTGCCGGAAGAAGATCTTGCCTCAGTCATGGCAGCCTCGCATCATTCGACCCATTGGGCCTGCCGCCGTTTGGTAAGAGATTTTTCCTTGCATAGCGAGGCGTAAAATCCGATGCATCCCAGAGCAGCTTCTTCTCGCCCTTTTCGGGCAGCGGCCAAAAGGATTGTCCCATCTCACAGCACCCCTCCCCTTCCCCCGCTGCAACGCAGGCCCCTGCCCCCGGAGCCCCGAAAGGCACCGCAGGACAGGCCAAGGGCCGCCGTGTACCGCCCAGTGCCGGTGCCGCGCGCCCCCGCAAGCGTCATTTTTGGATGTTGGCCAGCTTTGTTCTGGTGGTGATCGCACCGCTGGCGGCGACCATATTCTATATGTTTGTCATCGCATCTGACCAGTACATCTCCAAGGCAGGCTTTGCCGTGCGCGCCGAGGAACTCAGCTCGGCAGCCGACCTTCTGGGCAGCCTGTCGAGCGTCTCGGGCACATCTTCTTCGGACACCGATATCCTCAATGAATTCATCCACAGTCAGGATATGGTGGAGCGGATGCTGGGTCATATCGACCTGATCGAGGTCTATACAGTCCCCGCGTTTGATCCTGTCTTTGCTTTCAAGCCCACTGGCGAGATCGAAGATCTTGTGGACTATTGGCGACGCATGGTCGAGCTGCATTACGATCAGGGTACCGCTCTGATCGAGCTGCGCGTGCATGCCTTCCGGCCCACAGACGCCCAGGCCATCGCCGAGCGCGTCGTCGAGGAAAGTTCGCTGCTGATCAACCGGCTCTCGGCCATCGCACGCGACAACAACACCCGCTATGCCCAGCTTGATCTGGAAACGGCGCTGGCACGGCTGAGCGGTGCGCGCCAGGCGATGACCCAATTCCGGTCTGAAAACCGGACCATCGATCTGGAAGCGGCAGTACAGGGCCAGATCGGCATTCTGAACTCTCTGGAGCAGCAGCTGGCTGCGGCAAAAGTCGAGCTGAACCTGCTGCTGTCGGAAGGGCTAAGCAACACCGACCGCCGTATCACCACCGAACGCCGCCGCATCGAGGTGATCGAGGATCTCATCGAGATCGAGCGGGCGCAGTTCGGCACCGCATCGGAGAGCCGCGCAGGCGGGCTCAACTTTTCCAGCCTCGCCGCCGAATTCGAACGGCTGACCGTCGATCTGGAATATGCCCAGCAGACCTATCTCAAGGCGCAGGCGGGCCTTGATACCGCCATCGCGGAGGCCGAACGTCAAAGCCGCTATCTCGCCCCCTATACACAGCCCAGCCTGCCACAATCCGCACGCTATCCCGACCGGCTGGTCTTTAGCCTGATCACCGGCTTTTTCCTGCTGCTGATCTGGAGCATCGGTGTGCTGGTCTACTACTCAGTGCGCGATCGGCGTTAAGCCATGATAGAACTGCGCGGCCTGCATAAAACCTATCGCCTGAACGGCCATGAAAAGGTCGTGGCACGCGATATCAACTTCATCTTTCCCAAGGGTGAAACCGTGGCGCTCATCGGTGCCAACGGGGCTGGTAAATCCACCATGCTCAGAATGATATCAGGCTCGGTCTCGCCCGACAGCGGCGAGATTATCCCGCATGGTTCGGTCTCTTGGCCGGTCGGATTTGCAGGCTCGTTTCACGGCGATCTGACGGGCGCGCAGAACGTGAAATTCGTGGCGCGCATTTATGGCGTGGATACCGACGAGATGTGCGCATTCGCGCGCGAGTTCTCGGAACTCGGCGCACATTTCGAGCTGCCAGTGCGGACCTATTCCTCGGGTATGAAATCACGTCTGGCCTTTGCAATGTCCATGGCAATACAGTTCGACACCTATCTCATCGACGAGATCACAGCCGTCGGGGATGGATCGTTCCAATCCAAGAGCGAAGCCATCCTGGGCGAGCGCCTCAAGACCGCCGGAGCTGTCATCGTGTCGCACTCTATGGGCCAACTGGCGCGCATGTGCACATCGGGCGTGGTGCTGCAAAACGGGCGATTCTTCTACTACGCCCGCGTCGAACGCGCGATCGAACATTATGACCACATCATGAAAGGCGCCCTGCCGCCCTGGATGCGTTAACGCTTCTGAACCAAGCGCCCCGGCTCTCAATCACCTCCGTCTGCCGTCTTTTCCTCCATGCTTTCCGGCGCATCATGCGGCGGCAGGGGAATCTCCGCGTCCTCAAACACCTCGACAGGCGCAGGCCACAGCGTCTGCACAGGGGCCTGCGCGCCATGAGGCAAAAGCAGTGTCAGCACAATCTGCCCTGCGACACGCTGCACCGGTCCCACGATCCACTCCGAAGCCACCCCTTGTGGCCCCGCAAGGGCCACCTGCGACAGATCATGATGCACGCCGTTGATCACAAGACCCTCACCGGACCGGCTCAACTGCAGACAGGCCTCGGACCGGACCGGCGAAAAGAAAATCTTCATAGGGCTCTCCAGAACTAAAATTTGGAAGGGGCGGTTTACGTCCAGCGACCGAGGGCCGTCACAGTTACCTCATGGGATGCCGCAGACAGGCTCACGCTGGAATGAACCACCACCCCCGACACATAAGAGCCAAAGCGCGCCGTCACATTGGCCCATTGATCGGTGCCCGAAACATTGGCAAACGCCACCGGCGGTGCGGCAAAGCTCGCCGGAAAGGTCCAGACCCCGAAAGCGTCTGCATCACGGTAAAGCGCACCACTGGCCGTGGTGGTCAGATCGACGGTGCGCGCCACCGTACAAATCTGCGTTCCGTCGGCAAAACGGGTATAGGCACCGTTGGCATTGCTGCCCTGCTCGATCACCGCCCCCGTCGGCACCCCGCCCGCCGCACTGACGGGGCCGACAACGTTGCGCCGGTGCAGCAGTTCGACAAAATCGGCCCATGTGCCGTCGGTGCGCAGCGACCGGTAAAGCAGTCGCGCATCATCACCAGCCCCGAGCCGCACGCCGTAAAGCTGGTGCTGTTCGCCCTTGCCACTGCCCAGCCCCCCCCAGCCGCGCCAGACGATGCCCGCGCCGTTGGAGCCTCCGGGCCGGTTCGCCGTGCCCCCGCCGCCGTAAAGCGTCGCACCGCTTGGCAGATCAAACGCATCGGCATCCGCCGTCATGGCCGGGTTTGCCCCCTGCCCCAGCCCGGAACCAAACGCCCCCACCTTCATCAGCACTCCTGCGGTGGTGTCGTTGTCAGCGGCCTGCACCGCAGTCCCCGAAACCTCTCCCGTGCTGGCCGCTACCTGCAACGCTGTGGTCCAGTTGCTGCCATCCGCCGACACCCGGATCGACCAGCTGTCAGAACCCGCAAGGCCCATCTCGGCCCGCCCCGAAAACGACGACTGGAACAGAAGGCTCGCCGTATCTGCGGGGGCTGCCTTGTTGATCTTGAGCCGGTGACTGGCCCCTTCATGGGTCAGCAGCGTCGCGGGCGCACTCACCGTGAGGCGGTTGAAATCATCGGCTGTAGCATTGATTCCCAACCGGTCGGGTGACTGCGTTGCAGGCGCGCTCAGCACCTGCCAGCCGCCCTGCCCGAAAACTTGCATCTGGCCCGCATCCGCCACCCAGGCCCGCCACCCTGTCTCGGGCGCGAAGAACCGCCAGCTGCCATCCGCATAGCGCGCCAGCGCAGTCTCCTGACCCGCCCAATCTGCGGTCGCACCGGCCCCCACGATATACATATCGCCCGGCGCAGGGGCCGCGGGCGGATCCGATTGGTCCGCGCTCAGAACTGCCGTCTGCACCAGCGCATCCAGCAAATCGAGCGCTTCGTTATGGGTGACGTGTTTTTGCGCCTGCGCCGGCTGGATCAGAGGCAGCGACAGGACGGGCGATGTATCGGACGCAGAATTGTCAGGCATGGGGCGACTCCGGCAGGTTGGGGATTTGCGCCCACCCTCACCGGATCGTCCTGATATATCCTCAACAGCCCACGCGCAGAGTCAGGCGACATGACAACGGCCAACCGGACTTTGCGAATCAGACGTGTGCAGGGTCCTGCACCCCCACAACCTTCCTACTGCGCACAGCTTAAAGCCCTACGACATCCACCAGCGGCTTGCCCTCGGGCAGCACACTGCGCAGGTCGATGAACTCGCGGTGCTTGACCAGCACACACACCACATCGGCCTGTTCAATAGCCTCCTCCAATGGCATCAGCGTCACCGGCTTGCCGTCAAAGCTTTTGGGCAGTTCGTCGATGTTGGGCTCCACCGCCAGCACCTGACAGCCCAGATCCCCGAAATCATGGGTGATCTGCATCGCAGGGCTTTCGCGCAGATCGTCGATGTCGGGTTTGAACGCCAGACCCAGACACGCCACCTTGATGTCCGCCATCGCGCGGGACGGGTCGGCCGACAGCACGTCCATCACCGCCTCGCGGCCCTTTTTCAGCACCCACTTCGGCTTGGCATCATTGCCCAGACGCGCCGCATGGATCAGCTTGGCTTCCTCGGGGGCCGAAGACACGATGAACCACGGATCGACCGCGATGCAATGCCCGCCTACACCCGCACCGGGCTGCAAAATATTCACCCGAGGGTGCCGGTTGGCAAGCGAGATCAGCTCCCACACGTCGATGTCGAACTTGTCACAAATGATGCTCAGCTCGTTGGCAAAGGCGATCTGCACGTCGCGGCTGGAGTTCTCTGTCAGCTTGCACATCTCGGCGGTGCGCGCATTGGTCACCACGCAATCGCCCTGCACGACGATCTTGTACATCTGCACGGCCATCTCCGAGGCCTTCGCGGTCATGCCGCCGATGATCCGGTCGTTCTCGACCAACTCGCGCACCACATGGCCCGGCAGCACCCGCTCGGGGCAATGGGCCACCTGAATATCGGCATCTTCGCCCGCATCCTGCGGAAAGCTCAGATCGGGGCGCGCTTGCGCCAGCCATTGGGCCATCTGCTCGGTCGCCCCGATAGGCGAGGTGCTCTCCAGAATGACCAGATTGCCCTTCACCAGCACCGGCGCAATCATCTTGGCCGCAGACTCGATATAGCTCAGGTCCGGCTCGTACGCCGCCTTGAACGGCGTCGGTACCGCGATGATGAACGCATCCGCAGGCTCGGGCGTCAGCGTGGCGCTCAGCTTGCCATCTGCCACAGCCTTTTGCACGATGCCGGCCAGATCAGGCTCTACAATGTGGATTTTGCCCTGATTGATGGTGTCGACAACCCGTGGCGAGACATCAACCCCAATGACCCGTGTGCCATAAGCCGCAAAAAGCGCCGCCGTCGGCAGACCGATATAGCCCAGACCGACCATAGAAATACGTTCAAACATGCTCTCGTTCCTCAAAATTCAGATTTTGGCACTTCCGGCCAGCAGCGCATCCGCAATGCGGTCTGCGGCATGGCCATCGCCGTAGGGGTTCATCGCGCGCGCCATCTCGTCATAGGCGGCGGTATCCCCCAGAAGACGCAGCGCCTCACGGGCGATCTTGGCCGCATCGGTCCCCACCAGCAGCACGGTGCCCGCATCAACGGCCTCGGGCCGCTCGGTGGTGTCGCGCATCACCAGCACCGGCTTGCCAAGGCTGGGCGCTTCTTCCTGCACGCCGCCGCTGTCGGTGATGATGATGCGGGCCTGGCGCATCAGCCACACAAACGGCAGGTAATCCTGCGGATCAATCAGATGCACATCGCCCGCCGCGCCCAGGATCCGGTTGACCGGCTCCTGCACATTGGGGTTGAGGTGCACCGGATAGACGATCTGCGCATCCGACCCGTCGCTGATGTCCTTGAGCGCGCGGCAGATGTTCTCGAACCCCTGCCCGAAATTCTCGCGCCGGTGGCCGGTCACCAGCACCAGCGGGCGGTCCGCATCGAGGAAGGGAAACCGCGCCGCCATCTGTGCGTTCAGATCGGCGTCATCGTCAAACCGCGCCACCACATCCTTCAGCGCATCAATCACCGTGTTGCCGGTCACGATAATGGTGTCCGGGTCGACATTCTCGGCCAGCAGGGCGGCCTTGGCCGTCTCGGTCGGCGCGAAATGCAGATCCGCAATCCGCCCCACGATCGAGCGGTTCATCTCTTCGGGCCAGGGCGCATACATGTTGCCGGTACGCAGCCCCGCCTCCACATGACCCACAGGCACCTGCGCATAAAACGCAGCCAGCGATGCTGCCATCGTCGTGGTGGTATCGCCATGCACCAACAGACGGTCATAGTTGCCGTCCTTCAAAAGATCGCGCAAGGCCAGCAGGATACGCGAGGTGATATCGGTCAGGTCCTGACCGGCCTTCATAATGTTGAGATCGAAATCGGGCTTGATGTCAAAAAGGGCCAGCACCTGATCAAGCATCTCGCGGTGCTGTGCCGTGACGCAGACATGAACATCCAGCTCCGGCCTTTCCTTGAGGCGTTTCACCACCGGTGCCATCTTGATGGCTTCAGGGCGCGTGCCGAATACAACAAGGATTTTCAAAGCGGCTTCCTTTCCGAAATCTATTAGAAAGACCTAATACCCGTTTCAAATATGAAGGCAACGTGGAATGGTCGCTCACCCCGGCAAGGCACCTGCCGTGATGATCGCGTACGGGAGTTGCCCGTCAGTGGCGTGGTCAAAATTTCGCGCATGTCAGAATGCCGTCGCCCCGCGCCAGCATTGCATCCGGCAACAGACCTGCGGGCAGCTTGCCACGGGCCAGAGCGTATTCCGCCTTCATCTGTGCCATGGGCGTACCCCCTCCTGTTTACACTGGCTCCGCATATGTTTCGGGGGCCGCATAAAGGGTGCCGATTTGAGGGGGTATATCAAACTGACCCGACAAGATGCGCGCAGCTCTTCAAAACGGGCGCGGTTTGAAAATTGCACTTTGAAACGGGGCGGTGCGCCTCTCCGCCCCCCCGTGTCATCACCGGCGTGGAGCGCGACCGGATGAACCCGTCCAGCATTTCTGCAACCGGCGGCGGCAGGCATCGCAGGGCTTTCTTTATGGGCTGCGCACAGTGCGCCACGACACCACAGGGTTTCAAGTTGTCTCACGTCCCTCACTCACCTAAGACACCCATGACATGCATGATCCCATCTCGCAGCCTTTCGCACCTTTAGAAGAAGTCCTTCTTCGTGCCACGCGGAGTCATCCGTGACCGGCCCCCCTGCTACCGGCCTAATGGCCGCGGGGCGCCATCTGGTAAAGGCGGGCAAGATCGCCATGGGCCTGCCCCTGATGCGCGAAGCCTGCGATCTGGCCCCCTCCTCCGAGGGGTGGCAGGCGCTCTACGATGCGGCTCTGGAGGCGCTTGATCTGGATCTGATGGCGCTGGCTGGAGGCGCTGACCGACACCACGCCACAAGGCCGCGCCCATATTGCCTTCCTGCGCGCAGGGCCCTTGCGCATGAAGGCGTTGCTCGACCGACTGGAAGACCGCACCAACACGCGGCCCTGGCAGCCCGTCGCCGGGCGCGTGGCCTATGTGCTGCATAAATCGCTGCCCTATGCCTCCGACGGCTACTCCTTGCGCAGCCATGGCATCGCGCGCGCCTTTGCTGGCGCAGGGTGCGACATGGTCTGCGTCACCCGCCCCGGCTTTCCCCACGATCTGCCGCAACCGCTGGAGGCCGGCACCGCCTCGCAGGTCGACGGCATCACCTATCACCACATCGCACAGCCGCGCCGCGACGCGCTGCCGCCCGCGCCGCACGAACACCTCGCCCATGCCTCTGTCGATTACCTCGAGGCCGCCGCCGAGCCGATCCTGCGCCAGATCGCGGCGCATCGCGCAAGCGTGGTGATGGCCGCGTCGAACCATGTCACCGCCCTGCCCGCCTGCCTTGCCGCGCGCGCGGCAGGGCTGCCCTTTGTCTACGAGGTGCGCGGCTTTTGGGATGTCACCCATGCGGCGCACGATCCGGCCTATCCCGCAACACTCATGGGCCGGTTGGAAACCCTGATCGAGACACGGCTGGCGCGCGCCGCGGATAGTGTCATCACGCTCAACACCCCCATGCGCGACGCGCTGATCGCGCGCGGTGTCGCGCCCGAACGGATCCACCTCGCGCCCAATGCCTGCGACACCGATACCTTTGCCCCGCGCCCGCGCGACGCCGCCCTTGCCGCCCGGCTGGACCTGCCCGAAGGCGTGCCGGTGATCGGCTACATCGGCTCTTTTTTCGCCTATGAAGGGCTTGATGATCTGATGGTGGCCTGCGGCGGGCTGCGCGCGCAGGGCCGTGATTTCCGACTGTTGCTGGTCGGCTCCGAAGCTGTCACCGCCCAGGGCACACAGCCGGTCACACGGCATTTGCACGCGCTGGCGCAAAAACATCACCTCACCGGCATCCTCCTGATGCCCGGCCGCCTGCCGCCTGAGCAAATTCCCGCTTATTACAGCCTGATCGATATCGCCCCTTTCCCGCGCAAATCGGTCCCTGTCACCGAGCTGGTCCCGGCGCTCAAACCGCTCGAGGCGATGGCGATGGGGTGCGCAATTGCCGTCTCGGACGTGCGTGCCCTGCGTGATATGGTCATACAGGACAAGACCGCCCTCGTCTTTGCCCCCGATGCGCCCGCCGATCTGCAAGGCACGCTGGCGACACTGCTGGAAACCCCCGCTTTGCGCGCCCGTCTGGGTCAGGCGGCCCGCAGCTGGGTACAGACACATCGCAGCTGGCAAGGCATTGCACTTCAAACGGCTAATGTCCTAAACAGCAGCCATTAACACACATTAAATTCCAGACGACTTGTACTATTCCTTTTTCCGACCACTCAACAATTCGGGACGTCTTTCGCCATGACCGATCATACACCGCCCAAAGACCGTTCACCCCTATCCGAAGTGCGCCTTGGCAAGGGACTCGCTGTCGCCGCAGAAGTTCTGGGCCGGTACGGCCGTCTCGACCGCCAGACCCAGCTTTTGGGCACAGCAGCCGATCATACCCCGACCTGCGATATTCTGCAGGCGCTGCGCGACAGCGCCGAGCGTACCCACCAGCCGCGGATCGCCCGCCATGCCCATGACACGCTCGGGACGCTTTACCGCAAGAATGGCGATGCAGAGGCACTGGCGCGGCTGGAAAAAACCCGCCAGCCCGCCCTGAACGCGGACAGCCCCAAGCCCCGCGTGGCCGGCATCATGGATGAGTTCACCACCGCCTGCTACAAACCCGAATGTATCTTCCTGCCCTTGCTGCCCGGTACCGCCACGGTGCAGCTGGCGCATTTCAAACCCGATTTTGTCTTCATCGAATCCGCATGGCACGGCAACGAAGGGATCTGGAACCAGAAGGTCTCGAACGTCTCGGACGAATTGCGCGCCGTGCTCGACTGGTGCCGCGAAACAGGCACGCCCTCGGTCTTCTGGAACAAGGAAGATCCGGTGCACTTCACCAGCTTTATAGAGACCGCGCGGCTGTGCGATTATGTCTTCACCACCGACATCGACTGCATTCCGGCCTACAAGGCGGCGCTGGGACATGACCGCGTCTTTGTGTTGCCCTTTGCCGCACAGCCCACATCACACAATCCCATCGCCACCTTCGAGCGCCGCGATGCCTTCAACTTCGCAGGCTCCTATTACCTGCGCTACCCCGAGCGCCAACGCGATGTCGCGGCGCTGATCGACACGGTGCGCGAATTCCGCCCTGTCGAGATCTATGACCGCAACCACGGCGGCAACCACCCGCATTACATGTTCCCGCCCGAATACCGCCCGATGATCCTCGGCCGTCTGCCGTTCTCGGAAATCGACCGCGCCTACAAGGAATACCGCTACGGCATCAACATGAACACGATCAAGCAATCGCAAACCATGTTTGCGCGCCGCGTGTTCGAGCTGATGGCCTCGAACACGGTCGTGGTCAGCAACTTCTCGCGCGGGGTGCGCACGCTGTTTGGCAATCTGGTGATCTGTTCGGACAACCCCGACCAGTTGCGCAAGCAGCTCGATGTGTTGACCGCCGATGATCTGACCTACCGCAAGTTCCGCCTCGCAGGTCTGCGCAAGGTCATGCAACAGCACACCTACCGCGCGCGGATGGCATTCATCCTGTCGTGCATCCACGGGCAAAGCGATACGGCATCTACGCCGCCGCCGCATGTCGTTCTCTTCGCCAGCGCGTCGGCGCGCCGCGATGTGCAGAGCCTGATCAAGGCGTTTCAGGCCCAGTCGCATGGTGCCGCCCATCTCTATCTGCTGGCCTCCGGCGTGGAGACCGACGACATCCACGCGCCCCGCGTCACCAT
>RCMY010008477.1_pt1 | contig 15569 bp, 9 predicted proteins | sample 2041341 | NCBI WGS metagenome assembly RCMY01 (sample SAMN09708234, study PRJNA481090) | Marine sediment metagenome, whole genome shotgun sequencing project.
GCACCCATGCCAGGTCGCCGTCCACATTGCCACCCGGGCTCGGTCTCAGAAACAGGGCAACGCCCATGAAGATGGCGCCAGTTGCCAACGTTGCAATAATAGGTTGAATACGACCGTACACCACAACACAACCATTTATAAAACCGCACGCTGCGCCGGCAAACAGGCTCGCCGCAAAACCAAAGATCACCTGCGCCGGACTACCCGATAGCAGGTGACTGGCCAGACAATTGACCAGCGTCATGATGGCGCCTACCGACAGATCGAGCCCACCCATCAATACCGGGATGGTTTGTGCCATCGCTACCATGGCCAGGGCAAACACTTCGTTTGCGTTTTGAATATAAACCGCCGTTGAAAAACCACGCGGGTGATTGGCGTTGTAAAACACGTAGAACGCAAGGAATACTATGATAACCGTAATCAGCGCCGCATTTTTAATCAAGCCGATTTTCAGGTTTGCCAACATCCCATGGCGCGATGATGCCTGGCTCACGCGGCTTCCTCGTCAAGGTTCAGCGAACTGGCAATTATATTGTGTTCGCTGATGTCAGCCCCTTCCAGCTCTCTGACGATACCACCGTCGTACATGACAGCCACTCGATCACAACAACCGATCAACTCTTCATAGTCAGTGGAGTAAATGAGAATCGAAACGCCTTCCTCTGCCAGTTGCCTGAGCAGACGATAGATTTCCTGCTTGGTACCCACATCTATACCGCGAGTCGGGTCGTTCAGCAAAACGATTTCAGGATCGGTCATGAGCCATTTTGCAATAACCACTTTTTGCTGGTTGCCGCCGGAGAGCGTCGACACCGGATCCTTTGCAGAACCTGCCTTGATTTGCATGCGGGCTATACCCCCGTCAATGGCCACCTGCAAGGCAGCCCTGTCAACGAAAGGGCCGTTGCATAGTCGCTGCAAAGAGGCCAGTGCCAGATTGTCCTCTATAGACATGGGCAATAGCAGCCCCTCTGTCTTTCTGTCCTCAGGGATGAGCGCCATGTTGATGCCGGCGCGCTTGGCGTCCAGCGGGGATTTTATACTAACCCGCTCACCATTGATGCGGATACTGCCTTTAACCTTCTTCAATACACCGAACATGCCCAACAGCAGTTCCTTTTGCCCTTGCCCGTCCAACCCACCCAGACCTACTATTTCACCTTTACCCACTTTCAAGTTGACCTCCTTCAACCGGTCATCCCAACCAAATTGACTTACCTCCAGAGCGTCGGTGCTGCGATGGAACACCCGCTTGGCGGGAAAGTGCGCAGATATTTCTCGACCAATCATCATTTGCACGATATCCGTAGCGCTGTGCGCACCTTCGTCAAAGGTCTCGATATGGCAACCATTTCTGAATACCGAGCACCGGTCAGCCACCGCTTCAATTTCGTGCATGCGGTGTGAAATGGTAACTATGGAGATGCCATCATCGCGCAGCCTTCGCAGCAAGGACAACACATTGTCGACATCAGCGGCGGTGAGTGCAGACGTGGCCTCATCGAGTATGAGGACACTGGGGTTGCGAGACAGGGCTTTTGCAATCTCCACCATTTGACGCCTGGACAAGGGCAAGTCCCTGACTCGAGAACGTGGGTTGACATCCTCACAGTGGATACGGGCCAGTACCTGTTCCGAACGTCTTATCTGTTCTGCACGATCAATAAGACCGAATCGACGGGGTGGATTACTGATGCAGATATTGTCAGCAACGCTCAGATCAGGAATCAATGACAGTTCCTGAAATATGCAGACCACACCAGCGGCGTTGGCCTCGGCGGGTCCGCGGAAACTACGCCCCAAGCCCTCTAGAACCAGAGTGCCTTCGTCGGGCGTGACGACACCAGACATGATTTTTATCAGGGTGGATTTGCCCGCACCATTTTCACCCAGCACGGCGTGAATGGAGCCTAAACTACAAGCGAAATCGACTGAGTCCAGTGCGGTGACACCGCCATAGCGCTTGGTGATGCCATGCAAGACAAAGTGCGGATCAGTAGTGCCTGGTGTGTCGAGATTATTCATTTTTATTGTCAGACGAAATCAAGACAAGACAAACGAAGGCAAGCTGCATACACGCTACACGGCTGCGTGAGGCGTGCATGCAAACCAACGAGAAAAGGCGATGTCAGTCGGCGTCTTTTGCCATGATCTCCCGCGCAGTGATGTTGACACCACAAGGTGGGAATTCATTGACCGTAAAGAAATTGTCGGTCAGATCGGGCCAGTAATTCTTGCCTGCTTCCATCTGGTCATAGGTGGCAAAGGGGATTGGCACCGAGATCAGCTGAGGCATGACATTGCCGTCCAGTGCTGCCAATGCAGCCTTTATGGCGATGGCAACCATGCCAGGAGATTGACCGATGGAAATACCGTGCAGACCCTTGGGGCCGTACTCTGCCAGAAGCTTACGAAATCCATTCTCGGATTCACCGGCGATTGGCACCAACGGATGCTCCGCATCCAGCAGAGCGCGAACGGCACCGGTTGTTCCGCCCTGAACGACAACCCCTGCGAACTCACTGTGCACTGCGATGGCATCTGCCGTGACCTTCTGAGCGGTGCCGTCATCCCAGTTGCCTACGACTTCAATGATATCCCAGTTACCTGCAGGTTCCATGACTTCACGAAAACCGATATGACGATCACGGTCGACTGAGTTGCCTTGCAGACCTCGTACCTCCAGGATTTTGCCGTCTTTCTTATCACCCAGTTGTTCTATCAGCCAATCGGCATACATACGACCCATCTGATGCTGGTCTTCGTTGACCTGCATGACCTTCTTGGTATCCAGCACGTTGTCAAACGGCACCACAACCACATCGTTACGATCAGCAAGGCGTATAACTCGGTCAAACCCTTCCGGTGATACGGCGATGGTAATGATGGCATCAAAACCCTGATTGATGAAGTCTTCTATGGCACCCAATTGCGCGGCAACGTCAGTACCGGTTGAGACTGCCTTGAATTCTTCAATCTGCGAGGCTATTTCCGGTTGCTCTACAAAAGCCTTGGCCGTCTGGATCATCTGGATCCGCCAGGTGTTACCAACGAAGCCGTTCACGACGGCCAGTTTGTGTGGGCCTTCGTGCTTTTCCCACTGGAAATATCCAATATCATCGCTCCAGGGGGCGAAACACTCCGGATCGTGCCCCGGGCCCGAAACACTATCAGGACCAGCGACTACCGCGCTGCTGATGGTCAGTGTGGCGCTGGTTAATAGTGATAGCGCCCAACGGTGATTCCTCATTTCCTACTCCTCCGTTAACATCTGTGGTGTTCTGGCGAGTCGCTTCTTGGTGTTCACATTTGCAACAAATGAATTATGAATTCATGACACATAACCAATTCCACAGTAAAGTCTGAAGAAAATAAATGCAATATTTGTTTTCGGATCAACTCTGCCTGCTCATGAACTCACAGGCCGAAATGGCAGTACCTCGATCGATAGTTGCACGAGCATTCAGGACAGAGACGGTGTAATGATCAGCTCTGGAGCAAGTCAGAGAATACAGGCGCGCTCTAAACGATCACGACATTTTTTATGGGCAGTAAGTACCAGTGCGCGACATCTTCTTGGTCAGGGTAGCGTAACGGGATCTATGACTGCGCAAGTTGATCGTAGCTAGCGAGGAGCCATGAACAGCAAATTAAAATGCCCACCATCATCAAGAAACAATAGACCAACTATGACCCTGAGTTACCATTTTAACAAACGCGAACAAGGGGATAACTTGCAGGTAGTGTCAAAGGCTGATGAAACAGCAAATGAGCTATCCGTCGCCTTGGATCCAGCCCCTTTGTGTTGCATCCGCGTTGCTTGTCCGTGAATTGGAGTAACTACAGAGTGATGCATTTACAGTTCATTAGATTGCACTTGACGATGGCAGCCATGAAGGTATTGAGGTGCTCACGATTTCTGCGCTGTGCCTATCCGGTATCTGCGAAAGGCGTCGGTACTGAACTGGCGATCAATTAATCACCAGTTCAGATTACAATCTTGACCGGTATCGAACGGGTTTTACTGATTACGTCGTACTGGTCATGTAGTTCTGATTACGTTGATCTGAATTCAACCGAGTGTCCAGCGCACACCGACGTGGAGTCGGTCATCAACTTCGCGTTTGCCAGGACGCGTATCCATTTGCAAATATCGCACCCCTGTATAGACCATGACGGAATCGCGAATCTGCAATCCGACATTAATATCCCAATCGAATATTCGATCGGCATCGCCAAACGCAAGAACGTCAGGCGCATAAAAATAACTAGCGGACAAACGCAAAGGCAATGATTTCACGGGAACCGTGAGTTCAGCCTCCACACCCAGTGCAAGTCCAAAGACATCAGCGTTTTCTACACCCAGCAACGCCACATATCCTCTACTACCAAAAGACAGCCTCACCCCCGGCAATAAGCCCTCGTCGGAGTCAAGCATGACGCTGCCCGAGAATACCGTATCCCTTTCTTCTGAAAACAGAAAGCCAGCGTTGACTCGTCCATTGTCGACATTGATTACCGAGGAACTTCGCTCATACTCAAGATTTCCCACCTTGTCACTGAAATACAGATCCAGACGTTTGTCGTCGGGCTCCAGAGGCTGGGCGGGAATCAGAGCAAATTCCTCATCACCAATTTTGACAGTTTGAGGTGATGTACGCGCCTTCTCGGTTGCACTCGACTCATCTGAAGACAGTTGTGCCAAGCGTATGGTTTCGGTCTTCTCCACAGGATAGACCTCACCCGTATCGTCTATGGCGTACGCACCATCCGCGAACGCTGTTCCGATCGATAAGAGCACAATCAAACTTGTTCCCGCCTTACGTATATTGTTCATACGTCAATCTTCCCTTTCCAAAAAACGCTATTTTGCGCTTCGTATCATTCTGTCAGAGAGAATTGAAAAATATCCACTCACCATCGTTGAGTGCTTGAACCGGGCGGTAAAGGTCTGGCAAACGCTGATGCAACTTTTGCGCAAGCTACCGGGTAGGTCAATAGTTGAGGCGGCGAGCCTCCTTGACTCGCCGCTTTTTCTTCGTTCAGGTAGTCGTCGCATGTGGCAGTTCGACCGCATCTTCGGTCACCACACCAGCGTCAGGGTCGTCGTAAATGGACTGATCGAGTTTGCCCTCGCTCTTTGCCACAATCGCCGAAACAACACCATCGCCTGAAACATTCACCGCGGTGCGCACCATATCCAGCAGACGATCGACACCCAGGATCAGGCCAATGCCCTCCAGTGGCAGACCCACTTGGGTAAACACCATTGACAGCATGATCAAACCAACACCCGGAACGCCTGCCGTGCCAACGGATGCGAGCACTGACATCACTATGACAGTCAGGTAGCCATTGATACCGAGCTCAACACCATAGATATTGGCGATGAAAACAGTCGCTACTCCCTGCATGATAGCTGTGCCGTCCATATTGATGGTTGCACCGAAGGGCACCGTGAACGAGGCGACCGATTTATCAACGCCAAGCCGCTGTACAACAGTGCGTAAGGTCACTGGAATTGTGGCATTCGAGCTGGAGGTACTGAACGCGAACACCTGTGTGTTTCGCATTTTCTTGAGGAAGGTCATCGGATTAAGACCCGAAAACACGACCAGAGTCGCCTGTAGCGTAACAAACAGATGCAGCAGCAATACAAAGATCAGTACCACGACATAGCCGATCAATTGTACGAACAGATCCAGTCCGAGCTGCGCCATCGCCTTAGCAAGCAGGCAGAATACTGCGTAAGGTGCCAGTGACATGATGATACCAACCATCTTCATCATCACTTCATTGGCCACTTCCACACCTGCTATCAGATTTTCAGCTTTCTTCCCGACCATAAGCAAACTGATGCCAACGAGGATGGAGAAGAAAATAATCGACAGCATCTCGCCCTGAGCCATTGCAGAGATAGGATTGCTCGGCACGATATTGATCAGCACGTCTGACAACGCTGGCGCATCGGCACCCTCAAAGTTGGCCGCGCTCTCGGCATTCATACCCTTACCGATTCCGAGCAGGCCGGCAACCGTAAGAGCGCTGGCGATCGCCACAGCGGTAGTCATCATGTAGAGCACGAATGCCTTGGATCCGATGCGTCCCAATAATCGGATGTCGCCAATCCCACAGACACCACTGATAAGAGAGAGCAGCACTAACGGAACTACTAACATTTTCAACGCGTTAACAAATATTTTACCGACGATATTGAATAATCCGTCGACGAAATAGAACTGGATGAACGAGCCTTCCGCCGCGAGTCCGAGCACGTTGATGCCCAGGCCCAAGATGATGCCGGCCGCCATAGCCAGCAAGACTTTGGTGGTTAAATTCATGAGTTTGTACGCTCTCTGGTAGTGGGCCGACAGCATTCGACATCCAGCGACTTGCCCCAAGTAAGAAGCGCAGGTGCCGTGCGTAAGGTGCCCGGGGGTACAAGCATGCACCTATTCGCCCGACGAGGGAAGTCGGTCCAACACTATCGTGCCGTTGGGATTCACATTCGTAGACTCGTGTAGCGATTGCCACGAATCGCGCATTCAATGCCGTTGACGTATAGGGATGCGGGAAAAGGCTTGGCGGTGATAAGGCAGAACTACATAAGCAGAACTACATAATCAGAGTCTTGCACAAGGACTGTATTTCGTTCACAATAATTGCGTCGGCAGCAAGCCGACAATCGGCCAATGCAGATGCGAGTTCAGAATGCATCCCACTCACTCAAAGACCACTCGGTCAGGAAGGTAAGCCGTTGAGATTATTCTCTAAAGCAGTGCTTGCGACCTTTTTTACGCTCACTGTGTGGGCTCTGAGTCAGCCACTGTATGCTCAGTCATCGGGTACACTCACAGGCACCGTTACCGGTACAGTCACCGTCACCGGCACCGTCACACCCTCCGAATTGCAGCGGATAGTCAACAACGGCACACTCCGTGTCGGTGTCAATCCGAACTACGAGCCCTTCTCCTTTGTAGGTGAAGGCGACGAGCGAATCGGGGTCGATATCGATATTGCCGACCAGTTGGCGAAGGCACTCGGTGTGGCGCTTGAAGTGACAGCTCCCAATGATTTCTCCGAGCTCATCCCGATGCTGGTGGATGACAAGATCGATGTGATCCTTGCCGGCATGAGTATCACTTTCGAGCGAGCTAAGAAAGTGGCCTTCACCATCCCCTACTTCGACACCGGAATGTCATTGTTGATGAACGTTGGCAGCTCGGCCAAGCTTGGCATCGCGAATGTGAGCAATTCAGCGGAATTGCTTGAGACACTGCAAGCCAAGAACAACGAGAATCAATTAAAGATCGCCGTGACCGAAGGCAAGGCGCCAGCGCTAGAGGCCAAGCTACGGTTTCCGGACGCACAAATCATTAGTTACGCAACCAATGAAGAGGCTGTCCAGGCGACTGCCGCTGGCAAGGCGAACCTGATGATCCACGATGAAATATTTCTCAAACTCTGGTATCAGAAGAACCAGTCCACGGCACGCAACAAACTCAAAGTGCTCGATCCACCGATCAAACCGGATTTTTACGGTATCGCTGTGCGCCAGGGCGATCCAGACTGGCTTCAGTTGCTTGACGTGTTCGTCCGGAATCTGCGTGCCGATGGCCAAGTGCTCGGATACCTCGGAGAATACCTGCCGAGCATGACCATGACTGAGTCGTCCGACCGCGTCATTCCGATGTTCGATCTCGGCGATATGGAATAGCTACTCGCTAGGATTCAAACGATCACTCGAGGCAGTTGCGCCTTAGGGCTTGGGACGGAATTAGATCGCATTTTTGGTTGTTCAGAAAGGTGGATTATATAGTCCAAATACGCTTCAGGATAATATGGCGACGATGCTGCGTGAATGGCCCGGTATGGATCGTGCGATCAGTCATTCCGGGCGTTGCACACTCGCAACCAACATAGGGCTCGTGAAACAATTACCTATCCATTTCAGTCGCCCCTGCATCCCGTCCTGCTGCGTTGCTCGTCGGTAAAATAGCCAGCTATTCGCCCTTCTCGCGCCTTGCCGGACGGGCGCAGTGACAACCAAAATGGATGGGTAATTATTTCACGAACCCTTACTGCACGACTGGGGCGAGCATTTGAAAACAGTTCAGAAAATGCTGAGGCACAAATCGGTTGCAACCACCACCATCTATCAGGATGCCACTGAGCACGAGATCAGGAAAGTGTTGGAAGCAGCGGGCGAGAATTACGATAGTGAGTGCGACAGAGAAAGCACGTGAACTGAATCATCTCGCCAGCTTCCACGAGACGATCAACAAAGCTCTTTTCATAGAACGCAAACAGTCTTTTGACCTGTTATGCCGCATGGAACTAAATGCAAAAAGGGCGCTTATGTGAAAAGCCAAGTTCTACAACACGTTCGCTGTGAGTCGGGAGTATCAGCAACCAGTCGAGTCACAATTCTGAAAATAAACGATCATGAACGGTGGTAGCCTGAGTCCATCTGAAAAGCAGCTTTACTAATGCAATAGAGTGGCAATCTCTGAACATCGTCGCGATTGAAAAACAGAATATTCACTGACGATGATAAGGTTCATGGAGTTTCCGTCAATTCAGTACGCCTACTCTGGGAATCCAGACCCATGCTGATAGAAGCAAAAGCACGAACTCTAATCCTTCAGCAGCGCATGCAAGATGCAGGTATTGATAGAGCAGTGTTTACCGATGAGAGCTCAATAGCGTATTTGTCTGGGTTTTGGGGATACTTGGGAATTGAGTTCGGGCGGCCCACGATGCTAGTGGTGCATGCATCAGAGCCACCGATTGTCATCACTCCGCTGATGGAGTCTGAAATGGTTAGTGCCATGACATGGATTGACAACATTCAAGTGTGGGAAGATATAGGAAAGCGAACATGGGGCCGCGCACTCATGAACGCAATGGGAGATAGCCCTTCAGAAATCTGGACTGAACGACCTAGCCTCCCGGCCATTGTTCGCAACTTCCTGGATGACAATTACCCCAATGTTCCGCTAATGGATATATCTCCAATCCTCGGGGCCATGCGTGTGATCAAATCGCCTTTCGAAATCAACGTCATGAAGCAGGCTGGGGAAATAGCGGCGGCCATGATGGCTGCGGCACACAATAGTTTGAGAGAAGGCGTGCGAGAATATGAATCAGCACTTGCCGTCATTGACGCAGGTTCGCGCAAAGCCGCAACCTTTCTAACTGATAAAGGGTGGGAGCGGTTTGTGTCACCGATGATTCACAATTTGCAGATTCTACAAAGTGGTAGAGACGCCTCAATGGTGCATCGACGTGCCAGTGTCAAAGCGTTTGAAAAATTCGATCCTGTGTATTTTTGTTTTTGCAATATGGCTCAGTTCAAGCAGTACAAACTTGGATTCGATCGCATGTTTTACATAGGCGATGTGAAAGACTCCGATGCAAAAGTCCAGCTAGCAGCCATCGAGGCGCAACAGGCAGCCATCTCAAGCATTCGTCCAGGGATAACGGCTGAGGAAGTTGCTGCAGCCGCAGACGAGGTTTATAGGGAGCGAGGATACGAAACCGGCTATCGTACGGGCCGCTCGATTGGTGTGGCCTATCTTGAATCTCCAGAGTTGAAGATCGGTGACAAAACTGTTCTGCAACCAGGTATGACTTTCGCCGTGGATGGTGGGATTTCCGTAGATGGCATTACAGCCGGTCGAATCGGAGATTCCATCGTGGTTACAGAAAGCGGCTCTGAGTACATTACTGATTATCCTCGAAAAATATTACTCAGTGATGATTAGTCATGGGTAATGGACTAAAAATCATTACCTTGCGGTCGCCTGGCAATATTGGAAATCCAGCTAGTCGTTTAATCTGGCTGGAGAAACAATTGCCTTCCGGCGATGCTGCGCAACCGGGTAGCTGCATTGTGGCGAAGCACATTCGCGACTCCCGGACTGAATCGTGTGCTTGAAGCAGAATTTGTCATGATTGGCTTTAGCGATCCCGAGATACTCAAGTTTCGATAAGATCATGTCGTCGGACCCTCAGGTAGTAGTTTTCCAGCTTTGCTTCATAATCACGCCCAAGAGTAGAGTTGCAACGACTGTGGCGATGCTTACCGGCATGTTTCTGTCAATCAACAGAACCGCGAGAGAGATTAGAAACGTGATAGCTACAATGACCGCACCAATGAATCGAAAACGCTGAAATACCATCAAGACACCACCAACTAATTGCAGTATTCCGTAGGTAATAAGGATCGGATTCGAGAATCCGTACTTTCCAAAGAAATCAACATCCTGCTGCATCAGCATCACCTTGGTGACACCGGAAGATACAGCGAGAAGGATTAAAACAACCAGGATTATAGTAGTAACTGTTTTCATTCAAACGTCCTCCATTACTAACAGATAGTAACGATTGAGTTGGCCAAACCGGCATTTTCAATGTTATTCCTGCCTTTCTGGACCAAGTACGGTTCGACATCGACTCCTACAATCCGCGAAGGGTTCAACTCATTGCAGATCACTATATCGGGCCCGCCACTGCCGCACCCAACGTCCAGCACTTCCTTTCCTGCAACGTCAATCCCGTGCAGAATTTTCAGCACTTCTTAAGGTCCATCAGACGTAAAAAACCATCACCCCATTGCATTTCGAGATTCGATACAAACTCAGATGTGTATGACACTTTTGGTCTCCCGCGCGTGAAAACATCAGGAACATAGCTCGGCATTCACAATGTGCTGGAAAGAGGATGCTTCAGTCAGTTGTCTCACACTCCTAATTTCACATTCCTGATTTTACAAGTCGGCTACTACGCACTTGATTGGATTAATCGCCTACGGGTAAATTGCGTTGTTCATGAGTGTCTAATCGAATAAAAATAAAACAGATGAACTTCGGCGTAGAGTTGACTACCGCCGGTTAAAATATCGGCGATCGGTGTCTGGTCAGATCTGCTGACAGCAATTGAAGCAATCATTGCTGGGCTGGTATGGTGGTATGAAGTGTGATTTTTGGTAGGCAAAGACGATGGAATACTATGATTTGGGCACATACACACGGGCAATATCGACCGATTCGTACGACGCCAGGCACTGGTTCGATCGTGGACTGATCTGGACCTACGGCTACAATCATGAAGAAGCCATCGTCTGTTACGAGAAAGCACTGGAATGTGACCAAGGTTGCGCTATGGCACACTGGGGAATTGCCTATGCAATTGGTCCGAACTATAACAAACCCTGGGACGCGTTCGAGGAGGATGAAAAGCTGGCGGCCATTGAACAAGCGCGGCGGTCGTTGGACTTGGCAGTGTCGCTGCAGTCGAACCTAACTCCGGTCGAAACCGCACTGATAGATGCCCTGCAGCAACGCTATCCTGATAAACCGACTTTACCTGACAACTACGAGCAGTACAACGACGCATATGCCAACGCGATGCGCAAAGTGTGCGCCGACTATCCGGATGATCTGGACGTCACGTCATTATTTGCGGAAGCAATCATGAATCGCACACCCTGGCGATTGTGGGATCCTGCGACCAGCAAACCAGCGGCGAGCGCTGATACTGCCGAGGCCGTGCAGACATTGGAGTCAGCCTTTGACCGCTTGAGTGGCGCCTGGAATCACCCGGGTCTCCTGCACATGTATATTCATCTGATGGAGATGTCGCCTCACCCGGAACGGGCGCTCCAACAGGGTGATCGCCTTGTCACACTGGTGCCCGATGCCGGTCACCTGCTGCACATGGCAACGCATATTGATGTGCTGTGCGGTGATTATGCGAACGTAGTCTTGCGTAATAATTCCGCGATACTGGCCGACCGAAAATATCTGCAACGCGCCGGTGCGGAAAACTTCTACTCCGTGTATCGCTGTCACAACTATCATTTCAAGATTTACGGCGCCATGTTTCTGGGTCAACCGAATCCCGCGCTGGAATCTGCCGACGAATTAATTGATACGCTACCCAGCGAGATTCTGCGACCAATGGCTGACTGGTTCGAAGGGTTTATTCCGATGAAGCAACATGTACTGATTCGTTTTGGACGCTGGCATGACATCCTGACTCAACCATTGCCTGACGACATCGAGTTGTACAGTGTGACCACCGCGATGATGCGCTATGCGCGAACTGTTGCGCTGGCGAATACCCAGCAATTGACAGCTGCCGAGAACGAGGCACGACTGTTTTCTGAAGCCTTTGACCGCGTACCGGAAAGCCGGATGCTGTTCAACAACACATGTCGCGATATCCTGCGCATCGCTGAACAGATGTTGCACGGCGAACTGGCTTATCACAAGGGCCACCACAGTCGGGCATTCGATCACTTGCGCCAGGCTGTGTCACTGGACGATACACTGCCCTATGACGAACCCTGGGGCTGGATGCAGCCAGCACGTCATGCGCTGGGGGCACTATTACTGGAACAGGGCCAATTCGAAGAAGCCGAGGCGATTTACCGCGCCGACCTGGGTTTCGACAACACCCTGAGCCGCCCGTGCCAGCACCCGGGCAATGTATGGAGCCTGCACGGCCTGAACGAATGCCTGCTTCGGCGCGGTGAAACGCTGGAACAACGACATATTCAGCTGCAACTGGATCAGGCACTGGCTCGCGCACAAGTGCACATCGAGGCTTCCTGTTTTTGTCGACAATCAGCCACCGATCCTTAGGACCGGCTACCGTCCGATTGCAAGCACGAAAAATCTGATATTACGCTTGGGGGCGACCGTCGGCTTAGAAGGCGCAGTAGACTAACGCCCTTAACATACGATGCATATTCACGGCTCCTGGACAGGATCGACTGCAGGTATTGAGAATCTCAACCAGGCGAGACCACAGGCAGCCAAAATTGAATGATAATCGCTCTCCGCTCTTATCGCTTTACTCTATCCTGCGCCGGTAATCAGTAGCTACCGACTTGAACAATGGATCGTCCCACTTGCCAGTGAGGCTATAATCCCTGAGACCCAGCCGGTCCAGATCAATACCGACAGCCTTGAGAAAGCCGGTCGCAACAAGTGCACCTATTCCGCCGGTGGCGCCGGCCGAGATGACGCCGATGACTGGCAAGGCTGCGCTGATGCGAGGGAGTACAGTGATTCTCTGATCGAACTCTCGCGTGTTGATGTTCGACTGCCCGGTAATATCCACAACGCCAATCGGCCCTGTGAGCTGCAGCAGTAACGCATGGGCGACACCGTTTTCGATAGCAATATCCCCCGTGATTCGTTGAAAGGCAAGTCCATCAGAAGTGACATCTTTGAAATCGAGTTCCAGACGTCTGGGCAGTGCCTGCAGAGCAAACAGTCCCACCATTTTTCCGCCGCCGGGCTCCAGCGGGATGATACTACCGCGTTCAACCAGCATCTTGATGTTACCGTCAAGCTCCGCCAGCTCCGGACTGTACAGGGGCCCCGGCCACGACAGATTTACCTCGATATCACCTTCGCCATCCGAGATCAAGTCCTTCATACCGATGTGAGAAAACCCCTCTCCAAAATTGTCGCCTTGCAATACCATATTGAGCTGAGTGACCTGTTGATCGGCAAGTGCCGGATTGACTTCTTGCGGGTCCAGCAACCGCCAGTATCCCTGCCCCACCAGGCGCATGGTCTGATAGGCAAAACCGAGCGTCGTAATATTCAGTCCACTCACATCCGGCTGAGCACGAAAGACTAGGTCACGCAAGGTATAGTCGCCATGTGTCAGCTTGCTGATACGGGCATTGACCGGTGGCAGTCGACGTGGGTCAAGCTCACTGGAGCGATCGATGAACGACTCCTCAGGCTCACTAGAGGCCAGCGCTATCAGTAGCGTCGAGTCCAGCTGATCCAGATTCGCCTTCATTTCTATTTCTTTTGACCAGTGCTCACGTGGATACTGTACGCGGCCACTGACCGAGCGATTCTCGATCGTGGTATTGATATAGGTGTCATCGAAATCCACCCGCACCGTGGCAGGGCCCAGCAGTTGCTCGCCCAACTGCAGAGTCTGTATATCGAGTTCTGCCACGATCGGCATGATCAGCGCAGGCCCATCTGGCCCCTCTGGAATGGACTCAATCAACGCGGAAAGCGTTTCAACCCATGCATCCATGGCGACCGTCGCCGCCTTTCCCTGGAAGCGGATACCAGGCTGGTGTTGATCCACCCAGTCCTGCGGCAGGCTGCCTTCGCCCACATGAATCAACAGTGATTCCAGTTCTTCTGGCGTGACCAGCGCATTGACATGCAGCTGATTGTCGTAGCGGACATCCCATGCCTGAGCCTCTTGGCCTTCGATAAAGGCTGTGTTCAACTGGAAGTCAGCCGCCGTGCCGCTACTCTTGTAGAACGGTTCAGGCAGCAGCAACTCCGTACCAACCAGATCGCTTTGCAGTTGCAACGTGACGCCTTCATGGGCTACGCGTTCCGCCGAATGAGGCGCATTTAGTTTGATTTTCCACGCAGAGGCTCCTCGCAGGAATTGATCCAGCGGCGAGCCGTAGTGTGCCAGCGCCTCATTGCCCTGTAAGGCTCCGGTGATGACAACGCGAGTCGTCCCCTCCCGACCTTCGCCATCGGTATGTGCATTCACAACGATTGGTCGATCCAGTGCACTGGCCCGCAGACCATTGATATCGATGCCATTGTGATCAAAACCCACGGCTCCATTCACACTCTTCAAACTCATGTCGGCAAGGCCGAAATGGATCGTATTGTCCTTGAGGAACACAGATCCATCGACGCTCAACGGCAACGGCTCATTTGCAGATGCCTGCTTGTCACGATAGAGCGGAACCGACAAGGCCAGATCCATCACAACCTTGCCGGTTCCGGTAACCTCCTTGAACACAGGCGCCAGGATGCTTTTCAATGCGCCGGTACTGCCAAAATCGATGAGATCCTGTAGCGTGCCTCGACCTGTTGCGTCCAATTGCAATATTGGGGCTTTCAAATTATTGATTCGAAGGCTTGTCTGTGTAAGGTCGAACTTATCCAGCCTCGACGACTTGGCATTGGCAGTCAACATCAGGCCGTTCAAATCCAGCGTACCGTTCAGGTTCTCTGCCACAGGCCATTCTGGCAGAAAGGTCAGACTCGCCTGACTGACATCCACACTTGAACGGAACACGCCTTCGCTTTCGTTGAATGGAAATTCGGATAAGCTGCCAAAGAACAGCAACGAGCCATTGTTCGCCGCTCCACCGTGAATGGCCGTGTCGAACCACTTAGCCAGTGCAGGGCTCATCAAATGACGAGGCAACCACTGTTTCAGCGCATTGATATCCGCTACCGAATACTGACTCTGGGCGTCCAGATGGGGAGATTGCCCGGGCACCAATGTTGTCTTCAACCGCGTGGATGTTTCTATGCCATCATCCGTCAGGGCGATGTCGGCACCTATCAGCATTCGCTGGCTGTTACGCGCATCCAGAGTCACGGCAGCCTTCAGTGTATCCAGTTGCAAGGCACGGTCAGTAAAGGCGGGCCAAGGCAAGTTCATGGCATCTGCAGACAAGGTCATTTCACCCTGCAGATCCTCCATATCAATACGCCCATCGACTGGCCCGAATCCCGGCAGTGCAGCCACCGGCGACATTTGTA
>RCMY010002835.1_pt1 | contig 15562 bp, 14 predicted proteins | sample 2041341 | NCBI WGS metagenome assembly RCMY01 (sample SAMN09708234, study PRJNA481090) | Marine sediment metagenome, whole genome shotgun sequencing project.
GAAGATGCTCCCGATCGTCGCCAAACGCGTCGTCGAGAACAACGCCCGCCACTCCGACTGATCACCGTACGGGCCAGGCCCGTACGGTGATCAGTGCTCGACGTAGGGGGCGAGGAGTTGGTGCATCCGAAGGTGTTCGGGGATGCGCTCCACGCCGATCGTGCGGTCGATCTGCTCGTGCAGGTGCCAGATTCGGCGCTCCTGATAGTTGATCGGAATGCCGCTCAGTGCCGGTGATTCCATCGACGTCTGCATCGGCGCCATGTTCATCTCGTCCTCGGCCATGATCGAGTCATACGACCGTTTGCGCGACTGCCAAGCGGCGGGCAGGTCATCGGGGTCGAAGCGATCCGATCCTTCCTCGGGCAGGCCGTAGTAGATCCAGTCGAGCCGGGTCGTGTGCTCGTCGACCGGCCAGAACACATTGATCGGGAAACCGATCCGGCCGAGCGGGATGATCACGTTCGGGAAGATGCTGACCGCCGTGCTCGTGCAGTCAACCATGCCGGGCACGCCGTCGACCGCCGGGACCGGCCCGTGATCGAGATGCTTCCAGTCGTCCCATGCGGCGAGGCCGAGTCGTTTCACGTTCTGCTTCGAGAAGGGCGTGATCATCCGGCTGTGGCCGTTCGGATAGAGCCCCATCGCCGCGCCCCGATTGTCCAGGACGCTGACGCCGTCGTGGGAGTGGATGTGGCGGAAGTGGTACACCTCGAGAAACGCCTCCGCGGTGATTTTCCAGTTGCACGGGATGATCCGCGATTCACGGTAGACCTCCCTCATCTGGGCGGCCTCGAACGGGTCGATCATCTCGGCGAGTGGGCCGATGAAGTCGGCGAGCGGGGGCGCGTCGAGGTCGCGGTTGACGAAGATGAAGCCGGCGTAGACGTCGCACTTGGCCCGAGGAAGGCATCGTTGCTCCCAGTCGAGATCGACGAAGTCACGCTCGTCGGGCACCGACACGAGGGTGCCGCCGTCGACTTCGTAGGTCCACGAGTGGTACTGGCACCGCAACCGTCGCGCGGATCCATGTGACTCACGCACCACCGGAGCACCGCGGTGCTGGCACGTGTTGTAGAAGCAGTTGATCTGGCCATTCGTTCCGCGGACGATCAGCAACGGCACGCCGAGATCGTCGAACGTGAAGTAGTCGCCGGGCGACGCAACGTCCTCGGCGCGCCCGGCGATCACCCAGGTTCGCGGCCACAGATGTTCCTGTTCCAGGTCGTGGAACTCGGTCGAGGTGTGGCGCTCGGTGGAGATGTCGTGGAAGGCCGGGAAGCCGTCGGGGGGAGCCGTGCGCGCGAATTCGTAGGCCATGTCCGCCTTGATCTTCTCGATCAGTCGGTCGTCCATCGTCGACTCACTCCTCGCCGCGCACGACGCGCGTCGTGGTCGCGCCCGCTGGCGAGTTGGCGAACATCGCTTCGGAGTCGAAGCCGATGCGTTTGTCGGTGTCGATCCGGATCACGACTCGACCTGGCGAATCGAGGTGGGCGACGAACGCCGCCTGTTTCTCGGCGTCGCCGGGCCGGACCTTCGCGGCGAGCACGGGATAAAACCAGGCGAGCGTCTCAGCGTCCTCGAGTACGACGGCGTCACCCTTGTACGTGATGGCCTGGCTGATGCCGATGTCGGTGCCCCTGCTGCTCACGGCGATTGCGACGCGCGGTCGAGCCTCGATCGCAGGGACCCGCTTGCGGCGTCGCGTGCAGGTCAGCCAGAAGGCCCCGTCATGCCAGACGAAGTTCATCACGACGCCGACAGGGTCGCCGTCACGGGTCGTCCACATGAAGACGCATTCGGTCTGCGCGTCCAGGAGTTGGGCTTCGCGATCGTCGGACAACGTGAAGCCGGAGACGTCCTCGTAGTTGTCGGAGTAGTCGCTGTCGTCGGTGGTCGGGTCGCTGTCTTTGGTCATCGTGATCCCACGTTCTTCCGGTCGGCTCGAAGTCGTCGCCGGATACGCCGACGCTCCGATCAGTCGGACGAAATCCTGCGCGCCTAAGTTTCGTCGCTGACGCATCGTCACGACGAAGGGGACATCATGGGGAACGACAGCTCGAAGCTCGATGCTTGGATCACCGACACCGAGATCAGTCCGCGGTTTCCGTACTACACGCGAGCGAACGCCGATGAGGTCGGTCCGGAGCCGTTCAGCCCGCTCGGGTGGAGCCTCGGCTGGATGAAGGGGTGCATCCCGGGCGTGGCGAAAGGCTTCATCGCGTTCGGTGTGCTCACGGAGGACGAGTTCGCGGTGGACCCGCCCGAGGTGTTCGGCAACTGGGGCGGCTACTTCTACAACCAGCTGTCCTTGCCGCGGATGATGGGCGCACGTATGCCGGGTGCCAGCCCCGACGCGATCGACCAGGCGTACTTCGGTGATCACCCGGGCGTGCCCGACTACATCGAGCACCCGAACGACGAGAACCCCGAGGCGAGCGCGAAGCTCGCTGAGACGATGGGTTGGGCGATGAGCACGAGCAGCTTCGCGGCCCAGGAGGAGTCGTCGAAGGAGTCGATGCGCATCGTGCGTGAGCGGCCCGACCTGTCGACGATGTCGAACGCGGATCTGCTCGCCCGTGCCCGAGCGACGGCAGGGCCGGCGCTCGACAGCGCCTGGACGATCTACTGCCAGTCGGCGCTCGGTTCGTCGCTCGGACCCGGCGCGGTGCAGGCGATCTGCGCAGGCATCGGTCGTGGTCCGGATGCAGTGAAGCTGATGACAGCGGTCGGCGGGATCGAGTCCGCGGACGCGCCCGGCGCGATGTGGGCTATTTCGCGCACCGTGAAGAACTCGGTGGCGCTGACGTCGGAGTTCGACTCGGGTGTCGATGGCCTCCTCGATCGACTTGCCGCATCTGATGACGCCGACGCTGCTGCGTTTCTCGAACAATGGGCCGATCTGATCGCTACGCACGGGCACCGCGGCCCCAATGAGTGGGACCTCCGCCCGCACTCGTGGACGACCAAGCCGTCCATGCCGCTCGGCATGATCGAGCGGATGCGGCTTCAGAGCGACGATCACTCACCGGTCGCTGCGCAGGAACGGGGCGCTGCCGAGCGAGCGGAGCTCACGACCGAGGTGTTGGCGATAGTGGAAGGCGACGCCGAAACCCACGGGACACTGCAGGCCGGGATCAACTCCGCCGCCGTCTTCTACAAGGCGCGCGAGCAGGGCAAGAACGCCTGCATCCGGCTCATCCACGAAGCGAAGCTCGCCTTGATGGAGATCGGGCACCGGCTGGTAGCGGAGGGCCGACTCGATGATCCGCAACAGATCTTTATGCTGCTCGATGACGAGGTCGACGGCTTCCTCGCCGACCCGTCGTCGATGATCGACACGATCCGCGATCGTGCGACGACCTTTGCCCATCTCCACACCGTCGAGCCGCCGTACATCGTCGGCGAGAAGGATGGCGTGCCGCCGATCTCATCGTGGGGTCCGCGAGGTGGACGCAAGGCAGACACCGCCTCTGCGGGTGACGTCCTGCAGGGCGCGATGGGCGCGCCGGGCGTCGTCACCGGCACGGCGCGGGTCATCCTCGACCCGTTCGAAGCGGGCGACTTCGGGCCCGGCGACATCATGATCGCCCCGACCACCGACCCGTCGTGGGTTCCACTGTTCCTCGCAGCCGAAGGTGTGGTCGTCAACGTCGGCGCGGTGGCCAGCCACGCGGCGATCATGTGTCGCGAGATCGGCCTGCCGTGCGCGGTGTCGGTGCACGACGCCACCGATCGCATTCCGGACGGTGCCACGATCGAGATCGATGGTTCCACCGGCACCGTCACGATCATCTCGATTCCCTGATTGCCTGATCGGATCGACCTCACGACGCACTCGCACAGCGTCACCCGGGCTGTTGTCCGCTTGCGTTTCTGGCGAGGACGGCGCGCATCGCAATAGCAATGGCCCGGACGTGGTCGTGTGCGGGGCGACCCCACGCATCGGCGTTGCACACTTCGAGGTCCCACGGGACATCGACGTCCTTCGATCGCAACAGCTCGACGAAACCCGTGACATCGAACTCGCCGGTGCCGGGAGGGACGCGATGGCGAAGGCAATCGTCCTTGTAGTCGAAGTCGGCGGTCGACGGTCGGAGCGGGCCGTCATTCATCTGAACGCCGGTGATCAGCTCGCCTGGGATCGCCTCGATCAGCGCGAGGTCGTCGGCACCGCGCACGTGATGCCAGATGTCCACGCACACGCCGCCGTTCGGTCGATCGGCCGCCTCGACGATCCGGCGTGCGTCATCGGCGTCGGCGATGTTCGTGAACGGCAGGAACTCCAGGCCCACCACCGCACCGTGGTCGGCCGCCCGATCGCAGAGTGCGCCGAAGCGCTCGGCGGCCTCGTGGATCGAGCCCTCGTACGACCCGATTGCCTGGACATAGCGGGAGTCGAACGCATCGACGAGATCCCAGACCGCGGCTTCGAACGCGACGTGGTCATCGGTCGGTGCGGCGCGCCCCCAGTGCGAGAGCACCTCGATTTCGGCCAGACAGATCGATGCCACAGCGAGTTCGTCGCGCAGCCGCTCGCGCGACCAACCGTCGTCGGCGAGCGAGATCCACTGGCCAGCGAACAAGCCGATCCCGGCGAAACCTGCGGCGCCGGCGGAGGTGATGCGGTCGCTGAGGTCGTGATTCCGTTCGAGGCTGAAGTGGCTGAGGACGAGGTCGTCGGCACCCAGCGAGTGTGGGGCCGGTGTGCTCACGACGGTACGGCGACGGGTCGGGTGCGGATGTCGGCTTCGAGTGCGTCGAACTGGCGCGTGGGCGGCCACGTTTCGGGGTCGAACAGCGCCTGCAGCGCGATTCCGTCGACCAGGGCGATCAGGCGTTCCGCTTCCACGGTCGCCTCGTCCAACGTCATCGTCTCGTCGTCCACGAGCTGAGCGACGAGGTGAGATCGAAACTCGCGGTAGGCGTCGCGCTGGACCCGTTGGAGTCGCAAATCCGATGCAGCGTGTGCGGCGAACGCGACCGTGACCGTCCAGTGCAGCCGACCTTCGTCGTCGGCTGGGAGCGCCGCCGAGAGGACGGCGCGAACGGCATCAGCCGTGTCGAGGCCAGCTCGCTCGGCCCGCTTCGAGCGCCGTAGGTCCAACGAGGTCTCGAGTGTGAAGGCGAGCAGCTCTGCTTTGTTCGTGAAGTAGTGAACCAGTGTGCCCGTCGTCCACCCGGCCTCGGCGGCGACCTCGCGCATCGACGCACCCGCGACCCCGCGCCGTGCAATCACGTTGGCGGCGGCGCGGGCCAGTTCCAGCCGCCGCTGTTCCACATCCACGATCTTCGACATTGACGCAAGATATCACAACTGTTATATCTTGTGGAACGCGCGAACGTACGAGTGGAGAGTTCCGATGGTTCACATTCCGACACGAGGTGATGTCCCGGTGCGACTGGGCGTGGGCGTGCAGCACCTGCCCGACCACGGGCCGTCCACGATGCGTGCCGACGTCTACACCGACCCGGTTCGCTTCGAGCTGGAGCGCGAGCGGGTGCTCGGACGGCATTGGCTCCTTGCCGGACGATCCGAGCAGGTGTCCGACGCAGGCGACTGGCTCACGTTCGAAGGCCACGGCGAGACCGTTGTTGTCACTCGCCAGCCGGACGGATCACTCGCCGCTTTCCACAACGTGTGTCAACACCGCGGCCCGGCGATCGTCGGCGAGATGGTCGGATGCGGGGCCAAGCGTTTCACCTGCCCGTACCACGGCTGGGTGTACGACACCACCGGCCTCGTCGTCGGGGTTCCGGACCGCAACGACTTCGATCCGGATCATCTCGACGGCCTCCGCGCGCCAGCGGTCGCTGTCGACGAATGGGGCGGATGGGTCTGGATCAACCTGTCGGGTCCCGGTGACGCGGCACCGCTCGCCGAGGGGATCGGTCCAGAGATCACCGCCGATCTCGGTCGTTTCCGGATGGAGGGCATGGTGCTCCACGAGGTGATGGAGTGGGACGTTCCGGTCAGCTACAAGGCGATCGTCGACGGCTTCAACGAGATCTACCACACCAAGCAGTTGCACGGCGTCGACTCGACATGGGTGAAGGCGGCCCGCCAATCGTCCTTCCACGTTGTCGGCGACAACTACATGTGCTTCGTGCCGCGAGCCGATCAACTCGACCAACTCGCTGCCGACCGGGACCATCACCGACACGCGATCTGTCACTACCTCGTGTTCCCGAACACGGTTTTCAACTGCAACCCCGAGCACATCCAGGTGTTCAATCCCATACCGATCGACGTGGATCGCACCCGCTTCCTGTGCTGGCAACTGATCTATCCGGGCGACCGGGACGACCCCGAGTACGCCGAGTATTTCGACCGGACGATGAAGCACTGGAAGGGCCTGCAGCATGTGGTCGGCGAGGACATCGGCATCTACGAACAACTCGCACGGACGAAGCGATCCTCGGCGTACACGAAGCACGTCCTCAACGAACGGGAATGCAAGATCGCTCACTACCACGACAACATGGATCGCAAGGTTCGCGCCTGAACCCGCGCCGACCGTGCGCGTCTCGGGTCTCGGGTCGGCCATCGGGTCGTGGCGCCAGGCTGAGATCCTCGTGACGATCGATCACTACGGTTGCTCTCGGAACCACCAAGGGGAGCAGGATCGATGACCGACGAGGGCACAGGGCTCAGCGAGAACTGGGCGACGCTGTGGGAGGCGTTCGCCGACGCGCAACCGAATCACACCGCCGTGGTGATCGGCGATCTCGAGCAGACGTGGAGCGAGCTCGATGATCGCGCCGCTCGACTCACGACGGCACTGGCCGATCGTGGGGCAGGTGCGGGCACGCGGATCGCGCAGCTGATGTTCAACTGCCCCGAATACCTCGAGTCCGCGTATGCCGCGTTCAAGTTGCGTGCCACCCCGGTCAATGTGAACTACCGCTACAAGGCACCGGAGATCGCGTACATCTGCGACAACGCAGGCGCCGAGGTGCTGGTGTTCCACGGATCGCTGGGGGATCGGGTTGCCGAAGCACGGTCGTTGATGCCGACGGTGACCACGCTGGTGCAGGTCGACGACGGGTCGCCGTTGGTCGATGGCGCCGAGTGGTACCACGAGGTCGTCGATGCCGCAGTGCCCGCCGATCGCATCGAACGCTCCGGCGAGGACACGCTGATGCTCTACACCGGAGGGACCACCGGCAATCCGAAGGGCGTCGTGTGGCGACATGTCGATCTGTTCGGCGCGCTCGCGTACACGTCATACGCGACGGCGGGAATCGAGATCCCGACGACACCGTCCGATGTCGGGCGCATCGCTGCGGAGCTGCAAGCCGGGGGCAAATCGCCGGTCATGCTGTGCGCGCCACCGCTGATGCACGGGACCGCCCTCTTCCTCGCGATCGGCGCGTTTGTGATGGGCGGCACGGTCGTGTTGCTCGGCGGTCGGTCGTTCGATGCCGATGAACTCTGGCGCCTCGTCGATCGGCACCGAGTCACTCAACTCTCGCTCGTCGGCGACGCCTTCGCCCGCCCGCTGAACGAAGCGGCCGAGAGGGCTGGCGACGATGGTCCGGACCTGTCGTCGGTCGCGCGCATCGTGTCGACCGGCGCCACATTGTCGGTCGAGCAGAAGAGAGCGTTCCAACGGGCGATGCCGCAGGCGATGATCTTCGACATGATTGGCGCCTCCGAAGGCGGGCCGTACGCGCTGTCGATGACCATGCCGGGCGCCGAGCCACCCGAGACAGCGGTGTTCACCGCACCGCCGAACGTCGTCACGATCGACCCGCTCACAGGCCAGCTGATTCAGCGCGGCAGCACGGAGCCGGGCATGCTCGGCGCGTCCGGGCCGATGCCGCGTGGATATTGGAACGACGAGGCCAAGACGGCCGACACGTTCCGCACGATCGACGGCGTGCGCTACACGGTGCCCGGCGACTTCGCGACAATTGCCGAGGACGGCACGGTCAATCTCCTCGGACGCGGATCGGTGTGCATCAACTCGGGCGGCGAGAAGATCTACCCCGAAGAGGTCGAGGTCGCCGCTCGGCGACACCCGACGGTGATCGACGCCAACGCCGTCGGCATCCCGCATGAACGCTTCGGTGAGACGGTGGCACTCGTCTGCTCGGTATCGGAACCGACCGAGGCCGATGACGTCATCGCCACGGTGAAGCAGACCATCGCGGACTACAAGGCGCCGCGCCACGTCGTGTTCGTCAACGAGGTGTACCGCGCTCCCAACGGCAAAGCCGACTACCGCTGGGCCAGGCAACAGGCCCTCGCAACCTGAACGAACCTCGACAAAGGTGCCAGGCACTTTTGTCGAAGTTGCATTCTCGTGTGGGAGAGTCAGCGGTGTGCGATCGGGGATGCCGGACTCATGACCAGGAACGAGGTCCTCGCTCCGGACTTCTACGTGTACGCCTGGGACCCCGTCGAGACCGTCGAGCTCGATGGTCGCTTCGCTCTGCTCCGGTGGGCGGACGGGACGACGCTCCGCGCTTTCGACTTCTGGTTGCGCGAGAACGCCGTCGGAAGCGGAGGCATCGACGAGGCCACGCGCGAAGGTTTGTTCGACCCGGCCGAGCTCGCCGACGACATCGCGATCACCGACGCGCACGTGGATGCCGACGGTGCCCTGCACGTCACGTTTGCGCCCGATGACGTCGTGGCCACGTACCACCCCGGGTGGCTCCGCCACGTCGCCGACGACCAGCACCTCGCCACCAGTTGGATCCCGGGGTCCAGTCCCTGGACCGCGGCGACGCTGACCGAACTACCGACACACGACGGTGCCACCGTTCTCGACGACGACGAGGTGTTCGCCGGCTGGTTGAACGACATGCTCAGCCATGGTGTCAGTCGGCTGCGTGGCTGCCCCACAGACACCGGTCTCGGCGTCGACTTCAACACCGCGCTCGCGGCACGGATCGGTGCGGTCCGCGACACGAACTTCGGAGCGCACTGGGACGTCAAAGCCGACGTCACGATGGCCGGAGACGCGTCGACCAACAGCACCGCAAACACCAATCGCCGCCTCGGACCGCACACCGACCTCCCGACGCGTGAGACACCGCCCGGCTTCCAGTTCCTTCACTGCATCGCGAACGAGGCGGGCGGCGGGTTCTCGACGATGGCCGACGGTGCCGCGGTCGTCGAAGCGCTGCAGGTCGAGCATCCCGAGCACTACAACGCCTTGACGACGCTGCGCTGGGTGTTCTTCAATCGCGGCCCCGGCATCGACCACCGCTGGTCGGGCCCACTGATCGACCTCGGCGTGGACGGCTCGCCACTCACGCTGCGAGCGTTCTACCCGGTCCGCGGATTCCCGGACATGGCGCCCGAGGACATGCCGCGGGCGTACGCGGCGATGCGCTGTTTCAGCCAACTCGCCGACAGCGATCGATTCAAGCTGGCGTCACCCTTCCTCCCCGGCGACCTCGTCGGTTTCGACAACCGCCGCATCCTCCACGGTCGCGACGCATTCGAATCCGGTGGCCACCGTCATCTTCGCGGCATGTACATCGACCACGACGAAGTCCGTTCCGCAGCCCGAGTCGTCAACCGCCGTCTCGCCCACACTCACTGAGTCAACCCCTCAACAACCGATTCTCGAACGAAGGAACCGACATGCCCGACCAACTCCATCCCGGTGTGTTCATCACCTGTGCCGTCACCGGCGGCGGCCAGACCACCGGCAAGTCCGCCTCGGTGCCCGTCACCCCCGCGCAGATCGCCGATGCGTGCATCGAAGCGGCGCGCGCCGGCGCTGCGATCACGCACATCCACGTTCGCGAGGACGACGGCTCAGCGTCGCGCGACGTCGGCAAGTACGCCGAGGTGGTCGAACGGGTGCGGGCGAGCGACACCGACGTGGTGATCAACCTCACCGCGGGCATGGGTGGCGACATCGTGCTCGGCAGCGCCGAGGCGCCGTTCCCGGTGAACGACGACGGCACGGACATGGTCGGTGCGACCGAGCGCGTCGCCCACGTCCGCGAACTCCGCCCGGAGATCTGCACACTCGACTGCGGCACCATGAACTTCGGCGAAGGCGACTACATCATGGCCAACACGCCGAGCCAGCTCGAAGCGATGGCCGCGCAGATGACGGACGTCGGTACGCGCATCGAGATCGAGGCCTTCGACACGGGACACCTCGCTCACGCGAAGGACCTTGCGCGTCGGGGCGTCATCCCCGCCCCGGTCATGGTTCAGCTGTGTATGGGGATCCCGTGGGGAGCGCCCGACGACCTCAACACGTTCATGGCAATGCGCAACAACATCCCCGACGACTGGACGTTCTCGGCGTTCAGCATCGGCCGCAACCAGTTGAAGTACGTGTCGCTCGCCGCGCTCGCCGGCGGCAACGTACGCGTCGGCCTCGAGGACAACCTGTACCTCGACCGCGGTGTGCTTGCTTCGAACGGCGATTTGGTGACTCGAGCGAAGACGATCCTCGACGCACAGAACTACACCGTGCTCACTCCCGGCCAGGTGCGCGAGAACCTGCAACTCACGAAGCGCGACTGAGCGTGGCTGCGACAACGGGACCGGCCGAGATCGAGTTGGTGAAAATCGATCGTGCGGCGATCGTCGGCTGTGGCGTGATCGGCGCCGCCTGGGCAAGCCGAATGTTGTTGAACGGTGTCGACGTCGCGATCAGCGACCTCTCACCCGATGCCGAACGCATCTTCGACGAGGTGCTGGCGAACGCTGTCGCGGCGTACGACGACCTCGGCTTGCCGACAGGTCAGCGCGGGAGGCACCGCTTCGCCACCTCGATCGCCGATGCCGTGAGCGACGCACAGTTCGTCCAGGAAAGCGTCCCGGAGCGACTCGACATCAAGGCCGCGGTGCTCGCCGAGATCGAAGCCGCAGTGGCTGACGCCGTGTTGATCGGATCATCCACGTCCGGTCTGAGGCCGTCGGCGATGCAGTCGACAATGACGCATCCGGAGCGACTCGTTGTCGGTCACCCGTACAACCCGGTCTACCTGTTGCCCGTCGTAGAAGTCGTCGGCGGCGAGCACACGCCGATCGAGAACGTGCGGCGAGCCCAAGGCATCTACGCCGGAATCGGCATGAAACCGGTCCACGTCCGAGTCGAGATCGATGCATTCATCGGCGACCGTCTACTCGAAGCGGTGTGGCGCGAAGCCCTCTGGCTGGTGAACGACGGCGTGGCCACCACCAAAGAGATCGACGACGTGATGACGCACGGCTTCGGTTTGCGTTGGGCGCAGATGGGCCTGTTCGAGACCTACCGGGTGGCCGGTGGACTCGGTGGGTTCCGCCACTTCATGGAGCAGTTCGGCCCGACACTCGGTCTGCCGTGGACGAAGCTGATGGACACTCCCGAATTCACGCCCGAGCTCGTCGACACGATCGTGGAGCAGTCCGACGAGCAGTCCGGAATGCACTCGATCCGCGAGCTCGAACGGACTCGAGATCGCAACCTCGTCGGCTTCCTCAAAGTGCTCGAATCCAATGATTGGGGCGCGGGCACCACCATTGCCGCCAACCGCAAGCTCAGGTGAGAGCGGCGCTCCACCACTCCTCGAAGGCGGCTTCGATCTTGCGGTCGACGAGTTCGACGATGAACCCGGTCGGCGGGCGGATGTAGCTGAACACGCCGTAGCCCTCGCCGTCTGCGGGGTCGCGCTGTGCACCGAGCAGTTCCCAGCCGGCATCGACGAGGCGAGAGGTCTCGGCAGCAACGTCGTCGACCCAGACGCCGATGTGGTGAGCGCCGGGCGCGTCATCGCCGTCCCAGAAACTCCCCGTAGGCCCCTGGAGGAGCTCGAGATGCTGCGGGCCCTCGGCCGAGTACGTGAAACGGAGGTGATGGTGCTGCAGTCCGGCTTCGGGCGTCCAGAGCGCCTGCTCGGCAACATCACGCACTTCGGCCCAGGTGACCTTCAGTCCGGCGCCGAGTTCCTCCATCGCCGCTCCGATGTCTGGCACGCGGATGCCGATGTGGAACTGGTCCTGGGAGTTGATCATGCCGAGGCTCCGGTGGCGTCGAGTGCGGCCGGGTCACCGAGCAGGTTGCAGATCGTTCGACAGAACTCGGCCGCGGGCGCGCCGTCGAACACGCGATGATCCCAGGTGAGGCTCAGCGTCATCCGCTTCGTCGTCGTGACGTTGCCGTCGTCGTCGAGTACCAGGTCGTCGCGCAGACGCCCGACTCCGAGGATCGCCGTGTTCGGTGGGTTGATCACCGGGGTGAATCCGTCCACGCCGAACATGCCGAGGGTCGACACCGAGAACGTGCCGCCTTCGAGGTCGGTCAGCGCGAGCGACCCCGATCGCGCGGCCGCTGCAAGTCGCGATGTCTCGGCGCCGAGGGCGGTGAGGTCTCGGCCGTTGGTGTCGCGGATCACGGGGACGATCAAGCCGTCGTCCAGCGCGACCGCGATGCCGACATGAACCTCGGGCAGCAACGCGATGCCGTCGTCGGTGATCTGGGAGTTGACGTATGGATGGATGCCGAGGGCCCGAGCGGCGGCCGCGATCACGTAGTCCGTGTAGCCGGGGGCGGACCCGGCGGCCTTGCGAGACGCGCGGTCCGTGACCACGGCATCGAGGTCGGCGTCCATGTGGAGTGTGAGCTGCGCCATCGACTGCAATGACTCGTGCATCCGCTTGGCGATCGTCCCTCGAATTCCGCGCATGGGTGTCACGTTGGTGGGTGTCTGGAGTGCGGGTGGAAGCGACGTCGCAAGAGCCGCGGCCGGCGAGGCTGGCTTGGATGCCGTCACGGAACTCGGGCCGCTTCGATCGTCGAGCATCGACCGCACGTAGTGAGCGACGGTCTCGCGAGTCACGCGCCCGTCGGTTGGCTCGATCGACACGTGCGCCACATCGACACCGAGCAGGTCGGCCAACTGGCGAGCCGCGGCGGTCGCAGGAACGTGCCCAGATGACGGAACGTGCCTGGCACTTTCTGTTACCGCTGCGACGCCGTCGAGGTCTTCGGAGGTGATGCGTCCGCCAGGCCCCGTTCCGCCAACGGTCGAGAGGTCGATGCCGCGTTCTTTAGCAAGCCGCTTCGCGAGTGGCGAGGCGATGATCCGCCCTCCCGGCAGCGTCGTTGCCCCTGCAGGCGCACCGACGGCCGGAGACGGAGACACTGTCGCTGCGGTCGGTGGTGTCGACGCCGGTGCCGCAGCGATCGCAGGTGCATCGTCGCTCTGCGGCGCCTCTTCGCCGTCGTCGAGGAACCATCCGATCCGTTCTCCGCATGCGAAGGTGTCGCCTACGTCCGCGCTGCGGTGGAGCCGTCCCGAGCCGCCTGCTTCTACCTCGGTCTCGGTCTTGTCGGTCTCGATCACCAGCACGGGTGCGCCGGCCTTCACCTGATCGCCGTCGGCAACGAGCCATTCGGTGATCGTGCCCTCCTCCATCGTGAGGCCGAGTTTTGGCATGAGGAACTCAGTCGCCATGGGTGTCCTTTCGAGACGGAGATGCGGGGAAGCGTGATGTCGATGTCGGTGCGTCGAACTGTCCGTCGAGCGCGGCAGCGGTCAGGGTCGATTCCACGTCGATGAGGCGGGGGCCCGACGACGTGATCGACACACTGATCGTGGCGTCGGACGACACCGGCGTGTCACGTTCGCCGTCGAAGGCGAGCACGCCGCCTCCCGGCAATTCGATCGTGGTCGATTCGTCGATGGGCTCGATCGACTCGACGTCGAGTGTGGCGAACGTCCCGGGTGCGAGCGGGACGCGCACCTGCCGAGTCCCAGACCGACCCGGGCGCGCGAGTCGGATGACGACGCCGCCAGCCGCGTCGCGTCGAACGGGAAACACCCGACCGGCGATGCTCGCCAGGCCGGTGCTCGCCGGATTCGCGATGCATGCCACGACCCAGCGGATCGACGCCGGGTCGTTGACCGCACGTGCGCCGACGAACGACGTGTCGATGAGCGCCGCTTCGACGAGGGCAGCGTCATGAGCGACGGCGTCCTTGCCCGGCTCGTCGATCGTCAACTCGACGCGCTTGGCCGGCGCGGCAAGCGATTCGACGGCCCCTGTTGCCACGAGGGCCGCAGCCACACCGGCTGACGTGCCGTCAACGCTGGACGGGAAGACGTTGTTCGTGCCGGTGGAAATCGGGATCAGCGGTATTTCCGGCCAGCCGATGGTGATATCGCGGCACGTTCCGTCACCCCCCAGCGCAACGACGGCGCCGGCCTCTGCCTTCCACATCGCTCGCGCCGCGGCGACCGTGTCGAGGTGCGAGCCGGTCGTGGGTCCTTCGACGAATTCGATATTGCCGTCGAGGCCTTCGACAGCACGTTCTGCGAGGTGGTGCGTATCGGTGCTCATCAGCACGCGATCGACACCCTGTTCGAGCGCCCCTGCCGCGACACGGCGCATGATCCCGATTTTCACCGAGTCCGACGTGTGGCCGGCCGCCGACACGAGCCGACGGATGTCCTTGCCCGCATGCGGGTTGACGATGATGCCGATGGTGGACACCTCAGCTCACCTGACGACGAACATCGGGCGTGGCGAATTCAGGCACGGCGTCGTCAGGCACTGCGACCTCAGGCACTGCGACCTCAGGCTCCGGGGCGAGCGAGCACGCTCCGGATTGCCTCGGTGATCTTTTCGGGCGACGGCAGGTAGTTCGACTCGAGCACCGGGCTGAACGGCACGGGTGAGAAGGGCGCCGCCACTCGACCGACGGGCGCATCGAGATAGTCGAACGCTTCCTCTTGGATCTGCGCCGCGACTTCGGCCCCGAGTCCGCCGAATCGAACCGCTTCGTGCACGACGATCACCCGGTTGGTCTTCTTGACCGACTCGATGATGGTCTCGGTGTCGAGCGGTTGCATCGTGCGCGGGTCGATGACCTCGACGCTGATGCCTTCGCTCGCGAGTGTGTCGGCCACGTCGACGCAGTCGTTGGCCATCTTCGCCCACGACACCACGGTGACGTCGGTGCCTTCTCGCAGCACGTTGGCCTTGCCCAGTGGGATCGCATACGGCTCCTCGGGCACTTCGCCCTGCATGCCGAGCAGTCGCTTGTGCTTGATCATGATCGTCGGGTTGTTCTCCCGGATACACGACGTCATCAAGCCCTTCATGTCGTACGGGTTCGACGGGTAGACGACCTTCAATCCGGGAATGTGGCAGATCAGCGCTTCGAGCGACTGGCTGTGCTGCGCCGCCGCCGAGAGGCCGCCGCCACCGCCCGTGGTGATGGTCATCGGGACGGTCGCCGAACCTCCGAACATGTACTTCACCTTGGCGGCCTGGTTGATGATCTGGTCGAACGCCACGGCGATGAAGTCCATGAACATGATGTCGACGATCGGGCGCAGCCCGGTGACCGCGGCGCCGACGCCGAGGCCGATGATCGCCTGTTCGCTGATCGGCGTGTCCACCACTCGCCGCTCGCCGAACTCCTTTTGCAGGCCGGCGTAACTCTGGAAAACGCCGCCGAACGCGCCGATGTCCTCCCCGGCACAGAACACGTCCTCGTTGGCTCGCATCTCTTGGCGCACGGCCTCGTTGAAGGCCTGGACGTAGCCGATCTTGCGGGTCATGATGCGGCTCCGACCGTGTCGCTGGTGG
>RCMY010002836.1_pt1 | contig 15561 bp, 16 predicted proteins | sample 2041341 | NCBI WGS metagenome assembly RCMY01 (sample SAMN09708234, study PRJNA481090) | Marine sediment metagenome, whole genome shotgun sequencing project.
CACAACAAAAAGTTCTCGCAAATACCCAGCGGTAATTATGAAAAAGATTTGATCATAAGTCGTACCAAACGCATGTTTAACGACCCTACTGGCATTCGTTGTGGTAAAAATACTGAAGTGTTCTTACTGCAAACTTATAAGCGCGATACGGGCGAGATTATGCATGACTTATCAGCGCCTATATTCGTCAATGGTAAGCATTGGGGTGGTTTTAGAATTGGTTACACGGCTGACAGTTAAAGCGTAATGAATGTAAACAAGAAGAATAAAAGACGCTAAGCGTGCAGAAACAGAAATCTGCATACTTAGCTCTTTGCATTGAGCTTCAATAAAACATAAAACTAACCATTAATTTATTTACTACATAAAATTAATTCTAAGTTCCTAAAGCCTTAAATTAACAGCCGTCAGTACTTTGACCAAGTTTCTTTTTGGCCTTAATACATGCTTCTTTAATTTTTGCAGCGGCTTCGTCTTTTGCTTCAGCAGCGCTTTCTTTAGTATCTTCCAACGCATCATTTGCTTCATCTCTAGCATCGTCATAAAGTTCAGCGGCTTCATCTTTGGCGTCATCATAAGCGTCTTCAGCTTTGTCTTTAGCATCATCATAGGCGTCAGCTGCGTCATCTTTCATTTCTTTTGCTTTAGCTTTTGCATCATCCATCATCTCTGCAGATGATTTTTTAGCGTCTTCAGCCATTTCCATAGCGTCTTGTTTAGCCTCTTCAGTCGACTCTTTCTGGCTTTCTGTACATGCTGTTAATCCAACAGTCGCTGCAATCATGGCAATCATTAATGTGTTTTTAAGTAACATTTTATGTCTTTCCTTAGTTAATATTTGATGGGAATTATTTTAAAAAAGTCGTAACGCAAATATTTTTTCTTATTCTGCGTATTCAAAGATGGTTATATCATAATTTAGTAAAAAAAGATAAGGGAAAAGTTATTCTAACAAAAACGGTAAGCCCTTATTTGTATGCGCTAACGCAAAACAACGCTTGCTCAACTTGGTGATTTCGGTAGCTTCAGTATCGATCGTTACAACTTAAATTTTAGACGTCATTATAACATGACATTTGTCACCCTCTTTTGATGACCTTTGTGACTAATATTCTATTTGTACTGTGTGCATACTAGAATTATCCCAACCACTCGTTGGATTAACGTAGACAGCGATCCTTTCTGAGCCAACAGATTGTAATGCAGTATCGCCTGTCGTTATTTACTTGAGATACTGTACAGTTACTTTAGGCTTAACTGCGCAAGGAGACATTATGACAATCAGTCTATCCGCTAATAAAAAACAAAGCTACGAGCAAAAAACAGCTTGGGTTTACCTTATTAATTTAGGTTTTTATTTTATTCCTTTATATTTTATGGGCAATCAATGGCTTAAAATAGCAATGGCGGTGGCCTTATTGGTCCCTTTTATTTTCGGTTATTTTTGGGCCTATAACAGCAGTAAAGAGCATGCTTTTAAACCCATTTTATTAATGTTAGCGACCGCCATTACGTCTGGATTTTTAACCAGTGGCGCCATTTCATTATTCAGTTTTTGTTGTTTTTTTATTGGTTTCTTTTACTCACTTCGCACTGCAATAATGAGCTTTATTGGCTTGAGCATTCTGCTTTTAAGCATTAATCTTTTAATGGATTATTCTGGTTACTATTTTACTTTATATGGCATGGGGATTTGTTTAGGCGTTGGTGTGTTTGGCGTTATTGAACGAAACCGTCAACAAATAAAGCGTCAGCAAGAACAGTCTAAAGATGAAATAACGTATCTTGCCACTGCACTTGAGCGAGAACGTATTGCCCGCGATTTGCATGATCTTATGGGACACCATTTGGCGTCTATCGCCTTAAAAGCAGAACTGGCTGATAAACTTATTAGTGCTGGCAAAACCGAGCAAGCCCAACAGCAAATTAGCCAAGTGAGTCAGATAACCCGCAACTGCTTAAGTCAAATTCGTAACACGGTAACCGACTATAAACACCAAGGCTTAAGCCAAACCATAAGTACACTGTCGCAAACTCTCAGAGACAAAGCAATTGCAGTAACCTTAGAAGGACAATGGCCCAAACTAAATGAGTTAAGCGAGTCGCAAATAAGCCTTATGTTAACTGAACTGGTGAATAACACGGTAAAGCACAGCAACGCAGATAATTGCACGATTTCAACCCAAGTAGAACAAAGCCGCTTGGTAATTCAGTATGTGCAAAACAGTGCCGCAAAAGCATTTATCGAAGGCAACGGACTACAAGGTATAAAAGAGCGAGCAGCATTATTGCAAGGCACAGTGTACTATGCTCTTAAACCAAATTTTGTGGTTACTATTACTCTGCCCCTTACGGATCCAGCATGAATATTTTATTAGCAGAAGACCAAGCCATGGTGCGCGGAGCCTTAGCCGCATTGCTGACACTTGCCAACAATGACATGAAAATCACTGAAGTAGAAAATGGTGATAAAGCCATGAAGCAACTCAAAGCGCAAGAATTCGATTTACTGTTAACCGATATCGAAATGCCCGGAAAATCGGGATTAGAGTTGAGTCAGTGGCTGCAACAACAGCGCAGCAAAACCAAAGTGATTATTCTTACCACCTTTGGCCGAGCCGGCTACATTAAACGAGCCTTAGAATACGGTGTGGGTGGTTTTTTGCTAAAAGATGCACCAACTGATGATTTGATCAACGCCATTACACTCGTCATGGCTGGCAAGCGTGTTATCGATCCTGAGTTGGCTATTAATGCGATTGGTGAAATAGATCCTTTAAATGACAAAGAAAGACGAGCACTGCGACTTGCCAGTGAAGGTTTGTCTACGGCTGATATTGCAGCACAACTATTTATTGCTGAAGGCACTGTGCGTAACTATTTGTCAGAAGCAATAAGCAAACTTCATGCTAGTAATCGCATTGACGCTGCCAGAATCGCAAAACAAAAGGGCTGGTTGTGAAATTATTCTCACAACAGCCATTACCAGTAAAACCACCACCATCAAATACTTATCACTTCGCATTACATGCTATTTCGTAATTCGGCTAACAGACGTAAGCTCTTAAGCCGCGCATCGTTATCGTGGATAGGGAAAGAAACAATTAGCTCATCAACTTCTGTCGCTTCGATAAAGCTCGAAAGTTTCGATTTAATGGACGCTTTTGTGCCTACTAAAGCAAATTGTAATACGTGATCCACCATTTGTTTTTCTGCCATACTCCAGCGGTTTTGCATACTATCAACTGGTTTCGGGAAAGGTGTATTTGCGCCCGTACGCATTTGCTGAAACTTTTGCTGTACGGATGTAAATAAGTAATTGGCCTCTGCATCGGTGTCGGCTAATACCACCATAACACCCGCCATTGCGTAAGGTTTTGGATTCTTGCTGTTGGCCTTAAAATAACGACGATAAATGCTCATTGCTTCTAGCAATTGGTCGGGCGCGAAATGCGAGGCAAACGCATACGGCAAACCAAATTCAGCAGCCAATTGCGCACTGTATAAACTGGAACCTAACAGCCACAGTGGTATTTGCGTATTTTGACCCGGTATCGCCAACACGGGTTGTGCTTGCGGACTTAAATAGCTTTGCAATTCGCGAATATCTTGTGGGTATTGATCAACAGACGCATCGCTATGGCGGCGCAGCGCACGGGCAGTTTGCATGTCGGTGCCTGGCGCTCGGCCCAAGCCTAAATCAATCCGATTACCATATAGTTCGGCCAAGGTGCCAAACTGCTCTGCAATTACTAATGGAGAGTGGTTTGGTAGCATCACCCCACCACTGCCAATACGAATATTATGGGTGGCCGCTCCAATATTCGCCAATAACACTGCCGTGGCTGAACTTGCCACGCTTTTCATACCATGATGTTCGGCTAGCCAGTAACGCTTGTATCCATGTTTTTCTGCGGTTACCGCTGTAGTTCGGGTCATTGCAAGTGCATCAGCAACGCTGCGACCTTCGGCTATGGTTGCCAAGTCAAGAATAGAAATGGGGATCATGTAGATTATCCAAAAAATGTTGCGTTGTTTGTTGTAATGCGGCCAATCACAGAAGAAACAAGGGCGCTAGAGATAATTGCCCTACTGATTTATTATATGGTGCAAGGCATAAGCGATTTGATCGGAAAAGATCGCTGTAAGTTTGTCACGGTCAATGAAGATGACATTTCACATGCTCTGGTTTCAAGCTCCACAGACTGTTCATAATTATCAAATACAGAGGGGCTTACATAAAAAATTTGACACCCTTACCCTGAATATAATATTTTGAACTCAAGATATAATTTGGGAAGTATGCATGGACGAGGTCGATAAAAAAATTAGACAATGGGCGTTACAAATGCCCGAGCTTGATACTAAAGCGATGGCAATTACCAGTAGAGTATTGCGCGTAGCAAAGCACATGAATGACACTCTATGTCAATCTTTTCATCAATATGGGCTTACCGACGCGGGGTTTGATGTACTGGCCACTTTGCTGCGTGCTGGCCCACCGCATTCACTTACGCCAAACCAATTGCTTGAACAAATGTTAATAACCTCTGGCACCATGACCAGCCGCATAGACATGCTTGAGCGTAAAGAGCTGGTTAATCGAGTCGTCAATCTAAAAGATAAAAGAAGTGTGAGTGTTACCTTAACTAAACAAGGAAAACTGCTGATTGACAAGGCAATAGTTGAACATTCAGCAAGTCAAAAACAAGTAATATCTGTGTTTTCAAAAGCAGAGCAAGCTACTTTTGAAGCATTATTGAAACGGTATTTAATGCAGGTGGATTTTTAACTTAACGTCTTTATTCGAGCTTAAAAAAAAGCGCCAGCAAATTAATCACTAGCGCATTCTTCAATCAGATAAACAACCACATTCGAATTAGCGTTTGTACATTTATATCGCTTATCTTTCGGGGCGAATAAACGGCATATGTCTATTCACATCTTTATACAGTAAGTATCTGAATGGACCCGGTCCGCCAGCGTAGCAAGACTGTGGGCAAAATGCACGTAGCCACATAAAGTCACCCGCTTCAACTTCTACCCATTCACCATTAAGGTGATATACCGCTTTACCTTCTAGTACATACAATCCATGTTCCATAACATGCGTTTCATCAAACGGTATTACGCCGCCTGGTTGGAACGTTACTATGTTCACGTGCATGTCGTGACGCATATCAGACTGCTCGGTAAATCTTGTGGTTTTCCAAACACCGCCGGTACCCGGCATTTCAATAGCTTCAACATCGTGGTCGCTTGTTACAAACGGTTCTGGCGCATCAATTCCGTCAACAAATTGGTAAGCCTTTCGGATCCAATGAAATTTAACGTGCTTGTTACTGTTGTTTTTAAGCGTCCATTTGCAGCCCGGCGGCAAGAAAGCGTAGCCACCCGCTTGTAAATTATGTGCTTCGCCTTCAATGGTAACGTCCATTTCGCCTTCAACTACAAACAGCACACCTTCTGCTTTACCGTCTAATTCTGGCTTTTTAGAGCCACCTTTTGGTGCAACCTCAACGATGTATTGTGAAAAGGTTTCTGAAAAACCAGTCAGCGGGCGAGCAATCACCCACATGCGCATGCCTTCCCAAAAAGGTAAATAACTAATAACAATGTCGGTTAGTACACGTTTGGGAATAATCGCATAACCTTCAGTGAAGATAGCGCGATCAGATAGTAACTGTGTTTGCGGAGGTAATCCGCCAGTGGGTGCGTAATATGTACTTTTTGTAGACATTGTTATTGTTCCTTAGTGGTTTTGTGCCGCATTAAATTTGTGCCTGTACTCATGGAGCAAAGGTTCGGTGTACCCGTTTGGCTGGGATTTTCCTTTAAACACTAAATCAAGTGCGGCTTGAAAGGCTAAGCTATTGTCAAAATCGCTAGACATAGCCCGGTAGTTTGGATCTTTTTCATTTTGTTTATCGACAACTGCTGCCATTTTTTCTAACGAAGCATGAACTTGTGCTTCATTTAAAATTCCATGTTCTAACCAGTTGCAGATATGCTGACTAGAAATACGCAAAGTTGCTCTATCTTCCATTAGTCCAATGTCATTGATGTCGGGCACCTTCGAAGCGCCCATACCTAAATCAACCCATCTAACCACGTAGCCTAATAGTCCCTGAGCATTATTTTCTAATTCATTTTCTATTTCTTGTGTGGTCAATGCCTCAGGATTTTTTAACAACGGAACCGTAAGAATATCGTCAACATTGGCACGTGGTCTGTCTAGCAGGCTTTTTTGAACCTCAAAAACATTGACTTGATGATAATGCATTGCATGAAGGGTTGCACCTGTAGGTGAAGGGACCCATGCGGTGTTTGCACCCGCTTGCGGATGCGCTATTTTAGCTTCCATCATAGCAGCCATTTCGTCTGGAATGGCCCACATGCCTTTACCTATTTGCGCTTTACCTGAAAAACCACATGCAAGGCCAATATCTACATTGGAGTTCTCATAAGCTGAAATCCAAAGCTGATCGCGCATCGTACCTTTTGGAACAACCGGACCTAGCAACATGCTAGTGTGAATTTCATCTCCCGTTCTATCTAAAAATCCAGTATTGATAAATACGATACGACTTTTAACAGCACGAATACATTCTTTTAAATTAACAGTCGTGCGGCGTTCTTCGTCCATTACACCTATTTTAATGGTATCTCTGTCTAGGCCTAAGGCATCTTCCACTCTATCAAATAGTTTGTTGGCAAACGCCACTTCAGTCGGACCGTGCATTTTAGGTTTTACAATATACACATTGCCGTTTCTAGAATTACGGTGAACATTTAATTTATGCACATCGTGTAAGGCAATCAAAACGCTAATCATCGCGTCCATGATACCTTCTTGTATTTCATGGCCATCTTTATCGATAATAGCGGGATTGCTCATTAAGTGCCCTACATTTCGACAAAACAGCAAACTGCGACCATGTAACTTGATAGTGTTACCATCAAGGTCAGTATATTCTTTGTCGGCTTTCAACACCCGCTCGAAGGTTTTGCCATCTTTGCTGATGGTTTCTTTTAAATTTCCCTTCATCAATCCCAACCAATTACGGTAAACCGCAATTTTTTCATTAGCGTCAACTGCCACCACAGAATCTTCAAAATCTTGAATAGTGGTAATTGCCGATTCTAATGTAATATCTTTTACACTGGCAGCGTCTGTTTTTCCAATTGCAGAACTGGCATCAATCTCAATTGCCATATGCAAATTATTGTGCCTTAACAAGATTGAAACGGGACTCTCTTTTTGCCCCTTAAAACCTAATAATTGCTTGGGCTTAGATAAGGTAGTCGTTGAACCGTCAGACAAACTGACAACAAGCTTATGACCATCTATGAAGTATTTCGTAGAATCTACGTGCGAACCGGTCTCAAGTGAGAAGTTGTCGTCTAAAAACTGGCGACCATAAGCAATAACTTTTTTCGCTCGCTTAGGATTATGACCCGCTGTTTTCTCTGCGCCACCTTTGTCACTTATCACGTCGGTTCCATACAATGCATCATACAAGCTTCCCCAACGTGCATTCGCTGCGTTAAGAGAAAAACGTGCGTTATCTGTTGGCACAACTAATTGGGGGCCGGGTTGCGAACAAATCTCTGTATCCACATTAGTCGTCGTAATTTGAAAATCAGCACCTTCTTTCACCAAATAACCAATATCCGTCAGAAAAGCCTTTTGAGTAGCAACATCAAATTTTCCTTTATGCGCGATATTCCAATCATCTATTTGTTTTTGTAATTCGTCTCGTTTAGCTAAGAGCGAGCGATTTTCTGGGCCCAGATCATGCACAATGTTTGATAGTGATTGCCAAAAATGACTTTCCGAGACTTGCAGTCCAGGGATCACTTCCTCGTGTATGAATTTTACTAAGTTAGTATCGACCTTTAGCAAATTTTTTTGTTGGTATGTTGTCATGTTCTTGTTTACTCGTTGCTTGTGGATATCTAAAGCCCTAATAGTAAAGAATGTACCGAAATTCTCAACACCTGTCAATAAAGTCAACAAATTGTATACATAATTGTTGACAATATGTAATAAATTAAAATATAGTACGCTAATTGAAAGTAAAGAAATTGTTAATTACACCACTCAAACACAGGAGCATGCAATGAGCAAACTTGGATTTATAGGATTAGGTATAATGGGTACACCTATGGCAGAACACCTTATTAAAGGTGGGCATGAAGTATATCTGCAAAGCCGTGGTCAAGTGCCAGATACATTAACAAAAGCCGGTGGACATGTATGTAAGTCAGCGAAAGAAGTTGCAGAAAATGCAGATTTCATTTTCATAATGGTGCCCGATACGCCACACGTTGGTGCGGTATTGTTTGACGAAAATGGTGTTGCTGAAGGTTTAAGTGCTGGCAAAATCGTAATAGATATGAGCTCAATATCACCAATTGAGACTAAAGTATATGCTGAAAAAATTGAGGCTTTAGGTTGTGACTACATGGATGCGCCTGTATCTGGTGGCCAAGTAGGCGCAAAAGCAGCTACATTATCGATTATGATAGGCTGTAAAGAATCGACTTTTGAAAAAGTTAAGCCATTACTAGAGTTAATGGGCAAAAATATTAATCGCGTAGGCAATGTTGGTGATGGCCAAACGTGTAAAGTAGCGAATCAAATTATTGTGGCGCTTAATTTACAAGCGGTTAGCGAAGCATTAGTATTTGCATCAAAAGCAGGCGCCGATCCAGCTAAAGTACGTGATGCTTTACTCGGCGGATTTGCAAGCTCAAAAATATTGGAAGTACATGGTGAGCGTATGGTAAAACGCACTTTTGATCCAGGTTTCAGAATAGAATTACATCAAAAAGACTTGAATTTAGCACTAGAAAGCGCAAAGTCTTTAGGTATCAGTATTCCAAATACCGCGATTGCGCAACAATTGTTTAGTACTTGCGTTGCAAATGGCGGCGCAGCTTGGGATCATTCAGCTATTATTCGCGCAACCGAAATCATGAGCAATCATGAAATTGCATAGTACTACTTAGTTTTGGGTAAACCCTAATGACAGATAAAATAAATATACAAACGTTGAATGCGGCGACACAAGAAGCGTTCACAAATGTGCTTGCCGAAATATACGAACACTCAAGCTGGATACCTAAGCAAGCTTGGCATAGCCGCCCGTTTAGCGATGTTGATAGTTTGCACCAAACCATGCTTAAAATAGTTGAAGATGCTACCATTGAGGAAAAGCTTGCGCTATTGCGAGCTCACCCTCAGTTAGCGGGTATAGAAGCAAAAGACGGTGCCTTAACGAATGCGTCAACCGAAGAGCAGTCTTCAGCAAATCTAAATGCGCTTAGTAAAGAAGAAATGGATGAAATTACTTCGCTGAATAGTCAGTATATGAATACCCACCAGTTTCCTTTTATTATTGCTGTTAAAAATCATACTAAAGCAGGTATTTTTGAAGAGTTTAAGCGACGTATCGCAAACCCAACCGACGAAGAATTGTTCACTGCCATTTGGCAAGTGGGTTTAATTGCCACTTTCCGCTTAGCAGCAATCTTCAAAGACTATGAACCTAGCTAAGCATAAATTCAACGACACAATTAATAAGGAATAACACATGGCTAAACTGTCTACACACGTGTTAGACACCGCAAACGGTGTGCCTGCACAAGGTATCAAATTAGAGTTTTTCCGTATAGATAATGACAAGCAAGTGTTACTAAAAACACTTCACACAAATAGCGACGGCAGAACAGACGAACTGTTACTAGATGACTCAAACATTGAAGTGGGTGAATATGCAATCGTATTTCATGTTGCTAGCTACTTTACTGGTCTTGGTGTTAAAGAAACAAAACCTGCATTCTTAAACAAAATACCCATCAATTTTGGTATTGTTGATGCTAGCGCCAATTATCATGTGCCGCTGTTAGTTTCTCCATGGAGTTATTCAACTTATCGCGGTAGTTAAACTATCGTTTAATTGAATGGGTTGTTATGTTAACGGCCCATCGAATATACTGTCAAAAAACCCTAATTTAAGAAGAGTAAAAATATATGACTATATCAAAGAAAGAAGAAGCCTTAGCCTATCATGCAAATCCTAGACCCGGTAAAATTAGCATCCAAGCTACCAAGCCACTCAAAAACCAATCAGATCTTTCTCTGGCTTACTCTCCCGGTGTTGCTGAACCATGTTTAGAAATTCAAAAAGATGCAATATTAGCGGCTAAATATACTTCTCGCAGCAATCTTGTAGGTGTTATTACCAATGGTACTGCAGTTTTGGGTTTAGGAAATATTGGTGCACTTGCAAGCAAACCAGTAATGGAAGGTAAAGCGGTTTTATTTAAGCATTTTGGCGGTGTTGATGCTTTTGATATTGAAATTGATGAATTAGATATTGAGAAATTCTGTGATACGGTAGCTCGTTTAGAGCCTACGTTTGGCGGCATTAATCTAGAAGATATTAAAGCACCTGAATGTTTTGAAATTGAAGCAAACCTGCGTCATCGCATGCGTATTCCCGTTTTTCATGATGACCAACATGGTACTGCCATAGTTGCCTGCGCAGCGGTAATTAATGCACTTAAAATTGTTGAGAAATCAATGGCTGACATTAAGGTCGTTGTTTCTGGTGCTGGTGCTGCAGCAGTAGCATGTACTAATTTACTATTGTCACTAGGTGTACAAGCAAAAAACACACTCATGCTAGATAGCCGCGGTGTGGTTCACTCAGAAAGAACCGATTTAAACGCGCTTAAACAAAAGTTTGCGGTAGAAACTGAAGATCGCACATTAGAAGATGCAATGAAAGGATGCGACTTATTTTTAGGCGTTTCGCAACCTAACCTAATCAACAAAAAAATGCTTTTATCCATGGCCAGTAGACCCATTATATTAGCCATGGCAAATCCAGTACCCGAAGTAAGCCCAGAGTTAGTAGCACTGCATAGACCTGATGCTATTATGGCAACAGGCCGTTCTGATTACCCTAATCAGGTTAACAACGTGCTATGTTTTCCATTCCTGTTTAGAGGTGCGCTAGATGTAGGCGCTACTGCGATAACAGAAGAAATGAAACACGCATGTGTTAAAGCCTTAGCTAGCTTAGCTCAAGAAGAGTGTCACCCTGACGTGAAACGAATTTACAAGGGAAAGACGCTGGAGTTTGGTCCAGAATATATATTACCTACACCTTTTGATCCGCGTTTAATAAGCACCATAGCACCCGCTGTAGCGCAAGCCGCAATTAATGACGGTGTAGCAACGCTACCTTTTAAAGATATAGAAACATATCGTAAACAGTTATTAGCTCAACATAAAGTTTAGGGCATTCACCCATTAAATAGGAGACAACATGAAGCACTGGACAATTTACCTCTCGGGCGAAATTCATAGCGATTGGCGCGAACAGATAGAACAAGGCACTGTTCAGAGAAAACTTCCTGTCTCCTTTACCTCGCCTGTAACTGATCACGAAGCTAGTGATGCTGCAGGCGACCATTTAGGCCGTATCGAAGATTCATATTGGCGCGACCATCAATCATCGCGGGTCAATGCGATTAGAACCAAAACATTAATAGAAGACAGTGATTTGGCCATTATTAGATTTGGTGACAAGTACAAGCAGTGGAATGCTGCGTTTGATGCAGGCTACTGTGCTGCCTTAAACAAACCCTATATTACGTTACATGATGAAAGTATTATCCATCCATTAAAAGAAGTAGATGCAATGTCACTTGCATGGGCAAAATCCCCAGCTGACGTAATCAAAATTATTGAATATGTAATTAACAATAAATAACAATCAATACACATAGCAACACGTCAAATAAAGGACACTACAACTATGGCAAATTATAAAAAAATCTTCGTGGTCATTACACCACATAGAGAAGAACAACCCGCTCTTGCACGCGCAGTATTTCTAGCTAAAAAATACAACGCAGAGCTTGTTTTTGGTAGCTCTATGTACAATAAAAGTATAGATAAGGCTTCATCTGCTACTACCGGAAGTTCCACCGACCTAAAGCAAGCGTTAATGGATGACCAAAAAAAGGTAATGGAAGATCTAGCAGCTAGTTCAAGTGTCGATACAAAAACAACATGTGTTGTCACTTGGAATAAGAAATGGTACTTAGGTATAATTGAATTAGCGACTGACCTTGGCTGTGATTTAATCATCAAAGAAACCAAACGCTATGAAAAATCAATGCGCAATTTGTTTACCCCTGACCATTGGAATTTGCTTAGATTTAGTCCAATAAACGTATTTATGGTTAAAAATCATAAATGGGTAGAAAACGGTAACATTGTTACCGCACTTAGTTTAGATGACGACGAACAGCATCAATGTTTAAGCAAAACTGTTGCTAAAGAAGCGGGTTCTATGGCTGAAATATTCAATGCCAAATTGACCTTTGTAAATACAGTAAGTAAAGCGCCTGTGCACATAATGGTTGATAAATCAGCTTTTGATCCAGACAAAGTTAACGCAAGAATGAAGCTAAAACATAAGCAAGATCTTTTAGATTTAGCTGATAGCTTACAAATTACGGGTGTAAACGTTCTTGTAGAAGAAGGTCTGCCAGGTAAAATAGTGCCTAAAATTTGTGAAACACTAAACGCAGAATGCTTAATTCTAGGTTCAGTAGGACGCAAAGGTGTTAATGCCGCTTTATTAGGCAATACTGCAGAATACATCATTGATAAGATAGATTGTGATACCCTTGTTGTAAAAGGTTAATTGACGACGCTGTGCGCCAATCATCTACATTGACGCACAGCCTCTTGCAGTAATGACAATCTGAAAATTCAATATGAAAAATACCATACTAAGTGCTAGCATTTTATTGCTGGCACTTATTCTAATATCCCTCAATTTACGCCCTGCCCTAACTTCTATTGCTCCTGTCATGGAACGCATTGTTGATGATCTATCGCTTAGTCGTGCTACTGCTGGATTAGTTACCACTATACCGGTATTGCTAATGGGCTTACTTGCTCCGTTAGCGCCTATGCTCGCGCGTCGATGGAGTCAAGAGAAAGTGCTTGTTGGGAGCATGGGTTTGTTAGGGATTGCCTTAGGTTTGCGCTACTACAGTCAGCATAGCTTCGTGTTTTTACTTTTTTCAGCGTTTTTAGCAGGTGTCGCAATTGCGTTAGCAGGCCCGCTAATGTCTGGCTTTATCAAACAACATTTTTCAAAACACATGGGCTTTACAATTGCCGTTTACTCGGTAAGCATTACCGCAGGAGCCCTAATAGCAGTTGCCTTCACTATTCCAATTGTGAATATTGCCGATGGTCATTGGGAAAGAGGCCTCGCATCTTGGGGATTATTAGCCTTTTTTACATTTCTATTTTTAATTATATTCTTACCGAAACAAAAAAAAGAAAGTAAGATATCGAGCGTACATCACAAGTTACCGCTGCGCTCTCCTCGCGCATGGTTATTAACCGCATTTTTTGCGGCTCAGGCGGGTGTGTTTTATGCACTAGCAACCTGGCTAGTTGCCCATTTCGAGGTCGCTGGCTTTACGCCTGTTGATGCGAGCCTGTTTGCAAGTGCTTTTATGGGTTGTGGTATTCTTGGTGCCTTAGTTCTGCCCATATTAGCCTCTAGAGTGTCTAATCACAGCTGGCTTATTGCAGGGGTTACTAGTGGTACAACGATACTTATATTGAGTATGGCTTGGCAGCCGCAGTGGCATCCTATGCTGGTTGTTTCGTGTTTAGGAATATCAACATCAGGCACTTTTGCATTGGCATTAGCGCTACCGGTGTTAGAGTCTGAAACGCCACAGGCGGCTTCACAGCTATCATCAATGATGTCATCCTTTGGTTACATTATCGGCGGTATAACACCGTCGTTGATTGGCATTGGGCGCGATATTACCCAAAGTTTTGCTGGACCTTTTAGTTTCTTAGCGTTACTAAGTATTGCGATGGTCGTTATTGCTATTGTATTACCCAAAGCGCCAATAAACTCAGCACAATAAAAAACCCATAACATCAATTAAATAGACCTTATGGGTTTTTAGCGTTAGGTAAAAGCAAACTACTTACACCTACAAAGCGCTTACTTTGTTGTGTTCGCAGGTGCATGGTGTTGCCACCAATGATTCGCAATATCTTCTCTGCGACATACCCAAGCATCGTCAAACTGTTCAATATAGTTTAAGAATTTGACTAAGCTAGCAAATCTACCAGGACGACCAATAATACGACAATGTAAGCCTACTGACATCATTTTAGGACTATCAGTCCCTTCTGCATACAATGTATCAAAGGAATCTTTTAAATAAGTATAGAATTGATCGCCACAGTTGAAGCCTTGCGGACTAGCAAATCTCATGTCATTAGCGTCTAAGCTGTAAGGCACAACCAAATGTGGTTTATTATTTCCTTCAACAAAATAGGGTAAATCATCGGCATAACTATCAGCGTCATATAAAAATGAACCGTCTTCAATAACTAGATCGCGGGTATTCGGACTCATTCTACCTAAATACCAACCTTTTGGTTTTTCTCCGGTCATTGTCTGATGGATCTCGATAGCTTTTTGCAAATGCTCACGCTCTACTTCTTTAGATAATTTTTGATAATCAATCCACCTATAGCCGTGACTCGCTATTTCCCAGTCGGCTTTCAGCATAGCTTCAACCGCTTGAGGATTGCGTTGCAGCGCCATGGCGACACCAAAAACGGTGACAGGCATACCGCGTTCTGTGAACAATTTGTGCAAGCGCCAGAAACCTGCGCGGCTGCCATATTCATAGAATGACTCCATATTCATATGGCGTTCATTTTCAAACGGTAAGGCGCCAATTATTTCAGATAAAAAGGTTTCTGATGCTTTATCGCCATGCAGAATACAATTTTCAGCACCCTCTTCATAGTTAATAACAAATTGAACAGCCACTTTCGCTTTTTTAGGCCAAGTGACTTTTGGCATATGCTGCCCATATCCAATCATGTCTCTAGGATAATCATTTTGATCTATTGGTTTCATGGTAATGTTAACTCGATTTTATCATTTTCTAGGGTTAATTCGTCGCAATTATTGCCTGGGCCGGCTCTATCAACTACCACAAAAATACGACCTTTTTCTTCCGACATTAGCGGCATATGCCATACACCGGTGTGAAAATTAAAGCCTTGTCGCCCGTTGGTTACAAACGCTTGCAAATCGGCAGCGGTAACCGATTCACCTTTACGCGCAACTACTAGCGCGACGGGTGCGTCAAACATAGGGATAAAAGCCTGACTGCCTTTGGGATGACGTTCAATTATATTGACCTTATATGGAAAGCTCTTCGGCTCATTGATGCCAAAAAAACTAACAATAGCACGTCCTCCATTATCTACATCAATTTCGACCTTAGCTAAATCATGGTATCTTTCTACAGTACCTAGATTAATCGGAAAATGTTGAGCATCGTCAATTTCGATTACATCACCAAATTCAGCAAAAGCTTCTTTGGTTAATGGTTTTGCCACTAGAGTGGTTGTTTGCATGAAATATCCTTACGGTTAATGTAAACAAACTTCTTTGTGATTGCCTTCAGTTGCAA
>RCMY010002837.1_pt1 | contig 15558 bp, 11 predicted proteins | sample 2041341 | NCBI WGS metagenome assembly RCMY01 (sample SAMN09708234, study PRJNA481090) | Marine sediment metagenome, whole genome shotgun sequencing project.
GTGGGGGAGACCGGCGGCAAGGACTTCATCCTCGCCCACCCCTCAGCGGACCCCGACGTCCTGCGAGTCGCCATGATCCGCGGCGCCTTCGAGTACCAGGGCCAGAAGTGCTCGGCCGCCTCGCGCGCCTACGTGCCGAAGTCGTTGTGGAAGAAGATCAAGGACCAGTTGGTCGCGGACGTCGACGGACTCTCCATGGGCGACGTCACGGACCTGTCGAACTTCATGGGCGCGGTGATCGATGACCGCGCATTCGCCAAGCACAAGGCGGCCATCGCTCGCGCCAAGCGCACCAAGGGCCTCGAGATCGTGGCTGGCGGACAGGTCGACGACTCGGTCGGCTACTTCGTGCGGCCCACGGTTGTCACGGCCACCGACCCCAGCGACGCGATGTTCTCGACCGAGTACTTCGGACCGATCCTCGCCGTTCACGTCTACGACGACAGCACGATCGGCGGGTTCGAGAAGGCGCTGGCCCAACTGGAGAGTGCCGCCCCCTACGCCCTGACAGGCGCGATCATCAGCCAGGACCGTGGCGCCATCGACTACGCACGTCGCGAACTGCGCTTCGCCGCGGGCAACTTCTACATCAACGACAAACCGACGGGCGCCGTGGTTGGGCAGCAGCCCTTCGGCGGAGGGCGCGCCTCAGGGACCAACGACAAGGCCGGCGCAGCGATCAACCTGCTGCGCTGGACCTCGCCCCGGTCCATCAAGGAGACCTTCGTGCCACCGAAGGACTTCCGCTACCCCCACATGGACTGAAGGAGTTGTCGCCCATGGTTGACCCAGACGTCGTTGCGCTTCACCTCGGCAACCTGCACCCGTTCGAGCAGGCTTTGACGTTGGTGCTGGCCTTCGGGCCTTTCGTGGTGCTGGGGTTAGTGATCCGGCATCAGCGACGCGAGCCCGAGCCCGAGGTGCTTCCGGTCGAGCCCACGACCCGCGACGCCGACCCCAACTAGCCGGCCAGGTAGTCGCGGCCTGCCTTGTTCTCTTCCTTGAGTGCCTTGAGCAGTAGGTCCGCGATCAGACTCTCGAGTTTGCCGGCGATCAATGGAATTCCGACCTTGACGTCCAGAGTCACCGTCTCTGTCGTGACACCATCCGTCTCCACGAGCCGAGCTGTTCCTGTCATGTCGCCGGGCTTGCCCGGGATGGTGAGGTGCAGGTCCGCGAGAAGCGGCGAGGACCAGATCTCCTTCTGCACGATGTTGGTTTCGTCTCCGACGATCTTCCTCGCGAAGGAGGGGATGCCGGAGGTGGGCTGCCATTGATCGATCGTGACGTGCATGCCGTCGCCGACCTGCTCGATGGAGATCTCTTGGCGGATGACCCGTTGGTAGGAGCAGACCTTCTCGCGGAAGGCGGGGTCAGCGATCATGGCGGACACCTCCTCGACGGAAGCGTCGTAGACCAGTTCGTGAACTAGGCGCTTGGTCATCGCGCGCCTCCCAACCACGCTTGGCCGACACCGTGCTCGACGTCGTAGCCGTTTTCAATCTGCTCAGCCAGCATGGCTTCCAGCTTGCCGCCGATGAGCGGCACCTTGACCTTGATCTCGAGGTCAATGATCTCCTTGGTGCCCGTTCCGTCGGCCTCCAAACGGATGGTGCCGGTGGCCGTGGTGGGCTTGCCGGGGGCAATGATGGCTAGCGAGCCACCGGACGTGCCCTTCCAGTCCTCCTTGATGACGGCCTCGGTGGTGTCGCCAGCGATCTTCTTGGCGATCGCGGGGAGGCCCGCGGTGTTCTGCACCTGGTTGAGCACCATCGAGAAGCCGTCGGCGTTCGGGGTGATGGACACCGTGTGAGACACGACTTTCTGGGTCGTGCAGACCTTGGCTCGGAAGCTCTCGTCGGACAGCATGGCGAAGACGTCCTCTGGGGACGCGTCGTAGGTGAGCACCTTGTTGAATTTCATGAGCCCATCATGGCGGTTCGAAGCCTCGCCCGACGGCAGAAACGACAACGAGGCCTCAATCTGTTGCGCGGCGGGCCGAAAGACGCGGCCGCGTTCATGGCAGAGTCCACGTGTGGCTGACAACGAACCAGAATCCTTTGTGAACTTTGGCGAGCAGGGTGCTCAGCTGACCTACGGCAGTTATCTGCGTCTGCCACAGCTCCTCGACAGCCAACACCTTGAGTCCGACCCGCCGGCCCATGATGAGTTGCTTTTCATCACGATCCATCAGGTCTATGAGCTGTGGTTCAAACAGCTCCTCCACGAGGTGGGGGCCGCTCGCGATGCGATGTTCGCCGGCGAGCTGTGGCGCGCTCAGCACCTCATGAGCCGGGTCCACACCATCGAGCGACTGCTCGTGCAACAGGTGGATGTGTTGGAGACGATGACGCCTCAGGACTTCCTGGAGTTCCGCCAGCGCCTCGCGCCGGCGAGCGGATTCCAGTCGGTGCAGTTCCGAGAGTTGGAGTTCCTCTCAGGCGCCAAGGACGCGACGTACGTCGAACGCTTCCGCGGCCTAACCGCCGCCGAGGAGGACCGACTCCGCGAGCGGCTCAGAGAGCCCGACCTGTGGGACGCGCTGGTGCACGTGATCGCCGCACACGGGCTGGCGCAGGAGAACGACGAGGAGATCCTGGCCTCGCTGCGGACGGTGGCGCACGACCGCTCCCGGTACGCCGCGGTGTGGGCCCTGGCCGAGGCACTCCTGCAACACGACGAGTTGGCGGCGAGTTGGCGAGCTCGGCATGTGGTGATGGTCGAGCGAATGATCGGCAGTAAATCCGGGACCGGAGGTTCCAGCGGCTCGGCCTATCTGCGCAGCCGACTTGCGCTGCGTTATTACACGCCGTTGTGGGACCTGCGAAGCGAGCTCTGAAGGTCTATGGTCGGTGTCGTGTCAACGACGACGCAGGATTCCGACAAGGTAGAACTCATCGAGCGAGCCATCGAGCTCGCCCAGCAGGGCAAAGGAACCGGTGGCCCGCCGCGAGATCAGGTGGAGCCACTCATGCGCTCCTACTACCGATACGTCGCGGCCGAGGACCTGAACGGGCGAACCGACGTCGATCTCTACGGCGCACTGGCCTCTCATCACAAGTTGGCGGGTGCACGCCCGCAGGGGACTGCGCGTGTGCGGATCTTCACTCCCACCCTCGCGGAGCACGGCTGGGCGGCGGGTGGCCGCTCGGTGGTCGAGGTGGTCGTGGACGACATGCCCTTCCTGGTGGACTCCGTGACCATGGAGCTTTCCCGACAGTTGCGCGGGGTGCATCTGGTCATCCACCCCAACGTGGATGTCGTGCGCGACGTTGCCGGCTCACTGGAGCAGGTCCGAGCGGTCGAGGATGCCTCCTTCGAGGCCCCAGAGGGCTCCACCCGAGAATCCTGGATGCACGTCGAGATCGACCGGGTGCCTGACGGGGAAGACATCGGCCAGATCATCGATGACATTCAACGCGTGCTTCGCGATGTCCGTGAGTCGGTGGAGGACTGGGAGCGCATGCACGCCCAGGTGCGTGACGTTGTGCAACGACTCTCGTCGGAGCCGCCCCCGCTGCCTGAGGAGGAGATCAGTCAGTCCGCGGACCTACTCAGTTGGTTAGCCGAAGAGCACTTCACTTTTCTCGGCTACCGCGAATATCGACTCGACACGGCGATGGTTGATGGCGCCGATGGCAAGGAAGAGGTGGAGGTTCTTCGCGCGGTCCCCGGCACCGGACTGGGGATCCTCCGATCGGATGCAGGGACCTCCACGGCCTTCAGTAGGCTGCCCGACCCCGTGAAGGCCAAGGCGCGCGAGAAGACGCTGCTGGTGCTGGCCAAGGCGAACTCACGCGCCACCGTGCACCGGCCTGCCTACCTGGACTATGTCGGGGTCAAGACCTTCGGTTCGGACGGTGAGGTCACCGGCGAACGACGCTTCCTAGGCTTGTTCTCCAGTGCGGCCTACACCGAGTCCCTGCGGCGGATCCCGCTGATCCGCGAGAAGGCCGAGGAAGTCCTGCGCATCAGCGGCTTCGATCCGCGCAGCCACGCGGGCAAGGCGCTTCTGGACACGCTCGAGACCTACCCACGAGACGAGCTCTTCCACACACCCGTGGAGGAGTTGGCGCCGATGGCGGAGGCGGCCATGCATGCCCGCGAGCGGCGTGCGGTGCGGATGTTCATCCGCCGCGACACCTACGGACGCTACGTCTCAGTTCTCATCTACCTTCCACGCGATCGCTACAACACCGGCGTTCGCGAGCGCTTCGCCGAGATTCTGCGCTCGCGCCTCGGGGCGGACTCCGTCGAATTCACCGTGCGGATCAACGAGTCGACCACTGCCCGGGTGCACTTCGTGGTGCGCTTGCCTAAGGGCCAGACGATCCCTGAGATCGACACCGCCGACCTCGAACGCCGGCTCGTCGAGGCGTCGCGCTCCTGGGTGGACGACTTCACCAGCGCGGTGGCGGCCGAGTTCGGCGAAGAGGTTGGCACGGCCCTGGGCCGAAGCTATGTCGACTCTTTCCCCGAGGCCTACAAAGAGGACTTCAATCCCCGCACGGCCGCGGTTGATCTGGGGCGCCTGGAGGCGATCCAGGGCGAGCAGGGCATCGACCACTCCCTCTACGAGCCGGTCGACGCGGGCCCGGGCGAGGCCCGGCTCAAGGTCTATCGGGTCGGAGCGCCGCTATCCCTGTCGGAGATCCTGCCGATGCTCTCCTCCCTCGGGGTCGAGGTCGTCGACGAACGACCCTATGAGCTCAACGGCTTGAAGCGCCCCTCCTACATCTACGAGTTCGGGCTCCGCTATGACGGCACGCTGCCCGAGCAGGCCCGAAAGCTCTTCCAAGACTCGCTGCGCGCGGTGAGCGACGGGTTCAACGAGATCGACGGATTCAACGAGTTGGTGTTGGCTGCGCGTCTGACCTGGCGCCAGGCCACCGTGCTGCGTGCTTACGCGAAGTACCTCCGACAGGGGAACTCGCCGTTCGCCCTGGATTACATCGAGGGCGCCTTGGGCGCCAACGTCGACATCACCCGTCAGTTGATCGAGTACTTCGAAGTTCGCTTCGACCCCGATACCCACGGTGGTGATGCTCAAGCCCGCACCGAAGCGATGGATCGGGTCCAGGCCAGCATCGAGCACGCGCTGGAGGACGTGGTCAGTCTGGACCACGACCGCATCCTGCGCTCCTATCTGACGTTGATCCGGGCCACGTTGCGCACCAACTACTTCCAGCCTTCCGATCTGGAGGATGCGAGCAGCGCGCCGCGGCCCTACATCTCGTTCAAACTCGAACCTTCGGCCATTCCTGACCTGCCCGAGCCGCGCCCGCGTTATGAGATTTTCGTGTATTCCCCACGAGTGGAGGGTGTCCACCTCCGCTTCGGGCCGGTGGCCCGAGGGGGCTTGCGGTGGTCGGACCGCCGCGACGACTTCCGCACTGAGGTGCTGGGTCTGGTCAAGGCGCAGATGGTGAAGAACACCGTGATCGTGCCCGTAGGCGCCAAGGGGGGCTTCTTCTGCAAGCAGTTGCCTGACCCGAGCGACCGCGACGCCTGGATGGCCGAGGGGATCGCCTGCTACGAGACATTCATATCCGGTCTGCTGGACATCACCGACAACCTGGTCGAGGGCGACACCGTGCCCCCACGCCGGGTGGTGCGCCACGACGGTGATGACGCCTACCTCGTGGTCGCCGCGGACAAGGGCACCGCGACCTTCTCCGACAACGCCAACCGCGTCGCAGCTGAGTACGGCTACTGGCTCGGGGACGCCTTCGCCAGCGGAGGGTCGGTGGGCTACGACCACAAGGCCATGGGGATCACCGCTCGGGGCGCTTGGGTGTCGGTGCAACGGCACTTCCGCGAGCGGGGTATCGACTGCCAGACCGAGGGGTTCACCTGCGTCGGCATCGGAGACATGAGCGGCGACGTCTTCGGCAACGGGATGCTCTGTTCGGAGACGACCCGACTGGTGGCCGCCTTCGACCACCGCGACATCTTCATCGACCCGAGTCCCGACGCGGCCACGTCGTACGCCGAACGCCGTCGCCTCTTCGAGCTGCCCCGTTCGAGTTGGCAGGACTACGACGCCTCGCTCATCTCGAAGGGGGGTGGGATCTTCAAGCGCTCGGCGAAGTCGATCCCTCTCAACGACGAGATCCGCACGGCGCTGGACCTCGACCGGTCACTGAAGTCGGTGACGCCGGCAGAGTTGATGACCGCCATCTTGAAGGCGCCGGTGGATCTGCTGTGGAACGGCGGGATTGGGACCTACGTCAAGGGCGCGGACGAGACCCACGCTGATGTGGGTGACAAGGCGAACGACGCCATCCGGATCGACGGCGGCGATCTGCGTGCGGTCTCGATCGGTGAGGGGGGCAACCTCGGCATGACTCAGGCCGGGCGGATCGAGTACGCCCGCAAGGGAGGCCGGATCAACACCGACTTCATCGACAACTCCGCTGGAGTGGACACCTCCGACCACGAGGTCAACATCAAGATCCTGCTGGACCAGATCGTCGCTTCCGGTGATCTGACCCAAAAGCAGCGCAACAAGGTCCTCGTGGACATGACCGACGAGGTCGCGGCGCTGGTGCTGCGGGACAACTACGAGCAGAACCTGGCGCTGGCCAACGGGGCGCAGAACGCGGCGCCGTTGCTTCACGTCCACGAGTTCTGGATGAAGAAGCTTGAGGCGGACGGCCTCCTCAACCGTGAGTTGGAGGGACTTCCGTCCAGCCGCGAGGTGAGCCGACGGCTGGCGAACAACGAGGGGCTCACTCAACCTGAGCTCTCCGTTCTGTTGGCCTGGACCAAGATCGTGCTGGCTGATGAGCTGCTCGGCACCGACCTGCCTGATGACCCCTACTGCGACCAGGACCTGCGCAGCTACTTCCCGACGCTGATTCAGGAACGGTTCGCCACTCAGATCTCCGAGCACCCGCTGCGCCGCGAGATCATCGTGACGCAGATCGTCAACGACCTGATTAACGGGGCGGGGCTGACCTTCTGGCCGCGACTGGCCGGGGAGACGGGGTCCGATGCGGCTGAGCTGACCCGGGCCAATTTCGTGGCCCGCGAGATCTTCGGCTCACTCCCGCTGCGCGAGGAGCTGGCCGGCTTCGACAACCGGCTCGATGCCGACGTGCAGACGCGGGTCCGCGTCGAGATGCGCACACTTGTGGAGCGGGCCTCGCGCTGGTTGGTCAACAACCGGCGCCCACCGCTGGACAGCAACGCCACCGTGAGCTTCTTCGCCGAACCCATCCAACAAGCGATGAGCCGCCTGCCGGAGTTGATGGTCGGCCAGGAGTTGCAGGCGTTCGAGGGCAGACGCGACGGTCTCCTGAGTCACGGGGTCCCGATGGAGTTGGCGCTGCGAGTGGCGGCGTTGCCTCCGGCCTACATGTTGCTCAACGTCGTGGAGATCGCGGAGCGGGACGGCATGCCGGTCGATGACGTCGCCCGCGTGCACTTCACCCTCGGTGAGCGACTGGGCCTATCGACCCTGGTGCAACGGATTCTGACCTTGCCGCGGGAGGACCGCTGGCAGACGATGGCCCGAGCGGCGCTACGCGACGACCTGCACTCGGTGCATGCCCAACTGACCAGTCAGGTGTTGGCGGCCACCAGCGCCGAGGATCCGGCACCACTGCGGGTGGCGACCTGGGAGGAGTCCGACGCGGTGATGGTGAGTCGCTCTGCCTCCACGCTGGCGGAGATCTGTGCCGACGATCGGGCCGACCTGGCGCGGATGTCAGTGGGTCTGCGAGTGGTGCGTGGCCTGTTGGCCTGAGGCCTCAGACCCGGCGTACCGGGTAGGCCAGCACCACGATGTTGCTGAGGTAGATCCCATCGGCCGAGTAGTCGGCGCAGGTCACCAGCACCAATCGGTTGGACGGCCGGTCCTGGCCGAAGAGGGTCTGGGAGAGGTTCGCGACCTCGGCCCGGGAGTACTTCTCGACGGAGGTGACGATGTAGTCGACGGCCATCCCGTTATCGGTGGCCCTGACGCGATCGCCTAGCGTCAACTCGCCCAACCGGTTCATCACGCCGGCGCCGGAGGCGACCGTGTGCCCGGTCAGCACGGACTGACCCTTCATCGACCCGACCGCCGCGCTGTCGTTCCACCGGCCGACCATCTCGATGTCGGTGGGCGGAGACAGCACGTTGCTGCTGCCGAGGGCGACGTCAACGATGCTCGCCTCCAGCCCGATGGAGGGGATCTGCAACACGTCGCCTGCAACCGGGGAGTCACCCACCGAGGTAACCAGGACCTGTCCGGGGTCGACCTGTCCGGGGGCGACTTGAGCGGGCCCCGCGCTGCCGACCGACGCGGCACCCGGGATCGATGCCGGATCCAGAGCGGCCAGACCCGGGCCCATCAGGGCGACGGTGGCTGCGAGCACGACGAGGAGGCGGAAGGGACGCGCGAGATCGTCGTCCACTTCCGCCTCACGTCGGTGAATGCTCATAGCCAAGGGAGTGCGGTTGTTCAGTTGGCCGAGAAGCGGCGGTAGCCGAGCAGGCCAGCCATTCCGGTCAGCAGGACCAGCGCACCGCCGAGAGCGCCGTTGACGAGGCTGGTCTGGTCAGAGACCGATCCAGCGTCCACGAACGTCGGAACCGTGGGGTTCCCCGGGTTTCCAGGGTTGCCCGGGTTGCCCGGGTTCCCGGGGTTTCCAGGGGTTCCGGGAGTCTCGGGGTTCTCCGGGTTCTCTGGGTTCGCGACACGGTCGTTGGGTCCACAGGTCACGTTCGCGAGCTCGAGGTTCACCAACGGGCCGGCGCTGAACTGCTGGGCGGCGGGGAGGAGGTTCAGCACGAGCGCAGTCACGTCGATGGAGCCACCGGAACGGGTCTGGCGGTTCAAGATGACCTCGAGGATGTTGTCCTCGAGGGGTGCCAGCTGCGGGGCGATCTGGGCGATCAGCGCGTTGACGATCTGATCCTGGATGGGATCGATCAACGCCTGCAGCGGCGCCAGTTGGGCGTCGAGGGTCGTGTTCAGGTCCACGCGCAGCGCGTCGATAACCGTGTTGAGCACGACGTCGAGGTCAGTCAGGACCCTCGTGTTCGGCGGCGGGTTGGCGGGGAGGTTGACCAGGTCGATCGAGGTGCCGGCCACGTCGAGTTGCAGCGTGGTGTCGACGATGTTCGCGGTGCCACTCAACTCGCTGCCGGGGCCAGCGGTGCAGCTCGCCTGGACGGCACCGAGGGTGCCACCGAGACCCGTCGCCCCGAGGGGCTCGAGGCCGTTGCTGATGGCGGACGTCAGGGGGCCCACCAGCTGCGGGACAAGAGCGTTGAGCGGGTCCAGGAAGCCGAGCGCGGACGCGGGATCGATCAGGACCGTCCCGGTCAGGTCGAGGTTCGCGATCGAGATGCCAACCGGATCACCGGGGCTGATGCACTCGGACTCGCCGACGTCGGCCAGCGACGCGCCGTCACCCGCGACGCCCGAGCAGGCGGCAGAGACGCCGTCCTTGTTCTGCACAAGGGCCTGTGCGTCCTGTGCCAGAACGCCCACGTCAAGCAGGTCCTGGTTGCCGAGTACGGCGATGGGCGGGTTGGCGACGCCGGTCTTGACCTCACCGGTCCCGTCGTTGGTGGCCGTCGTCGTTCCAGAGTCTTGACCGTTACCGCCGATCGAGAGGGTCAGGGCGGTGGCCGAGGCCTGGGAGACGGTGGGCGCGGCCAGCGCGGGCGCAGCGGCCATCGCTGTCAGTGAGAGGGCGCCTAGGGCGGCGGCTACGGTTCGGATGCGGGTATTCACGAAAACTCCTGGGGGAATGGATCGCCGCTCACCCCCGTCAGCGCGATCATCTACATATGCAACAGCTCACAGACTAACGCGTCATGTCTAGTCCGCCTACCCGTCGACTGACATCGAGACGGGGTCATCCGGACCGGGGATACTGTCCTCATGCCTGAACCCACCGCGCTCTCGGCCATCGAACTCGTTTCTAGCATCCGAGACGGCGCCTCAAGCGCCAGCGAGGTCGTGGACCACGCCCTGGCACGGATCCGGGACCGAGACCCCGCACTGAATGCCTTCTCCGTCGTGTTGGCGGACGAAGCGGTTCAGGCTGCGACCTGTCTGGACGAGCAGAATTCCGGTACCGAATCGGGGCCACTACACGGCGTACCTATCGCCATCAAGGAGGAACTCGACGTGGCCGGTGCGGTCACGACCTACGGCGGTCGGGGGAACTCGACCCCCGCGCCCGCCGACGGCGAGGTGGTACGCCGACTGCGCGAAGCCGGCGCCGTCATCATCGGCAAGACGAACATGCCCGAGTTCGGGGCCTACCCCTACACCGAGTCCGTCGCGAAAGGCATCACTCGCAACCCCTGGGACACCACCCGGACCCCCGGTGGGTCCAGCGGTGGCACCGCGGCGGCATTGGCCTCCGGGATGGTGCCCGTGGCGATCGGCGGGGACGGCGGTGGCTCCATTCGGATCCCCGCAGCCTGTTGCGGACTGTTCGGACTCAAACCGCAGCGAGGACGGGTCACCAGCGCTCCTGACGCTCATCTGTGGTGGGCCCTGGGAACCGTCGGTCCGCTGAGCCGCACGGTCCGCGACAGTGCGCGGGTCTACGACGTGATCCGTGGGTCGCTACCCAGCGACCGCTTCCACGCGGGGGAGACGGGTTCGTTCGAGGCGGCCTGTGATCGCGAGCCCGGGCGACTGCGCATCGGCTGGTCGGTGAAGCCCGTGACCAAGGGGATCCGTCCGGACCCGCTGCATGTGGAGACGGTACGCAAGCAGGCGGACCTGCTCGCCGAGTTGGGTCACGACGTACGTGAGATCGATCCGCGCTATCCCGACCCCACACCGGTCTTCGTTCCGCAGTTCTTCGCCGGAATCCGCGCAGAAGCGGCCGAGGTGGAGCACTACGACCGGTTGGAGCGCCGGACTCGCGAGACCTGTCGGCTTGGGGCCTGGGTGACTCCGAGGGTCACCGAGTGGGCCATCGCTCAGTCTGAAGTCCTGGGGAGCAAGGTGAACCGGATGTTCGACGACATCGACGTGCTGTTGACCCCCACGATGGCGCACCGGCCTCCAGCGGTCGGGATTCTCGACGGACGAGGGACGGCGGCGTCCTCGCTGCGCTCGCTGCCTGCCATCGCCTACGTCGCCATCTGGAACGTCGCCGGGAACCCGGCCGCGGCCGTTCCCTGTGGGATCGGGCCCGACGGGCTGCCTCTGAGCGTTCAGTTGGTCGGCCGGCCGAACGACGAGACGACGCTGCTCAGCCTCGCGACACAGATCGAGAAGGCTCGACCGTGGCCCCTGGTCGCTCAGAAGTAGGGGAGCGTCTGGTCCGAACGTAGGATCCCACCACCATGAACCCCGGCTCGGCTCTGCGCATCCTTCTCGAGGGGCGCGCTATTTCCGCTGATCCGTCAAAGGTGGTGCGGATCGGTCGATCCAGTGACGCCGAGGTGCGATTGACCGGCGAATCGGTCTCGCGAGCCCACGCCGAACTCCGACCGGGACCAGCCGGCTGGGAGTTGGTCGACGTCGGTAGCCAGCACGGCACGTTCGTGAATGGACGGCGGATCGACCAGATGGTGCTGGTCGATTCGGTCACCGTGCAGTGTGGGCCGCAGGCGTTCGGCGCCACCTTCGTTGTTGCCCCAGTTGTCGAGCCGCCGATGACTCACGACGCAGCCGCTTCTTCACCGGGCGCCCAAGCGGCCGGCTTCGCGGACACCGTGGTGTTGTCGGGGCCGGTGCTGGCCGCGGCCGCGGCGAAGGTAGGCAGCGGCGACGAGCCTCCGGCCAGGAGCGGGCCGGACCTCCTCATCGTTGCCGAGGGCCACGAACTGCGGTTCCGTCACCCGACGCAGCTGAGCCTCGGGCGTCATCCGGACTCGACGGTGGTGCTGACCGATCCGGTCGCTTCGCGCCACCATGGCCGGATAGAACCCGTGCCCGGCGGCTGGGTCTTCTGCAACGACTCGTCCGAGGGCACGTTCCTCGATGGCGAGCGGGTCACGAGGCATCGGATCGAAGGCAGGACCACCCTGAGGCTGGGTCACCCCGTGGCCGGTCCGCAGCTGACGTTGTCGCCGATCCTCTCGGCGCAGGAGGAGGCGGTACGCGCCACCCGCGAGCGTCGGCGTCGCCATCTGCGAGGTATCGGCGCAGCCGTGGCCGCTGCCGTCGTCATCGGAGGACTGATCGCCGGCGCGGTGGCGGTGCTGCCAGGACTGGTGGAACAGCAGCCGTCACAGACGGCCACCACGGACCGGCCGGACGTGCTGAGCTCGCAGGAACTGGACCGAGCGAAGTTGGCGACCGTGCTGATCCTGGCGGAATCTATCGACAGCACCGGAGAGCTGGTGTCCTACACCGGATCCGGGTCGATCCTGACCCCGGACGGGCTGATCCTGACCAACGCCCACGTCGCTGAGCCCGAGACCCCCGGGCTCGTGGAGAAGTACGGCGAGAACAACCTCTCCAACCCGGACGTTCTGCTCGTAGCCCTGCTCGAGAACCCCGACGACTCGCCCGCTGCCCCGGCGTTCCAGGCGCGAGTGGTGGAGAGCGACGGACGGATCGACGCCGCGATCATTCAGATCTTCGCCACGGTGGACGGTGAGCCCGTCGATGACCTGAATCTCCCGACGATCCCCATCGGGGACTCGGATGTGCTCCGCACCGGCGATGACGTCACGATCCTGGGCTTCCCGGGCATCTCGCAGTCACAGGGTGTCTCGATCACCACAGGCGTGATCTCCACCTTCGTGGATGACCCGGTCCTAGGGAACCGGGCCGAGATCGACACCGACGCCCGGATCGCTCCAGGGAACTCGGGTGGTCTGGCCATCAACAACCGGGGAGAGATCATCGGGGTGCCCTCCGCGTTCTTCGCGCAGGAGGGCGTGCCGATCGTTTCCGGCCGGATCCGGCCCATCAACGTGATCGCCGACCTGATCTCCGACGTTGAACCGGTGAGCGAATGAGCCTGTTTCTCCACACACCCCTGGTCCGCGTCCGTCGCCTGCTCGCAGAGGCGACGCGTCCTGTGACCGGCCGCCCGCGTCGCAGCGCGCTGATGGGCAGAACCGTGCTGATCACCGGTGCCTCTTCGGGAATCGGAGAGGCCACGGCACTCGCGGCCGCAGAGCGGGGCGCCGTCGTTCTTCTCGTCGCACGGCGGGTCTCGGACCTTGAGCGCGTTCAACAAGCGGTCAGCGATCGAGGAGGCAGCGCGGCCGTCTACTCGTGCAACCTGACCGACCCGCAGGCCGTCGACGACCTGGTGGCCGCGGTGCTCGCGGACCACGGCACCGTGGACTACTTGGTGAACAACGCCGGTCGTTCGATCCGTCGCTCACTCGAACTCAGTGGAGACCGACTCCACGACTTCGACCGGACCATGGCCATCAACTACTTCGGACCGGTGCGGCTCACCATGGGTCTCCTGCCCGCCATGCGCGCTCAGCGGTTCGGCCATGTGGTGAACGTGGTCAGTTGGGGAGTGCAGCTCAAGGCCCCGAAGTATGCCGCCTACCTGGCCTCCAAGTCGGCCCTGGACACGTGGTCGCGGATCGCCGGTCGCGAGACGTACGGCGATAACGTCACCTTCACCAATATGCGCTTCGGGCTGGTGCGGACCGCCATGGTCGTCCCCACCCAGAGTGTGGAGGACCGCAGGGCCATGCCGGCGCAGGAAGCGGGCCTCCGGGTGGTCCGGGCCTTGGAAGAACGTCCCCTCACGGTCAACCTGCTGGTCGGCAGTGTGGGGGAGGTGCTGAATCTGGCTCTGCCTCGCCTCAGCGATGCGGTGATGTATCGGATGCACCGGTCATCCCCGGACTCGCCTGCGGCCAAGGGCGAGACGGACCGCTAGCTGGCCTTCTTCGCCGCTTTCTTGGTCGCCTTCTTGGCCGCTGGTTTCTTTGCTGCGGCCTTCTTTGTCGCCGCCTTCTTCGATGGGCTCTTCTTCGCAGACTCGTCGTCGGGGGCCTCGCCCCGGGCCGTCTTGGCGGCATCGACCGACCGCTGCAGGGCAGCAAGTAGGTCGACCACCTCGCCTGAGGACTTGGTCGACGTCGGGGTCCGTTGCAGTTCTCCGCCTTCGATCTTCGACTTCACCAACGACTCGACCGCTTCGGCGTAGTCATCCTCGAAGTCTGTTGAGTCGAAGTCCCCCGCGAGGGTTTCGACCAGCATGTTGGCCATGGACACCTCAGCGTCCTTCACCTCGCCCACCTCGATGGTGAAGTCGGGGGTGCGGATCTCGTCGGGCCACATCATGGTTTGCAACACGATGACGTCATCGCGCACCCGAAGGACCGCGATCGACGTCCGGTTGCGGATCGCGACGGTGACCACCGCCATCCGATCGGCGTCCACCAGGGCCTGGCGCAACAGCGCGTAGGGCTTGGCGCCGGCCTTCTCGGGTTCGAGGTAGTAGGACTTCTCGAACAGCATCGGGTCGATCTGGTCGGAGGGGACGAACTTCTCCACGGCAATTTCCCGGCTGTTCGCCGCGGTCGGCAGGGACGCCAGATCGTCATCGTCGAGGATGACCATCTCGCCGTCCTCGGTCTCGTACCCCTTGGCGATCTCGGAGTAGGGCACCTCCTCGCCGTCGAGTGAGCAGACGCGCTGGTATTTGATCCGGCCGCCGTCCTCGCGGTGAACCTGCCGGAAGGAGACGTCATGACTCTCCGTGGCGGCGTACAACTTCACAGGGACATTGACCAGGCCGAAGGAGACAGCGCCCTTCCAGATTGCACGCATGGGCTCAGCCTACGCCGGGCCGGACCTGGCGGGGGTCCATGATGGACGCCATGCGCCCGATGCTCGCCACCCGCGGTGAATCCGTCCCCGTCGGCGACAACTGGTCTCATGAAGTCAAGTGGGATGGGATGCGAGTGCTCTCCGAGAGCCGGAGTGGCGCGCTGCGGTTGACGTCCCGGACGGAGAACGACGTGACGATAGCTTTCCCCGAGTTCCTCGACCTCGCTGGCCGTGACGTGCTCCTCGACGGTGAGGTGGTGGCCTTCGCCGAGGGGGTCCCGAGTTTCGGAGCGCTGCAGGAGCGTCTCCACGTGCAACGTGCCTCCCGCGCTCGAATCCTCGCCGAGAGAGTGCCGGTCACTTTCGTGGTGTTCGACGTGTTGAGGATCGGCGGCATCAATCTGTGCGAGGAACCGTTGACCTCGCGACGCGCGGCCCTTGCGGAACTGGAACTCGACCAGTCCCATGAGCATGTCCAGGTCCCGCCCGCCTACGAGGACGGTCCGATGCTGTGGGAGGCGACCAAGGCCCAGGGGCTGGAGGGGATCGTGAGCAAGCGACTCGACAGTCGCTACCTGCCGGGGCAGCGGAGTAGGAACTGGCTCAAGTTCCCACACCGGATCCGGGAGCCCTACGTCGTGGGCGGCTGGCGCCCCGAAGTCGGAGCAGCCTCGCGGCTCGGCGCGATCCTGGTGGGATCGCTGGACAAGCAGGGCGCCCTCGCCTTTCGTGGGCGGGTGGGCAGCGGCGTGGCAGGACGCAAAGGGGCCTTGTTGAAGGAGTTGTTGGTGCCCCTGGAACGCGCGTCGTCGCCTTTTGTCGAACCGGTGCCTCGGGGC
>RCMY010002839.1_pt1 | contig 15557 bp, 13 predicted proteins | sample 2041341 | NCBI WGS metagenome assembly RCMY01 (sample SAMN09708234, study PRJNA481090) | Marine sediment metagenome, whole genome shotgun sequencing project.
CCCCATTTCTAGCTTTTAAACGGTATCGATTACAATACGATTCATGTCAAAGAAATGATCCACCCTTAGCTGCATAATAATCAATAGATCCTTGTTGATAGATTGCAATCTGTTCATCAATCGATTCTACGTGTATCTCTTCTCTATCAATTCGGGCTTTATTGGAACATAATTCCCATACATTCCCGATCATCTGTTGAATCCCGTAATCATTGGTATAAAAAGCATCAACAGGAGCGGTTCCAAGATATCCATCTGCCAGTGTATTCTCACTTGGAAAGTTTCCTTGCCAAACATTGCAACGATGAATACCATCAAGTTCCAGTTCATTACCCCAAGGATATATAGAACCAGGCTTTCCACCTCTTGCCGCAACTTCCCATTCTATTTCATTAGGCAGACGTTTCCCTGCCTATTTACAGTAGGAAAGAGCATCACGAACACTTACATGAACCACTGGATGATCAAGAAGTTCCTCATATGAGCGTTTATCTCCAAAAGGATGTTTCCAGTTAGCTCCTTCAACATCTTTCCACCAGTCTAAACCAGGAACATCACGATAATTATCATTTTCCAATAAGGACTTAAAGACAAACGATGAACCAATACGCTCAGCATCTGTAATGTACCCTGTCTCTTCCACAAATTTACTAAATTGTAAATTTGTAACACTTGTAATATCAATTTTAAATGAATCGAGATGGACCTCTTGTTGAAGAAACTCATGGTCCGTATCAAAACCAATATCAGAGTTGTCACCAATACTGTAGCTTCCTTGTGGAATCTGAATCATCGATGCATCAGTTTTTGAAGATTCTCTCGATATATTCGCAACATTTTCATTTGTATTCATTATATTATCTCTTTTTATTGAACAACACTTCATACCAACACCCTCTTTTTCCTATTATACAATCAATGAGTATCCAATGCATGGTATGTAATAAAAAACTCAGAAAGCACAAAGCCTCCTGAGTCATTTAACTATTTAACAATTAATGTACGTAATTCTTTTAGGCATTCATCAAACTTATTCAATGTAGTATCAATTGCGAGGGTATCATGCATATCAACACCTGCTTTTTTCAAGACATTAATTGGGTAATCTTTACTTCCTGATTTCAAGAATTCAAGATAAGGAGTTGCATCTCCACCGTTATAGATTGTCTCCGAGAAGAGTGTTGCTGCACTGAATCCAGTTGCATATTGGTAAACATAGTAGTTGTAGTAGAAGTGTGGAATTCGTGCCCATTCGTATCCTATTTCTTTTGTCGATACTTTCTCACCATAATAGTATTGGTTTAGAGCATAGTATGAATCAATGAGGTAGTCAGCAGTTAATGCTGTACCTTCTTGATCAGCAACATGGATATTATGTTCAAACTCTGCAAATTGAGTTTGACGGAATACAGTTCCTTTAACTGTATCAAGATAATGATTAAGTAAGTATGCACGAATTTTTGGATCTTCATACTGATCTAACAAGTAGTTAAGTAATAAGTTTTCGTTTGTCGTTGAAGCAACTTCTGCTACAAAGATTGAATAATCTCCATAAATATAAGGTTGATACTTACGAGTAAAGTATGAGTGAACCGAGTGTCCTAACTCATGAGCTAAGGTGAACATATTATCAATTGTATCACGCCAGTTCATAAGGATGTATGGAGCTGTACCATAAACACCTGAGGAATAAGCACCTGAACGTTTACCTTTATTCTCTTTGATATCAATCCAGCGCTCATCAAACGCACGTTTTAGGACTGCTGAGTATTCTTCACCCATAACGCTTAATGCCTCTAGAATGATTGCTTTTGCTTCTTCATAAGTAAAGCTTAAGTCTACATCATCAACCATAGGAGTATAGAGGTCATACATTTGAATGTCTTCTAATCCAAGTGCATCTTGACGTAATGCTACATAATCATGAAGTAAATGAATATTCTTGTGAATTCCATCGATTAAGTTTTGGTGAACTGCTTCATCAATATCATTTCCAAATAAAGCTTGATGACGTGCTGACTCATAATGGCGAATTCTAGCACTGTAGTTATGAATCTTCACATTTCCGGATAATGTACTTGCTAAGGTGTTCTTAAGGTCACCATAGGTGTTTTGCATTGTTTTAAATGCACGTTCACGTAAATCACGATTTGGATGTTCCATCATCAATGAATAGATACCATGTGACAACTGAACATCATCACCATTTTCATCTTTGATTGTTGGGAACTTAATATCGGCATTGTTGATCATACCGAAAGTTGTTGAAGGAATGCTAAAGATTTCTCCCGCTGATGCTAAAAGTTTTTCTTCTTTATCACTTAAGATATGAGCACGTGATTTAAAGAGACGATCGAATTCATGAGTATATAATCCTAATGCTTCATTAGATTCAAGGTATCCTCGAATTTGTTTCTCATCTCCCGCTAATAACTCTGTACTGTAATATGCAAAACGAGCACCAAAGTCCGCAACTAGTGATTGAATCTTTGCATTCATTGCTTGATACTTACTATCTGTTGTATCAACATCAAACATTAGATGTGCATATACGTAAAGCATCTCAAGGCGATAACTCATGTCATCACGATATTTTAAACCTGATAGTAATGCATCTGCAGATTCCGTTAGTTTTCCTACATACCCACTTACTTCATCGAGATCTTTACCAAGCTTTTCAAACTCTTGATACCAAGCTTCATCACTTGCGAAGATTGGTGTCAAATCCCAAGTATCTTGTATTGCTACTTCTGAACGTTGTGGTAATTCATATTTATTTGACATTGCATATCCTCTTACTTTCATTAGGGTAAAACCCATTTAAACTATTCTATCATATTCACTCAACATTTTTTGAAAAGTTTTATGAAGTTATCATGACTGCTCGCTCATAATATCCAATTATGTTTTATCGGTTATAGGATACTAAGTAAAATAATTTGATATAAAAAAACTCCTACAAAATGTAAGAGTTGTAATTTCGATATGGTGACCCGTACGGGATTCGAACCCGTGAATGCATGCGTGAAAGGCATGTGAGTTAACCGTTTCTCCAACGGGCCATTTATTAATGCCTTTGTATTATAGCAATATATATTCATCGTGTAAAGAGAAAATACATATAAATTAACTTTTTTAAGAAAAGTTTGTTTAAAACACTCTATAATGGGTATAATGTACTTACAAGGAGGACAATCATGGCAAAATATATATACAAAACTACAGGTGATTATCAATCATTCCTCAATGTTTTAGATAATAGCATTCGTTCAATGAGTATTTCAATGAGTTTTGAAGATAGCTATAATTATCATGATGGTACAGTCAATGTGTCAACACGTGTTTATGAACGTTATAGTTATTTTGGAAAGAACCGATTATCCTTAACTGTCACAATCGTTGGAAACGGTGAAGACATAGAAGTTGCAGCAATTACTGCTGGGGGTAGTGAGGCAGTATTCTTCAAGATAAATACTGTCGGAGAGAACAACCTTCTCTATAAATTTAAATCTACTCTAGAAAGTCTTCCAAGGACTTGGTAATAATAAGCGTCTAATTAAATTTAGATGCTTTTTTCTTGGGGCAAATAAAAACTCTTACTGGATAGTAAGAGTTAAATATCTTTATGGCGCTTGTTGTAGGACTCGAACCTACGACCCACTGGTTAACAGCCAGTTGCTCTACCTACTGAGCTAAACAAGCATTTTGAACGCCTATAAAATATATCATATAACCAAAGTATTGGCAATATGAAAAGCGCATTTTCCATAAATTATTGTGCTTATTTTCTAGTATCTTCAGTCATATATTTTTTTATGATTGTTGATAGCATTAAAGAATCCGATACATACGATCCATGATCCTGGTTTTCTACTTCTATGTATTCTGAATTAGGGATGGATTGAGCAATCCATTGTGTATGGTCTCTCGTAATGACATCATGTTCTCCTCGAACAACATAGACTTTATTATTAATTCTCGATAAATCATCAGAGCTCAAATTAGGCTCGTCCAGCATCATCTTAAGGTATTTATTAGGTTTGTACTTATATTCTTCTTTCATCGCTCTCAAAGCTGTTCCTAGACCTTCTGGTGTAGCATTAGCCCCTGCAATCATTATGTCACCTAAAAGATCAGTTTGAGCAATCGCTGCAATCAAAGCTACATTACCACCATCAGAATAACCAAAAATATGTGGTTTCTTGAGATTTAAAGACTTAATAAAGGATATTAGATCCTCAGCAATATCACCATAAGTAATCTCATCAAGATTGCTGCTTTGACCATGACCACGGCTATCAACTAAATATAGTGTATACCTATCACCTAAATACTTTTCAATACCTGAAAAGGTCTTATGGTCTTCGCCATTTCCGTGAAGAAAAATAAATGGTTTCGGTCCCTTACCTACAACTTCATAATAGAGTGTTACGCCATTAACTTGTATTTCCATTGAAATCACCTCTAGATTTATCCTAACACAAAACAATAAAAAACTCTTACATAAAGTAAGAGTTGATTTACACATTGGTGACCCGTACGGGATTCGAACCCGTGAATGCATGCGTGAAAGGCATGTGAGTTAACCGTTTCTCCAACGGGCCAAATTAATGGCGCTTGTTGTAGGACTCGAACCTACGACCCACTGGTTAACAGCCAGTTGCTCTACCTACTGAGCTAAACAAGCATGGCCAAGTGCTTATAAAATATACCATACAACAAACGCTTAAGCAAGTACTTTTTAACATTTATTGTAGGGTATTTTATAAACTTTGATTTTACTTGATATTTTAGCGAGACAGATACCACTAATCTCGCTTTGGTAAACAGAATATCGCACTAAACAATAAAATAGTTTGTGGATAATAGAGTGGAAAATCAAAAATTCCATAGATTAAAAAAGCTACAAGAAGTGATAAGGCTAAAGGGTAATCAAGATAGTGAGCGTGTTTATAGATAGACCATAATAATTGACTCATGAATCCTACAATAATTATCGCACCCACAATTCCTAGACTTAATAAGATTTCAATATAAAGGTTATGCGCATGAGTGTTATCAAATAAGAATGCATACGTCATGAGACCTTTACCAAACCAAGGTTCTAGTTTTACAGCTTGTAAGGCAATATCCCACATACTTGTACGAATTGAAGTATGGTCTGCAATCTGCATAAAACGCGGGAATAAGGCTGGATGATTTAAAACAAAAATACCAGCAATAGCCCCAAGGAAAATTGATAATTTCAACTGGGTCCACTTTCTTTGAACAAAAAGAATGAGGAACAATCCAATTACTACACCTGCCCATATAGAGCGTGTCCCTGTTAAGAATAGCGCATAGCCATTAATAACAAACGCGCCTAAGTAAAAGGAGAGTAATCGATAATTCTTAAATGTTAGCTGAAACTGAATTTGATTAAAACAGACCAAGATAACGATCATTAAGATAAAAGCATAAAAGTTAGGGTTATCAAAAGTAGAGTAAGCCCTAAAGTAACCCACACCATATTCTGGTAGTTTCCATGCTGGTAAATGTGAGACATTAAAGAATGCCATTACTTGGTTCATTACCTGACTAAACCACTTAGGTTCATAGTGAATAAAGTTAAATAAGAAATTAAGTAATGATGACCACACGATATAATATTGCATCTTCATATAATTACGAGGCGATGTACGGCGTTTTATGGCCGCTACATAAGCAATTACATAGATAATGGCTAAAGATACCCCTAAGCCCAACCAGTTCTTTACACTCGCCGCAACAAGGCTTGTATAAAGAATAAATATAGAAATAGTTATGACATTGATGTCCCGATATCGGATTAACTCATAGAGTATAAAAACCCCCATCACAATCATCATTGGATACATTAAGTAATTAGGCAAGAACAGCATCAAAATCAAGAGAAACAATACATTCTCTTGAAAGTTATATTTTATGCGTCCTAAAAGTGTTAAAGTATCGTTCATAGTCTTTTCCTAGTTAAAAGTGGCAACCATAAGCTGCCACTCAGATTAACGGCTAAGCATCGGTTGATTCTTTTTCTTTTTCAGATTCCGATGGTGCTGTTTGTTTCTCAACCAATTCTTGGATAAATTCTGGTGATTTAGTATCCGATAAGAATGAAGAGAAGGTTTCTTCTGAAGATGAAGTTTTTGATTTCATATAGTATTCAAATGATTCCTTTTGTTCTTCAGTAGGTTTTAAATAGTTATATACGCCTACTTCTAAATCATACATTTTATGTAAATCATTTGAAGTAAAGTAAGTATCAATCGGTGTAACTTCAGTGACACGTTCATATGCAGAATCTGCAAGTGATGGATAACTATCTTTCGCAAACGATTCAGAAACTTTAATATTAACACGCAGTGTTGCAGTCTCAAGGTTAATAGAGACGGATTCAACTCCTTCTATTCCTTGAATACTGGACTTCATGGTCTCAATATTTTCTTTGGTAATCGCTGGGTCTAAATCACCCTCAAAGCGACTTCCAGTTAGTACTGAACCCGTAGCTAATTTAGCACTGATAATATGATACCCAATATAGGTAGTTGGAATAGCAAGAATAATTAACGAAATAACGATGGCATAGAATGACCAATCTTTCGTTCTGTTAATAGATTTCTTCTTTTTCTTAACTTTTTGATTTACTGTTTTTTGGTTTGGATCTTGTTTTAATGACATGGGAGATCCTCCTTTATGATTCTACTAAATTGTAATGTATTTATTTTCTGTTATCAAGCTCACGAATCACAAATTCATTTGTAAGACGTGGATTAGCTTGTCCTTTTGATAGTTTCATTACCTGACCAACAACGAATTTAATCGACTTATCAAGCCCGTTACGATAGTCATCAATGATTTGTGGATTAGCATCTAAGACACCATTAATCCATGTCATAAGTGTTGCTTCATCACTAATTTGAACCATTCCTGAGTCTTTAATTACTTTTTTAGGAGACTCACCTTCGATTAACTTCGCAAATACTTGTTTTGCTTGCTTCGAAGAAATTGTATTGGATTCAATAGCATCGATAAAATCAATAAAGAATTCAGGTTTAATCCACGCTTCCATTGATTTATCTTCTTTTTTATCAAGTACTGCCATAATATCTTGAGTTAACCAGTTTACAATGAGTTTGTAATGTTTTGAAGAAGCAACAAGCTTCTCGAAATATTCAGATAACTCAATGTTCTTAACCAAGACATTCGCATCATAATAACTCAAATCATATTCTTCATGATATCGTTGTACTTTTGCGACAGGTAGTTCTTGTGTAAGTGGTTGAAGTAAACTTTCTGGAATACGGATTGGTGGAATGTTTGGTTCCACAAAATATCGATAGTCCACAGCTGATTCTTTGGTACGCATTGATACTGTTTCTTGTGTTTTCTCATCGAAGCGACGTGTTTCAGTAACGATTGTTCCACCTGAAGTTACCACTTCAATATGACGTTCTTTCTCAAACTCAATTGCTTTTTGAATATTACTGATCGAGTTTAAGTTCTTAACTTCTACTTTTGTACCGAATGCTTCTTGTCCTTCTGGACGTACTGAGATGTTTACATCACAACGTAATGACCCTTCATCCATTCGACCATCAGAAATACCTAAGTAAATTACAAGTAGACGCAGTGCATCGACATACGCCGCTGCTTCTTCACCAGTTCTGAAATCTGCTTCTGTAACAATTTCCAAAAGTGGAGTACCTGCACGGTTAAAGTCAATGCGAGTAATATCTCCTTCGTGGAATTGTTTAGCAGTATCTTCTTCCATGTGAAGGCGGTTAATTCGAACACTCTTTAGTTCTTCACCTACAAAGAATTCAAATGAACCATGGGATCCTAAAGGATAAAATTGTTGAGTTATTTGGTAACCTTTTGGCAAATCAGAATAGAAATAGTTCTTACGATCAAATCGCATCAATGTATCGATATCGCATCCTAGAGCTTGTGATAGTTTAACACCATACTCAACTGCAGTCTTGTTAACTTGTGGTAGAGTTCCTGGCATACTTAGATCAATTTCATTGATTGCAGTGTTTGCAGGTTGACCGTATCCTAAAGGAGCTCCTGAAAACATTTTTGTTTCTGTTTTAAGTTCACAGTGGATTTCAATCCCAATAACTGCTTCGTAGTTTATCATAAGGTCATTCCTTTCCAGCCAATTAATGCTTCACACTCATTTGCGAATGCAAGAAGTGCTGCTTCTTCAAATGCAGGAGCACTAATATTTATTCCAATTGGCATTTCATCAATTGTTGTGAGAGGAATTGTAATACTTGGGAATCCCGAGAAGTTATTAATTACCATGTGATTTTCAACAATTGCATAGTGTTTGGATGTTTGATCCATAAAAGGTCCTTCGATTTTTGGTGCGATTTGTGATGTTGCTAAAGACATTACGACATTCACATCATCAAAGAATTTCTTATAAGTATCAACAATCAAACGACGAACACGTTTTGCTTGATTAAAGATGAGTTCTTGGTTTTCATCATCTAATGCAAATGCTCCATAAATAAAGCGTTTCTTCACTTGGGAGTTAAATCCTTGAGTACGAGTTTGAGTCATGATTGATTCTAATGAATCACCGTCATGTGATACCCCATATCGAACACCATCAAGGTTGGCATGGTTTGCGACTGCCTCAGAATTTGAAATGATATTGTAGATTGGTAGAAGTGCATTTAATAACTTCTCATCCATTTCCAAGAGTACTACTTCAGCACCTTTGTCTTCGAGTTGTTTTGTGAATCGATTGAATGCATCAGTAAAACGTGAATCATCAATATAATCATGGATCGATTTAAAGACCCCTACTTTTTTTCCATTTAAATCTGTTGTTAAGAGTTTTGAATACTCAGGAACATCTTTAAATGAACTTGTCATATCAAGATCATCACGACCTGCCATAACTTCCAATAAGACAGCAGCATCTTCTACATTACGAGTAAACATTCCAACATGGTCTAAGGATGATGCATAAGGAATGACCCCGTATCTTGATATACGACCGTATGTTGGTTTTAAACCAACAACACCACAGTATGAAGCAGGTTTACGGATACTATCACCAGTATCTGTTCCTGTAGCAGCACGTACTGCACCACTTGCGACAAGCGCTGCACTACCTCCTGAAGAACCTCCAGAAACACGACTTACATCGTATGGGTTTGAAACTGGACCTGTTGCAGCACTAAGATTTGTACCACCCATTCCAAGCTCATCCATCGATGCTTTCGCAACAATATGAGCACCAGCATCTAAGAGTTTTTGTGCAGCTGTTGCAGTATAGATTGATTGGTGATTTTCTAAAATCTTTGAACTTGCTGTAGTTAGTGTCCCTACAAGATTGAAGTTGTCTTTTAATGCGATATCCCAACCATCAAGAATTCCTTCTGAAGTTGTTTTTATATCTACAAACGATACGACAGCATTCAAAGACTCGTTAATTTCTTTTAATTTCGACGAACTCATTATTTTTGTACCACCTTTACAATTTCAAAATACTCATCATCGTGACGCGGTGCATTCATAAATGCTTGTTCACGATCAATACGATGATCTTCTACATCATCACGAAGCCATTGAGTCTCTTCCTCAAACGGATAGGACATTGGTTCAATTCCTTGACAATCAATCGCTTGTAATTCTGCAACACTTTTCATTAGAAGATGTCCTTCTTCAATAACTTCTCGGACTTCTTGATCATTTAGTTCGAGCATCAGATCTTTTGATAGTTTTTTTACGAGTTCAATTTCAATTTTTTCCATTTTGCCTCCTAGTAAGAATATGTTACAGATACTTCACCATTGTTATTAACGTTAATCATTGCTTTAGTATCTTCGTATACTTTGATATCTACAACGATTGGAACACGGTTGTTATCAAGTGTTTGTATCTGAGACATAATATACTGTGTAATCCCGTATAATTCAAGCTCTGTTTTTGAAGCTGTCGTTACTTGGATCTTGTAATTTTGTACTTCTTTGTTGATTGTAAATGCTGTTCCGATAACTCCAACGGTCTCATCTTCAATAAAATCCATGATTTTTCGATTAAATACTGAGAAGTTTCCGTGAGCTTGCGGGATATCTTTTGAAGCAAGTGTTGTGTTTAAAAGATAGTGTCTTTCGGTATCTCGAACAAGACTTGATGTTTCTCGACCCGATTCATAATAACCATGTCCAATATAATATCCTGGTAAGTAGTTTCCAGCAATATTATCATCTACACTGTCCGTCACATAGAACGCAATCATGACAGGTATGTTCTTCGCTTCTTCAATACTTCTTAAATACGCATTAAGTTGTACTGATATCATATCGTTCGCAATTTTAAAGAGTGATTCATCACTTACAGAAATAATCTCATCATTTACATCACGATCCACAAATTGCTTTCTATCCAATACAACAGTAACACTCATTCCTTCGAGTTTTTCACGATTCTTATCTTTATAAAAATTTACTTCGTAGAGAGAATGAACAAATCTTGGGTTTTTGATAGTAACTGTTTTCGTGGTGTTTCCAGACTTTATTGTTTCATTAAATTCTGTGCCACGTTCCGCATTCAGTCCATATTTATAGTTCTCACTCTTAGCATTTACAAGTTGCTTATAGTGTTCTTCATTAATAACTGATCCTTCACTAATAAAGTATGAACTTGGTGAGAAGTATTCTTTTGATTTTTCTTGAAGTCTTTTCCCAATTTCTAAAGTATCAATCTCACGGTACCCGTGAACGTATGTTTGACGAATTGCAGAGGTAGTGAATGGGGTAATGATCGAGTAATCTCCCTTTTTACCACCAACTACTTTATTTATTTCTTCTTCATCATTATTTTCGGTACTTTTGAAACACCCTGTTAAGCTAAGTGCTACTACTAATAAGATTAAGAATTTTTTCATTGGTCACCTACCTCCTTCAAGAATTCTTCTTCAGTCCATGTCTTAATATTTAATTCTTGTGCTTTTGTGAGTTTAGATCCAGCACTTTCGCCATAAACAACAACATCCGTCTTGGAACTAACACTTCCGATAACACTTCCACCCAGTGACTCAATGAGCTTTTTCGCATCACTTCGTCCCATCGTTTGAAGTGTCCCTGTTAATACAAACTTCATATCCGCAAACTTACTCGATACCGATATATTTTTATAGTTTGGATTGAGACCAAGCTCTACTAATCGATTTACAAGTTGACGATTCTCTTCAATACTAAAGAAGTTCTCAACTGACTTCGCAATCACAGATCCAATTTCTGGAATTTGAGTTAAGACGTCTTCATTGGTATCCATGAGGTATTGAACATTACCAAAGTAAGAAGCTAGAACTGTTGAAGTCTTGGATCCAACATGACGAATACCTAAGCCAAACAACCATTTTTCAAGGGAATTCTCTTTACTATCTTCAATTGCTTTTAATAGTTTTGTAACACTCTTTTCTCCCATTTTTTCAAGAGTTTCTAGAGCATCAACATGTTCATGTAAAGTATAAATATCCGTAATTGTCGTTAATAATTTCGCATCGTGTAATTGATAGACACGTCTTTCTCCAAGTGTATCAATATTCATTGCTTCTCGAGAAGCAAAGTGTACTAAAGCTTCTGCTACCTTTGCAGGGCAATCAGCATTAATACAGTAAGTATCTGCTTCATCATCTACACGTTCCAATGTCTCATGACACACTGGACACTGGGTTGGAAATTCATAAACAGTTTGACTTCCATCTCTTTTTTCAAGATTAACACGAACAATCTCAGGAATAATCTCTCCTGCTTTTCTAACGAAAACACTATCACCAACACGAATATCTTTCAGTTCAATATAGTCACGGTTGTGAAGTGTTGCATAACTTACTGTACTTCCTGATATTAAGACTGGTGTAAGTTTAGCGTTGGGAGTGATTTTTCCTGTACGACCTACCGTTACAAAGATATCTTCAACAACACTTTCAACTTCTTCGGCTTTAAATTTATAAGCTATCGCAAATCGTGGCGTTCGTACTGTAAATCCTAATGCATCTTGTACATCAAATTCATCCACTTTAATTACAACGCCATCAATATCATAAGGAAGTAACTCACGCATTGCTTCAATTTCTTCAATTCTCTGAATAACTTCTGCCATAGTCGCAACAGTACGGAATTCAGGGTTTGTTTTTAATCCTATTTTCTTTAAGTAAGCGAGTGCTTCTGATTGTTTTCTTAGCCCAAGTTCACGAGCATTCACAACGGTATACCAAAAGCCATCCAAACCACGTGTACGTACTACTTTAGAATCTAACTGTCTCATTGTTCCTGCTGCTGCATTACGGCAGTTCGCAAAGAGTGCTTCACCGTTTTCTTGTCGACGCGCATTCACTTTAAGTAAGGATGCTTGTGGCATAAACACTTCACCACGAACAACGACACTATCTTCTTGATTAAGTCGAAGTGGAATTGAATCAATAACTTTAAGATTCTCACTCACATCTTCTCCAACGGTACCATCACCTCGAGTAACACCAAAGGCAAAACGTCCCGCTTCATAATCCATGGACATTGCTAGACCATCAATCTTTAACTCAACGGTATAGTGAACATCTGGATAGGAGGATCGGATTCTCTTATCAAAATCATAGAGGTCTTCCTCTGAGAAGGCATTACCAAGTGAGTACATTGGATAGCGGTGGGTAATCTTTTGGAATCCTTCTGCTAATTTACCACCGACTTTTTGTGTCGGTGAGTTTGCATCAGCATACTCAGGATTCTCATGTTCTAATTGGACGAGCTCATTAAAAATAGCATCGTATTCTATATCTGAAATAACGGGAGCATCAAGAACATGATAAGCATAGTTATGTTTTTCTATTTCTTTTCGTAATGCTTCAATTTTTTCTTTAATCATGACATGCTCTCTTTCTTTCGTAGCCCTGTAAATTTACGGGAAATTGTTTTTGTACCATGTGGGAAGTTAAACGCAATTCTCAGTGTATCAGCATCCTCATCGACACTAATCACAATACCTTCGCCAAAATCATCATGAATTACAAGGTCGGCTTTCTTAAGTTTCTTAGCTTTAACACCGACACCATGGCTTGTCTCAAATTGCGAGAAGGTTTCTTTGGCAAGACTGGATAAGTTTAGCCCTTGATTTTCTTTAATTTCATGGACACCCATCTCTTGTATAAATCGTGATGGTTTACTATACATACCGGATACAAAGCTAAAGCCCGTATTGTTGGTTACATACAATCTATTCTTAGCACGAGTAATTGCTACATACATCAGGCGACGTTCTTCTTGAATTCCACCAATCCCATCAATGACGGCATTCTTATTAGGGAAAACATTGTCACTCACTCCCATGATAATTACATTTTCAAATTCCAAACCTTTAGCAGCATGAACTGTCATCAAGCGAACATAGTCCCCTTCAACCACTTCATTTTTATCTCCATAAAGGCTTACCATTTGAATATACGATTCCAAATCTGGTTCATCGTAATTTTGTTCAAAGTGATGCGCATCACTTACTAGTTCTTTTAAGTTTTCAATACGTTCAAATTCTTCTTGTTTCTCAAAATGTTGCACCAAACCACTGTGCTTCAAGACATCATTCATGATCTCTTCAAGGGTACTTGTAGAAGCAACACTACGGAAACGATGAATTAGATTAACATAGGCTTTTACCTTTGGACTTGCTGTTCCTAGAGCAACATCATCTTCCATTATTTCAAAAATACTTGCACCTTTAAGGGCAGCTCTGTCCGCAAAGTTATCTAAGGTCTTTTCACCAATACCACGACGTGGTGAGGCAACACTTCGACGAAGTGCTAAATCATCACCATGCGTGATCATTCGTAAATAACTCATCATATCTTTAACTTCAGCATGATCGTAGAAACGTAAGCCACCATAAATCACATACGGAATATGACGTGCCATTAATACTTTTTCAATTGAACGGGATAAGTAATTGGAACGGTACAGTACCGCTGTATTTAAATACGATCCTGTTTCTTCTTTAAGTTCTTCTATCTTACGAACAATCCAATACGACTCCGCTTCAACATCATCAAAGCTTTCATAGACGACATCAAAATCACTTTGCTTATTGGCATGAAGGTCTTTATGGGGTCTGTTTTGATTGCATGAGATTAAGCGGTTTGCGCGATCAAGAATATGTTGTGTTGAACGATAGTTTTGATTTAAGACGATTGTTTCACTCTCTGGAAACTTCTTCTCGAAATCTACAATAAAGTCAACATTCGCACCACGCCATGTATAAATTGTTTGATCAGGGTCACCAACGACATACAACTCATTGTCTTCCCCTACCAAGGATGTTACGATTCCATATTGAATGTGGTCAACGTCTTGAAACTCATCAACCAAGACAACACGAAAACGTCGTTGCCATTTTTGACGGACGACTTCATGAGTTCTTAGTAGATCATTAACTTTAATTAATAAATCATCAAAGTCGAGAGCATACAAGTCACGCAAACGATCCACATAGAATTTATAAACGGATGCTTTCTGTTGCTCATAGTAGTTTGAACCTGCAAGCTTACGAGCTTGTTCAACACTCACATTCGCAATTTTATTATTTGATATGTAATTTAATACTTCACGATACGGTAAGGATTTGCGATCATACTCTAAAGTACGATACGCCTCTCTTAAAACAGATTGTTGATCTGCAGTATCAATAATCGTAAAGTTTCTTATTAATCCAACTGCCTCATATTCTTCTCGAATAATACGAACACACAAAGCATGGATTGTTGAAGTATGAACACGAATTGCCTCTGGCAACATTCGTTCCATACGCTCCTTCATTTCATTTGCCGCTTTATTCGTAAAAGTTATCGCGCAGATAGACGAAGGATAATAACCAAGGTCTTTAATTAAGTGAATAATCCGTGTTGTTAAAACACGAGTCTTTCCACTACCTGCCCCAGCAATGACTCGCACATATTGTTTATCCGTAAGCACTGCTGCTTTCTGTTCTTTATTTAAACCTTGCATAAAATCCATAATATCACCTAAATTATTATACCATAGACAAGCCACTCTAATATGTGAGAATTAAGATAAAATTGCGCAGTTCTTACGCATTCGTTATAATAGAGTCGCAAAGAGTTCAAAGCATTGAATAGAACCGGGGTAAAACATGAGAATCGCAAATGATTGGAAAGATTTTGAAGTCCTTGATGCAGGGAATGAAATGAAGGTAGAGCGTTATGGTTCAACCATTGTCAAGCGTCCAGAACCAACAGCAACATGGAACTTAAGCACAGAGCACATCGACATTGATGCTAGCTTTGATAAAGAGTGGAATGTCCTTACTAAAGCGTTAAATACGCAAATAGCTTACAAGGATTTAAGATTCTTGATTCGAGGTACAGCTTTTAAGCATACCGGTCTTTTCCCTGAGCAAGCAGTTAACTGGGATTGGATGCGTTCAGTTATTCAAAAGAGTCCTCATGATAATTTACGAATTCTCAATTTATTTGGTTATACAGGAGGAGCAACAATTGCTTGCGCTAAAGAAGAAAA
>RCMY010002840.1_pt1 | contig 15556 bp, 8 predicted proteins | sample 2041341 | NCBI WGS metagenome assembly RCMY01 (sample SAMN09708234, study PRJNA481090) | Marine sediment metagenome, whole genome shotgun sequencing project.
ATAACAGGCAGGCACGTCGTCGACCAGCACGCGCACCGCGCGCAGGTCGTAAAGCTCGCCAAACGGCACATCCTTGCGCTGCATCTTCTTGAAGATGCTGTAGATATGCTTGGGACGGCCGGCGACGTCGAAATGCAGCCCCTGCTCGGCTAGCGCCGCGCCCAGGGTGGCCTTGACCTGCTCGATGTAGCGCTCGCGATCGGTGCGCTTGTCGTCCAGCAGGCGCGCGATGCGTTTGTAGGTGTCCGGATCAAGGTGGCGGAAGGCCAGGTCCTCAAGCTCCCACTTCAATTGCCAGATGCCCAAGCGGTTGGCGAGCGGCGCATGGATGTCGCGCGTCAGCTGCGCCAGTGCACGTCGCTTTCCTGCCGGCAGCTGGTCAGCGTGGCGCAGGCGGGCGAGTTGCCGCGCCAGCAGCACCGGCACCGCGCGCAGGTCGCGGACGATCGCCAGCAGTAGCCGGCGCAAGCCTTCGCTGTTGCCGCTTGAGTGGCCATCCTTGCTGCCGTGCTCGGCGTGCAGTGCCCAGACCTGCCCGGCGGCCCGCTGTCCTTCAAGCAGGTTGGCTACCGTCGGGAATGTCTTGGCGAGCGTGGACTGCACCGCGGCCTGCAGATCGGGGGCGACATGCAGGATCGCCGCCGCGAGTACATCACCCTCGGCATCGAGCAGGGCCAGCGACGCCAGCGTGTCCTCAAGGACCGGCAACGGGTCGCGCAATGCACCATTGCCCCCGGTCGCCAGCGCGTCTCCCAGCAACTTGCGCAGCGGTGCCGGGATCGTCGTGCAGGCGGGCGTCGACAACAGTGCCGGCGTGAGCACGCCAGCGGGTCGAGGCTTGGGGCGGGGGGCCGCGCGTGGGGGCACGTTGCGCTCGCGTTGGTGGGGGATTCCTACACTAGCGCGCGGCGGGAAAACAGCAAGCTCTCCCTGCCAAGACTGACGCCCTTGCCAACACTGGCACTCCTTCCCAACACCGTTATTCCCTCCCAACACTGTCATTCCCACCCAACACTGTCACTCCTTCCCAACACTGTCACTCCTTCCCAACACCGTCATTCACACCCAACACTGTCACTCCTTCCCAATACCGTCATTCCATCCCAACACTGTCACTCCCACCCAACACCGACATTCCTTCCCAGCACTATCACTCCCACCCAACACTGTCATCCTGAGCGAAGCGAAGGATCTGCTTCACCAACCACGGCAAATACCGACTCAACTTTCAGGTAATCCTGATGGCGCAGTCCGCGGCCGACTGGTGTCATGGCGCCCATGCCAAGGATCTACCACGTCTACATGCTGTCGAGCCGCTCACGCAACCTGTATGTGGGAGTCACCGGCGACTTGTTGAGACGACTTTGGGAACATCGCACCCACGCTGTCGCAGGCTATACGGCGCGCTACAAGATCACCCGTCTGGTGTATTTCGAACAGACTAATGACGTTATCGACGCATTGACCCGGGAAAAGCAGCTCAAAGGCTGGCGAAGGGCACGCAAGATCGCGTTGATCGAGGCTGGCAATCCGACGTGGGAAGACTTGGCGGCTGACTGGTTTGAGGACAGGCCAGTTGAAAATGGCAACAGCAGGAAAGCAGATCCTTCGCTGCGCTCAGGATGACAGTGTTGGGGGGGGGAAGACCTGGCGGCTGACTGGTTTTAGAGCGAGGCCGGTTGAGAATGGCAACAGCAGGAAAACAGATCCTTCGCTGCGCTCAGGATGACAGTGTTGGGGGCTGGGATGACCTGGCGCCAGTCGGTCGCGGGTGGCGCCATCAAGGTTGTCTAAAGTTGTGTCGGCATTTGCCGTGGCGGGTGCTGCAGATCCTTCGCTGCACTCAGGATGACAGTGTCGAGGGCCCAGGATGGCAGTGTGGTGGTTGACAGTATTTATGGACGGAACTTTTTTACAGCAGCCTGCCTGAGCACCTCATGCAGCCGACAACCGCGCCAGCCGCGTGGCAAATTTCTTTGGAGACACGCCGCCACGCGCCAGCTCCTGCGCAAACAACGACACGCGTAATTCTTCCAGTTCCCAACGCAGGTCCTGCCAGTCCGCGTCATCGATGCCGCCACGCGCATCGTCCAGCGTATCGGCCAGGGACTTGATCTCAAGCATCCGTGCCTGGTCACGCGTGGGGTCGCGCAAGGCGCGCTCGGCGCGCAGTGACAACGCTTTCAGGTAACGCGGGTATTCCGCCAACACCTGGGCGGGAACATCGCGCAGGAAGCCCGGCGGCACCAGCGCAGTCATTTGTGCGTGCATGTCATCGAGATTGCCACTGGCCCAACCAACCAGCCCTGAGTCCAGCGCGATGCGGACTTCGGCAACCAGTGCGAGGATGGTTTCGGCCTGTCCGAGTCGCGCAACGGCTTCCTGAAACAGGTCTTGGGCGATGGCATCGCGCCTGCGCCCGAAAGCTTCGGCATCGCGGATCGCACCGAGCCCTTCGACTGCCAGCGCCGCGAAAGCACCGTCCACCAGGTCCTCGCGCAGGCGATCGCCCGGTTTGTCGCCAGCGCGCGGCGCGGCCGACTCGATGGCGGCATAGAGCAGCGCGGTCTTGGGCTGTGCGGGCAACTGCTTGCGCGCCTGCTTGAGGCGGTCGGCCGACGCGATCCGCAACAGGCGCCGCACGCCCGCCGGATGCGCACGAATGGCGGCAGTGCGCTCGGCATGTACCTGCAGCGACACGCTGTCGCCGTCGTCGTGCAATGCCGGCCAGGCGGGCACGCCCCCCGCGCCGGGGACGGATTCGGGGATGGGCTGCGAAGGAAATTCGCGCAGGCCGGGCTCGGCCAGGCCTTGGGCTGCCCGCGCGGAAAACGCATCGGCGGCGCGTTTGCCGAAGCGTCGGCGCAGGTCGTCGAGATCGCGCGATTCTGCCAGCACCACTTTATCGTCGCTGTCGAGCAGGCGCAGGTTGATGCGCAGGTGCGGCTCGAGCGCATCGGCGTTGAACTCGGTTGCGGACAGGATCACACCCGTCGCTTTTTGCAAAAAACGCACAAGCGTGCCTTCCAGCGTATCGGCCACAGGCATTGGGACTGTATCCAGGAAAGTCGCCTCGTAAAACGCGCGCGCAAAATCCGGTGCCGGCACGAAATTACGCCGCTGCACCTTGGGCAACGACTTGATCAATGCCGTCGCCTTGTCGGCAACAAACCCCGGTGCCAGCCAGCCCAGGCGTACCGGATCCAATGCATTGAGCAGGTGCAGCGGCACCACCACGGTCATGCCGTCGTCGATGGCGCCGGGCTCGAAACGATAACTGACCTGCAGTCGCGCATCGCCAAGTGCCAGGACTTTCGGAAACCGTGCCGCCTCGCTTTCGTCACCGACCAGCAGATCGTCACGCGACCATTCCAACGCATGTTTCTTTTCCGCAGGCAGTTTGGCGAACCACGCATCCAGCGCCTGTGCGTTGTGGATGTCCGCAGGCAGCCGGTCCAGGTACCACTGCGCCATCCAGTCCTCGTCGACGACCAGTCCGCTGCGACGTTGCTTGGCTTCCTCATCAAGTGCAGCCGCCTGCGTGGCGAGATTGCGCTTGAGGAACATGCTGCGAGTATTGATCTCGCCGGTGACCAGCGCATCGCGCACGAAGATCTGCCGACTCTCCTCCGGGAACAGGCCGCCGTAGTGGATCGGCTTCTTCGGCGCCAGCACCAGCCCGAACAGGCTGACCTGCTCGCTGGCGACGACGCGGCCCTGCGAGCGCGACCAGTGCGGATCGTACTGGCGCCGCGAAAGCAAATGCGGTAGCTCGGCGATGGCCCATTCCGGTTCGATCGCAGCGTTGGTCAGCGACCAGACTTTCTCGGTGTCCAGCAGGAGTGCCGACAGCACCCACGGTGGCGGTTTCCTTGCCAGCACCGAACCCGGGAACAGCTGGAACCTGCGTCCGCGCGGACCTTCGTATTGCACGCCGGCTTTTTTGTCCTTGCCCGGCTGGGTGCGGTGGCCGAGCTGGGTTGGCAGGCCGGCAATCAGGGCACGGTGTAGCAGCGTGTAGGGCGTGTCTGTCTTCCCTGTCTTCCCTGCCTTCCCTGTCTCCCCTGTCTCCCCTGTCTCCCCTGTCTTTTCCGCCATTTCCGCCTTTTTCGCCTTCCCTGTCTTCCTCGCTGTCTCCGTTTTCCCTGCCTCCCCATTTGTCATCCTGAGCGCAGCGAAGGATCTGTTTTTGTCTTTTGCAGACGAATCAAGAGCGACAGCAGATCCTTCGCTGCGCTCAGGATGACAGTCGGTTTTGTCTGATGAAGAGTGTTGAGTCGCAGGAGCCTCCTTCCAGCCCAACTCTGCAGCCTGCAGCTTCAACTGCCGATGCAACTCACGCCACTCGCGCAGCCGCAGAAAGCCTAGGAAATTTTTCAGCGCCCACTTGCGCAGTTGCGATTGGGTCAGCTCCTCGTGCGCCGCGCGATACGCATCCCATAACTTCAGTATCCCGACAAACTCGGATTTGGGGTCGGCAAATCGTGCATGCGCATTGTCGGCCGCTGCGCGCTGGTCGGATGGCCTTTCGCGCGGATCCTGGATGCCCAGGAAACTGGCAATCGCCAGCATTTCACGCAGGCACCCATGGGTGTTGGCTGCGACCAGCATCCGCGCCAGCTTCACGTCGATCGGCAGCTTTGCCATCGTGTGGCCGATCGTCGTCAATCGCCGCTTGTCGTCGACCGCGCCCAGCTCGGCCAGTTGCTGCCAGCCATCGGCGATCGCACGCGGCTCCGGAGGCTCCAGGAACGGAAAATCCGCGATGTCGCCCAACCCCAGCGACAGCATCCGCAGGATCACGCCGGCCAGTGCCGCACGTCGGATTTCCGGGTCGGTGTATTCAGGCCGGGACTCGAAATCCGCTTCGGAATACAACCGATAACACGTGCCCGGCGCGATCCGGCCACAACGGCCCTTGCGCTGGTTGGCACTGGCCTGGCTGACCGGTTCGACATGCAGGCGATCGAGCTTCAGCCGCGGGCTGTAACGCTTGATCCGCGCGAAGCCGGGATCGATGACGTAATGGATCCGCGGCACCGTCAGCGACGTCTCGGCGACATTGGTCGCCAGCACGATGCGACGCTGCCCTCCTGGATGGAATACGCGGTCCTGGTCGCGTGCAGACAGCCGCGCATACAGCGGCAGTACTTCGGTGTGTCGGTACTTGCGATCCTCCAGCGCGCGGTGTGCGTCGCGGATCTCGCGTTCGCCGGGGAGGAAGACCAGGGTGTCGCCGGTGGGGCGGCCCTTTGCGATTTCGTCGCAGGCGCGGACGATACCCGCGAGGGAAGAAAGGGGGTCAGAGTCACTTTTCCCCGGACCACCTTCAGATCCCGAGGTAGTACGCGGGGAAAGTGACTCTGACCCCCTTTCTTCTCCCAGCGGCCGGTACGACACTTCGACCGGATACCCGCGCCCTTCCACATCCACCACTGGCGCGTCGCCAAAATGCTCGGCGAAACGCGCGGTGTCGATCGTCGCCGAGGTCACGATGACCTTCAGGTCACGACGTTTCTCGAGCAGCTGCTTGAGGTACCCCAGCAGGAAATCGATGTTGAGGCTGCGCTCGTGCGCCTCGTCGACGATGATCGTGTCGTATTTCGACAGCCAGCGATCGGACTGGATCTCTGCCAGCAGGATGCCGTCGGTCATGAACTTGATCGCGGTGTCCTCACTGACGTTGTCATTGAAGCGCACCTGGAACCCGACCGCGCCGCCCAACGGCACCCGCAACTCCTCGGCCACGCGCCGTGCCACGGCGCGCGCGGCGATTCGGCGCGGCTGGGTGCAGCCGATCATCCCGGCTGCGCCTCGACCGGCGGCCAGGCACAGCTTGGGTAGCTGCGTGGTCTTGCCAGAACCAGTCTCACCCGCGACCACCACGACCTGGTGCTTGCGGATCAGCGCAACGATTTCCTCGGCGGCCCCGGCAATCGGCAGGTCTGCATCGACCGGCGCCTGCGGCAAGCGTGCAGCACGCGCTTCACGGGTCGCTATGGACGCCTGCAACGCCTGCTCAAAACGATCGCGCGCCGCCGCGTCCTGCGGCGCTGCATTCCAGCGTGAGCACAATCCGTGCAGCCGCCCACGGTCGCGCGTCGTAGCGGCATCGATGCCGACACGGGCTAGGCGCAACGCAGGATCACGGGTTTGCTTGATAGGTTTCATCTATTGCCAGGACAGGGACAATTCATTTCACTTGCACGGGTACACAGCCTATCTTGGGTGGCAAGGCTAGAGGCCGTGCATCAGGTCCCTCACGCCGTGATTCCCGCGCAGGCGGGAATTCAGCGACTTTGATTCACTCGGATTGACGTCCATGGATTCCCGCCTGCGCGGGAATGACGAATAAGACGATTCCCGCCTGCGCGGGAATGACGATCAAGATCAAGACTTCCCCCAAAGGAGACAACCCCATGGCCAGCCCAGCAAAAAAATCGAAAAAAACACAATCCGCCGCCAGCGCACCGGCCATCGATATCGGGATTGGCACTGGCGAACGCAAGAAGATCGCCGATGGTCTTTCCCACTTTCTTGCCGACAGCTACACGCTGTACTTGAAGACCCACAACTTCCACTGGAACGTCACCGGGCCGATGTTCAACAGCCTGCACGTGATGTTTGAAGGCCAGTACACCGAGCAGTGGACCGCACTGGACGAGATCGCCGAACGCATCCGCGCGTTGGGCTTCAACGCCCCCGGCTCGTATGCCGAGTTCACCAAGCTATCCTCGATCAAGGAAGAGCCGGGCCGCACCGACGGCGCCGACTGGCGCGAGATGGTCCGCCAGCTCACCGTCGGCAACGAAGCCGTCTGCCGGACCGCGCGCAAGGGACTCCAGGTCGCCGACAAGGCGGGAGACGACCCCACCGTCGACCTGCTGACCCAGCGACTGCAAGTGCATGAGAAGAATGCCTGGATGCTGCGATCGCTGCTGCAGTAACCCCGGCCCGCTCTTCGCAGGAGCGACTTCATCCTCGAGCGCTTGATCTTGCTTTTGGTTTGGCTTTGGCTTTGGGTTTGGCTTTGGGTTTGGCTCCGGCTCCGCCTTTTGTAGGAGCGACGTAAGTCGCGACAAGGGCCTCCCTAAACCGTTTTCGCGACTTACGTCGCTCCTACAAAAGGCCAAAGCGACAAACTCAAGCGCTCGCGGCTTTAGCTGCTCCTACATGTGGTTACGCCGGCTTCAAGGGCGGACGAGGAAAATTCCTACCCTACGATGCGCCGTCTCCCGGCAGTAGCAGCCATCCCACTTGCTACCCTGTCCCCATGTCCACTGCCGCCCTGACCCAACTCCGCCACGTCTTTGGTTTCGACAGTTTCCGTGGCGAGCAGGGGCATGTGGTCGACCACGTCACCGACGGTGGCGACGCGCTGGTGCTGATGCCCACCGGCGGTGGCAAGTCGCTGTGCTACCAGCTGCCGGCACTGCTGCGCGAGGGCACCGCGATCGTGGTGTCGCCGCTGATCGCGCTGATGCAGGACCAGGTCGAGGCGCTGCGCCAGCTCGGCGTGCGTGCGGCCTACCTCAATTCCACGCTGTCAGCCGGCGAGGCCAGCGAGATCGAGCGACAACTGCTCGACGGCGACCTCGACCTGGTCTACGTCGCGCCCGAACGCCTGCTCACCCCGCGCTTCCTGTCGCTGCTCGAGCGCACCACCATTGCCCTGTTTGCCATCGACGAAGCCCACTGCGTCTCGCAATGGGGCCATGATTTCCGTCCCGAATACCGCAAGCTCACGCTGCTGCACGAGCGTTGGCCCGACATCCCGCGCATCGCCCTGACCGCGACGGCCGATGCGCCCACCCGACGCGAGATCGTCGAGCGATTGAAGCTGGAAAACGCGCGCCAGTTTGTCAGCTCATTCGATCGCGCCAACATCCGTTACCGCGTGGAGCACAAACACGACGCGCGCCGCCAACTGGCCGATTTCCTCGAAGCGCACGTGGGCGACGCCGGCATCGTCTACTGCCTGTCGCGACGCAAGGTCGACACCATGGCCGAGTACCTGGCGGGTCGCGGCATTACCGCGCTGCCTTACCACGCCGGGCTGGATGCGACCACGCGTGCCAACCATCAACGCCGGTTCCTGCACGAAGACGGGGTGGTGATCGTCGCCACCATCGCCTTCGGCATGGGCATCGACAAGCCAGACGTGCGCTTTGTCGCCCACCTGGACCTGCCCAAGTCGATGGAAGGCTATTACCAGGAGACCGGCCGCGCCGGTCGCGACGGCGAGCCGGCCGAAGCCTGGCTGGCCTACGGCCTGGGCGATGCAGTCCTGTTGCAGAAGATGATCGCCGACGGCGACTCCAGCGACGAGCGCAAGCAGCTCGAGCGCCGCAAGCTGGACGCCCTGATCGGCTACTGCGAATCCACCGGCTGCCGGCGGCAGACGCTGCTGGCCTACTTCGGTGAGCCGCACCCCGGCGCCTGCGGCAACTGCGACAACTGCCTGGACCCACCGAAAAGCTGGGACGGCACCGTCGCCGCGCAAAAAGCCATGTCGTGCGCCTACCGCACCGGCCAGATGTTTGGTGCTGCGCACCTGGTCGACGTACTGCGCGGCGGCGACACCGCCAAGGTGCGCCAGTTTGGCCACGACACGCTCAGCACCTACGGCATCGGCAGCGACCTGGATGCCACGCAATGGCGCAGCGTGTACCGGCAACTGGTCGCTGCCGGCCTGCTGGAGGTCGACATCGAAGGCCACGGCGCCCTGCGCTTGACCGCCGACAGCGGCCCCGTGCTCAAAGGCAAGCGCACCGTGACCCTGCGCACCGATCCCCCCGCCAAATCACGCAAGCGTGGGCGCACCGCACGCACCGCACACACCGCCCCGCCCATCGCCGACCTGCCGCCCGAGGCCATCACATGCTTTGAGTCCCTGCGCAGCTGGCGTGCCGAAGCTGCCCGTGAGCAGGGCGTCCCCGCCTACGTCATCTTCCACGACCGCACCCTGCGTGAGATCGCCACGGTGCAACCGGCCGACCTGGACGCATTGGCGACGATCACCGGTGTCGGTGCCGGCAAGCTGGAGCGCTATGGGGAGGCTGTGCTGCAGTTGCTGTCGGCCCAATCCCAAGCCGCCTGACCTGCTGCTTTGCAGCTTCAGCCGCGAGCGCTTGGGATTGCTTTGGATTGTGGCTTTGGCCTTTTGTAGGAGCGACGTAAGTCGCGATAGCGGTTTCGGGATGCCCCTATCGCGACTTACGTCGCTCCTACAAAAGGCCGGAGCCACGGCAAGCTCAAGCGCTAGCGGCTGAAGCCGCTCCTACAAAGAGCGGAACGTCGGACTACCGAATTAGCGGGCCGTGTGGCGACCGTCCCCAAACGGCACCCATCCCACCCCAGCCTATACTCGCCCAGACCCTGCCCCGGACGCCCGCTTGCCCACCAACCCTGCCACCCTGCGTAATCGGGTCATCCCCTCCAGCTCGACCCAGCGCCGCGATCTGTATTTCTTCGGGCTGTACCGCGCCTTCGAGGCCGCGCTGCTGGCACTGCTGTTGTTCACCCCGGCCAGCGCCATGATCGGCGACCCGCGCCATTCGGTCATGGTCAAGGCGGTGGTGGTGTTTTACCTGGCCGCCGCAGTCGGCCTGATCCTGTGGGAGCGGCACGTGGATCCGCGCAACCTGCGGACACAGGTCATCGTAGGCACCACGGTCGACATCGTCGTCGCCACCTTGGCCGCGCATGCCTTGCCGCAGGTTGCGCCGGGCATCGTTTTGATGCTGCTGTTCAACATCGGGTCGGCATCGCTGCTGCTGCCGTTGCGCTACGGCCTGGGCCTGGCAGCGTTGGCGGCGGCGGCGGTGATCGGCGAGTACATCTGGACCATGCTGGTCGACGTGGACATCGCCCGCCCTTTTGCCGAGCGGCTGATGTTTGCGGTCAGCTTCATGGCCATCGCCATACTCACGTACCTGCTCGGCCGGCAACTGCGGGACAGTGAGGCGCTGGTTGAAAAACGCAGCGGCGAGGTCGCCGACCTGGCCGATCTCAACGAGCTGATCATCCGCCGCATGCGTACCGGCGTACTGCTGGTCGACGGCGACAACCAGATCCGCCTGTCCAACGAAGCCGCACTGTCATTGTTGGGCAGCGGCGAGGGCGAGCGCCAGCTGGGCCGGATCTCGACCACGCTGTCCCGCCGCCTGCAGCAATGGCGACAGGACGATCGCGACGATGAGACCCCCTTGTCGCTGGGGCCGGAGCAGACCGACATCCTGCCGCGCTTCGTGCGCCTGCATACGCAGGGCGGCAGCGCGCTGGTCTTCCTGGACGACACTTCGATGGTGTCGCGCCGCGCCGAATCCCTGACCCTGGCCACGTTGGGCCGCTTTTCGGCGAGCCTTGCGCACGAGATCCGCAACCCGCTGGCTGCGATCAGCTACGCCACCCAACTGCTGGAAGAGTCCAACGAAATCTCGGCCGGCGACCGCCGCCTGCTGGAGATCATCCACGACCAGTGCCTGCGCACCAATGGCATCGTCGAAAGCGTCCTGAGCCTGGCCCGGCGCGAACGCGCCACCCCCGAGCGCATCGACCTGGGCAGCTTTGTGCGCCGCACCGTCAGTGATTTCAAGCAGGTCGTGGCCGAGGAGGCGGGCACCATCCAGATCACCACCGCTCCCACGGCCGTCGTCGCCATGGCCGACCCGCGCCACATGCAGCAAGTGCTGACCGTCCTGCTGCAAAACGCAATGAACTACGGCCACCTGGCCAGCGACCCGGCGCGGATCACGGTGGTCGCGCACACCATCGACGGGCATCCCGTGATCGACGTGATGGACCGCGGCCCCGGTATCGCCGAAGGCAACCAGGCGCAACTGTTCCGCCCGTTCTTCACCACCTCCGAGCACGGCACTGGCCTTGGCCTGTACATCGCCGGCGAGCTATGCCGCGCCAACGACGCCAGCCTGGATTACGTCCCGGTGCCTGGAGGCGGCAGCTGCTTCCGCATCGCCATGCCCGCCCCCCACGCCCTGATGCCCGCCGACAAGCCCCGCACGTAATAACCGCCGCCCTTGGACGCCCTTGTAGGAGCGACGTAAGTCGCGATAACGGCTTCCCGAAACCCTTATCGCGACTGACGTAGCTCCTACGAAGGGCCGAAGCCATAAGATCTGGCGGCCAAAGCAGCTCCTGCATGGCTTCGAGTGGCTTTCCTGGCACCCCAAACCAAAAATCGCTTGGCCGATATGCCACGCATCCGCTAAGGTGCGGGCATGGCCGAACCGCGTAGCGCCCCCCCCAGCGCATTGATCGTCGACGACGAGCGCGATATCCGTGAACTATTGGTGCTGACCTTGGGCCGTATGGGCCTGCGCACCGATACCGCCGCCAACCTCGCCGATGCCCGCCAGCAGCTGGCGCAAGGTCACTACGACCTGTGCCTGACCGACATGCGCCTGCCCGACGGCTCGGGCCTGGACCTGGTTGCCGAGATCGCCAACCAGTATCCCGATACCCCGGTCGCGATGATCACGGCGTTCGGCAAGATGGACACCGCCGTCGAGGCCCTCAAGGCCGGCGCGTTCGACTTCGTCAGCAAGCCGGTCGACATCAACGTATTGCGGGGGCTGGTCAAGCACGCCCTGGACGTCAACCAGCCGCGCGGCCCGTCCAACGACAAGCCCGACGCGGCCGACGGCCTCACCCGCCTGCGCGGTGACTCCGAGGCCATGCACACCCTGCGCGCCACCGTCGCCAAGGTCGCGCGCAGCCAGGCACCGATCGCCATCACCGGCGAGTCCGGCGTCGGCAAGGAGCTCGTCGCCCGCACCATCCATGCCGAAGGCGGCCGCGCCGAAGGCCCGTTCATCCCCGTCAACTGCGGTGCGATCCCGACCGAGCTGATGGAAAGCGAATTTTTTGGCCACAAGAAAGGCAGCTTTACCGGTGCGCATGCCGATAAAGCCGGGCTGTTCCAGGCGGCCAATGGCGGCACCCTGTTCCTGGACGAGATCGCCGAGCTGCCGCTACCGATGCAAGTCAAGCTGCTGCGCGCCATCCAGGAAAAATCCGTGCGCCCGGTCGGCGCACCGGCCGAGATCGCCGTTGATGTGCGCCTGCTCAGTGCCACCCACAAAGACCTGGCCGCCCTGGTCAACGACGGCAGCTTCCGCCACGACCTGTACTACCGCATCAACGTCATCGAGCTGCGCGTGCCGCCCTTGCGCGAGCGCCGCGAAGACCTGCCGCAACTGGCCGCCCTGATCCTCAACCGCCTGGGCCGCGAGCAAACCCGCACCGCACCCGCACTGGGCGGTGATGCCCTGGCCGCGCTGCAGGCGTACCCCTTTCCCGGCAACGTACGCGAGCTGGAAAACATCCTGGAGCGCGCCCTGGCCCTGGCCGAAGGCGACACCATCACCGCCCCCGACCTGCGCCTGCCGACCGCCGCCCAGGTCCCGATCACCGCCGGCCAGCCCACCGCCCCGATAGCCATCCCGCCGGACGCACCGGACCCGCGCACCCAGAGCCCCTACGAAACCGGCACCAGCGCCCTGCCCTCGTACATCGAGGAAATCGAGCGCAATGCCATCCAGCAAGCCCTGCTCGACAACAGGTACAACAAGACCAAGGCCGCCGCCTCCCTGGGCATCACCTTCCGGGCGCTGCGCTACAAGCTCAAGAAGCTGGGCATCGACTGACGCCGCGCACCGCGCTTCGGTGTGTCATACCTGCTTCGGCGCGTCACACCACTCTTCGTAGGAGCGGCTTCAGCCGCGAGCTCTTTACGTTCATGCTTTTTGTAGGAGCGACGTAAGTCGCGATAACTTGTTCCCCGGAGTCCTGATCGCGACTTACGTCGCCTCTACAAAGACCAAAGCCAAGGCAACATCAACAGCTTAAAGCGTATTCAACACCCAGCGTGCCCCAGCGCGTCACATATAGGCCACATTCTGCCCATTTACGTCACACGCCCACCTCCTACCGCGCGACATTCCGTGACACCCTCCACAAATCCAACGCCAAACTCCCGCCGTGGCCCCCTTGGCACGCGATCTGCGTATGCTTCTCCTGCACGTGTCTCTCGCGACACGGCAACCACGGACCGGAATGCCGGCCACGCGGTCACACGTGAAGTTTCATACAACCTACTAGGGGATACACCATGAAGAAGATGCAAGGTTTCACCCTCATCGAACTGATGATCGTGGTCGCCATCATTGCGATCCTGGCCGCCATCGCCATCAGTCAGTACCAGGACTACGTCATCCGTTCGCAGGTCTCGGAAGGTTCGTCGCTGGCCGACGGCGCCAAGACGGCGGTGTCCGAGTTTTACAACAACTACGGCAAATACGGCTCCACCAATGCATCGGTCGGTCTTGCTCTCCCGGTTTCCATCAAGGGCAAGTACGTGACCACGCTGAACGCTGCCAACGGCAAGATCACGGCTACCTTCGGTGGCAGCTCCAACACCAAGATCTCTGGCCAGACGCTGGTGTTCTCGCCGCTTGCCAATGCCGGTTCGATCGAGTGGGAGTGCAAGAACAGCTCGACGGTCACCTCCAAGTATCGTCCGACCATCTGCCGCTGATCGCAGGTAACTGCAATGCTGGAGGGCCGCCATCGTGCGGCCCTTCTTTTTGCCTGGATGGCTGCGATGTGTGACCGGCCGCACAGAAGCGGCAGCTTGGCATGGCTATTGCGTCCCTCTTCTTCACGAAGTTAGTAACTTTCCATTGCAATGGGCAAGCCGGGGGGCGCATATGAACAAGCACCAGCGTGGATTCACGTTGATCGAGCTGATGATCGTGGTCGCGATCGTCGCCATCCTGGCGGCCATCGCCATCAGCCAATACAGCGATTACCTGATCCGGACCCAGGTCGCGGAAGGTTCATCGCTTGCCGACGGGGCCAGGACATCGGTCGCCATGTACTACAACAATTTCGGCCGCTACGGCAGCAACAACCGGTCATTCGGGATGGCTTTGCCCACCTCGATCAAAGGCAAGTACGTAACGCAAGTGGATGCATCCACCGGGATCATCGACGTGACCTTCGGCGGCCCGGCGGCCAACGCCAAGATCCAGGGCCAGCACCTGCTGTATTCGCCGGTGGCGCACCAAGGTAGCATCGAATGGGTCTGCAACCATTCCAGCCTGCTGGCTGCCAAATACGTCCCGTCGACCTGCCGTAATTAAGCAACGGACCTGCCCGGTCGCTTAATGCGACCGCGACCGTTACGATCGACGGGCCACTTGTGTGGCCCTTTTCATACCTGCCAAGTCCATGCGCCCAGCACGCCGGTACGTCTCGCTCCTCCCATGGCTGGCACTGGTGCCGCTGCTGGTGCTTGCGTGGTTCGCATACCGCCCAGGCCTGGGCGGTGGTTTCCTGTTCGACGACTTCGTCAACCTGCCCGCCCTGGGTAAGGCCGGCGCGATCGACAACATGGCTGCGCTCTGGCGCTACCTCACCTCGGGCACGGCAGATCCAACCGGCCGCCCACTGGCATTGCTGAGTTTCCTGCTGGATGCACGTAACTGGCCGGCTGACCCGGCGCCGTTCCTGCGTACCAATATCCTGCTGCACCTGCTCAATGCGACGCTGCTGTTCGCGCTGCTGAGGACACTGGGGCGCACACTCGACGGCACCCGGAATGTCATCCCGAGCAAAGCGAAGGACCTGCTGTCCGAGGATGTGACCGGGCAAGCAAAAAACAGGTCGTTCAATGCGTTTTGGACGACAAATGCCCGCGCCGACGCGGCTGCGCTTCTGGGCGCAGGCCTCTGGGTACTGCATCCGTTGTTCGTCTCGACGACGCTATACATCGTGCAGCGCGAAGCGATGCTGCCAGTGACCTTCGTCCTGCTGGGCCTGCTGGCATGGCTGCACGGCCGCCGGCTGTTGCCGGACGCACCTCGCGCAGGCATGGCCTGGATGGTGCTCGGCATCGGACTGGGCACCGTGCTGGCGATGCTGTGCAAGGCCAATGGCGTGTTGCTGCCGGTGCTGGCCTGGGTGCTGGACGCAACCGTGTTACGACCGTCCATGTCCGATACGTCCATGTCCAATCCTGCGCCCGATGCAAGGACCAGGCGAAGATTGCACTGGCTGCGCATCCTGTTGCTGGTGCTGCCAAGCTTGGTCCTGTTCGCCTACCTTCTGGGACGACTGCCGCATCTTGGCGAAACGGTCGACATGCGCCCGTGGACGATTGGCCAGCGCCTGCTGACCGAGCCGCGCGTGCTGCTGGATTACCTGCACCTGTTGGTAATCCCGCGGGTGCTTTCCAGCGGGCTGTACAACGATGCATACATTTATTCGACCGGTCTGCTTCAACCGGCCGCTACGTTGCCCGCATTGTTGGCGGTGCTGTGCTTGGTGGCCCTCGCCTTCGTGCTGCGCAGGCGCGCACCCGCCCTGTCGGCCGCGCTGCTGTTCTACTTCGCCGGGCACTTGCTCGAATCCAGCGTGATCCCGCTGGAATTGTATTTCGAGCACCGCAACTACCTGCCCGCACTGTTGCTCGGCTGGCCACTGGCGCGCGCCCTGTTCAAAAGGCACGGGCCGGTCTGGACGCGTGGCGTGG
>RCMY010002841.1_pt1 | contig 15556 bp, 11 predicted proteins | sample 2041341 | NCBI WGS metagenome assembly RCMY01 (sample SAMN09708234, study PRJNA481090) | Marine sediment metagenome, whole genome shotgun sequencing project.
GCCGTCAGCGTCGTCTTGCCATGATCAACGTGACCAATCGTACCTACGTTTACGTGCGGCTTCGTCCGCTCAAACTTTCCCTTAGCCATTTACGTTTCATCCTCGGTTTTTCAGAATATTCGCTATTACTTGCTGTTGATCACGGCTTCGGCGACGCTTTTCGGCGCCTCGGCGTAGTGCTTGAATTCCATTGAGTACGTCGCACGACCCTGCGTCAAAGAACGAAGCGACGTTGCGTACCCAAACATTTCCGCCAGCGGCACTTCAGCACGAATGCCCTTTATGCCGCCGCTGATGTCCTCCATCCCCTGCACAATGCCGCGGCGTCCGGACAGATCGCCCATGACGTTACCCATAAAGTCTTCGGGGGTCTCGACTTCAACCGCCATCATCGGCTCGAGAAGCACCGGCTTCGCCTTGCGCATAGCGTCCTTGAACGCCATGGAGCCCGCCATCTTGAAGGCGTTTTCATTCGAGTCGACATCGTGGTAGGAACCGTCGAACAGCGTGACCTTCACGTCGACGACAGGGAACCCTGCCAGAACGCCGTTTGGCAACGTGTCTTTGATACCACGATCGACAGCAGGAATGTACTCTCGGGGCACGACCCCCCCCTTGATAGCATCCACGAACTCATAGCCTGCGCCCGTTTCGTTGGGCTCAAGCTTGATCCAGACGTGTCCGTACTGGCCTCGGCCTCCCGACTGCTTGACGAATTTGCCTTCCTGCTCGACCGCTTGGCGAATTGCCTCGCGATAGGCCACTTGGGGCGCACCCACACCGGCCTCGACGTTGAATTCGCGCCGCATGCGGTCGACAATGATCTCCAGGTGCAACTCACCCATGCCGGATATAATCGTCTGCCCGGTTTCCTCGTCGGTCCGAACCTGGAATGACGGATCCTCCTGAGCAAGTCGTGCCAACGCAATGCCCATTCTTTCCTGATCACTCTTGGTCTTCGGCTCCACTGCAACGTGAATCACCGGATCCGGAAACTCCATACGTTCGAGGATGATGGGTGCATCAGGAGCGCAAAGGGTTTCACCGGTCGTCACGTCTTTCAAGCCGACGGCCGCGGCAATATCGCCGGCCCGCACCTCTTTAATCTCCAGACGATCGTTTGCGTGCATTTGCAACAATCGCCCCAGACGCTCCTTCTTATCCTTGACCGAATTGAGTACGGTATCGCCCGACTTCACCATGCCCGAGTAGACCCGTATAAAGGTCAACTGACCTACGAAGGGATCGGTCATCAGCTTGAACGCGAGCGCGGAAAACTTTTCCCCATCGTCGGCCTTGCGCGATACCTCGTTGCCGTCGTCATCGGTACCCTTCACCGGCGGCACATCGAGGGGGGACGGCATGAAGTCGACCACGGCGTCCAGCATTCGCTGAACGCCCTTGTTCTTGAACGCGGTACCACAAAGCATGGGCTGAATTTCACATGCGATCGTACGTTTACGCAGACCCTCGACGATCTGCGCTTCCGTCAATTCGCCGCCTTCGAGATACGCGTTCATGAGCTCTTCGGTCGCCTCAGCTGCCGCTTCGACCATTTGCTCTCGCCAATGATTGACGGTTTCCAGAAGATCTTCCGGGATTTCGCCGTACGTAAACTTCGTGCCTTGGGCCGCTTCGTCCCATGTGATCGCCTTCATTTTGACGAGGTCAACCACGCCCGAGAAGTGCTCCTCAGCACCAATCGGTACCACAATCGGCACCGGATTGGCCTTCAACCGGGTTTTCATCTGGCTAACGACTTTGAAGAAGTCGGCCCCCTGACGATCCATCTTGTTCACGAAGGCCAGGCGCGGCACGCGGTACTTTGTTGCCTGCCGCCACACGGTCTCCGACTGTGGCTGAACACCACCTACAGCACAGTAGACCATGCACGCCCCGTCCAGGACGCGCATTGAACGCTCCACCTCAATTGTGAAGTCCACGTGCCCCGGGGTATCAATGATGTTGATCCGGTACTCTGGCAGCGATAGATCCATTCCCTTCCAGAAACATGTCGTCGCGGCGGACGTGATCGTAATCCCGCGCTCCTGCTCCTGCGCCATCCAGTCCATCGTGGCCGCGCCGTCGTGCACCTCACCAATTTTGTGATTTACGCCGGTGTAAAAAAGAATACGCTCAGTCGTCGTCGTCTTTCCGGCATCGATATGCGCGGAAATACCGATGTTGCGGTACCGCTCAAGGGGAGTATGTCGCGCCACGGTGAAAACCCTGCCTTCCTGAATCACACGTATGTGTGATTGTCGTTTCAATCAAATGTCAGATACCAAGCCCCATCGAGCTCGGCGCACGCTAAGTCCAGCTTAGAAACGGTAGTGAGAGAAAGCCTTATTGGCTTCGGCCATACGGTGGACCTCTTCACGCTTCTTCATGGCTGAACCACGGCCGTCGGCCGCTTCCATCAGCTCGCCCGCTAGACGCTGCGCCATCGATTTCTCAGCGCGCTTTCGTGCAGCTTCACGCAGCCAGCGCATCGAGAGCGCCATGCGGCGCGACGGGCGCACCTCAACCGGTACCTGATAGTTCGCGCCGCCAACGCGACGGCTCTTGACCTCGACGACGGGTTTGATATTTGCCAGCGCGGTGGAAAACACGTCGAGCGGGTCCTTTCCACCCTTGTTCACGATGATGTCAAACGCACCGTAGACAATGCGTTCAGCAACGGCCTTTTTGCCGGCTTGCATAATCACGTTGATGAACTTTGAGACATCCTGGCTACCGAATTTCGGATCCGGCAGAATTTCACGCTTGGGAACTTCACGGCGTCGCGGCATAAATACCCCTTCAGATTCTTAAATAACCAACAATCAGGCTTTCTTCGGGCGCTTCGCGCCATATTTTGAGCGTGCCTGCTTTCGATCCTTTACACCTTGCAGGTCAAGTGACCCACGAACGATGTGATAGCGCACACCCGGCAAATCCTTTACCCGGCCACCTCGAATCAGCACAACGGAGTGCTCTTGCAGGTTGTGTCCTTCACCGCCGATGTACGAAATAACCTCAAAGCCGTTCGTCAAGCGCACTTTCGCCACTTTCCGTAGCGCCGAGTTTGGTTTCTTTGGTGTCGTCGTGTAAACGCGAGTGCACACGCCACGCTTCTGCGGGCAGGCTTCAAGCGCCGGGACGCTGCTCTGGACGACAGCGGTTTTCCGCGGTTTGCGGACGAGCTGATTGATTGTTGGCATAACTAGAGAATTTCCCAAAAAACCGAGGCAGCCCCTCGGGCCGCCTCGGGCGGTGTATTCCGGATGTGGCTGACTGCGATTGGTCAGTCCACAAAAAAGAGGCCGGAGTTTAACGCTGTTTCATAAGCGCGGTCAACTTGCCGAAACATCTTCCTTGGGCAAGTCAATGACCACCTCCTCACCGACCGGCCAGGCATGCTCCCCGCCCAAGTCCTCACCCTCCTCCTGCGCAAGACGATTGCGATGGTAAGCCATGCCCGTACCCGCTGGAATGAGGCGACCAACGATAACGTTTTCCTTGAGACCTCGCAGCTCATCGCGCTTACCCATGATCGCCGCCTCGGTAAGCACGCGCGTAGTCTCCTGAAAGGACGCCGCCGAAATGAAGGAGTCGGTCGACAGCGACGCCTTGGTAATGCCGAGCAGCACATTTTCATACTGCGCCGGAAGCTTGCTTTCTGCCTCCATGCGGTCATTCTCATCAAGCACTTCAGAGCGTTCGACCTGCTCTTCGCGGATGAAGCGGGTGTCGCCGGATTCCGTGATTACGACGCGACGCAACATCTGGCGAACAATCACCTCGATGTGCTTGTCGTTGATCTTCACGCCCTGCAGTCGATAGACGTCCTGAACCTCGTCGATGATATACCGCGCGAGCGCCTCGACGCCTTGCAACCTCAGGATGTCATGCGGATCGGCAGGACCATCAACAATTGCTTCGCCCTTATTGACCACTTGTCCGTCGTGAACCATCACATGCTTGTCCTTGGGAATCAGGAACTCATGCGACGTGCCATCGAGTTCAGTAATCACCAGACGCTGCTTCCCCTTTGTTTCCTTTCCGAACGACATTGTCCCGGTATGTTCGGCGAGGACGCCGGCATCTTTGGGAGATCGGGCCTCGAACAATTCGGCAACACGTGGCAAGCCGCCGGTAATGTCACGGGTTTTCGCTGACTCTTGCGGGATTCGCGCAAGAATGTCACCGACAGCGATTCTTTGTCCGTCTTTCACCGCGATGATCGAACCGACCTGGAACGTAATCGCAACCGCGTGATCGGTGCCTGCGATCCTGACTTCCTCGCCGGTCTCGTCGAGCAGTTTGATCTGCGGCCGCAAGCCCTTGCCGGTGCCGCCACTGCCGCGGCGCTTTGCATCAATCACCACGAGTGTCGACAAGCCGGTTACTTCGTCGATCTGCTTGGCGACGGTGACGCCATCTTCGACGTTTTCGAAGCGAACGGAACCGGCATACTCCGTGACGATTGGTCTCGTATGCGGATCCCATGTGGCGAGTTGGTGCCCCGCCTTGATCTCGGTGCCGTCGTCGACCGCGAGCATGGCACCGTAGGGCACTTTGTGCCGCTCTCGCTCGCGTCCAAGCTCATCGGCGACGATCACCTCCGCGGAGCGCGAGATGATGATTTTTTCACCCTTGGCGTTCGAGACGTAACGCATGCTCTGCGTGAAGCGTGTCGTACCGGCCGATTTGGATTCCACTGAACTGGCCGCCGCTGCCCGCGAGGCAGCACCCCCGACGTGGAAAGTCCGCATGGTGAGCTGGGTACCGGGCTCACCGATCGACTGTGCCGCGATAACACCAACCGCTTCGCCGGCATTGACCAACGAACCACGCCCAAGGTCACGTCCGTAGCACTTGCCACAGAGACCATAGCGCGTATCGCAGCTTAGTGGCGTACGCACCAACACTTCGTCTACACCGAGGCTTTCGATCAGGTCAACATCACTTTCGTCGAGCATCGTACCGGCTTCAATTCGAGTCTCTTGTGAATCCGGGTCGACAATGTCCTCGATGCAAACGCGACCCAGGATACGATCGCGCAGTGGTTCAATCACTTCGCCGCCTTCGATGAGCGCCTTCATGTTGAAGCCGTTGCGCGTGCCGCAGTCGTCCTCGATCACCACCAGGTCCTGCGTCACATCGACCAGACGGCGCGTGAGGTAGCCGGAGTTCGCGGTCTTCAGTGCGGTGTCGGCGAGGCCCTTTCGTGCGCCGTGCGTCGAGATGAAGTACTGCAGTACGTTGAGGCCTTCGCGGAAGTTCGTTGTGATCGGCGTTTCGATAATCGAACCGTCGGGCTTGGCCATCAACCCCCGCATGCCTGCCAGTTGACGAATCTGCGCGGCCGAACCGCGCGCCCCCGAATCAGCCATCATGTAAATGGAATTAAACGATTCCTGGTCGACCTCTTTCGCGGCCGGAAACTCGGCGGCAGGAATATAAACGGCCTTCCACCAGTCGTCGCGCGGCGATCCCCCAAAGCGGTCCTCGATCTTTTTCTTGCCAAGCTGATCCATCATGGCTTTGGCGACCTGATCTCCGGTTCGACCCCAGATATCGACCACCTTGTTGTATCGCTCGCCATCCGTCACCAGACCGGACGCATACTGCTTGGCGATTTCCTTGACCTCGTTCTCCGCCGCCTGGATGATGCTTTCTTTCTGCTTCGGCACCAACATGTCCTTGACGGCAATCGATACGCCTGCCCGCGTCGCCAGCGTGAAGCCGAACTGCATCAAGCGATCCGCGAAAACGACGGTTTCTTTCAAGCCACAACGTCGAAACGAGGCATTAATAAGCTTGGAGATTTCTTTCTTTTTCAACGGCTTGTCGAGAATGCTGAACGGCAGCCCCGTCGGCAGGATCTCGGACAACAAGGCGCGACCAGCGGTCGTCTGGTAACGCGTCACTTTCTCAACGCGTTCACCGTTTTCGCCAAATTCCGCCTCCTTGATACGCACCGTGATCCGCGCGTGAAGTGACAGCTTGCCGGTGTCGTAGGCCCGCTTGACTTCGGAAACATCGGCCATGAGCATGCCATCGCCTTTCTCGCCGATGCCTTCCCGAGTCGCGTAATAAAGTCCGAGGACAATGTCCTGTGATGGGACGATGATCGGTTCGCCGTTGGCGGGAGAGATGACATTGTTGGACGCAAGCATGAGCGTGCGCGCTTCCATTTGGGCTTCAAGCGACAGCGGCACGTGGACAGCCATCTGGTCGCCGTCAAAGTCAGCGTTGAACGCCACACAAACGAGCGGGTGTAACTGGATCGCCTTGCCTTCAATGAGGACCGGCTCGAATGCCTGAATCCCCAAGCGATGAAGCGTTGGCGCACGATTGAGCAAAACCGGATGTTGGCGGATCACATCTTCAAGGATGTCCCACACAACCGGTTCCTGGCTTTCCACCATCTTTTTTGCCTGCTTGATGGTCGTTGCCAGCCCCATCAGCTCAAGCTTGTTGAAAATGAACGGCTTGAACAACTCCAGCGCCATCAGCTTGGGCAAGCCACACTGATGAAGTTTGAGTTGCGGCCCGACCACGATCACCGAACGGCCAGAGTAGTCCACGCGCTTGCCAAGCAGGTTCTGGCGGAAACGGCCGCCCTTGCCCTTGATCATGTCCGCGAGCGACTTGAGCGGGCGCTTGTTCGCGCCGGTCATGGCCTTGCCACGGCGACCGTTGTCGAGCAGGGAGTCGACCGACTCCTGCAACATGCGCTTTTCGTTGCGCACAATGATCTCGGGCGCCTTGAGTTCGAGCAGCCGCTTGAGACGATTGTTGCGGTTGATCACCCGGCGGTAGAGGTCGTTGAGATCCGAGGTGGCAAAACGGCCGCCATCAAGCGGCACCAACGGCCGCAAATCGGGGGGCAGCACCGGCAGCACTTCGAGAATCATCCAATCCGGCTTGATCCCCGATTGCTGAAAGGCCTCCAGCACTTTCAGACGCTTGGAGTATTTCTTGACCTTCGCATCCGAGCCGGTGGCCTCAAGGTCAGCACGCAGCTTTTCAATTTCGAGCGCGACATCCAGCGAACGCAACAAGGCACGCACGCCTTCCGCACCCATCAAGGCGTCGAATTCGTCACCGTATTCCTCAACCTTGGCGAGATAGTCATCCTCGGTCAGCAATTGTCCGCGCGTGAGCGGTGTCATCCCCGGCTCGACCACCACGAAGGCCTCGAAGTAAAGGACGCGTTCAATATCGCGCAGGGTCATGTCGAGCACCATGCCCAGACGACTTGGCAGGCTCTTCAGGAACCAGATGTGCGCGACCGGCGAAGCCAGTTCGATGTGTGCCATTCGTTCACGGCGCACCTTCGACAGTGTCACCTCGACACCGCATTTCTCACAAATCACACCACGATGCTTGAGGCGCTTGTACTTGCCGCACAGGCATTCATAGTCTTTGACCGGGCCAAAAATCTTTGCGCAGAAGAGGCCATCGCGCTCCGGCTTGAACGTCCGGTAATTGATTGTCTCCGGTTTCTTGACTTCACCATACGACCACGAACGTATCTTCTCCGGTGACGCCAGACCAATGGTAATGGCGTCGAACTCCTCCTCATTCGGGAGGGTCTGCTTAAAAAGGTCAGCGAGCAGGCTTTTCATCTATCACTCCATCCGATTGCGCGATGAGCGCAATCGGCTCAAATACGGTCTAGGTCGATGTCAATACCGAGCGAGCGGATTTCCTTGACGAGCACGTTGAATGACTCGGGCATGCCCGCTTCGATCTTGTGTTCGCCCTTGACGATGTTTTCGTAAACTTTCGTCCGACCCGCCACATCATCCGACTTGACGGTCAACATTTCCTGAAGCGTGTACGCCGCTCCATAGGCCTCGAGCGCCCAGACTTCCATTTCACCAAAACGCTGTCCGCCAAATTGCGCTTTGCCGCCCAGCGGCTGTTGCGTGACCAGCGAGTACGGACCGGTTGAACGTGCGTGCATCTTGTCGTCAACCAAGTGATGCAGCTTAAGAACATGCTTGTAGCCGACAGTCACCTGGCGATCGAACGCGTCCCCGGTTCGCCCGTCGTAGAGCGTTACCTGACCTGACAACGGCAGTCCGGCAATCTCGAACATTACTTCGATCTCGCCTTCGTTGGCGCCGTCGAAGACCGGTGTCGCAAACGGCACACCATGGCGCAGGTTGCCCGCCAGCTCAACGACTTCACTGTCGGCGAGACCGGCAATATCTTCGTGCCGACCGTTAGTGTTGTAGATCCGCTCCAGCAATTCTCGCACTTCCTTCGCCGCCGCCTGGGTGCGCAGCATGGTGTCGATCTTGTTTCCCAGCCCCTTCGCAGCCCAGCCCAGGTGAGTCTCCAGAATCTGTCCGATGTTCATCCGCGAAGGCACACCGAGCGGATTGAGCACGACATCGACCGGGGTGCCGTCTTCCATGTACGGCATGTCTTCGACGGGCACGATCTTCGAAACGACACCCTTGTTGCCATGGCGGCCCGCCATCTTGTCGCCCGGTTGCAGGCGACGCTTGACTGCAAGATAGACCTTTACCATCTTCTGCACGCCCGGCGGCAACTCGTCGCCCTGCGTGAGTTTCTTTTTCTTCACCTCGAAAGCCAGATCGAAGTCCTTGCGGGTTTTCTCAAGGCCTTCACGGACGGCTTCGAGCTGTGCCGCGAGCTCCTCTCCCGCCATGCGAATATCGAACCAGTGGTAGGGCTCGAGGCTGTCCAGATACGCTTCGGTTATCTCGGTACCCTTGGCCAGCTTACGCGGGCCACCATTCGCGTTTTGGCCTACGATCATGCGACGGATACGCGCAAATGCATCTCGCTCCACAATCCGCATCTGATCCGCGAGATCGATCTTGAAACTGCGCAACTGATCGTCGATGATCGACTGGGCACGCACATCCCGCTCGATCCCTTCGCGCGTGAACACTTGTACGTCGATAACGATGCCATTCATGCCGGACGGTACGCGCAATGACGTGTCCTTTACGTCTGACGCTTTCTCGCCAAAAATGGCACGCAACAACTTCTCTTCCGGCGTCAGCTGCGTTTCACCCTTCGGCGTGACTTTGCCCACCAGTACGTCGCTCGCCTCGACTTCGGCACCGATGTACACGATTCCCGACTCATCGAGACGCGACAGTTGCGATTCGCCCAGCGACGCGATGTCGCGCGTAATCTCCTCCGAGCCGAGCTTGGTATCGCGCGCGACGATGGTCAGTTCCTCGACGTGAATCGAAGTAAATCGATCGTCTGCGACCACGCGCTCGGAAATGAGAATGGAATCCTCGAAGTTGTAACCGTTCCAGGGCATGAACGCGACCAGCATGTTCTGTCCGAGCGCCAGCTCACCCAGATCCGTAGACGCGCCATCGGCGATCACGTCGCCACGGCCGATCACGTCACCCACTCTGACGATTGGCCGCTGGTTGATGTTGGTGTTCTGGTTCGAGCGCGTGTACTTGATCATGTTGTAGATATCGACGCCGACTTCGCCCGGAAGGGTTTCATCGTCATTGACACGGACAACGATCCGATTTGCGTCGATGTAATCAACGACACCGCCGCGTGTCGCCTGCACCGCGGTACCCGAATCCACCGCGACGGTGCGCTCGATGCCGGTGCCGACAAACGGCTTTTCGGGACGCAAACATGGCACCGCCTGGCGCTGCATGTTGGCGCCCATCAAGGCGCGGTTTGCGTCATCGTGCTCGAGAAACGGGATCAGCGATGCTGCCACCGAGACGATCTGGCCCGGCGCCACGTCCATGTACTGAACCGTATCCGACGTCGCCAGCGCAAACTCGCCCTTGTGCCGGCACGAAACAAGATCACCCGCCAGTGCGCCTTTTACGCTGATTTCCGCGTTTGCCTGCGCAATCACGAACTGCCCTTCCTCGATCGCCGAAAGATAATCGATCTGGTCGGTCACGTTTCCGTCTTCCACCTTCCGGTAGGGCGTTTCGAGGAAACCATAGCGGTTGGTGCGTGCATACACGGCGAGCGAATTGATCAGGCCGATATTGGGTCCTTCGGGCGTCTCGATGGGACACACCCGTCCGTAATGCGTGGGATGTACATCGCGCACTTCAAAACCGGCCCGCTCGCGTGTCAGGCCGCCCGGCCCGAGCGCGGAAACGCGACGTTTGTGCGTGATCTCCGACAGCGGGTTGGTCTGATCCATGAATTGGGACAACTGACTGGAACCGAAAAACTCCTTGATCGCGGCGCTGATCGGCTTTGCATTAATCAAGTCGTGCGGCATCAGATTGTCCGATTCTGCTTGCGATAGACGCTCCTTCACCGCGCGCTCGACACGCACCAGACCCGCGCGGAACTGGTTCTCGGCCAGTTCGCCGACAGAGCGCACGCGGCGGTTGCCAAGGTGATCGATATCGTCAATATCGCCACGACCATTGCGAAGTTCGACCAGCACCGCGATCACGGCGAGAATGTCCTCGTTCGACAGCGTGCCCGGACCGGTTTCGTCTTTCTCGCCAACGGCTTCCAGCATCCTGCGATACCAGGCTGGCGTTTTGTCATCGATTTTTTGCGGGAAAGCACGACGATTGAACTTCATTCGTCCAACCGATGACAGGTCGTAGCGCTCTTCCGCATAGAACAGGCCTTGGAAAAGCGCCTCGACAGCGTCCTCGGTCGGTGGCTCGCCTGGGCGCATCATGCGGTAGATTGCGACCTTGGCGGCCCACTCGTCTGCAGTTTCGTCGATACGCAGCGTCTGAGAAATCTGCGCGCCGCGGTCAAGATCGTTGATATACAGCGTGGGAATATCGACCTGCTTGGCGTCGCGCAAGGCGGCCAGCAACTCTTCCGTAATTTCGTCATTTGCCCGCGCAACGATTTCACCGGTATCACCATCGACGATATCCTTCGCGACGACTCGCCCAAGCAGGAAGTCGTCCGGGACGTCGATGGCCGTAATCCCGGCGGTATCGAGTTGGCGGATATGGCGCGCAGTGACGCGCTTGTCCTTCTCGACAATGACCTTGCCATCACCGTCGACGATGTCGACCTTTGCCAGTTCGCCACGCAACCGTTCCGGGACAACAGCAAAAGAGGCGCCTTCGGGGTTGAGCTTGACGTGATCGAAGTCGTGGAATGTTTCGAGAATCTGCTCCGGACTCATGCCGATCGAGCGCATGAGAATGGTGACCGGCATCTTGCGACGGCGGTCAACCCGGAAGTAGAGAAAATCTTTCGGGTCGAATTCGAAATCTAGCCAGGAGCCGCGATAGGGGATGACGCGCGCGGAGAACAGCAGCTTTCCGGACGAATGGGTTTTCCCGCGATCATGTTCGAAGAACACACCCGGCGAGCGGTGCAATTGTGAAACGATGACACGCTCTGTGCCATTGATAACGAAAGAACCGGTGTTCGTCATGAGCGGAATCTCACCCATGTAAACTTCTTGCTCTTTCACTTCCTTGATGGTTTCCTTGGGCGCCTCTTTGTCCATCAGCACCAGACGCACGCGTGCACGCAGCGGGGCGGCGAACGTCAGTCCGCGTTGCTGGCATTCCTTGACATCGAATGCGGGCTCGCCCAGGAGATAGTGGACAAATTCGAGGCGCGCGTTTCCGCTGTGACTGCTGATCGGAAAGATCGATGAAAATGCAGCCTGCAAACCTTGCGTTGCACGCTTGGCCGGCGGCACATCCGCTTGCAGGAATGCCGCAAACGATTCAATCTGCGTCGCCAGCAGAAAGGGCGCTTCGTGAACTGCCGCGCCTTTGGCGAAGCTTTTGCGAATGCGCTTTTTCTCGGTATAGGAGTACGCCATAGATGCTCCAGGTAGCGTTCAGACGAGGGGGAAGACAGGAGAGAACGGGCTTCGTTCAAAGCGCCGCTCTCTTCTGGCTTCGGAAAGCACGAAAGGGCTGGCACCCGATTCGGGCGCCAGCCCTGCCAGGAACCGAAACCTTACTTGATTTCGACCTGCGCGCCGGCGTCCTCGAGTTGCTTCTTGAGGCCTTCGGCTTCGGCTTTCGAAATACCTTCCTTGATGGCTTTCGGCGCAGCGTCAACCATGTCCTTGGCTTCTTTCAAGCCGAGGCCCGTGGCGGACCGCACCACCTTGATGACCTCGACTTTCTTGTCACCGAATGATGCAAGAATAACGTCGAACTCGGTCTGTTCTGCAACAGGCGCAGCTTCGCCGCCACCGGCTGGTCCGGCAACAGCGACGGTTGCAGCGGCTGCGCTGACACCAAACTTCTCTTCCATTTCCTTGATTAGTTCCGACAGGTCCAGCACTGACATTGCGCCGATGGCATCAAGGATTTCTTCTTTATTTACAGCCATTTCCATACTCCCGATTACGAATCACGTGCTTCCGGTCGAGGGAAGCCGAATCATTGAAAAACTAAGCAGTCTCTTTTGCGTCACGAACCGCAGCAAGCGTGCGAACGAACTTGCCCGGCACCTCGTTGAGCGTTTGAACAAACTTGGCAATCGGCGCCTGCATCGTTCCGAGCAACTTGGCGAGCAGCTCATCACGACTGGGCATCGATGCCAACGCCTTGACCGCATTCGCGTCCATCAAGTAGTTGGGCATGACGCCGGCTTTGATTACCAGCTTGTCGTTTTCCTTCGAGAAAGCCTGGAGCAGCTTGGCAGGCGCCACCGGATCATCCGAGATTCCGTAGATCAGGGGGCCAACCAACTGGCTGGTCAGTTCCTCAAAGGGCGTTCCCGCCAGGGCACGCCGCGCAAGGGTGTTTTTCAGTACGCGCAGGTAAACGCCCGATTCGCGTGCTTTGGCACGCAATTCGGTCACATGACCCACTTCGAGACCACGGTACTCGGCGACGATGATCGCCTGAGCGTTTGCGACTTGCGCAGACACTTCGGCAACTACCGCCTTCTTGCCTTCAAGATTGAGACCCACGGTCATCTCCCACTGAATGGTTACGCCTTACCCGACACCACATCGGCACCGGGCTCGGACCACAACGGCGACCGTCATTCAGGAGATCAAGAGCAACACGGTATGAAGCCATCAACAATTCCTGATTCGGGCAACGCCATCTGCGCTGGGCGAGCCATCGCTCATCACGACAACCCGTTTGAGGTCAGGCCATCTTGCGACGGCCGTCCGACCCCCAGCGGTCTTGGACAACCTGTATTCCGTCAGGAATACAGCCCAAAGTTCTGGCTCGCGCTAGCGCAAGCCAGAACATCTCACGTCAAGCGTTCAACAGGCTTGACGGTTCTACTCGTATTCCGGCACCCATGGTGCTGGAAATTGCCACGCGACGCAGATATACGCCCTTCGAGGCAGTCGGTTTGGCTTTATTGAGCGCATCAACCAGCGCGTGCGCGTTTGTCTGCAATGACTCGACAGCAAACGACGCGCGGCCGATCGTGGCATGCACAATGCCCGCCTTGTCGGCGCGGTACTGCACTTGACCGGCCTTGGCATTCTTGACGGCGGTTTCGACGTCCATGGTGACAGTGCCCACCTTCGGGTTCGGCATCAGGCCGCGCGGACCCAGAATCTGGCCCAGCTGGCCCACCACGCGCATCGCGTCCGGCGTTGCCACACACACGTCAAAGTCGATCGTCCCGCCTTTGATCTGCTCGGCCAGGTCGTCGAATCCGACGATATCGGCACCGGCAGCCTTGGCCGCCTCAGCCTTTTCTCCCTGCGCGAACACGGCAACACGAACACTCTTTCCCGTGCCGGCCGGCAATACGACTGAACCACGCACGACCTGATCCGATTTGCGGGGATCAATACCCAGATTGACGGCCACGTCTATCGACTCGTCAAATTTTGCGGCAGCTGATTCCTTGACGAGCGCAAGTGCTTCATCAAGCGAATACACACGGTTAGGATCGACTTTTGCGCGGTTCGTCTCGGCGCGTTTGGACAATTTCGCCATGATCAAAACCCCTCAACCGTTACGCCCATACTGCGCGCTGATCCAGCCACCGAGCGCACTGCCGCCTCGAGATCCGACGCTGTCAGATCAGGCATCTTGGTCTTGGCGATTTCCTCCGCTTGAGCGCGTGTAATGCTGCCGACCTTGTCCGTATGCGGTCTGGCGGAGCCTTTCGTAAGCTTTGCCGCCTTCTTGATGAGGATCGCCGCGGGCGGCGTCTTCATGACGAAAGTAAAGCTCTTATCGCTGAACGCCGTGATCACGACAGGCGTCGGCAATCCGGGCTCAAGGCTTTGCGTGCGGGCATTGAACGCCTTGCAAAATTCCATGATGTTCAACCCACGCTGTCCAAGCGCAGGGCCAACCGGGGGGCTCGGATTTGCCTTGCCCGCAGGAATCTGCAGTTTGATGTAACCAATAATCTTTTTTGCCATTCCGGCATTCTCCTATGATGAGTGCAAACGCGCCAGCATATGCCACTGACGCTCCTCAGCCTCACTCGCGCGAGGTATCTTGATCAGGTTTTTTCGACCTGACCGAATTCCAGTTCAACCGGCGTGGCGCGACCAAAAATAGTGACCGCGACGCGGAGCCTGCTCTTCTCGTAGTTCACGTCTTCGACGGCGCCGTGGAAATCGGTAAACGGACCTTCCTTGACACGCACCATTTCGCCCACCTCGAAGAGCACCTTGGGGCGCGGCTTTTCGACACCCTCCTGAATCTGGCTCATGATCTTCTCGACCTCCTTTTCGGAGATCGGCGTGGGCTTTGTTGCTGTTCCGCCAATGAACCCCGTCACGCGCGGGATCGACCTGACCATATGCCAGGTTTCCTCATTCATTTCCATTTCAACGAGCACGTATCCCGGGAAGAACTTTCGCTCGGAAATACTCTTCTGGCCGCTTTTCATCTCGACGACTTCTTCTACAGGCACCAGAATCTGCCCGAACATATCCTGCATGTCGGAACGGGCAATACGATCGACCAGCGTTCGCTGTACCGATTTTTCGAAGCCTGAATAGGCGTGAACCACGTACCAGCGCTTGGACATAATTACTTCCAACCCAGAACCAGATCGTACAGCACCCATTCCAGACCCTTATCAGTGAGCCAGAGGAAAAACGCCATCGCAAAGACGAACACAAACACGATTCCGGTCATCTGGACGGCTTCCTTTCGGGTCGGCCAAACAACTTTCTTGGTCTCGACAACGGTTTCGCGCGCGAACACCGCAAACCGCCTGCCTGGGGCAGTGAACCAGGCCAGCGTACCGCCAGCGAACACGCCCGCCAAAACGGCGAGAACTCGCACAACCAGCACTTGATCTGAAAGCAGATAGAAACCGGCCACGCCAGCAGCCACAAAAAGCAGCGCCAGCAAAAACTTGAGTTTGTCAACCATTCAGGCCTAACGATCCAGAAAAATATGGCAGGGGCAGAGGGAATCGAACCCCCAACCTTCGGTTTTGGAGACCGACGCTCTGCCAGTTGAGCTATACCCCTGCTGCAAAGACTACGAAGCGCCCTTCTGGCAAAGGACGCTCCTGATGGGCGTCAAACAAAAACGCTCATCTTACTCGATGACTTTCGCGACGACACCGGCACCGACGGTACGACCACCTTCACGGATGGCAAAACGCAGACCTTCTTCCATCGCGATCG
>RCMY010002842.1_pt1 | contig 15556 bp, 12 predicted proteins | sample 2041341 | NCBI WGS metagenome assembly RCMY01 (sample SAMN09708234, study PRJNA481090) | Marine sediment metagenome, whole genome shotgun sequencing project.
GCCCTGCGCGCCGAGCTTGTCGGTCACCCATTCGAACACGGTTTTGCTGTAGTAATCCAGGCCGCGCACCAGCCGAGTATTAACAGCGTAAGCAATACCTTGTGCGTCCAGATGCTCGCGTAACCGGGTAAAATGCAGTGCCGACTCTTCGTCCAGATAGTCGCTAATATCTGGTGCTGAATCCAATAATTGCTGCGTCGCGGCGTTTTTGCTATCGAGAATGCGTAACGGATTACTTTCCAGGCGTCGCTGACTGTCTGGGTCAAGCTCAGCTTTGTGCTGCTGCAAATAGTCACGCAGTGCCGCAATGTAACGCTGCCGCGCAGCCAGGGTGCCGATGCTGTTGATTTGCAATTCGACCACACTTTCCAGCTGCAGTTCGCGCCATAAGCGCAGCGTTAGAGCAAGCAGCTCGGCGTCAATGTCCGGCCCGGTCAGGCCGAAGGCTTCTACGCCGATTTGATGAAACTGTCGCTGCCGGCCTTTTTGCGGTCGCTCGTAGCGAAACATGGGGCCGGCGTACCACAGGCGCTGCGTTTGGTTATACAGCAGACCATGTTCTTCACAGGCGCGCACGCAGCCAGCCGTGCCTTCCGGCCGCAGGCTAACGCTGAGGTCGTTGCGGTCGGTGAAGCTGTACATTTCTTTTTCGACAATGTCGGTGACATCGCCAATAGAGCGGGCGAACAACGCCGTTTGCTCGACGATGGGCAGGCGAATCTCGCGGTAGCCGTAGCGCGCCAATAATTTGTGCGCGCAGTGCTCAATATGCTGCCACAGCGGTGTGTGCTCGGGCAAAATATCGTGCATGCCACGAATGGCTTTGAAATCAGGCAAGGTAAAAGGAGTCCAGCGTTAAAAGGCGCGCATTATAGCAGGACTGACTAGCGCGAAGATGCGATTAAGTTCGTGTCTTTGTCATCAACGCGTTCCGCCAACCGGGCGCGAATGGTGGCTTCAAGACCGTCGAGCAGATCAGCATTTTTGATTTTATGATCGGGCTTGCCGCCTACGTAGACTAGATTATTCGGCGTGCCGCCGGTGAGACCAATATCGGCCTCTTTCGCTTCACCCGGACCGTTGACGATACAGCCGATCACGGCCACGTCCAGATGCTGGGTTACGTCTTCGAAGCGTTGCTCCAGTTCATTCATGGTGCTGATGACGTCGAAGTTTTGTCGGGAACAGCTGGGACAGGCGATAAAGTTAATACCACGACTACGCAGCTTCAGGCTTTTCAAAATATCGTAGCCTACCTTCACTTCCTCGACCGGGTCGGCGGCTAACGACACGCGCAGCGTATCGCCGATGCCTTCCATCAACAGCATGCCAAGGCCAACGGCGGATTTGACCGTACCCGAGCGCAAGCCGCCGGCTTCGGTAATGCCCAAATGCAGCGGTTTATCAATTTGCGTGGCGATCAGCCGGTAGGCGGCAACCGCCATAAACACGTCGGAAGCTTTGAGGCTGAGTTTGTAGTTGTGAAAGTCCAGCCGCTCAAGAATATCGATATGCCTGAATGCCGACTCGACCAGCGCTTCCGGCGTTGGTTCACCATATTTTCGCTGCAGGGCCTTTTCCAGTGAACCGGCGTTGACGCCAATGCGTAGCGGCAGGTTCTTGTCTTTGGCGCAGTCAATGACGGCGCGAATGCGGTCTTCGCGGCCGATATTACCGGGGTTGATTCGCAAACAGTCAGCACCTTTTTCGGCAACGGCGAGTGCAATTTTATGGTCAAAGTGAATATCTGCCACTAGCGGCACGTCGACCTGGCGACGAATATGCGCAAATGCATCGGCCGCCTCCATGCTTGGCACCGACACACGAACAATATCTGCACCGGCTTTTACCAGCGCGTTGACCTGCCCCACGGTCGCATCGACATCGCAGGTTTCAGTATTGGTCATGCTTTGCACGGCAATTGGCGCGTCGCCGCCGACAGGTACATTGCCAACGAATATCTGTTTCGACTGACGCCGTTTAATGGGTGAAATGCACTGCATTCTAGTCCTCCCGGTAGCTGCCCGACTTATAGCGCTGGTACGCTTTCGATTTCGGGTAGAGGTTTTTAAGCGCCAGCGCATTGCTGGCCTTGGCACTGCTGTCGTTCATTGCTTCAGCCAGGCGAATGCCAAACAGCAGCGCGCGCGGCGATTGTTTCGCCAGTGATTTGTACTGACTGTAATACTGTTGGGCCGTCTGCAGCTCGCCACGGTCGAAATGAAGAATCGCCAACTCCAGCATGGCCGGGGTGTACCTTTTCTCCATTCTCAGCGCGCGATTGAAGGCATCTTCCGCAGTCTCGGTATCGCCGAGTTTCAGGGCAACTCGGCCAAGGTTGTCGAATGCGCGCAGCCGTTCGCTGTAGAGCTGGTCGTTAGTGACGATTTGTAGCTGCTTCATTGCATCTTTATAGCGCTTTTCCTGATACAAAAAAGCGGCGTAATTGTTTCTGGCTTTGGAGTAGTCGGGGTCGTAGGCGATGGCCTTTTTGTAGTGGCCTTCGGCAATTTCCGGCTCGCCTTCTTTAGTGAACACCACAGCGAGGGCATCGTGTACCTGCGGGCTTTTGGGATCTATTTTCAGCGCCGCCTTAAGATTACGCCGTGCCGACTCGGCGTCGCCCTTGCGCAAATAGCTTAAGGCGAGATCAACGCGCGTGTTAATGGCTTTTTCCTTACTGGTGTCGGCGGCGAATGCCGATTTTTCTGTGGTCACGCAGCCTGAGAGCCAGCAGCACAGGAAAAGGAATGAAACTAAAGCTTTAACTCGCATACTTAACCTGCAATGGCGATGGTGTTGGCTGAAAGTTGGGGTGCGTTAAGTCTGTGCCGTTCGCTGCGTCGCGTGCGGTCAGCTACTTCACCGGCTAGTTGGCCGCAAGCGGCGTCAATGTCTTCGCCGCGAGTCGAACGTATGGTCACCGTGAAACCCTGCTGCTGCAGCGCGTCGCGAAAGCGGCTAACGGCGTTGCCTGAGGGGCGCTGGTAGTCGGAAAGCGAAAACGGATTGAACGGAATCAGATTGATCTTGCATGGAAAATCGCGCAGCAACGCGGCGGTTTGTTGTGCCTGTTGCAGCGAATCGTTAACGCCTTTAATCAGCGTATACTCCACTGTAATCACGCGCTTGCTGTCGGGCAGGCTTTGCAGGTAACGCCTGCACGCTGCTAACAATTCTGCTATGGGGTACTTGCGGTTAATCGGTACCAGCACGTCGCGCAGCGCATCTTCCGGTGCGTGCAGGGAAATTGCCAGCGATGCATCAGACACTTTTGCTAATGCATCGATAGCCGGTACAACGCCCGAGGTACTGACGGTAACGCGGCGTTTGGAAATACCGTATGCCAGGTCGTCCATCATCAGCTGCAATGAGTCGACCAGGTTGTCGAAGTTGAGCAGCGGTTCGCCCATACCCATCATCACAACGTTGCTGATAGCCCGATTGACCGGCTCCCCCGCGTCGACCAAAGACTTTGACGCAATCCAAAGCTGACCGATGATTTCGGCACTGCTTAAGTTGCGCTGAAAACCCTGCTTGCCGGTGGCGCAGAAGCTGCAGTCCAACGTGCAGCCAACCTGCGAAGAGACGCATAAAGTACGCCGGCCCTGCTCGGGAATCATGACTGTTTCAACGCAGCTGCCGCCTTCGACGCGAATAATCCACTTACGTGTGCCGTCTTTCGACTGCAGCTCTTCCACTACTTCCGGCGCGCGAATTTCAGCCAGTTCGCTCAGGCGTTCGCGCAGCGATTTGCTGATATCGGTCATCGCGGAGAAGTCGGCGACGCCGCGATGGTGCATCCACTTCAGCAGCTGGGTGGCGCGGAACGGTTTTTCCCCCAGACCACACGCAAACTCCCGCAGCTTGTCGGGGCTTAGCCCGAGCAAATTGACTTTTTGCTGTCTGGTGGGAGTTTGCATTCAGTGCGACCCGGTTATAGTTGCTAGCTTAAGCGCGTGAGCACAGCTCAGCATCATCGAAGAAATAGCTGATTTCGCGCACGGCAGACTCGGGAGAGTCGGAACCGTGTACGGCATTTGCATCGATAGATTCGGCAAAATCAGCGCGGATGGTACCGGCGTCGGCTTCCTTCGGATTGGTCGCGCCCATCAACTCACGGTTCTTTGCGACCGCGCCCTCGCCTTCAAGTACCTGGACGGTAACGGGGCCGGATGTCATAAACTCGATTAAATCCGGAAAAAACGCACGCTCTTTGTGTTCAGCGTAAAACCCTTGAGCTTTTTCATTGCTAAGCTGCATCATTTTGGCGGCTACAATAGACAAGCCATTCTTTTCGAAGCGGCTGTAGATTTCGCCGATTACATTTTTTGCGACGGCATCGGGTTTGATAATAGAAAGTGTACGTTCAACAGCCATGCGGGCTCCCATATTGGTTAGTGATAAATGAGTTGATGGTAAAAAGGCTTAAGTAAACCCTACTATTATAGAGAACTAGTGAAGAAAATAGTATGTGAAGTTAGCGAACGTAGACTAAACAACGGTCAATGTGATGCGGTTTTACCCAGCTTTTCCAGCGCGTGTTGAATTTGTTCAAGCGCGTAATCGATTTCTTCGTCCGTGGTGAATCGACCCAGCGAGATACGCAGCGAACTGTGCGCTCTCTCATCACTTAAACCCAGCGCGCGCAGCACGTAAGATGGCTCAAGACTGGCAGACGAACAGGCCGAACCAGAGGATACAGCAAGATCTTTCAATGCCGTCATCAACAGCTCGCCTTCAATATTGCCAAAACTGATATTCATAATGCCAAGCAGGCATTGCTCGGCATTGCCATTTAGCTGCACTTCCTGCAGCGCTTGCAAGCCGTTCAAAAAGCGTTCGCGCAGCGCGGCAATGCGCTGGTTGTCTGCTGCCATTTCAAGCTGGGCAATCTCGCAGGCATGCCCCATGCCGACAATTTGATGGGTCGCCAACGTACCAGAGCGCATGCCGCGTTCATGCCCACCGCCGTGTATTTGCGCTTCGAGCCCAACGCGGGGATTGCGCCGCACGAACAGTGCGCCTATACCTTTCGGACCGTATATTTTATGTGCTGACAGGGACATCAGGTCGACTTTGCAGGCCTGCATATCAATCGGTATTTTACCTGCGCTTTGCGCTGCATCCACATGAAATATAACGTTTTTTTCGCGCGTAATTTCGCCGATGGCAGCAATATCATTGATCGCGCCTATCTCGTTGTTAACGTGCATCAGCGATACCAGAATGGTATCGTCCCTAATCGCAGCAGCGACGGCTGACGGCTGCACGATGCCCTGCTCGTCAGGCTTCAACCACGTAATGGCAAAGCCCTCCTGCTCAAGCTGCAGGCAGGTATCGATAACCGCTTTGTGTTCGATGATCGAGGTAATAATGTGCTTGCCACGCTCTCGGTAGAAATGCGCCGCACCTTTTAAGGCCAAGTTGTCGGATTCGGTCGCACCCGAGGTCCAGACGATTTCGCGCGGATCGGCGTTGAGCAGCTCTGCCACCTGGCGACGGGCATTTTCCACCGCCTGTTCCGCCTGCCAGCCGAACACGTGCGAGCGCGAGGCGGGATTGCCAAAGGTGCCGTCGCGCAGCAGGCAGTCGCTCATCTGTTGCGCTACACGCGGATCAACCGGCGTGGTGGCGGCGTAGTCAAAGTAAATTGGTAGTTGCATAAATTGGTAGTTGCATGAGAGCCTTCAGCGCATGAATTTTGTGCTGCTGTCGCGAAACAAACATTCTCGCATCAAACGTTCGGCAGCGGGGCAGAATGCATATTTGATGAGTGTTGTGCGGTAATTGCGGCTAGGTTACGAAAAACCAAGTAATTTAGTCAAGTATATAATTACCTGGTTTAATCGGCCTTCTTGCCGGCCGCTTGCTGGGCGGCAGTTAGTATGCCGCGCAAAATATTAAGCTCCATTTCGTCCATGCGAATTCGGTTAAACAGGCGTCGCAGCCGGGTCATTAGCTTTCGCGGCGCGCTGGGTTTGAGAAAGTCCAGCCTGATCAGCGTTTGCTCCAGGTGCTCAAAGAAGCGCTCCGTGTCTGCCGCATTGGCTAACGGCGCATCCCATTGTTGAGCGGCATTACTCTCGCCTTGGGTAGCCAGCCAGGCCAGACGTAGCTCATAACAAACCACTTGAACAGCCATCGCCAAGTTAAGAGAACTATAGGCATCATCGGTGGGAATGTTGATATGCAAATGGCATTGCTGCAATTCTTCATTTTTCAAACCGCGGTCTTCACGGCCAAATAAAATCGCTACATCGTGCTGCGCCGCCTCACTAACTGTTTGCGCAGCGGCTGCCCTCGGCTCGTGTAACGGCCAGGGTATGCGGCGCCCGCGAGCGCTGGCACCGAGCACCAGGCGGGCGTCGCCGATGGCGCTTTCAACATCGCTGCACACTGTTGCGCTGTCTAATATATCGGCCGCTCCGGCGGCGCGCATGAGTGCATCTTCGGCGGGAAATCGCTTAGGATTAACCAGATATAGATTGTGCAGACCCATGTTTTTCATCGCCCGTGCCACCGCACCAATATTGCCAGGATGCGAGGTTTCAACCAGGACGATGCGGATGTTGTTTAGTGCTGTATTACTCATATATCGAATGCCTACGCTCGAAGCTGACGTATGTTCGGAAACAGTTTTAGTTCAGAGCTGATAATCGTAGCAGAAGCGCCACGGCATGGCGCGCGCACTGTATAATGCGCGGCTTTCTGATTTTGGCTGATTTGATATGAATATCCACCCCGTCGTTAATATCGCTCTGCGCGCCGCGCGTAAGGCCGGTGACAACATCATGCACGCCACCGACCGGATGGATTTACTGCAGGTCGAGGAGAAGGGCCGCAACGATTTCGTTAGCGATATGGACCGCAAGGCCGAGCAGGAAATCATCTACCATATCAGCAAGGCTTACCCTGACCACCATATTATGGCCGAGGAAAGCGGCGCATCAAATCACTCGGCGCCCAGCGATTATGAATGGCTGATTGATCCCATTGACGGCACCACTAATTTCGTTCGTGGTATTCCACATTTCGGCATTTCAATCGCCTGTAAATATAAGGGCAAACTGCAGCATGCGGTCATCTATGATCCGGTGCGCCGTGAAGAATTTACCGCCAGTCGCGGTCAAGGGGCGCAGCTGAACGGCAAGCGTATCCGGGTTTCCAACCGCCAGGATTTAGCAAGCGCAGTGTTGGCGACCGGCATTCCGTTTTTGTCACGCACAGACCAACACCTACCCGTTTATGTGAAAACCCTGGAGAAGCTAGCCGCAAATAGCGCTGGCATTCGCCGCATGGGTGCCGCCTCGCTTGATTTAGCCTACGTCGCCGCCGGACGCTACGAAGCGTTTTGGGAAATTGGCTTAAGCGAATGGGATATCGCCGCCGGCGCACTGCTAATTCAGGAGGCGGGCGGTTTGGTCAGCGATTTTAACGGCGGCCAGGACTTTCTAAGAACGGGTAATATTGTGTGCGGTAACCCCAAGTGCTTCAAGCAAGTGCTGCAAACCGTGCAACCTTTGCTGGGCGGTATCTAACAGAGCGCAGACCGCCTTTTTCGAAACGGTCTACCGCCTATGCAGATTTACGGCATCCCGTCGTCAAAGTCGACGCCTTCTTTTGGCGGAATGAGCAAATCCTGTTGGTCGATTTTCATCAATAGCAGCACATTGGTCGCAACGAAAATCGACGAATACGTACCAATAACAACGCCGATAATCAGCGCTTCAGCGAAGCTGTGGATCATTTCGCCGCCGAAGAAAAATAAAGCCAGCAATACCAGCAAAGTGGTTAACGACGTCACGATGGTGCGCGCTACCGTTTGCGTGAGTGATATATTAATCACCTCCACAGCGCTGGATTTTCTTATCTTGCGGAAGTTTTCGCGGATGCGGTCGGCCACAACGATGGTGTCATTCAGCGAGTAACCGATCACGGCAAGCAAAGCCGCCAATACGGTAAGGTCAAAATCCCATTGAAACATGGCGAATAGACCTAAAATCACCACTACGTCATGTATCAAAGCCACTACGGCACCAACGGCGAATTTGAACTGAAAACGCACGGCAACGTAACACAGCACGCCTGCCAGGGCCGCTAACAGTGCCAGGCCACCCTGCTCGCGCAACTGGTCGCCCACTTGCGGACCAACGTATTCAATCTGACGCATATTGACCGCGCCATCGGCCGCTTCGCGTAGCGTTGCAACCAGCTGTGCACCGACCTTGTCTTGCTCTTCGGCTTCTATCGTTTGCAGGCGTACCAGCACTTCGCGGTCGGAACCGAAGTTGACTACCACGGCGTTGTTATAACCAGCCTGCTCCAGCGCTGCGCGCACCTCGTTTAAATCCGGCGCCTGCTCGTAGCCGACTTCGACCTGCGTACCGCCGGTGAAATCCAGCCCAAAATTCAACCCCCTGGTTAGCAGAGCGCCAATACCGACGATCACCAGAATGATTGATATTATTCCTGCCATTCTGGCAAGGCCCAGGAAATTAATGACTTTTAGTTCACTCATAGCGGTTTCCTAAATAGCTAGCCGTTCAAGGCGGCGACCGCCGTAAATCAGGTTGATCAATGCGCGCGTTCCCATGATCGCTGTAAACATTGAGGTGACAATACCGATCGACAAGGTCACGGCGAAGCCTTTAACCGGGCCAGTGCCAACCGCATACAAAATCACGGCAACCAGTAACGTCGTCAAGTTAGCGTCGAGAATGGTCACGAAAGCACGCTCGTAGCCGGCATTAATCGCAGCTTGCGGCGAGAGGCCATTTTTCAGCTCTTCGCGAATACGTGCAAAAATCAACACGTTGGCGTCCACCGCCATACCCACGGTCAGCACGATGCCGGCGATGCCTGGCAGGGTTAACGTGGCCGACATTATCGACATCACCGCCACCAGCAAGACCAGGTTGACCGCTAGCGCCAAATCGGCAGCCAGTCCAAACACGCGGTAATACAGCAGCATAAATACCAACACCAGCGCCAGACCAATCTGCACCGCACGCACACCGAGAGTGATATTCTCCGCGCCCAACGATGGGCCAACTGTACGTTCTTCAACGAATTCTATCGGTGCTGCCAGCGCACCGGCGCGCAGTAACAGGGCGAATTCAGACGCTGCGGCGCTGCTCTCCAGCCCGGTGGTGCGAAATTGCGAGCCTAGGGCCGATTGAATAGTCGCCAGACTAATGATCTTTTTCTCGTCGTAGCGGTCGGTGCGAATCAGCTTACCGGCATCGTCATAGATAGAACGCGTTTTGCGTTCAACGAACAGCACGCCGAGGCGGCGCTTGACGTTAGTGCGCGTGGCGCGATGCATTAGTGCGCCGCCCTGGCTGTCGAGTGAGATGTTTACCTGCGGCTGGCCGGTGTCGGGATCAAAACTGGGCTGCGCATTGGTTACGCGTTCGCCGGTAACGACTATTTCACGTTCCAGAAATGCACTGCGCTCGCCGCGCTCTGGATTGCGAAATTCGAACTCTTCCTTACTGGCCATCGAGTCGTCGGCTTTGGCTTCAAGTCTGAACTCGAGGTTAGCGGTCTTGCCAAGAATACGTTTTGCTTCGGCAGTGTCTTGCACACCGGGCAGCTCAACGACGATGCGATTTATGCCCTGCTTCACCACTAACGGTTCGGCGACACCAAGTTCGTTAACACGGTTGCGCAGCGTGGTCAGGTTCTGGCTTACTGCATAATCACGAATTTCCCTACGCTGGCTCTCGGTAAGGGTGAGATCGAGAATGTACTCGCCACTTTTTTCTAACGGGGTGCGCGTTAGCGAACTGAAGGCATCATCATCGCTGATCATTGCTCGCGCCTGCTCGCGCAGATCTTCCGACTTAAAGCTGAGCCGCAGGCTGTCGCTGCCTTTTTGCGTTACGCGACCAAGAATTTTGGCTTTGCGTAGAGCGCGCTTCATATCACTGAAATACACGGTCATGCGCGTTTTTTGAGCGGCATCGGTATCAACTTCGAGCAAAAAATGTACACCGCCGCTAAGGTCGAGGCCGAGTTTCATCGGGCTGGCACCGATAGCACGCAGCCAGCCAGGCGTGGTTGGCGCCAGGTTCAGTGCTACTACAAAATCATCGCGCAGCTCGCTTTTTAGTACCGCCTGCGCACGCAGCTGATCTTTGGGAGACTGCAGCCGAATCAGCATTTTGCTGGCTTCAATTTCGCCTTCGCCCTTGATTGGAATATCGGCTTGTTCCAATGCACTGCGCACTCTGCTTAGATTTTGATCGGTCATTTCAGTGGAGCTGCTGGCACCAGAGATTTGAATCGCATGATCGGCGCTAAATAGATTCGGCAGCGCGTACAAGAGGCCCAGCCCCAGCACGAATAAAATCAGCAGATATTTCCAAAGAGGGTATTTATTGAGCATGCTGTGGACTTCACATTGTCAGGGGTAGTTAGAACGAAGGCGCAGGATTATACAGGGGATTGCTGCGGCTCGAAACGCATAATGCCAACGATTGCAGTAGCGCTTTACGCTAGCCAGACTCTGGCGTTGCGGAAAATTCGCAGCCAGCCGCCGTCTTCGGCCCACTCCCCTGGAGCCCATGAGTTTTGTACGCTGCGAAACACGCGCTCGGGATGCGGCATCATAATCGTGACGCGACCATCCTGGCTGGTGACACCGGTAATTCCCTGCGGCGAACCGTTAGGATTGTACGGATAACGCTGAGTCACATTTTTATTTGCGTCGACGAAGCGCAGACACTGGCCTTCGCTTGCCTGTAATTGTGCGATATCGGCCTCGTTGGCAAACTCTGCCCGACCCTCACCGTGTGAAACGACAATAGGTAAATAGGAGCCGCTCATACCTGACAGCAGCACAGAAGCGGAAGCCTGTATTTCTACCTGCACCAGCCTGGCCTCATATTGTTCAGAATAATTATTGACGAAACGCGGCCAATAATCGGCCCCGGGAATCAGCTCATGCAGGTTAGACAACATCTGGCAGCCGTTACACACGCCGAGGGTAAACGTATCCTGTCGTTGGAAAAATGCTTGAAAGCCTTCACGCAACTGCGAATTAAATAGAATAGTTTTCGCCCAACCCTCGCCGGCACCGAGTACGTCGCCGTAGGAGAAACCGCCGCAGGCCGCAAGGCCACTAAAGTTTTGCAGCGCGCTGCGCTCGGCAAGCAGATCGCTCATGTGCACGTCAACGCATTCGAAGCCGGCGCGGTCGAAGGCTGCGGCCATTTCGTATTGGCCGTTCACGCCCTGCTCGCGCAGGATGGCAATGCGCGGTTTGGCCAGGTTCAGGAAGGGTGCGGCTATGTCTTCGTCGGGCGCGTAGGTCAGTTCGGCAAACAGGCCGTTGTTGTCGGTTGCTAGCAAGTTGTCGTATTCCTGCCGTGCGCAGTCGGCATTATCACGCAAGGCCTGTAAGTGATAGCTGGTGGCCGACCACAAGCGCTGCAGTTCAGCGCGTGGGCTTTTCAGCAGCAACCCGCCTTTACCGTGTATGGCGATGTCGGAGCCGGCAGTCACGCTGGCAACACGCTGCACACAGTCACCGAGCCCGGCGGCACGGCTGCGTTCTAACACTTCCTGACTGTTGCGGGCGGCAACCTGCAGCACCGCGCCCAGTTCTTCGGTAAACAGTGCGGCAAGCATAGCTTCGCTGTCGGCAGGCAGCTCAATATCGACGCCAACGCGACCGGCAAATGCCATTTCACAGATGCAGGCGAACACGCCACCGTCTGAGCGATCGTGATAAGCCAATAGCAAATCGTCTTTAGCTAGCGCTTGAATTAAATTGAAAAAAGATTTGAGTCGCTCGCAGTCGTCGAGATCGGGTGCCTCGGCACCTAGCTGCCCGTATACCTGCGCCAGTGCCGAGCCGCCGAGTCGGTTTTTACCGGCGCTCAAATCGATTAACAGCAATTCGCTACCGGGTTCGTCGCTAAGCTGTGGCGTCAGGGTAGCGCGTACATCGTCGACCGGGGCAAAAGCGCAGATTATCAGGGATAAAGGCGAGGTTACCGATTTTTCTTCTCCCTTCTCCTGCCACGCTGTGCGCATGGACATAGAGTCTTTGCCAACGGGAACAGTAATACCAAGTTGCGGGCACACCTGCATGCCAACGGCGCGAACGGTCTCAAACAGTTTTTGATCTTCCATGCCGTGACCAGCGGCGGCCATCCAGTTGGCGGATAGTTTGATAGCACTAATGGCGTCTATCCTCGCGCAGGCAATATTAGTAATTGCTTCGCCAATTGCCATGCGCCCACTGGCGGCGGCATCGATCAGGGCCAGCGGCGTGCGCTCCCCCATCGCCATTGCTTCGCCGTGATAGCCGACATAGTCATTGGCAGTTACCGCCGCGTCGGCGACCGGTACTTGCCAGGGGCCGACCATTTGATCGCGACACACCAGGCCCGACACGGACCGATCGGCTATGGTAATAAGGAAACTCTTGCTGCCGACTGCGGGTAACTGCAGCACTCTTCCGACGGCTTCACCTAGTTCGACTGCGGCAATATCAAGCGCCGTGGTTTCGCTGTGCCGTGATTCGAAAGTGCGCGTCATTTTCGGCGGCTTGCCGAACAGCACGTGCATGGGTAAGTCGACCGGCTTATTGTCGAAGTAACGGTCGTGTAGTTCAATATGTTGTTCGTCAATAGCATCACCGACGACAGCAAACGGACAGCGCTCGCGTGCGCACAGCTGTTCGAAGCGCGCAACATCCTGTTCGCGCACCGCCAGTACGTAGCGCTCCTGACTCTCGTTGCACCACAATTCCAGCGGCGACATGCCCGGCTCGTCATTGAGCACATCGCGCAGTTGAAAACGACCACCACAGCCGCCGTCTTTGACGAGTTCCGGCAGCGCGTTAGACAAACCACCGGCACCAACGTCGTGGATAAAAGCGATTGGGTTTTGCCGGCCCTGCGCCCAGCACTGATCAATCACTTCCTGACAGCGGCGCTGCATCTCCGGGTTATGGCGCTGCACCGAGGCGAAATCCAGCTCGGCATCGGCACTGCCGGTGTGCAGTGATGATGCTGCCCCGCCGCCCAGACCAATCAACATTGCCGGACCACCCAGCACAATCAGCTTGGCGCGCGCTGGAATCGGCGGTTTCTCAATATGCTCGGCGCGGATATTGCCGACGCCGCCGGCCAGCATAATTGGCTTGTGATAACCCCATTGCTGCTTGCCGTCGTGGTATTCAAACGAGCGAAAATAGCCGCACACGTTCGGCCGTCCAAACTCGTTGTTAAACGCCGCGCCGCCGATTGGTCCGCTCAGCATAATTTCCAGCGCCGAGACGATGCGATCCGGTTTGCCATAGGGCACCTCCCACGGTTGCGGCAGCTGCGGAATATTCAGGTTTGATACGGTAAAACCGGTCAACCCGGCTTTGGGGCGCGAGCCTTGCCCGACCGCGCCTTCGTCTCTTATCTCTCCGCCCGAGCCGGTGGCGGCACCTGGCAGCGGAGCAATCGCGGTTGGGTGGTTGTGGGTCTCCACCTTCATCAGAATATGCGCCGCTTCCGCATGCGCGCGATAGGTTCGGTCGGCTTTGTCCGGAAAGAATCGCTGCGCCTCGAGGCCGCTAATCACCGACGCATTGTCAGAGTAGGCGCTGAGCACCGAGGGGTCTGCATTTATCTCGTAGGTATGTTTGATCATGCCGAACAGCGAATGCGACTGCGGCTCGCCGTCGATAACCCAATCGGCGTTAAATATTTTATGTCGGCAGTGCTCTGAATTAGCCTGGGCAAACATCATCAGCTCAACGTCGGAGGGATTGCGCTGCAGCGACTGAAATGCTGCGCTAAGGTAGTCGATTTCGTCGGCAGCCAGCGCCAAACCAAGCTCACCGTTCGCACGTTCGATGGCAGCCTTGCCTTCTTCTAACACATTGACAACAACGAGAGGCGCAGGACTGGCTTCGACAAACAAGGCCGCAGCATCGGCAAGGTCCGCTAAACAGGTTTCCACCATGCGGTCGTGCAGTTCAGCTTGCAGCGTCTGCAATACGTCGGCAGATAACTCACCCTCAGCAGAGAGGTAGTAAGCCACGCCACGCTCTATGCGTTTTATTTCAGACAGGCCACAATTATGCGCGATATCGGTCGCCTTACTGGACCACGGCGAAATCGTGCCGGGTCGAGGTGTCACTAAAACCAGATCGCCAGCAGGCGCTTCACTGCTGGCGCTGGGGCCATAGTGCAGCAACGCCTGCAACGTTGCCAACCGCTGTGCCGCTAACTCAGGCACATCAACAAAGTGCATAAATTCGGCGTAAACGTCGGTGAGCTGCGGCGCGATGCGCAGTAAGTTATGCAGTAATTTAGCGCGCCGAAATGCTGACAAAGCGGGCGCACCACGCAAATTTAGCATGTGTAAAAGCCTTTATGATGTGTTTGAAAAAGGGAGTACATGGCTGTCTACCGCCTGGATCGAAAAAATGCCTGCATCACGGCTGCGCATTCATCCGCCAACACGCCGCCTTGATAGGTAATTCGGTGGTTGAAGTGCGGCTGATCAAGCAGGCAAAGATGGCTTTGCACCGCGCCGGCCTTTGGCTCCAACGCACCGAACACCACGCGTGCTACGCGGGCGTGTAGCAACGCGCCGACACACATCGTGCAAGGTTCGATAGTCACAAACAGGCTCGCGCCTGGCAGCCGGTAATTACCTAGTCGGCTCGCTGCATTACGCAGAGCCACGATTTCGGCATGCGCCGTGGGGTCGTTGCTGCAGAGGGGTTGATTCCAGCCCTCGCCAATCACCACATCGTCTCTAACAATCACCGCACCGACTGGCACTTCGCCGGCGGCGCTGGCAAGCGCGGCCTGGGCTAGCGCCAACTGCATCCACTGTTGGTCGTTTACTCCCACTCGATTGTAAATAAGCAATTATTTTCTTTTATTTTCATACTAATTAGTAGCGGCCATATATCTTAATACCATGCTCAAAAATTTGTTGTAACAATATTTATTCAAGATTCTGTGTGGAAGAATGCACCATTTTACAGCATCAAGGCAGATATATTCCAAAACCAGTTTCACCATCGTGGTCGCTAACCGCAAGCAGATGAGAGGTGGGTCGTCATTCAGCACCTTAAACATGCAGCACCAACCGCGCTGCAGCGGAATGCTTCACCGCTACTTACTCCAGTAGCTCTAGGTTATTCCGAAAGCTGGCAATCGAGAAACTTCCTTACGGTTGCCAAATCGACGACGAAACCAACCAAAATTTTTTCCATTGGTGCAGAGCCATCGAACAGCGGATTGTCACTCGGTGTTTGAAGCCACTGATCATTACAGGTTTCATCGGGAAAGAGCACCTGCACCGCCATGTACATTCCCAGGATATAGCTGGCTCTTTCCAGAAAGTCCCGAGTCAATTTCGCTTTGTCTGGCCGATTCTTCCAATTATAAAGGATCTTTTCGTTGCTCAGACCCATCAGGGTCATTCGTTGGTGCCAGCTAAGGAATGTGCATGAAATAAGTTAAACAAAGCTGCTAGATGTTTGCTTCAGGCACTGCGACATAATTCCATGGCGCCAAATAATCATCGA
>RCMY010002843.1_pt1 | contig 15555 bp, 12 predicted proteins | sample 2041341 | NCBI WGS metagenome assembly RCMY01 (sample SAMN09708234, study PRJNA481090) | Marine sediment metagenome, whole genome shotgun sequencing project.
TCGACGAGTTGCATCACGAGGCGATCGGCCCAGCGGTGCGTCGATCAGACCCTCCCCGGACTGCACAGTGCCCCAGACCATCGTCAAGTACCGCCGGAGCACCGTGCGCTCGGCCAACTGGGCGGACAACGCGAGGCGTGCCGGTTCGGTTCGAGCAACCATCAGCAACCCAGAGGTACCCCGGTCGAGTCGGTGGACCACACCGGGACGGTCGGCCTCGCCCCCGGCATCGGCGATGTCGGGGTAGACGGCCAACAGGGCCTGGATCATGGTGTCGTCGGCGACTCCCGACCCCGGATGTACCACCAGCGCTGCCGGCTTGTCGACCACGAGGAGATGTTCGTCTTCGTAGATGACTGGCACCGTGACTCCCGGCGCCGGAGTCAGACGCTCGACGCGCTCGGGAAGCACGACGACGAGTTCTGCCCCCGCAGCCAACCGGTCGGATGGCTTGGTCGGGGGCGCACCGTCGATGCGCACGCGGTCTTGCGCGACGAGGTCGAGCGCCTCACGGCGCGACACGTCGGCCAGCATGGACACCACGCGATCGATACGTTCGCCGTCGAGTGCCTCGGGTACCGAGACCTCGAGTTTGGTCTCGGGACGAGGATCAGACATGTGATCGATCAGAACATCGCCGTCTGGTGGGCGATACATTTCGGCGCCATGGGAAGTGCCTCGAGCCGTTCCTGAGGAATGAAGTCGCCGTCACCGCCGACGATGCACTGGCCGTAGATCCCGCGATCGAGTCGATCGAGGGCAGCGTCGATTTCGTCGACCTTCTCGCGTGCCTGCGCGGACAGCGCGAGATCACGATCTCGTTCGACAGCGAGCGTGTCGCCTTCGCCGGACTCTTCGTCGAATTGGACGTCGCCCGGTTCACGATCGGCCATCAACGCAGCAGCTTCGGCCGCCAGGGCTTCGGCATTGTGCGTGTAACGCTTCCGTTCGGCGATGAGCTCGTCGCGCCGGGCGGTGAGCCACGTGTTGTCGGACAGGAACTTGGGCTTGTCTTGCTTTGCGGTCACTGACTTCTTCCGTGATGCCATTGGTGAGGGGTTGCCGGCCAGGGGGTCGGCAACGACCTTGCGGGATGTTGCGGAGCGATGTGCGGTGGACTTCTGGGCCTTCGAGGCCGGGGCAGACGTGGTTGCCGGAACCGTCTTCGTGGTCGCCGACCTCACGGGAGCTGCCTTCTTCGGTACTGCGGTCTTCTCGGGTGTTGCGGTCTTCGGTGTTGCGGTCTTCGGTGTTGCCTTCTTCTTCGACACTGAGGCCTGGACCCCGGTCGTCTTCGATGCCGACTTCTTGGTGGGCGCCTTCTTGGGTGCAGGCTTCTTCGCTGGAGTTTTCTTGACTGCGGTCTTCTTGGCTGCAGCCTTGCTCGCCGGGGAGTTCTTGGTGGCCGTCTTCTTGGTGGCCGTTTTCTTCGGGGCCGCCTTCTTCGCAGCGGGCTTCTTGGTGGCCGTTTTCTTCGTGGCCGTTTTCTTCGGGGCCGTCTTCTTGGTCGCCGTTTTCTTGGTGGCCGTCTTCTTCGCAGTGAGCTTCTTGGTGACCGGGGAGGTCTTGGTATCGACCTTGCCGGAGGAGGACGTGGTGGCAGAGCGCCGCTTCATCGACTTCTTCGCGGCATCGGTCAACGCCGCGATGGCGGCACGCGTCGAGCGCTTGGTGCCCGCTGCTTTCGTGCTCGTTCGCTTCGCCGGGCGTGCCCCTGCCATGGAAATCCCTTTCTGACCGCCGTCCCCTGGCCGACTGACAGACTCGACTTCTCGATGGTCTGCCGCCATGTTCTTCCACGAGAACCCCCGGGGAAGAAGCCGGTAGCTTATCTTCCACCGTCCAGAAGTCCCGTCACCGTGGCGATCAGCACCTCTTGATCCCCCTTGACCAGGAGTTTCTTCCGGCGCGATGTGTGACCACCCGCCACCGAAACTGCGCCCGGTCGCACCGAGAGGGCTCGTGCGACCGTTCGTTCGACAGCCGAGTTCGCCTGCCCCTTGGTCGGCGCTGCCGACACACGAACCGCCAAGACACCGTCGAAACGCCCCTCGACGGCATCGTGGCGACCCCCGGGGCGCACATGCACGGCCAACTCGATTCCATCGTCGATACGACGAATCGGCAGCGGCGGATCCTCGTGAGCAGCCATGCCGCACCTTAAACCCCACGAGAAGGTCGAGGCACAGCGGTAACCTGCACCATCATGAATGCAGCCAACTCGACGCCGTATCCAGACGTTCCACCTCGTGCCGATTATCCGGCGATCGAGCGTCGCATTCTCGAGTTCTGGGAGCAGAACGACACCTTCGTCAAGTCGGTCGAGCAGCGTCCGAACTCCGACGACGGCGGAACCGAGTTCGTGTTCTACGACGGCCCACCATTTGCGAACGGACTCCCCCACCACGGCCATCTCCTGACCGGCTACGTCAAGGACGTCGTTCCTCGCTATCAGACGATGCGCGGCAAGCGGGTCGAGCGGAGGTTCGGCTGGGATTGTCACGGCCTCCCGGCCGAGATGGAGGCCGAGAAGCAGCTCGGCGTCACCGGCCGAGTCGCCATCATGGAGCACGGCATCGGAGCCTTCAACGACTATTGCCGCACCTCGGTCATGCGTTACACCGAGGAGTGGGAAGAGACCGTCGAGCGTCAGGCACGTTGGGTCGACTTCGAGCACGACTACAAGACCATGGACCTCTCCTACATGGAGTCGGTGATGTGGGCCTTCAAGGAGCTCTTCGACAAGGGCTTGATCTACGAGGCCTACCGGGTGATGCCGTACTCTTGGGCCGCCGAGACCCCGCTGTCGAACTTCGAGATCCGTCTCGACGACTCCACTCGCCCCCGCCAAGATCCGGCGCTCACGATCGCCTTCGATCTCGTGCCGGCCGACGGCGACCCGGCGCCACTGCAGATCCTGGCCTGGACGACCACGCCGTGGACCCTGCCCTCGAACCTCGCGTTGGCCGTCGGCCCCGAGGTCACCTACGCCATCATCGTCGTCGACGGGCGCCACTATGTGATCGGCGAAGAGGCCCTGACCACCTATGCTGCCGAGTTCGGCGACGCCGAGGTCGTCTCGACCATGTCCGGTTCCGACCTCGTCGGCCGAACCTACACGCCACTGTTCGATTACTTCGCCGATCGAACCGACGCCTTCCGCATCCTCAGCGCCGACTTCGTCGACACCTCCGAAGGCACCGGCATCGTCCACATGGCACCCGGCTTCGGTGAAGACGATCAACGGCTCAGCGAGGAGAACGACATCCAGATCGGCCGTGCCGTCCCGGTCGATGACCAGGGCTGCTTCACCGACGACGTCCCCGAATGGGCGGGTCAGAACGTCTTCGAAGCGAACCCCGGCATCATTCGCCACCTCAAGGATGCCGGACGCGTCCTGCGACACGAGACCTACGAACACAACTATCCCCACTGCTGGCGTACCGACCAACCAATCATCTACAAGGCGATCTCGTCGTGGTACGTCGAGGTCACCAAGATCCGCGACCGCCTCGTCGAGCTCAACCAAGAGATCAACTGGGTCCCCGACCACGTCCAAGACGGGCGCTTCGGCCAGTGGCTCGCCGGCGCCCGAGACTGGTCGATCAGCCGGAACCGTTTCTGGGGTTCACCGATCCCGGTGTGGAAGTCCGATGATCCCGCCTATCCGCGCCTCGATGTCTACGGCAGTCTCGACCAGCTCGAGGCCGACTTCGGCGTGAGGCTCGAAGACCTCCATCGACCGGGTATCGACAACCTCGTCCGCCCCAACCCCGACGATCCGACCGGTCGATCGATGATGCGTCGCGTCGACGAGGTCCTCGATTGCTGGTTCGAGTCCGGGTCGATGCCGTTTGCCCAGGTCCACTACCCGTTCGACAATGCCGAATGGTTCGAGAGCCACTTCCCGGCCGATTTCATCGTCGAATACATCAACCAGACTCGCGGCTGGTTCTACACGCTTCACGTGCTGGCAGGCGCACTCTTCGATCGACCGGCATTCCAGAATGTCATCTGCCATGGGATCCTGCTGGCAGAAGACGGCACCAAGCTGTCGAAGAAGCTCCGCAACTACACCGAACCAAACGAGATCTTCGAAAAACAGGGGTCCGACGCCCTGCGCTGGTACTTCATGTCTTCCAACATCGTTCGCGGCGGTGATTCTCGCATCAGCGATCAGGCGATCGACGACGTCACCCGCCAGGTGATGCTGCCGATCTGGAACGCGTTCAGCTTCTTCACGCTCTATGCGAACGCCGACGGCTACCGAGCCACCGAACGATCCGACTCCACCCACGATCTCGATCGATACATCCTGGCCAAGACCCAGCAGTTGATCGCCCAATCGACCGAACGACTCGATGCCTACGACCTCGCTGGTGCCTGCGACACCATCCAGGGGTACCTCGACGCGCTGACGAACTGGTACATCCGGCGCAGCCGCGAACGCTTCTGGAACGCCGAGGGCGGCACGGTCGATCATGATGCACTCGACACGCTCTACACGGTGCTGTTGAACCTCACCAAGGTGCTCGCTCCGCTCATGCCGATGATCTCCGAGGAGATCTGGCAGGGGCTCGTCGGTGAGGGCTCGGTCCACCTCGAAGATTGGCCGGCGCTCGATGCGCTCCCCGCCGACCCCGACCTCGTCGCCGCCATGGACCTGCTCCGCGACGCCGTCACCCCGGCGCTCGCTCTGCGCGAGTCTCGTGGACTGCGAGTTCGTCTGCCGCTGGCCAAGGCCGTGCTTGCCGGCGCCGACGCCAACCCCACCATCGAACCGCTGGCTCAACTGCTGGCCGACGAACTCAACGTGAAGCGGATCGAGTTCAGCAACGACGTCGATGCCTACGGGACCTTCCGGCTCGTTCCGAACCCTCGTGTCCTCGGTCCGCGACTCGGCAAGGAAGTCCAGTCGGTCATCAAGGCCGCAAAGGCGGGCGACTGGTCCCCGGGCGACAACGACACCGTGACCGTCGGCGACCACGTGCTCCAGGCCAACGAGTTCGATCTCCTGCTCGACCCGAAAGAGGGCTATGTCGCCGCCGCGCTGCCCGGCAATCAGGCAGTGATCGTGCTCGACACCGAGATCACCCCCGCACTCGAGGCCGAGGGGCAGGCACGAGACCTCGTCCGAGCGGTGCAACAGGCACGCAAAGATGCCGACCTCAATGTGTCGGATCGCATTCGGCTCGAGCTCAGCCTCGGTGCCAGTGCCGAAGCGCTCCAGCCCCACCTCGACCTCATCGCCGGGTCGGTGTTGGCCAGCGAGGTCGTCCTCGTCGATCGTGATCTCCCGATCCAGGCGACGATCGGTGACAGCACCGTCAGCGTTGCCATCGAACGGGTCGACAGCCATTTCTGAACGACAGCGCTGACTGAACGACAGCAGGGTTCGGGCCATCAGCCCGGACCCTGTGGCTCACGTACCCCGTCGACTACTTCCGACGATTGAACCAGCCAGAGCGACGATCGTCGTCGTCGGGGTTGTCGGTGAGGAATCGCTCGAGTGCGACGTCGGTCTCGGCATCATCTCCGGTTGCCCGGCGAAGTTCGTCGAGGAACGGATCTTCACTGGCGGTGAGCACCTGAGGCTGCTCGAGATCAGGCACCGACTCGGCCCAGGCGGGTCGTCCGAGTTCGTCGGTGGAGCGATCGCGACCGCCGCCCGAACTCGGGACGTGGTCTGACGCTTCCTCGAAGCCGAAATCGGCCGGGCTCGCCTGTGCCGACGGGGAGTCGTCCCAACGAACTTCGTCGACGATGATGGCCGCCGTGTCGGAATCACCGTCAGAGACCGTTCCCCAGTCGTCGAGGGCACTGTCGGTGTCATCGTGGTCGATCACCGCCAGATCGGGGGCTGCCTGGCGTTCGTGATCGGAATCGTCGGCATGCAACGAGGTGTCGTCGGCCTCGGCGTCATCGTCGGAGAGCGACACGACATCGACCAGCGCCGTGGGCTCACCGTGGGTCTCGTCGTCGGCCAGAAGCTCGACCATCGGCACGGCCGTGGTCGGTTCGTAGCCGTCATCTTCGAGTTCGCCCAGCAGCGAGGCGCTCGAGGCTGCCTCTGTGACGGGAGCAGCGTCGGACGGGTCGCCGGCGAGATCGTCGACGCCTTCGACGTCGAGCACCACGGTCGTTGCATCCGATGACGGCACGGTGACGGGCGCATCGGCGATCGGCGGCATCTCGGAATGGAATCGGGCAGGATCGTCGACGACGATGGCGATGTCGGCCAGCGCGGCGCGAATGGTCTCACGACGCTTCGCCAGGTGACCTTCGAGACGTTCGATGTCGGTGAGAAGGTCGTCTCGCAGCTGGCGATATTCCACGATCTCGGCCACGAGTGCGTCACGTTGCGCGCCCTCGGTGCTGGTGAGTGATGCCTCGGCTGCGGCAATCTTGGCCTGCACCTCGGTGTGCGCTGCTTCGAGCAAGGCCTGCCGCTCCTGCGCCACCTCGGCGCTGGCGTCGCGGCGGGCACGGGCGTTCTCGTTCTGGAGCTCTTCGGCTTCGGCGCGAGCCGAGGCCACGAGGCCTTCGGCTTCGACCTTGGCCTCGGCCACGGTCTGATCGGCAGTGCGCTGGGCCAGCAACAGTGTCTTGCTGAGGGTCTCGTCGAAGCTCGCAGGCGAGACCGGGGCCGGCTGTGCGACAGGAGCCGCCGGCTGGGCAGCTGGTTGGGCGGTCCGGGCCTCGAGGAGGCGTGCCTCGGCCGCAGCGGCGCGAGTCTCGGCATCGGCCAGTCGTTGCTGCAACGACGCGACGTCGTCTGCAAGCGGAGCGAGTCCCTGGAGGACTCGATCGACCTGGCTCTTGCTGTATCCACGAAGTTCTTCTTCGAATCGAACCTCGGGCAACTTGCGAAGCACCCGGAACTTGTCATCTTGCGCGACCATGGCAGCAGGCTACCTCTGGTCACGGCAACGTAAGCGGATCCCCCGATTCCCGAGGAGATGTTCGCCGGGCTCCACGAATCAGCTCAGAGCGAATCAGCTCAGCAGATGATGCGAAGCAGAATCGCGAGTCCGAACAGGATCGCCAGCTCGGCGATACCGAAGCCGATGTTGCCAGGCAGGGGCGGAAGCCGACGTCGGAGGGGCCACACCACCGGATCGGTCAGTGTGAATGCGAGGTCTTTGGCACCCCCAGCCGGCGTTCCCGGTCGAATCGGAAACAGCGAGAACGCGATTCGGCAGAAGAACACGAACTGGAACAGCAGGACGAGAATGCAAAGGAGATCGCCCATGTCAGCGATCGAACCCGCGTTCTTCGATCCGTCGACGCTCTTCACCGGAGATCTCGACCGAGGACGGCGTCAGCAGGAACACCTGTGATGCCAGCTTCTCCATCGAGGCGTCGAGGGAGTAACAGACACCGCTGGCGAAGTCGATGAGGCGACGGGCGAGGTCACGATCGGCTTCACGCAGGTTCATAACGACCGGAACGGAGTTCTTGATGTCGTCGGCGAGGAGCTTGGCGTCGCCGAAGGTCTTCGGGGTCAGTGCTCGCGGCTTGGTTCGCTGGATTGGGACGGGCCGAACCACTGGCTCGCTGCGCTGACGATCGGCGCTTGCGCTGCGATCGTGATTGCCTCCGTTTCGTACCGACAAAGAACGTGCCTCCTCGGCATCGAGATCGAGCGTGTCGCTGCGAGAGTCTGTCCCGAGATTGGTCTGGAGCACCCGCGGTGCCCCACGTTCGAGCCGGTCGGCGGTCGAGCGAGTGCTGGGCTCGGGCTGAGGGCTCCAGTCGTCGTCGTATTCGGGCGACGGAACCGGGCGCAACGGGCGCACCGAACTCACCGCGCTGGCCGACTGAGCGGCGTCGCCACTCCAGCTGTCGGCGTAGCCGTTCGAAGCGTGATCGGGCGCTGGCGCCCGACCCTGGCTGCGACCTGCGGGTACCGACGTGACGTGGCCGCGCTCGAGGTCGATCGACGCGTCGTCGGCATCGTCCTCGTAGAGGTAGCCATCGTCGTATTCTTCGTCGGGGCCCAGGCCCAGATAGGTCATGACATTCTTGAACATCTGCGGTCCTCGCTTCTCGCCCGAAAGACTAGTCTCTCACATCTCACGTGCGGTGGCATCTACGACCGGGTGTGTGACCTCACCCAGTGCGAGCGCTCATCGAGTGGCGGTTCGAGGCCCGAACAAGGCCGTACCGACCCGGATCATCGTGGTCCCCTCGGCGACCGCGGCTTCGAGATCTCCCGACATCCCCATCGAGCAAACCGACAGCCCGAGTTGGTCGAGTTTGGCCCTGAGCAGGGCAAACGCCGGCCGAGGGTCGGTGTCGGCCGTCGGTCCCACCGTCATCAGTCCGGCGACGTCGAGTCCGAGCGCCTGAGATCGGTCGACGAGGCGATCGACGTCGGTTGGTTCACAGCCAGACTTCTGCGGCTCGCCGGTGGTGTTCACCTGCACCAGAATTCGAGCGCCCGGCGAGCGTTTGGCGATCTCCGTAGCGAGATCCAACCGGTCGACGGTCTGCCACAGCGACACCCAGGTGGCGATCTTGCGAACCTTGTTGCGTTGGAGTCCACCGATGAAGTGCCAGCGAGCGCCCTCGACCTGCGGGCCTTTCTCGATGATCTCCTGTGCGTAGTTCTCACCGAGATCGCTCAGTCCGGCTGCCACCGAGATTCGAGCAACCTCGGCGGAGAACGTCTTCGTCACCGCGAGGATGTCGATGTCGTCGGTCGAACCACCTGCGGCTCGGATCCGATCTTCGACGACCTGGCGTCGCTCCCGAACCTCGTCGATGGTGACCACACTCATGACGCGCCCATGTCGTTCGTCGGCCCGGCAGTTGGTGTCGGGGACTCGTCGTCCTCGATCCAGGCCACGGTGGTCTGCCGACCGCGATCGCCGCGTCGGCGATGGGAGAAGAATCGTTCGTCGCTGGTACAGGCCGTCGCATCTGGCGGCGGCCACCCGGCGCGTCGACAGGCGGCGGCGACGACGGCCTGCATGTCGAGGCCCGGCGTGCCGCCTTCGGTGAGCCCCGCCACACCTGGGCCATAGGTGGCGACCATCGACTCGAGATCGGATGCCCCGAATTCGTAGTGCTCGACCCCGATACAGGGTCCGAGCACCGAAGCGACCGGCGTTGCACCGTCGCCGAGCAGCCGCTCGGCTGCCCGTTCGATGATGCCGGCCTGCGCCCCACGCCAGCCGGCGTGCACGACGGCGACGCCGGTGGACGAGACCAGCACCACAGGAGAACAGTCGGCGGTCGTGACGGCGATGGGCACCCCTGCGGTATGTGTGAGCACTCCATCGGCCTGGGTCCCGGCATCGGCGCCCGGAGACTCCGCAACGACGAGGTCGGCTTCGTGAACCTGCCGAAGCCAGGTCCACGGCTGATCGACGATGGCGCGCCGCCGCTCGATCAGGGCATCTCGATCGGTTGTGATCAGGCCGACGGCGAAGTCGCCATCGGCCACCGTGGTCGAGCGGATCTCGACCCGTTGGTCGCCCACGGGAATCGTCCAGGAATACATCAGCGAACCACTCCCATCGGCACTGGGCCCCGAAACGACCTACTTCAGGAAGTCGGGAACGTCGAAGCCGTCGTCGTCATCGGTGTCGTCGTCGGAGCCGAAGAGATCGGCCGTCCCACGAGGAGCGACTTCGTCGTCGTCCTCGTCGAGCAGACCGGCAAGGGGATCTTCACTCGACGCCACCGAGGTGGCCTCGACCTCTTCACGAGGGGCATCCCAGCGGTCGAAACCGGCGGCGATCACCGTGACACGGATCTCGTCTTCCATGTCCTCCTCGACGACGGTGCCGAAGATGATGTTGGCATCGGGGTGAGCGACATCGTGAATGATCTCGGCTGCCTCGTTGACCTCGAACAACCCGAGCTCGCTCGAGCCTGCGATGGAGAGCAAGATGCCGCGCGCACCTTCGATCGAGCTCTCGAGCAGGGGCGAGGCGATGGCGGCCCGAGCGGCGGCGAGGGCTCGGCCTTCGCCGGCAGCCCGGCCGATTCCCATGAGCGCGCTGCCGGCATCGTGCATCACCATGCGGACGTCGGCGAAGTCGGTGTTGATCAGGCCGGGCGTGGTGATCAGATCGGTGATTCCGGAGACGCCCGAGAGCAGGATCTCGTCGGCCATGCGGAACGCATTGACCATCGTGGTCTTCTCGTCGGCGATCGACAGCAGTCGGTCGTTGGGGATGACGATCTGGGTGTCGACCTTCTCCTTGAGCCGGTTGATACCTGCTTCGGCCTGGGAGGCGCGTCGACGACCTTCGAAGCTGAACGGGCGGGTGACGACGGCGATGGTCAGTGCACCCTGGTTCTTCGCGATCTCGGCGACGACCGGCGCAGCGCCGGTTCCGGTGCCTCCGCCTTCGCCGACGGTGATGAACACCATGTCGGCGCCGTCGAGGGCCGCAGCAATCTCGTCTCGGTGGTCTTCGGCTGCCTGTTGTCCGATGTCGGGGTCAGAACCGGCACCGAGGCCACGAGTGAGCTCGCGCCCGATGTGGATCTTGGTCTCGGCGTCGTTCATCAACAACGCCTGGGCGTCGGTGTTCACGGCGACGAATTCCACGCCGCGGAGCCCACCATCGATCATCCGGTTGATGGCGTTGCAACCGCCGCCGCCAATGCCGACCACCTTGATGACGGCAACGTAGTTCTGGGTAGTCATCGGTTGCGGTTCCTCAAATTGTTCTTCGGATCGATCCGGGTGAAATCGATGGTGCTGTTGTTGTCGAGACCAGTGTGGTCGAAACGAGTGTGGTCGCAACGAGTGCGGTCGAGATGCGTGTGGTCGAGACCATCATGCATGTGTAGCGAGTCGTGACGGAGAAGTCTCAACCTCTACCAATGATCTGTCTTGACCCAGTCAAACACTCTAGCCTAGGGGGAAACGCGGATAGGTGAGGCATTGCACTGCGATTCACCTCCTTCGTCGGCGAGACAACCAGGCTGGGCTTGTGGGTCGGTGCACGTCAAGGCTCCTTCGTCGCCTGTCCACGCACCTTTATGAGCATTCTGCCAGGTCGGTCAATGTTGCCCGTGGATCCCCGGCGGCACTGAGGCGAGTCAACGCTGGCGCCGAGGGCACTCTGACGTCGATTTCCCAGAGACAACGGAGGTCCGCATGAGCCAGCATGGTCTCGAGACTCACCATCTTGGCATCGAGTGAGCTGTCGTCGCCGAGCTTCACCCTTCCCCCGAGGTCGAGCTCGAGGTAGAGCGTTCCTTCGTCGATCACGATCTGAGTCACGACGGCAGACACCGTCGGGCCGAGGTGGTCGAGCACGGACACCACCGCTTGGGTCTCGGGCGGCGCCGGTTGACCGATGACGCCGCTGGCGACGATTCCGGCGATCGGCAGATAGCCCGGTGGACGACCGCTGACCCGCTCGAGCTGCCTGCCGCGTTCGTCGACGAGCACGTAGCCGCCATCGGCGGTCGGAAGCACGGCACGCGGCTCACGCTCCTCGATACTCACGATCACGTCGCCGTCGGCTTGGCGTTCGACCGTCGCTCCGAGGACCCATGGAAGGTCGACGACCCGGTCGACCACGGCATCGGTGTCGAGCTCGATCAAGGGTTGTCCGACTTCGATGCCCGATGCATCGACGATCGCGGCGGCATCGGAGGCGACAGCGCCCTCGACGACCACCGCGTCGACATCGGCGAGCGAACTCTGTGAGATCACGACCGCTCCGCCGCCGATGACCGTGACGATCACGAGACCGACGAGTGTGCGGAGTCGTCGGCGACCCTGGCTGCGCTGGACCTCGATACGCCGAGCGCGCAGACGAGGATCGACCGTGGCCTGTTTTTTCGATCCGCCCGCCTTCTTCGCCGTCATGCGTCGCCCACTTTCGCGCCTGGCCCTTCGGCCGAGGGGGATGCTTCGAAACCGATCAGTCGGTTCTCGGGCTGGAGTCGGATGCCAAACCGATCCTCGATTCGGACGATGAGATCGGCGATGAGTCGAGCGACGTCGTCAGCCGAGCCGTCGGCATCCGCCTGGATGAAATTTGCGTGCTTGGTCGACACCGCAGCGGTACCGACGCGGTGCCCCTTCAGACCGGCGGCGTCGATCAATCGGCCTGCCGAATCTCCGGGCGGATTGGCGAAGACGCTTCCGGCGTTGGCTCCGCCGGGCTGGTGCTCGCGGCGCCAGCGAACGATCTCCGACAGGCGCGCCTCGCCGTCACCGTCACCACGACGAAGATGGATCTCGGCTCGGATCACCAGGTGATGGGGACCGATGGCCGACTGCCGATACGCGAGGCCGAGGTCGTCGTTGGACCACCATGCGCGTTCACCGGTTGCCAGATCGATCACGTCGGCTCGAACGAGGCTCTGTGCCATGTCGGAACCGTGTCCACCGGCATTCATGCGAACGGCGCCGCCGACCGACCCGGGAACGCCGACGGCCCACTCGAATCCGGTGAGGCCGACGCGTGCCGTCGCTCGTGCCGCGACAGGAAGCAGCGCTGCGCCTCCCAGGCCGACGATGACCAGGTCATCACCCTCGACTTCAGGTTGAGGTTGAGGTCGGGTCTCAGGCTCTCCTTCACCGTCGATGCCCGACGCGATGTCGACCTGGGCGAACGACGATCCGAGCACGATGGCCACCCCGTCGAACCCGCGATCGGCAACCAGGAGGTTCGAACCTCGACCGATCACGAGGGTGTCGGCTCCGGTCTCGGCGACGACCGCCGCGACCTGTTCGAGCACGGTGTCGTCGTCGACCTCGACCAAGAAGGCGGCCGGGCCACCGACTCGATAGGTACACAGTCCGCCGAGCATGACGTCAGGCGTGGCCAGATCACCGAGCAACTCGCCGGCACGCCTGGTCTCATCTGACCACCGGGCCGACCCTCGGGCCTCACCCGGTGCGGTGGCACCACTCATGACGTACTCCCCATCACGATTCGAACGCGTTGGCCAGCCGGGGCAGCAGCCGAGTGGGCAGCAGCGTGAGGTCGCCGGCCCCGAGCGTCATGATCAGATCGCCGGGACGAGCGAGTTCGAGCACACGATCCTCGACCTCTTCCAATGTTTCGACGTATTCGACCAACGCATCAGGATGGGATCGACGAACACGGTCGGCGATGAGCGATCCGGAGATCCCCGGGCGCGGCGCCTCGTTGGCCGAGTAGATGCCGGTCACGATCAACACATCGGCGTCGACGAACGCGTCGCCGAAGGTGCTGTGGAGCTGCTCGGTCCGGCTGTAGCGGTGGGGTTGGAAGACGGCGACGAGTCGCACGGGTGAGAGGCTGCGGGCGGCGGCCAGGGCGGCGGCGACTTCGGTGGGCAGATGGGCGTAGTCGTCGACGAGTCGTACCCCGCCGACCTCTCCTCTCGCCTCGAATCGCCGGCCGACGCCGCCGAATGACGTCACGCCGGCCGATGCCGCTGTGGGATCGGCACCGTGAGCGACCGCCATCACGAAGGCAGCAGCGGCATTGCGGGCGTTGTGCATCCCCGGCTGGGCCAGGCGGATCGTCTGACGCCCGGCGGCCGAACCCGGCGCATCGGCGCGGGGAGCGAGATCGAAACTGATGCCGACCGGTGTCGGCATCGGGTCGACGAGCCGCCAGGTCGCATCCGGGTGGGTGCCGTAGGTGATCAGGGGTCCCGACACGGCCCCCGCGTTCACATACCTGGCGGCGAGTTCGGCTCCGCCGGGATCGTCGATGCAGATCACCTTCGGCCCCCGCGCCTGGGAGACGAACCGGTCGAAGGTGTCCTTCAGCACGTCGAACGAGCCGTAGTGCTCGATGTGGTCGGGCTCGACATTGGTGACGATCACACTGTCGGCAGTGAGCTCGACGAACGTTCCGTCGGACTCGTCGGCCTCGACGACCAGCAGATCGCCGGTTCCGACGGCGGCGCCGCGGCCGAGGTCGCGCAGGTCGCCGCCGACGATGTAGGCCGGATCGAGCCCGGTTTGCTGAAGGGCGATGGTGAGCATCGCACTCGTGGTGGTCTTGCCGTGGGTCCCCGCAACCGCAATGGTCTTCCACTCTCGGGAGATCGCGGTGAGGAGTTCGGCCCGGCGCAGTACCGGAATGCCACGCTCACGAGCCGCGACGACCTCGGGATTGGTCTCGGGAATCGCGGTCGAGATCGCCACCATGTCGGGTGTTCCGAGATTGTCCGCGTCGTGGCCGACGTGGGTCTCGATGCCCCGGCCGTTCAGGCGGACCAGGATGTCGGAGTCGTGCATGTCGGACCCGGACACCCGGTGTCCGGTCCCGACCAGGATCTCTGCGATCGCACTCATTCCGGCGCCGCCGAGACCCACGATGTGGACACTCCTCGGGCTCGAGAGATCTGGTGTGGTCATCTGATCGGGGCTCTCTTCTGGAACGGGCGCCGGCTGCTCGTCGCCGAACGGGTCATCGTTGCGTCTCGATGGGTCGGGTGTCGATCTTGCCGGTCTCGATGATGATCGCCGCGACTGCAGCGGCAGCCTCGGGCCGACCCACCGATTTTGCCGCGGCCGCGGCCGTGGCACGGGCATCGGCGTCGACGAGCAACGGCTCGATGATCGCAAGCACCGCAGCTGCCGAGAGATCGGCATCGGCGAGGCTGAACCCCCCGCCGGCATCGACGAGCTCTCGTGCATTGGCGGTCTGGTGGTCGTGGGGTGCGCCGGGAAGCGGAACCATCACGGCGGGAAGTCCGGCGACGGCGAGTTCTGAGGTGGTGGACGCCCCGGCCCGGGTGAGGGCGAGGTCGGCGGCAGCAAGCAGGGTCGGCATCCGATGTTCGTATTCGACCGCTTGGTAGTGCAATGGGGCGTCGGCGAATTCGTCGGCCAGCGACCCGTACTCGGGCCAGTCGCGACGACCGACGACATGGTGGATGGCGACGTCGGATCGGTCGGAAAGTGCCCGAGCCAGTTCGGCGGCGGTCCGGTTGACCGACCGAGCGCCGAGTGAGCCCGACCAGATCGCCAAGACCGTCCGGTCGGAGGGAAGTCCGAGCTCGGCCCGACCTCCGGCCCGGTCGGCCTGCTCGATCGCTTCGACGACCGGGGCCAGAATCGGATTGCCGGTGAGCACACCCTTCGGCAGATCGGTGTCGGGATACGGCAGCGCGCACACCTTGGCGAAGCGTCCCATCAGCCGGTTGACGGCGCTGGCCCGAGCGTTCTGCTCGGAGACGACCAGCGGCACTCGGTGGAGCACCGCGGCGGCACTGGCGGCAAACGCCGCATACCCGCCGAGACACAGCACCACCTCCGGCTGACGCTGCTTGATGATGGACCGGGCCCGGACGAGTCCGACGAGCAGCCCCCGGATGGCTCCCACGTTGTCGACGATGCTCGACGGTGACAGGGATCGTTTGATCCCTCGCCCCGGAAGCAGATCGATCCCGAAGCCGGCGCCGGATACGAGATCACCCTCGTTGCCGCGCACGCCGCCGACGAAGTGCACATCAGCTGGATCGAGACCGGCCGAGACCAGGGCCTGGGCGATGGCGATGCCGGGGTTGGTGTGGCCTGCGGTTCCTCCGCCGGTGATCAGCACCGGCGTGGTCGAGGCCGGCCCTGTCGTG
>RCMY010003351.1_pt1 | contig 15550 bp, 11 predicted proteins | sample 2041341 | NCBI WGS metagenome assembly RCMY01 (sample SAMN09708234, study PRJNA481090) | Marine sediment metagenome, whole genome shotgun sequencing project.
GACGCGTGATATGGGCGTAATGTTAGTCACGGCATTAAATGACCCCAAAACAGTAGAGTTAATGGTTAACGCCGATGGCCGCGTCTGGCAAGAAAAGTTGGGCGAGCCTATGATGAACATAGGAAACCTACGGTCAACCCAGTCCGAGGCGATTATAAAAACAGTCGCTGGATATCACAGCAAAGAAGTTACCAAACTAAAACCCATTATCGAAGGCGAGTTTCCACTAGACGGTTCGCGTTTCGCCGGTCAGCTCCCTCCCATCGTTACATCCCCAACATTCGCTATCCGTAAAAAAGCCATTGCGATTTTCACCTTAGAGCAATACCTCGAACAAAGCATCATGACGCATATGCAATACAACAAGCTTAAGTTAGCCATTGCACAACACCGCAACATCCTTGTTGTTGGTGGTACGGGTTCCGGTAAAACAACGCTGATCAATGCAATCATTAATGAAATGGTCACGCATGACCCTTCCGAGCGGGTTTTCATTATTGAAGATACCGGCGAGATTCAATGTGCTGCTGAGAATTTTGTGCAATACCACACGACATTAGACGTGACGATGACCCAATTACTAAAAACCACCTTACGTATGCGCCCAGATCGAATTCTGGTCGGTGAGGTGAGAGGCGAAGAAGCACTTGATTTGTTGGATGCCTGGAACACCAGACACGAAGGCGGCGCAGCCACACTACACGCAAATGACGCATTGGCAGGATTAACAAGATTGAAGTCATTTATTACACGTAATAAATCAGCGCCAGGTGATATTGAATCACTCATCGGCGAGGTTGTTCATTTAGTTGTGCATGTCAATCAGCTTTGAAAAGTTTCCAGGTGTCAGCGTCGAAAAGTTTCCACTTGGGGGGTAATTAACCTAAAGAACCATTTGTCCTGCAACCCATCGCAAACCCTTTCTACATAAGACTTACAGAGGAAACATCTATTTTAAAAACGTCGGCAAATTTCTTTATAACCCCATGAATATTAAGCACATCGTCTCTATTATAAAATTCATATTTATTCATTTGAAGATATATTCTTATATTTCAATTGGTTATTTTCTATATTAAAGGATTTATCATTGTTTTAAGAGTTATTTTTAACTAGCTTTTATGCTTTTTTCTTGATTCAACACTAATTAGTGTCAATATTTGTTCTAAACCTTATAAATACATGAATTTTATGTGGCGGTAATTATTTATTATATTCAATAATTTAAGCATAATATAAGGCCTGATCTCAAAATAGATATTTCGGCTGCAAGCCAATAGATACAAGCCTCTCAGAGGGGTCGCAGGACAAATGGTTCTTTAGGTCAAATAACCCCATATAGCTTTTGTTTTCTATTTTCATTTTGTAATCTTTTTAAAACGTTTTTGTAACTCATATAAATTCTCTTTTTCCAGTAATGCCCACCCATATAGCTTTTTCCAATGTTACCGTATCATAACAACCCATATGTTCACCTATATCTTGGAATAAAGTTTTCATATCCTCACGACACTTTCCACCAAATTGTGCTGTATAAGGAGAAACTCTTCTACGTTTTTTTGGTTGGCGACTAACGAAACCAAGCTTCTCCCCTCCCCTTTGCATGATTTTTTGTTGCTCTTGGGTTAGCTTATGTGGCTGATGCCCTTTAGTAATAAGTTCTTCAAGATCTATTTGTTCCTCATCTAAACCCAATGATGCGCGGTCATTTGACATTTGCAATACCTCCTTCAGCCTGTTGTTCAATACTCTGTTTTAATAACCTCTTGATTTCTTCGGCATAATATTCAGAATTTTCAGATGCTTTTTCGTAGCTTAGTTGTTCTTTTTTAGTACTAGCTTTAAGCGTATTGACTGAACCTCCAAAAGAAAAAATAGATCTAAACGCTTCTCTGTCAATTAGAGAAGATTTAAGTATAGATATACCAGCAGCATCAAATGATTGCGTAAGGTGCTTTCCAGTCTTAGTAATAATTGCGGCACTTAGTCGAGTGAACATAACAAAGAACGGAATTTCACGGCGAGCAATATTAGCCCCATATTTAATAGTCTTAATGGTTTTAACCGCTTCCTTGGCGTCATTCTGTGAAGCTTGACAAGGGACTATCACAAGATCAGCACGACTTATTGCCCCAATTACTGCACTACTTGCAACGCCTTCCAGGTCAACCAGAACGAAAGGTGTTTTCTCCTGCGCTTTATCAATAACATCTAAAATATTTTCTTCCGTCACATTATCATAAAGTCGTATATTACTTGGCTTGCCTTCCAGCTTAGCCCATGCTGCGCTGTGCTGGTTTGGATCTGCATCAACTAAAGAAATTTCTATACCCTTAACAAGCCCTTGCCTGGCAAGCTCACAAGCTAGAACAACACAAGCAGTTGTTTTACCAGCCCCCCCTTTACTCGACGCGAAAACGATAACAGCCATGTAGCTTACCCCCCCCATAAGTTAAGTTATCTAACATATAACAATAACTTAACCATAAAACAAAGTTATCCATAACATAAAGATAACTAAAAGTTATTCTTTACTAAGGTTATCTAATGCTTAACTATAAATTATTTATAATATAACTATTAGTTATCTGTATTAAAAAGTTACTATAGACGTAACTTTTAGTTATTAGTTTTATAACTATTGTATAACCTTCCTATGTGTTATACAATAGTTATCTTATTTATAACCGTCGTAATTAAAGTTATAGAGGATAAAAAATGAACGAGACCAGGGAAAATATTGTGCAAATGTATCCAGAACGGTAAACCGAATCGATTAACCTAGGGTTGGCCAAAATCCCATGAAACTTTGGAGTCTTTTGTTGATTAGCACCCTACTTTGAAGGAAATATTGAAATCGTTTATGGACCAGATAGAAAAGCAAGTCGCCTATACCTCAACAAACTCATACGCCGCGTTGAATACGCTGACCGACAAGACCAAAAATATCTGGATCGTACTGCACGGAATAGGGTATTTAAGCCGCTATTTTTTAAAGTACTTTGCCAGCCTCCCTCCGGATGAAAACTACATCATTGCCCCACAGGCCCCTTCAAAGTATTACCTCAACAACGAGTACCGCTATGTGGGTGCAAGCTGGTTCACCAAGGTAGATAAAGTTCAGGAAACCCGTAATGTCATTGCTTACTTGGATGCCATATATGCGGCGGAGCACCTTCCTGAAAAATGCGAACTTATTGTTTTTGGTTTCTCCCAAGGGGTTTCCATCGCCACCAGATGGGTCGCCCAAAGGCAGTTGAAATGTAATCGGCTGGTGCTGTATGCAGGGGAAATCCCCGAGGAACTAAAACCCGAAGATTTTGGTTCTCTAAATGATAATAGTACTAAAGTGACTGTTATAGTCGGCGATAAAGATGAGTATTTGACAGAAGAACGAAGAAGAACGGAATCTGAAAAAATTGAAAAACTTTTCTTGGGAAAAGCACAACAGATCACTTTTGAAGGTGGGCATGAAGTAAAAAAGGAATTAGTAGCTATGTTAGTGAAATAAAAACACTGATTACGTGTTTATACGGGATTCTTCCACAGGACCCCTTCTAGTCGAGCCTTTAAAAGAGTACAGTATTTTATAAAAATATCTGAGGCCTCTTTCGTACCTTTGTAGGATTAGACCCAATTTTGCCAGATGTACCATCTGTTCACCGAAAGTTCGATTTATTCAACAGCGCCCCGCCCTGCCGAAGGCCTTATCCTAATTGGCTTTGGACAACGACGATACAGGCCTAAAAAAGTTGTAAAAATTAGCTCTCGCCCGCTAAACCACATCAAACTCTGTATTTCTCGACAGGAAAGGATATCGTGGCGCCATATAGTCGCTTTTCAGAGGACGTTTTATGCCTGAATACCGTTGATTTAAAACTAGGCTCCCTTGAAGAGTACCCCGTAAATGCCCCCCTCTCTCCCTAACTTGTCCTCTTTACGCCCCGTAGATGTCTACTTTACACCCTGTATGCGGCCACCGAATGAAAATAGAAATATTAGATATCAATAACTTACAATACCTAAACAATTGCTAAACATTCTATAACTATTTACAACACACTTTCCCCGCAACCGTCCTCTTTTGGCGTTGGTGTTGTTTTTCTTTTTACTAATCAGTATTCAATAGTTGGACATGTCCAATTTTGATTACTAGTTCTGATAATCAGCATGAGCTGCTGTAACAGCCGTAAGCCAATCTTCAAGTGATGCATCTGACGTCAGATTAATTTCCAGTACCAACTTATTAGGCGAAATTTCCTTGGCCTGCATAAACGCTCTATTCGCACTAGTCACGTATTGTTTTACAATCCCTTTAGTCAGTTTCGTCTTAATTTTAGTAGCAGATTTCAATGCCGCCATAACTATGGCGCCCTTCTGCGGGTCTGTGTGCATGTCTTTTGCAGCGGTTAAAATAAGCTTCGCTTGAGCAGCTTCTTTCATTAAGGGTTTGAGCTCGCGAGCGTGTCTCACCTTAATTTCTGACAGGTCTGAATACGCTTTGACAATATCTTGATTCATGCTTGCTAAATCGAGATATCTACTTAGCCAATCCTTAGAAACCCCCATACGCTCGCCCATTTGTACCTGGCTTTGATACAAACCGCCGAGGGCTTTCTTGTATTTGATCGCGCGCTCGTAATCGGTGATGTCTTGTCGGTTTCTGTTTTCCTCGTCTGAGATAATGAAAACTTCTTCATCACTCAAATCGCGAACTTCGACAATAAAGTCAGTTTTGAGATAATAGGCCACCCAATGACGCCTGGCACCACAAACAAGTTCGTACTGAAACCTCTCGTTATTATCTAACTGTCGGACAATGGCCGGGGTTTCTTGGCCATGCATTTTGATCCCATCGATCAATTCACGACAGTTTTCTTCATTGAGATTGTTGTAGTTGCGATCGTGATCCTCTCGAATCATGCATGTTGCTGGATTGATTCGGTAAGTCAGCCGCTTTTCACGCTTACCGCTGCCCATCTTGTTTTGTATGTCCATACGCCTGGCGACATAGTTGGGCGGCTCTTTGTATGCTTGTTTATCTTCATCGGTAGCGGCTTCTTCGCTACTGACGCGTTCCTGAATTAATCCAAGATCAAGACCTTTTTTCCTAGTCATGATGGTGACCTCTCTTAATCGCAATTTGTAGTCAAGCCGCCTAAGTTGGACATGTCCAACTTAGGCGGCTTGACCAAGCTATGGGGTTTAAAAACACAAAATCGATCGATTAAGCTCACACCTTTCCCTCCTGACGAAGTTTCTTTTCGTGGCTCGGCCAGGTACGCCGGATGAGAAGTTCGATCTCACTAAACATCGTATCGAGAATACTGAGCGCACGCTTATGAACTGTGCGATTTACTTCCTCTTTGGTTAATTCGTATACGGTTCGTTGGCGCGAATACGCATTCTCAATTTGCTTAGTTTGACGAAAACGAGCACGCAAAAGAGATGTCCCGAATACTGTTTCATAGACTTGAGCCAGGATTGATTGGGCGCTGTTTTCATTGCCTTCGTCGAAACGTGTAATCACCGCTCTAGTAAACTTATATTCGTGTGGACCATTGTGCTGTTCAAGCGTTTTTAAGGTGCGTTCCATCATCCGTAAATACGATGTTGTGGAAGATAAATCCGGGTATTGTGCCGGGATCGGAATGAGCAGGGCATTAGCTGCAGCCATTACGTTCAGCGACATTAAGCCAAGCGCGGGAGGCGGGTCGATCACGATCACGTCGTAGTTCTGTTTGACGGTGTCTAGCGCTTCTTTCAGGTAGCGAAATGTTTCGCCTCTGACGTCGGTCATCCATTCGTATTCTGTCTCATAGAGGAGCAGGTTCGCCGGTACTAAATCCAGGCCGTCCCAATAAGTTTTACGTACGGCGTAATCAAGGGTATCTTCCTCATCGCGATAGAACGGCGCAAGTGTATCGCGTTCATCTAGCTCTAAGTCGGGTATGTATCCGAAAAGGGATGTGGCGGATCCTTGTGGGTCTGAATCAACCAACAAAACCCGGTAACCCTGCAATGCCAAATACTGAGACATGTGTACGGCAGTGGTTGATTTTCCAACGCCGCCTTTAAATGACGAGCATGCAATAATTGCTGGTTCATCGGTTTCGGCGCGGTATGGTTGCGTGCCAAAGATTGCGCGTAAGTCATTAAGCTGCTTTTGGGTGAATCCGATACGGCGACCAGTCGGCCCGAGATCAGGTGGCGACATCCGGCCGTCTTTTTCTGCATCGCGTATAGCAGTGGCAGATCGGCCGACTAAGTCCTGCGCTTCCTGAAGCGTAAAACGCAGTTCTAGAGTTTTGATACCCGTCGGCGAGAAGCCTTGTTCTTTAATCGCTTTTAAGACCTGATCAGAGCGGCGTAGCAATTCGCTAATAGATTGGTGAGCTGTGTTTATTTGACTACCTATACCCTAGAATTGTATTATTTGACAATTATACTAAAATAATGCACAGTATGCACTATTATGTAACATAATGTTACATTTAACGGCAGCGAATACCGAATGTCATTGAATTGATGAGGCGAACCTTATGATCGATTGGCGATGTATCACCCTCAAAAAGAGGACGTTTGCGGGGCAGCGGTGTTTTCTGAAAGCCGAGAAGGGGACGGATACAGGGAGCCTAGTTTTTACTCTAAACCGATACCCTTTCAAAAATCACTCTCAGGCGCTCCATAAGGCCTCAACAGAAAAGGGCGCCCGTATTTCCCCACCTAAAGGCGAGATCGCATGACACAGTTGCTCTCACGCAGCCTGAAGAAGCATATTGGGGCAGTCCACGTCAGTGGAAAGCTCTCATTGTTAAAACGCAAGATTGCAAATGTTTTGTTGTTGAATGCTTATGATAATCTACCCTACGCTGACGAACATTCCATTAGTCTCCAGGATCTTGCTGATATTGCCGGTTTTAATAGCAAGGATTTTGAATTGCTCAAAGAAGCATTTCGAGATTTAGCAAAAACCACGGTCGAGTGGAATATTCTGACAAATGATGGTAACGAAGATTGGACGGTATCGACGCTGTTGAGTAGAGCAACGATCCGAAAGGGTAGGGGGTTTGCCGGTATGCCTATGATCGAGAGCTCTGTAAGAAACTCTATCATCCCGACATGTATGCTCGAATCAATCTGACGATTCAGCGTAAATTCAAAAGTGGATACGCGCTGGTGCTGTATGAAAACTGTGCACGGTTTCGTAATGTGAAAACCACAGGTTGGATTACGGTCGAAGATTGGCGCAAGTTATTTGGCGTCGAGCCCGACGAATACAGAGAATTCAAAGATTTCTCCAAGAGGGTCCTGAAGCCCGCAATCGCCGAAGTTAATCGAGAGTCCGATTTGGAGGTCGAAGCAGACTATCGACGCCAGAAACGCAAAATAAGCCAAATTCGCTTTACCATTGGTGAGCAAACGCAAGTCGATCAGCTCGCACTTGATCAACTAAAAGGTAAAGACATATCAACAATCCTCGAGCGACTGTCTTTTGCGGGCATCTCTAAACCGATAACCAGCAAATTAATTCTAGAGCACGATGAGAAGCAAATCTTGCGTAATCTTGATTATGTTGAAAAAGAATTACGAAGCGGTAAACGGATCACAAATGTCGGTGGTTATACCGTCAAGGCAATAGAGTCTGACTATGGGCTTGCTGAAACCGAACGCCAGCAGCAACTAAAGCACAAAAAAAATGAAGCAGCACGCCAGCTGAATGCGCAAACGAAGATCGAAGAGAATAAGGCAATAGCACATAAAGCAGCAATGTTGAAATTGGAAGCTGACTTCGAAGCACTGTGTGAGACAGCAAAACAGACATTGATAGGGCAAACACTCGCAAGTTTTTCCGAGGGCGATTATTTGTTCAAGGAATATAAACAGCGAGGACTGAAAAGTGTTCTGTTCTACCGAGCGGTTCTCGGACTGTTCAAACAACAACAGAACGCATAAAACTACACAGTTTTCTTCAGCTTTGAATTACTCGGTAATGGCATTGATTTTGTATTGAATGAGGCTATTGCTGCTGATATGTACCAAGATATAGATGAGAAAATAAAACCATTCATCCACGCATGTTGCGAAACACTTTTGCAGTATAGACACCTTAGCGTGAGTAACACTGGGGGTGGCAACTACAAGGGCAGAGGGGAAAAGTTTTTTAATCTGGGCGGAGCCTTCACCATTATGGGCGCCGGGGGCAACGCCCCTAGTAACAAACGGAGTGTGTAGGCGTGAGTGATATGTAACCCTTGATCGCCTATTAATAGGCGATTGAGCGATTAGCGAAGGTGGAAAAGCGCGGTCAGAATGACACGCTTGATTCGTAAAACCTGCGAACATCACTTAGAACCCCCATTAAGTGCAAATCAATCTATTTAAGAAAAATCATTACGACAAGCCAGCTTTACCCATTACACCTTATAAGAATGCATAATTTAGAACAAACCAGGGAATAATCATGGGTAATGAGCGGGGTTCGGGGACAAGAAATGAGCTAATAGGCTGACCGTAAGGATAGACGTGATGGCAATGTTAGAGTGGAGAAACATGTGTGATTGAACGAGAGACAATTTCTTTGGTGGAAGTATTCGGTGCGCTGGATCGCGGAGTGACCGTGGTTACCGGTAACAAACGTTTGGCGGGCGTCACTCGCCAGGCCTTTGAACAATCGGCGATGGGTAAAGGCCTCGAAGTTTGGCCAACCCCGGATATATTGCCCTGGACTGCTTGGCTGCAACGGGCCTGGGAAGAGGCCGTGGTTTCGGGTGCCGCGACTGCACCTGAACTCTTGCTTACATCCCAACAGGAACAGCGTATATGGGAAGACATCGTTACTGAGAGCGTGGCGGATCAGCCGTTGCAGCAGGTGACTGGAACAGTGCGTCGGGCGCAGGAAGCGTGGCAGTTGATGCAATCGTGGCGGTTATCATTAAATGATGCAACATTTCGCTATAACAGTGACAGTACGGCATTTTTTGAATGGGCATCGCGATTCGAAGCCAAGTGTACGGAGAAGGGTTGGCTGTCACTCGCTCTCCTTTCCGACGAACTTCAGCGTAGCATTCAGGCAGGAGATTTGCCTACACCTGCGGAACTGATATTGATTGGTTTCGATGAGCTGACACCACAGCAGCAGCGGTTGTTGCAAACGTTGGTCGAGTCAGGTTGTGATGTGCGATGGACGCAGCTCGCGGGTAAGGAAAGTAAGGAAGCCAGAATTGGATGCGTCGATGTGCGTCAGGAAGCCACAACCATGGCTCGATGGGTTCGGCAGCAGCTCGATGAGAATCCCGAGACATCGATCGGTGTCGTAGTTCCTGAACTCGCATCGCAACGGGACATCGTGATTCATGCGCTTGATGAGATCCTGGTTCCGCACGCATTGCAGCCGGGGCACCAGTCTCTCGTGCGCCCCTTTAATATCTCGCTCGGCCCGCCTTTGAGCATGTACCCCATTATCAGTACTGCGTGTAAGTTGCTCGGCTTATTGGCGCCAACGATTAGTCTGGAAGATGCGGGTAGACTGCTTCGTTCACCCTTCATTGCAGGGTGGGAACGGGAAGCTAGTGCTCGAGCGTTGCTCGATGGTCGATTGAGGGAAACAGGCGAACTTAACGTGGCAGTGAAGACACTGCGTTATCACGCATCACAGGCCAACAAGCCGTATTTATGCCCGCTGCTTGCAGAAAGTCTTGATGCCTGGGTTAAGGCTACGCGGGAGTGCCCGCGTACGGACAGCCCGGGGCAGTGGTCGGAACGATTTGCGGGATTATTAAAGGTCATTGGATGGGCGAGTGGGCGCACATTATCAAGTGAAGAGTACCAGGCCGCGGAGTCATGGCAGGAACTCCTGGGCGTGTTTGCATCACTGGAGCCGGTAACAGAACCGATGGCCGCATCCACTGCGGTGGCTCAACTACGGCGCATGGCTGGGGAACGAACGTTTCAGCCGCAAACCGGGGCGGTACCGGTGCAGGTGCTGGGAATGCTTGAGGCGAGTGGTCTTGAGTTTGATAGTCTTTGGATCATGGGTCTGCATGACGGCGCGTGGCCGGCACCTCCACGTCCGAATCCGTTTATTCCGCTGCCTTTGCAGCGGGACGTTGGACTGCCACATTCAAGTGAGGAGCGTGAGTTACAAGTATCGCGCACGATGACCCGTCGGATGTTGACGTGTGCGGACGAGGTAGTTGTGAGTTTTCCGCTGCGCAGTGGCGATGTGGATCTGCGACCCAGCCCGCTCATTACTGATCTCGCCAGTATGGATCCAGAGGCTCTAGAGTTGTGGTCAGCTCCGACATGGCGGGATGAAGTTCACGACAGTGCCAGGTTGACACCATTGGAGGAAGACCCCGCACCACCCCTGGCGAATGAAGAAGTCAAAGGTGGCAGCGCTGTTTTCAAACTCCAGGCTGCGTGTCCTTTTCGCGCCTTCGCGGAACTACGGTTGGGAGCACGTGCACTCAGGCAGGCGGATATCGGATTGGACGCTATGGCCCGAGGCTCATTGATGCACCGTGTTCTCGAGAAGGTGTGGCACGCATTGAATTCACATGAGCAACTGGTGACCATGGAAGCCGCCGAGGTAGGTGCCATGGTAGACACCATGGTGGGGGAGGCGGTCGATGAGATTGCTAGTAGGTATCCGCAAACATTTACCAGGCGCTTCCGGGAGATGGAAGCTGAGCGTCTGTGTCGGCACGTGCTGGAATGGTTGGAGTTGGAGAAACAACGTGCCCCGTTTCGTGTCGTGGAGAAGGAGAAAAAACATGAAGCGACTGCCGGCGGGGTGCGTGTTCAGTTGAAAATCGACCGCATCGATGAACTGGCCGATGGCCGCCAGGTTATGATTGATTACAAGACCGGCGAGGTAAAGCCTGCTCAGTGGTTTGGGGAGCGACCCGACGAGCCTCAACTGCCACTCTACAGCATGGCGGTTGGCGGTGATATTGCTGGTGTACTATTCGCGCAAGTGAAAGCGGGTGGTATGGCATTCAATGGGGTAGCCGAAGACGATGGGCTGGCACCGGGTGTGAAGTCTTATGAAAAACTGAAGCAGACACGCGAAGCATCGTCCTGGTCGGTTGTGTTGCGCGATTGGCGGGCAACGATGGAAAGGCTGGGTGAAGCGTTCCGTAATGGCGAAGCATTGGTTGACCCGAAGCAATATCCGGGCACCTGTACCTACTGTGAACTCAAACCATTGTGCCGTATCAACGAATTAACAGTATTGGATGGCGAGTCTTCCGACACGGAGGGCCAGGCATGAGCGAACAAGAAAGAATAGCCGATCAAGAAGCACGCTTCCGCGCGCTTGATCCATCAACATCGTTCATTGTTCAGGCGCCGGCGGGTTCAGGAAAAACGGGGTTGCTGACCCAACGGTTTCTGGTGCTTCTGGCGGCTGTCGATGCGCCGGAGGAGATTGTAGCGATTACGTTTACGCGTAAGGCGGCAGGTGAAATGCGCCAACGGATATTGGAGGCATTGGAACGCGCCAAGAGTGATCAGCCTCCGGAGAAGGATCATGAAAGGCATACCTGGGAGCTCGCCCAGCGAGCACTCATACGCGATAAGGAACAGGGATGGCAATTGCTTGATAATCCGGCGCGCCTGCGCATCCAGACGATCGACTCCCTCTGTACAACATTGGCGCGGCAGATGCCGATCCTCTCCCAGTTTGGTTCGGTGCCAGCTATTGCCGAAGATGCCGAGCCACTCTATCTCGCGGCGGCCAGGAACACTATTGCTGAGTTAGAATCTGGCGCTGAATGGTCGGATGCCATCGCACATTTGATTCAACATTTGGATAGCCGGCTGGATAAATTACAGGGCCTGATTTCGACCATGCTTGCCCGGCGTGATCAATGGTTGCGTCACCTCGCCGACCGAGATCACCCAGGGCTGGAACGGGAAAATCTGGAAGCGGCCATGGCCCGTCTGGTCACCGAGGCATTGAGTGAACTGGCAAAAAATGTGCCCGGTGCATACGGACCGGAACTGATCGAGTTGGTTCGGTTTGCTGCGGATAATCTGGAAGGTACGGATTCCTCTATTCTCGTTTGTTCCGACCTCCAAGGCTTACCAGGATCGCAAGTGATGGACCGCGGTCAGTGGGAAGGACTTGCGATGTTGTTGTTGACGGGGGAGGGTACTTGGCGTAAGAGCTTGACCAAGAATCAGGGATTCCCGGCACCAAGTAGCACCAAAAATAAGGAAGAGAAGGCCCGCTTAACTGGGATGAAGCAACGCATGACGGTGCTGCTGGAGTCATTGCAGGGCGAAGATGCATTTCGTAAACAGTTGGCTTTGTTGCGGGAGTTGCCGCCGCATCAATACACCAACGGTGAATGGGAGACTTTACAGGCCTTGGTTGAATTGTTACGCATAGCGGCAGCTCACCTGGAACTCGTGTTCAGTGAACAAGGTCAGGTGGACTTTCCCGCCTTGGCCCAGGCAGCCATTAGGGCATTGGGTGAATCCGAAGCGCCGACGGATCTTGCACTGGCATTGGATTACCGTATTCGCCACTTATTGATGGACGAGTTTCAGGATACCTCGTTCAATCAGTACGAATTGCTCAAACGATTGACGGCCGGTTGGCAGCCGGGGGATGGCCACACCTTGTTCGTGGTAGGTGATCCCATGCAGTCCATCTATCGTTTCCGAGAAGCGGAAGTGGGGTTGTTTCTCGCGGCAAGAGAACACGGGATCGGTCAGGTGCCGCTTGAGTTCCTCCGTCTTGCGGTCAATTTCCGCTCGCAACAGGGAATCGTCGACTGGATCAATCAACATTTTACGGACGTCCTGCCGACAGATGATAACGTCGTCGGTGGAGCCGTGTCCTATGCACCGTCAACAGCCTTTCACTCGAAATTGGAAGCGGATGCCGTTACCGTCTATCCATCACTTGTCCATTTATCGTTGAAGCGCGATGACATTGCTGAAGCACGCCAGGTCGTGACAATAGTGCAGCGGGCAAAGACAGAGCACCCGGACGGTACGACTGCAATTCTTGTTCGTGGCCGCAATCATCTGGTGCAGATCGTAGAGCAGTTACAGAAGGCTAAGCTCCGCTTTCAGGCCGTTGAGATCGAGCGATTAGCACACCGGCCTGTTGTGCAGGATCTGCTCGCGCTGACTCGGGCATTGAGCCATATCGGTGATCGCATCGCGTGGCTGGCGGTGCTTCGTGCACCGTGTTGTGGGTTGACGCTCGAAGATCTGCATGCCCTGGCAGGAGATGATTACAATCGAACCATTATTGATCTGCTTCATCAAAAACAACGCATGGAACAACTGAGCGAAGATGCCCGTAGCCGTATAGCCCGGGTATTGCCTGTACTGGATACGGCGCTCTTGGAACAGGCGCGTTGTTCCCTGCGGAGCAGCATCGAAGGTTCGTGGATCGCGCTGGGTGGTCCGGCCTGTGTAACTGACGAGACTGATCTGGAAGATGCAGAGGTCTACTTTCAGTTGCTTGAAAGACTCGGCAATGCAGGTGATGTACCGGAAATTCATGATCTTAACAAGCAGGTTGAGAAGCTATTCGCGTTGCCAGACGTGGAAGCGGACGGTTTACTTCAACTCATGACTGTCCATAAGGCCAAAGGACTGGAGTTCGATACCGTGATCATGCCTGGGCTGGGCCGCAGCCCAAGACATGATGATGAGAAGTTGTTGCATTGGTTAGAACGTGGTCGTGAGTCAGGCAATAGTGACCTTCTTCTTGCCCCTATTAGCGCACACGGCGAGGATAAAAACCTGATGGCTGCATACCTGCAGCGATTAGATAAGGCGAAGGGACGTTTTGAGGATAGTCGTTTGTTGTATGTTGCCGCGACGCGGGCAAAGCAACGCTTGTACCTTTTGGGGCACGTTGGCATTCAGGAAAAGGACGGTGGGCTTGAACTAAAAGACCCTCCCAAAGACTCCCTTTTGGCGCGCCTGTGGTCTGTGGTGGAAAATGACTTTAAGTCTCTTCTTGCTGAACAGGATGTCGAAGCATCGTTACTGGGAAATGTGATTAAACCTGTAGCAAGTACCCCCGTGCGTACCCGGTTGGCAACGGACTGGTCACTGCCAGCCCCGCCGGATTCCATTCGGATTTCTGACACGACAGTGGAGGGTGTAGCGGGCGAGTTGATAGAGTTTGGTTGGGCAGGAGAGACTGCACGGCACGTCGGTACTGTAGTGCATCGACTGCTTCAACACATAGGGACAGTTGGTATTGACCGTGTTGAGTCAGGCGACTTGCGCCGTTTCGAGCAGATTGGTCGTAAAATGCTGGCACGTTTGGGAGTGCCGGAGGGACGCATCAAAGTTGCGCTTGAAGAGATAGGTGCAGCTCTGCAGGCTGCATTAGAAGACGAGCGAGGCCAGTGGATTTTGAGTGGTCTGCACGAAAAGGCGGACTGCGAGCTGGCATTGAGTGGCAAACGAGACGGCGGTATAGACCACATGGTTATCGATCGGACATTCGTGGATGAGCAAGGCACACGCTGGATCATCGATTACAAGACAGGCGCCCACACCGGTGGCGGTGTTGATGAGTTTCTTGATCGAGAGCAGGAGCGCTATCGTCAACAGTTGGAACGTTACGCAATTATCATGAGCAAAATGGAAGAAAGACCCATCCGTCTGGGTTTGTATTTCCCGCTGCTAGGGGGATGGCGAGAGTGGCCGTTCTACTCGACCAGGACCCCTAAAAGCTATTAAAAACAGCTAACTGAAAAATTAATTATTGGCATTTTTTATTTTTTGCAACAGAGCCCTTAATCTTCCTTAGCATAGATGGGGTCGACACAGAAAGATGAGATCAAAGAACAATTAGCACGTAATAATAATGTTTCTCAAGCAGCACGTGATTTTAACGTCAGCAGAAGAAATATTCTGCGGGTTAGAGATAGTTAGCGAAATTTTGGGTGGTTCGGGATTAGACTCCCTACATGCAGAAAACATCATACAAAGCGGAGTTACAATGATTCGATTAATTTTCACAGCTGCATTTTTTTTAGTCATAGTTATTTTAGGCTACAATTATTTTTTTGGTACAGCTCAGGAAAAGGAACAAGCACAAGAAATTTTCAGCAAAGGGGCTGAAGTTGTAGGTTCTGGTGCAGACCTTTTAAAATCTGAATACGGAAAATACGAAGATGGTAAGTATGATGGGGCACTAGATAATATTAATAGTGTTGTAGGAAAACTCAAAGAAAATGGTGGGGAATTACTTGAAGAAATTGATAGCTGGGAGAAAAAGAAAGACGATTGGGAGCAAAAGAAATTTGACCTTCAAGAATTGTTAGATGCCGATTTGGATTCTATTAATGAAGAAAAGCTTAAAAAAGCCTTTGCTGCACTAGAAGAAGAAAGGGAAGTGTTGGAGGATGAGGGTATACGACTAAAAGAGCAAACTGAGTAGGGAACGCATAACAATAAATCAACTGGCTGAGACTTGTGGCGTTGTTGAATAAATCAGAAATTGATCGAAGGCTCCCTATTTCTTGTGTGTACTAGATTTTGACGGATACCGGCATACCTAAAT
>RCMY010002845.1_pt1 | contig 15549 bp, 16 predicted proteins | sample 2041341 | NCBI WGS metagenome assembly RCMY01 (sample SAMN09708234, study PRJNA481090) | Marine sediment metagenome, whole genome shotgun sequencing project.
CGGCACCCAGACCGTCGTCCTTGACGAGGCCGTCGAGTACAACGGCGAGAACTTCCCCGCCGGTAGCTACGACTTCGCCATCGACGGCCGGTACTGGAGCGACTTCGACCGCCAGCACCCGCTGCAGGGACCTGCCCGCGACCTCGCCTGGAGCGGGACCGTCCACGGCCTGCTCGGCGAGATGGCCGCAGGTGTCGGCGCTGACTACGCCGCCGGGTTCGCCCACTTCGCCGCCTGGCGGACGATCATCGTCGGCCTGGCCATCGGCCTCGGGGGCTTCGGACTCCTGGCCGTGGCCATGAAGGAAGAGGAGGACACCATCATTCTCGATCAGAAGCGACTGCCTGCCGTCGAGTTGCTCGACGCCTGACGCTTGCACCCCCGAGGGCCGGCCGACCACCCGTCGGCCGGTCCTCGCCGTTTCTCGCCGGCTCCCCAGGCCAGGCTGGTCACTCGGGCAGAACAGACAACAGCGAGTCGCCGACACATGCGGCCGGACCGCCCAAGGCCCCCAGGTGGAAGGCGGCCCGGCGTTGCTCGGGCCGACCGTGGGCGTCGGGGTCGTCGACCGCGACGCCCTCCTCGTCGCCGCTCTCGGCCGTGCGCAACGCCGCCTGCTCGACGCCGACGGGCCCGAGGGTGCCGCCTGCCCACGCCCCCGCGAAGCAGTCGGCCTGCAGTTCAGTGTCGATTGACAGTCCGTCGAACTCCCAGGCATCGAGGTGCGGTGCCTGGCCCTGCAGGACATGCCCCCACTCGTGGGCCAACACCATCTCCATGTGCAGCGGCGGACCGACGAGGTACGCGGGATCGACCGCGACCAAGACGCCTTCTCGACACGCCGAATCGACGAAGGCGTTCAGGTCGAGGTCCTCGCCGTCGGGATCCGGTGAGATGCCGTCACACGTCGCGCCATCGGTCCCGTCGGTGATCCGGTCCATCGGCACCGGGACGAAGTCGAAACCGAGCGTGTCGTCCGCCACCTCGTCCCACCACTCGTTCAGTTCCGCCCCGAGCGCCCGCGCGTCGGCCAAGGTCCCGCCCGGCGCCGCGTCGGTGGCGGCGCTGCAGGCGGCGGTCGCGAGTGACGCCCCGATGGCCACGACCAGGCAACGAAGGACCGACGCCATGCCACGCTCCTCGACGAGACGGCCAAGGTAGTGGCGGCCCGTCCGTCAGTCGGCACCCTCGCTCCCGTGCCCCTTCGGAGAGCAACGATGCCGAGTGACGATCGCCACGCCCACTGGGCCGAGGTCTGGCAGACCGACGCCAGCGACCGCAGTTGGTTCGAACCGACAGCGGCCCGATCGGTCGGCTGGGTCCGGGCGGTCTGCCCAGCAGGGGGAAGCGTGCTGGACGTCGGTGGCGGGGCGTCCCCCCTGGTCGACGCGTTGTTGGCGGACGGGCACGACGTTGCCGTTGTCGACATCGCGGTCGAATCCTTGGCGCAGAGTCGTCGGCGACTGGGTCCACGCGCGTCGGCGGTGTCGTGGCATGTCGCGGACGTGACGTCCATGGACCTCGGTCGGACCTTCGACGTGTGGCACGACCGGGCGGTCCTGCACTTCCTCACGGCGCCCGCCGCACGGGCCGCCTACGTCCACGTGCTGGAGCAGCACGTCGGCGCGGGAGGGCACGCCGTCATCGCCACATTTTCTCCGGATGGTCCAACGCACTGCAGCGGACTGGAGGTGCAGCAAAGCGACGCGGCCGACATCGCCGCGCTCCTGGGGAACGGGTGGGACCCGGTCGCCACCGAGCGGCACCTCCACGTCACACCGACCGGCGCATCGCAGGATTTCACCTGGGCGACCTTCCGGCGCCGCTCCTGACGTGGTTCGCTGGCAGGGGCGGGGATGACCGAAGGACAGCAGGGTGGGTGACGGGCAGACGTTCCGCCAGTCGCACCATGCCGAACGCGCCCTGACGCTGCCCCGTCCCCGATGGCGTGGCCGGTCGCACAAGGCTGCGGCGCTGATCGCTGTTCCGGCGGGGATCTGGCTGACGGCCACCGCCCCGGCCGGCACGCCGCGTCTTGCGTGCGCCGTCTTCTCCCTCGGCGTCCTCGTGATGTTCTCGGCCAGCAGCCTCTATCACTGGAAGCCGTGGAGTCCGCACACCACCGAGGTGCTGCTCCGGGTCGACCACAGCGGGATCTACGTCGTCATCGCCACGACGTTCACCGCCTTCGCCCTGTTGGGACTGCCGGCGAGTGCGGCCCGCATCGCCATCTGGGTGGTGTGGTCGGCCGTCGTCGTCGGACTGGTGACCGAGTGGCTGCCATTCGCCAGCCCGAAGGGCCTGAACAACGGCATCTACCTCGCCCTCGGGTGGGGAAGCATCGTGACCCTGCCGATGCTGCTGGACATCGCCGGCGTCCTGGCGGTGGTGCTGCTGCTGGCCGGTGGCCTGCTCTACACGATCGGTGTCTTCGTCGTCGGCCGCCAGAGCCCCGACCCCAACCCGGAGGTCTTCGGGTATCACGAGATCTGGCACCTGCTGGTGATCGGCGCGACCAGCCTGCACTGGGCCGACATCGCGTTCGTCCTGCGCTGACCGGCAGCCCGCTCAGGCGTGGCGGGTCCCGACGTAGATCGTCGCCTTCGAGACGCCCCGGGTGACCACGTTGTCGAACGACACGATCTCCGCACGGACGCCTTCGAAGACCGTGGCCAGGAGGTCCGTGAAGCTGTCGATCGGGAGCCCGTCAGACCAGAACGCGAACACGCCCCCGGGCCGCAGGTGTTGCGCCGTCCGTTGCAGACCCTCGGTCGAGTAGAAGGCGCCATGCTCGTCGTCAAGGTGGTGTTCGGGCGTGTGGTCGATGTCGATCAGCAGCACGTCGAAGACCCGGCCGGGCTGGTCGGGGTCGAAGCCGTCGTCGGACTGGGCCATCGCGAAGAAGTCGCCGTGCACGAGCCGTGCACGCGGGTCGGCCATGAGCTCAGCCGCCCCCGGAACGAGTTCCTGCTCATGCCAGTCGATCACCGCCTGCACAGCATCGACCACGATCATCGAGGTCACGCGGTCGTCCTCCAGCGCGGCGTGCGCCGTGAAGCCCAGGCCAAGCCCGCCGACGACGACGTCGAGATCGGTCCCGTTGCTCTCCGCCAGGCCGATGCGGCTCAGCGCGATCTCGGTCTGTGGGAACAGGCTCGTCATCAGGTACTCGTCGCCGAGCTTGACCTCGTAGACGTCCAGCCCCAGCGACACGTCATGGCGCCGCCAGAGGCGGATGGTGCCGCCGGCCGTCTCGGCATCACCGAGCGCTTCGAACATGGCGCCCATGGGTCCTCCGGGTCAGGCGGGCTGCCACCGTAGGCGGCAGGATCTCAGTCGTGGTGACCGGGCAGGCTGCGCCGGATGATCGCCGCCGCGTCCGACAGGGACATCTGCTCGAGGACGTCGGCGATCTCGACCAGGCCCTTGGGGCGAAGCAGGTCGACGACGTCGGGCGTGCGGATGATCTTCCACAGGTCATCCAGCGGGAGTTCGAACAGGCCAGCCTCGACGTAGGCCTCCGAGTGCGTGGAGAACGCGAAGTCGTTGAACGCCTCGCCGTCGGTCTCGAGCAGGGCGAAGCCCTCGGGGTCCTCGCGGCGACGCTCCTCCATCTTCTCCTGCAGAAGCCGAAGGGTGGTCCGGAGCCAGTCCTGTCCCGATGGCGTGAGCTGCGGTTCGATGGCGACGAACTGGTGCAGGCACTTGTCGCCGTAGTCGGCGTAGTACGTCGGTGGCGTCAGGTCCGGCCGCCGTCGCACCACGTCCGAAAGGCGTTGCCGGTAATAGGCCTCCGAACCGGTCGGAACCGGTGCAGCAGGCCCACCAAGGACGCTCACGAGCCAGCCGCCATCGCGAAGGGCAGGAGCACACCTTCGGGGAACGGGGAAAGCCCCGCCTCGGGGGCGGCGCCGCGAGATCCCCAATGGTCCTGGAGGAACGCATCGGCGACGGTCCGGTCGAAGCGATCGCAGTCGACGGCGACCCCCCAGGCCCGGAAGGCCACCGCCTGGCCCGAGGCGATGGCATCGCTGGCCGAGACGAACACGCCGCCCAGGGCTCGCGACTCAAAGCCCAGGGCTCGTCGTTCGCGCATCCAGGTCTGCATCTCCTGCACGGCGTCCCCGTCGACCTCGGCGGCGTCGAACCACACGACCACCGAGCCGTGCTCCATGTTGTGCAGCACAGCTCGCTCGTCGATCGGGGTCACCGGAATCCGATCCGGGACGGCCAGCGCCGAGGCGAAGTGCCGTCCGGAGTTCGCGGGGCGGTGCAGTGGATAGAGCGCCGCGGCCGGCGGGGCGTCATCCGGGTCGAGATGGTCGCGGTCGGCCATGGCCTGCCCGTCCACCAGCACGCGACACCCGGCCCCTGCCTGCGCCGCAGCCTGCTGCTCCGGCGTCACCGACGGCGGCGGCGCCAGGTCCTCGGCGACGGCGACCGGGGCCGGGATCTGCAAGGCGCCGTCGTCGTCGACCGACCCGAGTCGGGCCAGCCCGGCGACCAGCAGGGCCGCGGCGACCCCGGCGAGCAACAACTCGAGAATTCGCAGAGGGTGCGCGTCCTCGACAGGCGCCGAAGCGATCGCCGGGACATCGTCGTGCGGGTGTGGTTCGTTCATCGGGCGGACAGTACAAACGACGCCGATTCTCGCCGATCCGGGCCCGAATGGGGTACCAATGGCGGTCCTGCGACGTCCGTCGCCCGACCAAGGTCCCTCGCGTGAGCACGACCCCGAGCGCAACCCGCGCCGTCGCCGTGACGGTGAAGGTTGCCCTGCGCCGTGTCCTCGGGATCCAGTTGCACCTGTCGGGAGCCAGCCACCTGCCCACGGAGCCCTGTGTCCTGGCGCACAACCTGGTCTCGCCGTTGGATCCGTTCGTCATGGCCTTGGCCCTCGCGGAGGCCGGCCAGCAGCACCCGGTCGTCATGCTCCGCAACGATCTCGACCGCATCCCGCTGCTGACGTCACTGCTGCGTGCAGGTGCCCTGGCCGTGGACAACGCCAGCCCCGACGAGTCGGAGGACGAGGAAGACCCGTTCGTGCTGGCATCGACGGCGCTCTGGACCGGCCGCTCGATCATCACGGCGCCGGAACAGGTCATCTCTCGGTCCTTGGAGATCCTGCCGGTCCGCTCCGGCCCGGTTCGGCTGTCCGCCGCGACGACGGCACCGCTGATCCCCGCCGCGCTCTTCGGCACCCACCGCCTCTTCGACGACTCCGGCAAGCTGCGCATGACGCGTCGCGGGGTACCGGTGCACATCAGCATCGGAGCGCCGACGCCCAACGACATCCACACCGACTTCCTCGCCACCCAGCGGATCCTCCAGTTCGACCTGGAGGCACTGCTCGCCCAGACCCTCGACGGCTATCCCGACCGGGAACAGGGTGAGGCCGGGGCGTCCTGGTGGCCACAGTCGAGGGGCGGTTCCGCGCCGTCCCTGATCGAGACGCTCGACGAACGCCCTGACCCGGAGTCCGGGGCGCTGGAGTTGTGGGCCGACGACAAGAAGGTCGAGTCCGAGGCCCGCCGACTCGGCGCCCCGGCAAGGGACCCCCGTCCCAGCATGACGGTGCCGATCAAGGCCCAGTCGCCAGCCGAACTGCACAAGCAGCACCCGGACGTCTGGGCACCGCCGGTCCACCCCGACAACGGGGTGAGCGGCGTGACCGGCCTCCTGGCCTTCGACCTGCCCGGCCAGCCTCGGCGCGTCCTTCGCAACGTTTCGATCGAGGTCACCGGCGACACGGCCATGGTGGTCCAGACCATGCCCGACCCGGCGCGCCTCGAACAGGTGCAGATGCATCGTCACGGGGACAAGACGCTGTTCAGCGGGCGCCTCGCCGACACATACCGGGTCAAGACCGGCGAGATGACGATGACCGTCCCCGCGGGCACGCGCACCACCTTGGCGGCCATGCGGCGCAGCGCTCGCCAGGACTGACGACGCCACCAAGTCAGCGGCCGTCTGGCCGCTCGCGCGCGGCCCCTGCTCGGGCGGGAGGCGGCGGGTCGACAGCTGCCGAATGAATCAGCACAGGCCCTCCCTCCAGGATCTCTCCCTTGCTCAAGCATCCCGTCACCAGGCTCCTCGCCGGCATCGTCGCCCTCAGCACGATGTTCCTCACGGTCGCCGCCGACAACGGCCTCGACTACACCGCCTGGTTCGGCGACGAGGAATGGGCGCCCGACTGCGAGTTGGACATGTATCCCGAGGAGGGCGGCGACTGGCTGACCAACCTCGAGGCCACCTGCCACCACATGCGCACCGACATGAACGGGCTCGACTCGCCCCAGATCGACGTGCTGGTCATGGTCCCGGTGTCCCCAACCGCGGAACGCGACATGCGCATCATGCGCCAGTCCGTGGAGATGTGGGAAGCCGGCATCGACTACCTGGCCGCCGAGGTCATGGACATGCAGTGGCTGGCGGACGGCGTGGACTTCCACATCACCGTCGACTTCTTCGACACGTCCGCTGAGGGCGGCGAGTTCACCACCTACCCGATCGTCGACCCGGAGATCGTGGTCATCGCCACCAACCCGGTTGGCGGCATCGGCATCGGCTTCGACCCGCTCAAGCTGATCACCAACACCGAGGGCCCGTGCCACGGCGTGCAGAACCCGGCGGACTTCTCCTACTGGGAGAACCTGCCCGGCTTCAACAGCCACCACGACGGTCGCTCCGGCACGTACACCGAGGACTGCGGCGGCGCCGGCGGCAACGTCTGCTTCGCGGTCAACGGTGCGATCGACCCGGACCCCGAGTCGTTCGACGTCTTCGGCCTGTTCGACCTGGTGTCCCACGAGTTCGGTCACTGCATGACCATCGGTCACGTCGGTGACGGCGCCGAAGGTGAATGGGGCGGCCTGCCGTCCAACGACATCATGGCGTATCACTCCGACCCGCCCGGGCTCACCAAGTGCATGTCGACCCTGGACGTCGAAGGCGTCGCCACCGTCATGAGCCGCTACCTCGACGTCAACGCTGACGGCGTGGTCGACAAGGCCGACGAGCTCAAGGCGAACGACCAGCAGGGCGATGGCCGCGACCCGTTCCAGGTCCAGCACCCCCGCGACCACCACTACGCGTCGGGCACCGGCTCGCCGCTGGACTGCCCGCAGCCCGACCTGGGTCTCTTCCCGGGCGAGCGCACCGACTGGTACCCGGGCGACGACGACGCCTGAGCAACCCCGCAACGCAACGAACCCGACGGCACGCCGTCGGGTTCGTTCATTTTCGCTGCCAGGTGACGGAGTCAGTCTTCCGGGTCAAGCTTGCCTTCGAAGTCCGGGATGGGGCGCGCCGCGGCCTCCTCTGGCGTCGTGGCCGGGCCGTTCTCCCGGATGTCGTTGACCAACCAGGTCATCTCCTTGATCTCCTTGCGCTGCGCCTTGATGATGCCGTCGGCGAGCTCACGCGTTCGCAGGTCCTCGATGCCAGCCCGCTCGGAGGTCAGGATGGCGATCGAGTGGTGCGGGATCATCCCGTCCATGTAGGCGACGTCGTCGACGAGCATCTGCGATCGCGACAGGAAGAGCGCCGCCCCGGCGAGCACGAGGCCACCGATGACGATCGCGATGTTGGTCTTGGTGTCCTTGTACATCCCCCACATGAAGCTGAGCATGACGATGGCCATGGCGCCGCTCATGAGGAGGGCCATGTAGAGGCGTTCCTCGGAGAACCGAATGTGCTCGGCGGAGAAGTTGTTCGTGTAGGTGAGGACGAACATGACCAGGCCGGAGGTCGCGATCATCGCGAGGAAGCGGAGATACATCCGTCGCTGATCACCGTCCATGCTGGTCGTCTGGGTGCTGCGCGTTGCGCTGGTGGTGGCCATGGGTCCTCCTGTCAGGATGAGCCCCCATACGACTGGGGGGTACTCGACGGATGCCCGGGCGCAGCGCCGCTCAAACGGCAGCGGCGGGAGCCGACCGACCCTGCGCCTCAGGCCCCCCCCCGTACGCTGCGCCGCCCGCCGCAGGAGTTCGACCCGTGAGTGCAGCCCTCGACGAGATCCGCGCCCTCGTGACCAAGGTCGATGACCTTGTCAAGGCCGCCCCGAACCGCAAGGATCCGACCGTCGGCTACCGGCAGGCCCGCGGTCTGCTGGAGGAAGCGGAGTGGCAACTCGCCGACCAGCCCGAGGGCGAGCCGCGCGACGCCATGGTCGTCGCCATCGCCTTGCGCCATGACGACCTCAACCGCCTCATCCTGCTGCAGTCCGATCCCGTACGCACGCGGTTGGACGACGTCATCGCCCCCGACCCCATCCCCCAACCCGGCCCGGAGACCCTGGCCCGCCAGCGGGCCGCCGTGGCAGAGCGGGTGCCGGCCAACCAACGCCTGGTGACATCGTGGCCGGTCCTGCACGTCGGCCGGCCACCGGCGTTCGACCCGCTGTCCTGGAAGTTCGCCGTCAACGGCCTGGTCGCCAACCCGGTCCGGCTGGGGTGGAAGGACTTCCAGGCCCTGCCCACCGTCACGCTGACCAGCGACTTCCACTGCGTGACCGGCTGGTCCCGGCTGGACAACACCTGGGAAGGCGTCCGCTTCCGCGACCTCGTGGAAATCGCCGGCGTCCGAGACACGGCAACGCACGTCATCGTCAACGGTGGCAACGCCTACAGCGCCAACATGGACCTCCCCAGCCTCCTCGACGACGACGTGCTCTTCGCCTGGTCACACGACGGCCGCCCGCTGACCCCGGAACACGGTGGCCCACTGCGCCTGGTCGTCCCGGCTCGGTACGCGTGGAAGTCGGTCAAGTGGGTCGACTCGATCAAGTTCGTCGACCGCGACGTCCCGGGCTATTGGGAGATGCGTGGCTACCACAACGTCGCCGACCCCTTTCTGGAGCAGCGCTACAGCTGACGGCGGGCCCTCGACAGACACCGCAGAGACGGTCATCAGACCAGACCGACCAGCCGCCAGAACGGCACGACGAGGAAGACCAGCACCAGGATGCCCAGGAAGTCGAGGACGATGCCCCGCCCGAAGATCTCACGTGTGGTGAAGAGCCCCGTCGAGTAGGCCAGCATCGTGGGTGGCGTTCCGATCACGAACGCGAAGTCCACGGACGACGCCAGTGCGACCACGAGCACGAGGATGACCGGGTCGACCCCGAGGATGCCGGCAAGCGGGATCGCCAGGGGAACCATCATCGCCGCCGTCGCCGTGTTCGACGCCAGGCTGGTCAAGGCCAGCGTGACCCCGGCCACCACCAGGAGTCCCACCGTCTCCGGAACGGCCTCGAGACCGACCAGTCGAGTCGCGATCCAGTCTGCAGCGCCCGACGACGTGAGGTGCAGACCCAGCGAGAGTCCGCCGCCGAAGGTCAACAGCGAGGTCCACGAGATCTCGGACAGGTCCTCGGTACGCAGTCGCCCGGCCACGAACAGCACGATGACTCCGGCGAGAGCGACGATGCCAGTGTCGACGCCATGCCATGCCTGCGTGACCCAGCCCAGAACGATCGCCACGAACATCCCCGCCACCACACGCTGGTGGCGGTCCATGCGTCCCATCTGGACCCGCTGCTGGAGAGCGATCTGGCGAGCCCGGAGGAAGTCCTGCGGGTCAACGACGACCTTGGCGCGCTGCCAGACCCACACCGCGATGAGCGGCACCATCACGACGACCATCGGCAGACCGAAGGCGAACCAGTCCAGGAAGGTCAACGACCTGCCGGCGCCCTCGCGCAGGAACTCGATCGCCAAGGGGTTCGCCGGCGTGCCGATGGCGCTGCCGACACCGCCGACGGCTGCGGCATAGGCGATCCCAAGGACCAGTGCTCGCACGTACGTCGCGCTCTTGAGTGGTGCCGAGATCGCCAGCGCGATCGGGATCAGGACGGCGACTGCCGCCGTGTTGGACATGAACATCGAGAGCACAGCGGCCAGCGACACGAGCACCGCGTGGAGGACCCTCGGGCCGCCTCGGGCGCGGGAGACGATGGCAGCGGCAACCAAGGTGTCCAGGCCCGACCTCTGCATCGCGATGGCAAGAAGGAAGCCGGCGAAGAACAGCACCACGATCGGGTGGAAGAAGGGCGCCAAGACCTCCGTCGCCGAGCCGACACCACCAACCGCGAGGACCACCGGCACGAGGAGCGACGGGACGTGCAGCGGCACGACGCCAGCCACCCAGAGGACCGCAACCCCGGCCAGGAGTCCCAGGACGATGCCCGCTCCCCGGGGCTGACGTCGCGAGGCCAGGACCTCGCCGAGTTCGGACCGGACAACCGGGATCACCTCGCGCGATCCGTCTGCGAGCTCGACCGTGACCCCGACACGGTCCAGCGACAGTCCTTCGCCGGACACGATCACCGACAGGGGGCCGTCGCGCTTGGCCCCCTCGGGCACCGTCACCCGCAGGCCACCCGCCGCGACCCACTCCAGCGGCTGGTCACTCCCGATCTCGATCTCGCCTACGCGTTGCTCGACCCCATCGATCGTCAACTGCAGGGTTGCCACGCCATCCGGCCAGCTCGTGGGGGCGACCAGCGCCCCCAAGGCCGCAGCGATGGCCGCGACGAGCCACGACACGACGATCCCGCGTCGACTTGCCGCTGCCTCGACCGCTGGCCTGGCGGTGGTGTTCACCCACCCGACCGATGCACGGTCACGACGTCGCCGAACTCCGGGACGGTCGCGGCCCATCCCAATTCGTCGCGGACCCGACGACGCATCGCATCGGCGGCACCGGCTTCACCGTGCACCACATAGGCAGCACCCGGAGCCTCGGTCCCTGCCAGCCAGTCGATCATCTCGTCGGCATCGGCGTGGGCACTCAGGGCGCCGATCTTGGCCACTTCCGCCCGGATCGGCACCTGCTGGCCGAAGACCTTGATGCGATCCGCACCGTCGACCAACAGCCGACCGCGTGTGCCTGTCGCCTGGTAGCCGGCCAGCAGGATCGTGTTGCTCGGGTCAGGCCCCATGGCCATCAGGTGGTGCAGCACTCGCCCGCCGGTGAGCATCCCACTGGCCGTCACCACGATCTGCGGCCCTTCCCGCTTGGTCAGGACGCGCGACTCGTCGGCCGTCCGAACGAGGGTCACATTCGCCGACAACTCTTGACATGCCTGCGGGTCGAGTCGGTGTTCGCCGATGTTGGCCAACAGCAACTCCGTCACGTTGATCGACATCGGGCTGTTGAGGTAGATCGGCAGCTCCGGGATGTCACCGCGCTGACGCAGGACACTGAGCAGGTACAGGACGAGTTGGGCGCGACCCACCGCGAAGCTCGGAATGAGGACGCCGCCCCCGCGCTCCACCGTTCGGTTCACGATTTCCGCCAGCTCGACGAGGACCTCCCGCCGATCATGCTGTCGATCTCCGTAGGTCGACTCGAGGACCACGGCATCCGCCGCGGGAAGCGGCTCGGGGGCGACCATCACGGGATCACTCGGGCGCCCCACGTCACCGGTGAAGGACACGGAGGTCCCGTCCGCCGCCTGAACGTGGACACAGCTGGCCCCGAGGATGTGACCGGCGTGGGTGAAGCTGACCGACAGCCCATCGGCCACCTCAACCGGCGCACCGAACGGGTGGGACCGAAGCTGCCCGATCGCCGCCTCGGCGTCCTCATCGTTGTAGAGGGGCTTGGCCGGATCATGTCGAGAGGTCCCGTGCTTGGAGTGATGCCGCGCTTCCTCCATCGCGAGATACGCGGCATCACGAAGCAGGATGCCGACCAGCGACGCGGTCAGCGGCGTGCACCAGATCCGGCCTTGAAAGCCGTCCCGGACCAGCGCGGGCAGGTAGCCACTGTGGTCGAGGTGTGCATGCGTGAGCACGACCGCGTCGACGCTCGATGGCGAAACGGGGAAGTCCTCCCAGTTCCGGTTGCGCAGGGACTTGACGCCCTGGAACAGCCCGCAGTCGACCAGGATCCTCGCGCCGTCGTGGTCCACGAGAAACCGCGATCCGGTGACGGTGCCCGTCGCACCGAGGAATCTCAACTCCATGCCAGCCTCCCTGCTCTCGCTCACGGTAGGGCCCGAATCGGCCAAGCGACCGGGCCAAGCGGCACCCAGCGACGGGCCCTTCGGCCCTGCGGCAATCGCACGAACTGCCGCACCCTGAAACATGGCCGAGAACCTTGGGATGCGACGTGAGCGACAAGCACGAAGGCCGGCGACCCGAGTGGTTCGCCTCGTTGCTGGGAGTCGGTGGTGGGCTGCTCGGCCTGCTCATCGGCGCTGGGACCTACCTCGTGTTCAACCCGCTCCTGGAGGCCAGCGACAGCCCGCTGCGTGAACTGCAGGGGTTCCTCTGGAACTTGGTGCCGGTCATGACGGTCTTGGGTGCGTGGCTCGGGTGGCGATTCGGGGCCGGCCAGCGCTGACTCGCCGAAACACGCGGATGGGGCGGACGTGCGACACTCTTGGGTGGCCGATCCAACACACGGCCCAGAGAGCGCTTCATGGCCAGCAAGGACAAGGGCGGCAAGGCCGTCAAGACCGCAGCAGCCAAGACCCCTGCAGAGAAGAAGCAGGCCAAGCGCGACAAGCGTGACGCCAAGGGGGCCGGCAAGGTCACCTGACCGAGGCCAGTCACCCCCGATCCGCTTCCGCGGACACAAGAAACGTCAAGCCCGTCGACCTCGGTCGGCGGGCTTCGGCCTTTGAGCCGTTAGCTTCACCAGCCGACCACGAACACGGATGACCATGGACCTGCAAGGACGCACCGCCGTCGTCACCGGAGCCGGCAGTGGCATCGGTCGGGCCACGGCGATCGCCTTGTCCGCCCGCGGCTGTCGCGTGGCGCTGGTCGACCTGCGCGCCGACGGGATCTCGGAGACAACCGGGCTGCTCACGGGCCCTTCGTCGACCCATGTGGCGGACGTGTCCGATGAGTCGCGCATGCGTCGACTGCCTGACGAGGTCGTCGAGGAGCATGGCGGCGTGCACCTCCTGGTGAACAACGCCGGGGTCACGGCAGCCGGCAGGTTCGAGGACGACGACCTCGACGTCATGCGATGGCTGATCGACATCAATGTCTGGGGCGTCATCCACGGCTGCAAGTTCTTCCTGCCTGTCCTGCGACAGCAGGACGCCGCACACATCGTGAACCTGTCCAGCATGGTCGCCTTCGTCGGCATGCCCCAGAGCGCCGGCTACTCCCTGACCAAGGGAGCGGTCCGGTCCTTCACGGAGTCGTTGCGTTCCGAGCTGGTCGGTTCGACCGTCGGGGTGACCAGCGTGCACCCGGGGTCGATCCGCACGAACATCATGGCCGCGTCGCGTGGATCCCAGGCCGCCACGCTGGCGAAGCTCGGAACATCGAAGCTCGCGGCCCGGGTACTGCGCTCTCCTGACGCGGTCGCGAACGGGATCGTCAAGGGAGTCGAGAACGACCGGGCCCGCGTCGTGGTGGGCGTCGACGCCCACATGCTCGACGTCGTCGCCAGGCTTGCCCCGGGCCGGTCGGGACTTGTCGGGCGACTGGTCAACCGAGTCACACCAAGCTGAGCAGCTCGGCCCCAGGCGCCGACGTCACGCCGTGAAACCGAAGGCGGCGCGGTAGTCCACGAAGGCCGCCCGCACGTCGTCATCAGACAGCCCGAAGTCGGCGAGGTCGTAGACGTGACGGCCGAACCGATGCTGACCAGACGATGCACGACGCGACTCGACCGCCTGCTGCTGGGATGCGGCCTGGGGCAACCCGGCCTGCGCCGTGATCTGCCCGACGGTGGCGACCGGGTCGGTCAGCAGGTCGTCGTAGTGCACGTCGATGAAGCGGTCGTCGCCGATCCGCTCACGTGTCGCCATCGCATTCGCGACCATCCCGGACAGGGTCGCCAGCAGGTGCGCCCCGACGTCGTGGGGATCGACGTCGTCGCTCATGACGCCCCGACCGTGGGCGATCATCGAGGAGAAACTGGCGACGGTCGTCAACGGATCGCGGTGGGTGTGCACGATGACCGCGTCGGGAAACTCCGCCAGGAGGTCGTCCAGGAACTCGAGATGGTGCGGGGTCTTGAGCACCCACTGGGCCGCCTGCCGATCAGCGTGCTCGGGCGCTGGCTCCTGCCACCACAGCGACTGCATCAACTCACGCAGCATGGAGTAGGCCGGCGCCTGGTCCTGTGTGCGGACCCAGGCCGCGAAGGAGGGGACGCGGACGGTCGACTCTGCGACCGTGGACAGCAACGTCTGGTCCAGCAGGAGGACGTCCTCCTCTGGAGCGTCTGCCTCGACCGGGTGGACCGCGAAGAAGTCCGGAGCGATGTACTGCAGCACCCGTTCGCTCACCAGGGCCTGGCGACGACGGTTGTCCCGGCCGGTCTGCGGCGGCGTCGGGGCCAGTGCCTCCCAGGATCGCAGCCCTCGGAGCCTGGGGTCCGACGCCAGCAGGCGATGCAGGAAGGTCGTGCCGGTGCGCTGCAACCCGGTCACGATGATGGGACGGTCGACGGAGATGTCCAGGATCTCCGGGTGCTGCTCCAGCATTGCCTGGTGGCGCAGGCGTGAGCGCAGCACCCCCAGCAGGCGCGTCGAGGTGGCCATCGTCCCGAAAGTGCTCAGCTGCGCTTCTGACTCGATCGCGTCGGTGAGGTGACCGAGCCGCATCGCGATGACGTCACGCTCGGCGTCCTGGCGCTTCTCCGCCTTGGCGGCGGCATCCAACAGGGCGTCGGGGCGAAGCGGTGGCACGACCCTGGGAAGCACGGGCTTGAGCAGCGCCGAACCGACCCGCAACCCGCGCGGACGACGCGGGTTGGCGTAGTCGCGAGAGGTCTCGCGAAGGGCGGCTTTCATGCGACGCCGAGTTCGCCGCGCAGGTCCGTCAACTTCACGACACGCGTCGAGGGTGCGGGCGGGTCGTCGACCTCGGCGCGGACCCACCGGAAGCACATGGTCCCGAACGTGTGCCCGACCGTCCGGATCCAGTTGGGGTGACCCGGGTCGTCGTGAGCGACCACGATCCGGATGCTGCCGTCGGACTCGGTCGCCGCGATCGCCGAGTTCGTGTGGATCCGGTCGTACCGATAGTCCAGCGACTCCATCCAGTGGTTGTTGAGTTGGAAGTTCCAGTGGTCGACCGGCGGGGGCACCGCCTCGATGACCAGGCACTCGTCAGGGGCCAAGCGCCAGGACGAGTGGTGGTACGTGATCTCCGGCACGCCCCCCATCGAGTCACTGAGTTCCTGGTCGAACCGCGGGAGCTCGTTCACGTGGGCGTCGAAGCCCTCCGCCCAGTCGGCGAAGATCGCCGAGGCGCCGGGAACCAGCAGACCGGCCTGGAGCAGACCACTGGCGATGCGGTCGGGGTCGAGCGGTCCCGGCGTCGTCGGCAGCGATTCGCCGTCGGGCCCGAGTCGCTCGATGTGAATCTCGGCGAGGTCCTCGACGTCATGGTCCAGCCGGGACTGGCGAACGATCAGCGTCCCGGTCTCCGGCTGCATGGGAAGCCAGTCGGGCGTGGTCCCGTCGGGGCGAGGCGACGGCGGGGTCGCGCTCATCACCACCTCGAACGATCCGTCGTTGGCCACAGTCATGTCGACGGCGTCCAGGCGCCCCGTCGGGGGCATGCCGCG
>RCMY010002847.1_pt1 | contig 15540 bp, 13 predicted proteins | sample 2041341 | NCBI WGS metagenome assembly RCMY01 (sample SAMN09708234, study PRJNA481090) | Marine sediment metagenome, whole genome shotgun sequencing project.
CAGCGGAGGAGCCTTGGGCAGCGTGACGTTCGACAGCGCAGCGGGAGACAACACATGGGTCTATCGGCCCATGGAGGTGTGATTGGAGCGTGTGGTCTAAGTTCACGCCAAGCAACGATTGCTCGGAAGGATTCATATGAAGGTTCCATTGACGATCAACGACTTCCTCGATCGAGGGGTCGCCGTTTACCCAAACCGGGTCGCCATCGTCGACGAGCCCGATCAGCCAGCTGCTCCGCTCCCTGATTTGACCTTCGCTGAGCTGAACGACATTCGCCGTTCGATGGGCGTCGCGATGGACGAGATGGGCATTCCCATGGGGGCCAGGGTGGCGATGGTCAGCCACAACTCCGCCCGCCTCCTCACCTCGTTGTATGGCGTCAGCGGCAACGGTCGTGTCTTCGTACCGATCAACTTCCGCCTGAGCCGTCCCGAGATCGAGTACATCGTCGAGCACAGCGGAGCAGTTGCGCTGCTGATCGATCCCGAGCTGGCCGATGACCTCGGCGACGTCGCGTGTGAGCGAGTCTGGATCATGGGCGATGAGGGCGACGCTGTTTGGTACGGCCGAGCCGGAGAGCCGGCAGCCTGGGAGCCTGACGAGGACGCCACGGCATCGATCAACTACACCTCTGGCACCACGGCTCGACCCAAAGGCGTCGAGCAGACGCACCGGGCCCGATGGACCAACGCCGTCACCTTCGGTTGGCACACCACGGTCACCGACCGCGACGTCTACCTCCATACGTTGCCGATGTTCCACTGCGATGGCTGGGGCATGCTCTACACGGTCCTCGCCATGGGCGTGAAGCAGATCGTCATTCGCAAGATCGACGGCGCCGAGATTCTCCGCCGGGTCGAGAAGCACGGGGTCACGCTCATGTGCGGTGCGCCGGCGGTCGTCACCGCTGTTCTCGACGCGGCAAAGGAATGGGATGGTGAGATCCCTGGCCGCGGCACGGTTCGTATGGTCGTGGCCGGTGCCCCACCTCCGACCTCGGTGATCGAGGCCATGGAGACCGAGCTCGGATGGGAGTTCATCCAGATCTACGGTCTGACCGAAACGGCCCCGCTGCTGACGATGTCTCGGAGCCGTCAGGAATGGGATGATCTCAGCCCGGCCGATCGAGCCGCCAAGCTGGGCCGAGCCGGTGCGCCCACCATCGGAATCAAGATGGGTCTGAGCCCCGAAGGCGAGTTGCTCGCGAGGGGCAACCACATCCTCAAGTCGTACTGGGCCAACCCCGAAGCGTCCGATGAAGCGCTCGCCGGCGGCTGGTTCCACACCGGTGACGGCGGCGTGATCGACGATGAGGGCTATTACGCCATCACCGATCGCAAGAAGGACGTCATCATCTCCGGCGGCGAGAACGTCAGCTCGATCGAGGTCGAAGACGCACTGTTCTCCCACCCAGATGTCAGCGAGGTCGCCATCATCGGCGTGCCCGATGACAAGTGGGGTGAGACCGTGAAGGCACTCGTGGTGCTCGAAGCGGGGTCAACGGTGAGCGAGCGGGATCTGATCGACCACTGCCGGGCGCGGTTGACGCACTACAAGTGCCCAACCAGTGTGGAGTTCCGTGACGAGCTGTCTCGCACGGCCACCGGCAAGCTGCAGAAGTTCAAGTTGCGCGAGCCGTACTGGGCCGGCCGAGACAAGATGATCAACTGAGTGCGGCTCTCGGTTGCTGTGGTCGCCGTGTTGGCGTTGGCGGCCTGCAGCAGTGGGTTCTCGAGGGTCGACGCCGTCGAGTCATTTCAAACGGTGAACCCTGATGCATCGACCGCCGAGGCGGCGTGTGTCGTTGACGCGCTGATCGAGGAGTACGAGGGTGAGCCCGTTGACGAGGAATCGCTCGACGGTCTGGAGACTGAGCTGTTGGCTGAGCCCCAAAGCGAGCGGTTCCTTCTCGATCAGTTCAGGGCCAAGTTCGGCTGCGGCATGACCAACGACGTCGAAGCGCAGCTGCGCCGCGAGCTGTTGGCCAACGAAATCGACGAAGAAGCGGTCGACTGTGTTGCTCGAGCTCTGGCTGGCGGGCTCACTGATGCCGACCTCGAGGTGCTCATAAGCGACGAGATGACCGACTCGTTCTTTGTCATATTCTTCTCAGCCGTCGAAAGCTGCGACGCTCTACCATCTTGACCTGCAACTTGGCGAGATCTCGTTCAACTGTTGAACGAGATCTCGCCAAGTTGCGTAGATGTCAGCGTTTGAGGTCGATCGGGCGAGAGGTGTCGGCGTAGAAATCCTCGCCTTTGTCATCGATGATGATGAAGGCGGGGAAGTCCTCGACTTCGATCTTCCAGACGGCCTCCATGCCCAATTCGGGATATTCGAGCACCTCGACCGAGCGGATCGAGTCCTTGGCCAGGCGGGCGGCCGGGCCGCCGATGGAGCCGAGGTAGAAGCCACCGTGGCGCTTGCAGGCGTCCGCGACCTGCTGGCTGCGATTGCCTTTGGCCAGCATCACCATCGAGCCACCAGCGGCCTGGAATTGGTCGACGTATGAGTCCATTCGGCCTGCCGTGGTGGGGCCGAAGGAGCCCGATGCGTAGCCCTCTGGAGTTTTCGCAGGGCCCGCGTAGTAGATCGGATGATCCCGCAGGTACTGCGGCATCTCTTCGCCAGCGTCGAGGCGTTCTTTGATCTTGGCGTGGGCGATGTCGCGGCCGACCACGAGCGTGCCGGTGAGCGAGAGTCGAGTCTTGACCGGGTGCTTCGACAGTTCGGCCCGGATCTGCTCCATGGGCATGTTGAGGTCGATGGGAACGGTGCCGGCGCCGAGGTCGTCAGCGACAACTTCAGGCAGAAAGCGAGCGGGATCGGCCTCGAGCTGTTCGAGGAACACGCCTTCGCCGGTGATCTTTGCCTTCGCCTGGCGGTCGGCCGAGCAGCTCACGGCCAGGCCTACGGGTAGCGAAGCACCGTGGCGGGGGAGCCGAATCACTCGAACGTCGTGGCAGAAGTATTTGCCGCCGAATTGGGCGCCGATGCCGAAAGCTTGCGTGATCTTCAGGACCTCAGCCTCCATCTCGAGGTCGCGGAAGGCGTGGCCGCCCGCTGATCCAGAGGTGGGCAGAGCGTCGTAGTAGCGAGCGGATGCCAGCTTGGCTGTCTCGACAGCCATCTCGGCCGAGGTGCCGCCGATGACAAGACCGAGGTGGTACGGAGGGCAAGCCGAGGTGCCGATCAACCGCAGTTTCTCGTCGAGAAAGCGAGCCAAGCTGGTGGGGTTGAGGAGCGCCTTCGTTTCCTGGAACAGGTAGCTCTTGTTGGCCGAACCGCCGCCCTTGGTCATGAACAAGAACTTGTAGACGTCGCCGGGAACTGCCTCGATCTTGAGTTCGGCGGGGAGGTTGGTGCCGGTGTTCTTCTCTTCCCACATCGAGAGGGGCGCCATCTGCGAGTACCTCAGGTTCGAGGTCTGGTAGGTGTCGAAGATGCCGGCGGAGATGGCGACCTTGTCGTCACCTGTGGTGAGGACCTGCTGGCCCTTCTTTCCCTTGACGATGGCGGTGCCGGTGTCTTGGCAGCCGGGCAGGATGAATCCGGCGGCGATGTTGGCGTTCTTCAACAACTCGGTCGCCACGAAGACGTCGTTCGCCGATGCCTCAGGATCATCGACGATCTTACGAACTTGTTCGAGATGGCTCGTGCGCAGCAAGTGTGAGATGTCACGAATTGCAGTCGACGCCAACGAACGAATGGCGTCGTCGCTGACGGTCAGGAATGTCGTGCCGCCGAGGTCGATGGTCTCGACGCCGTCGCTTCCGAGGAAGCGGTACTCGGTGGGATCATCGCCCAGAGGGAACAGTTCGGTGTACTCGAATTCGGCCATGGCCGAAGGGTAGCCCTACGCAAGATTCCAGAAGAGTTCCGAGTCCTCGCCCGCGGCCTTGGCCAGGCTGGTTGCCTTGGTCTCGCCCTCCGAGGTGAGCGTGAACTCGCGGCGCTTGGGGCCGCGCGTCGGTGATGTTGGCTGCGCCGGGACTTCGTCGACGAGCCCTCGTTCGGAGAGTCGGTCGAGGCACCGGTAGAGCGTGCTGTATGACATCGCTCGAGTCGTGGGGTGCATGGTGCGAAGCTGGCTGGCCAGCTTGTAGCCGTGGAACTGCTCGAAACCGACTCGCCGAAGCGCAAGCGCAGCGAGCAACGTTCGTTCTTCGTTTGGGACCAACATCTCCGGAGACCGTCTGCGCATTAGGTGACCGTACGGCCTCGGAGAGTGGTGGTACAGCGATCGGGAACTATTGCCGCTGCTGCCTGAGTCAATCGGCCCCGAGGGTTTCAGGCTCGATCTCTTGCCGTTCAGGAGCGGTTGTCAGTTCGACGGCGAGCCAACGCCCCTTCTGTTTTTCGAACACGACCCAGCGATCATCGTGCGTGCGCCTGCGCTGTCGATCGCGATTGTCCGTGTCGGTGAGGATCTCGGTGGGGGCGACGTGGGCCTCGATTGCGACGGATCCACCGACCCGCCACGCCTGGGCGCGGGCCCGCAGTTCTTGGCTGGTGACTTCCGCCCGTTCGACCAGTGGCTTCCATTGATCGGAGCCTTCGACATCGGCCGCCCGTCTGGCGAGATCGGTCGTGGTGTCGAGATCGACCCAGTCTGGAGCGCTCCCCGCAAGAGCGGCATAGGCCCGTCGAGCGCCGTCGTCGGCGAGCATCTTCAGACCAGCCTCGTCGAACGACGCCCCAGGTGGTGGCGGTGTCGGAAATGGCGGGAGCGTGCCAGCCGCAAGCGGTGGAGCGAGGTCGGGAGGGAGCACACCGGCAGAAACAGACCAGACCAGCTCTGGCTCGCTCGGCGTGGGTTCGTCAACGGCGGGATCGTCTGTTGCAGAGTCAGCGGCCGCCGACGCAGGGTCATGGCCAGCGGCCTCAGGGTCTCTCCTGGTCGCGGTGAGTCGTTCGATGAGGTCGACTCGACTGACACCTCGAAGGTGCAAGAGGTCGAAGGGCTCGTCGGCGATGGCGTCAGCAATCAGGTGAGCAACCGCGGCGGCATGTTTGCATGGACGGTCGACCGACGTGCACGTGCAGCTCGGAACGATCGTGGCCGGGTCGATGGCGAGCAAAACGTCGAGGTCGGGTGGGAGTTCGCCATCGAGCACGGCAGCGATGCGTTTCGTCTCACTGGCGATCGACGCAACGATGGCCTCGACATCTTTGTCATCGAGGGTTGGCACGGTGACGGCGGCCTCGTAGCTCATGCGGGGCCCAGAGGAGACCGTCATCGACGCTCGCCCCTGTTCGATCTCGACGTCGAGTTGCCAGTCGAAACTGGCGTAGTCAGCGCCGCGGCGTAACGCCTGTTCGTCGAATGCGGGAGACGCCTCGACGAGGTCGAGCCAACGGGAACCCCAGTCGGCAGGCTTTGGGTCAGTCCGCTGGGTGCTCACACGAGCGCCTCTGCCAGCAGCTCGTCTTCGAGGTCATCAGGATCTGACAGAGCAACGAGGGCAGAGAGATCTTCGTCGGTGAGGTCGGAGATCCATCCCTCGCCCGATCCGACGATGGCGTCGGCCAGGTGGCGTTTCTCGTCGAGCAGAGCCGCGATGCGGTCTTCGATGGTGCCTTCGCAGATCATGCGGTGGATCTGGACAGGGCGGTCCTGGCCAATGCGCCACGCACGGTCACTGGCTTGGTCCTCGACTGCTGGGTTCCACCAGCGGTCGTAGTGGATCACGTGGGTCGCCTTCGTGAGGTTGAGGCCCGTGCCGCCAGCGCGAAGCGAGAGGAGGAACACGTCGGCTTCGCCTGCTTGGAACTGCTCGACCAGCCGCTCTCGTTCGGCGAGCGACAGGCCGCCGTGCAGGAACAAGGTGCGCAGGCCGATCGATTCGAAGAAGGGGACCAACAATTCGGCCATGGCCACATATTGCGTGAACAGCAGTGCGGCGTCTCCTTCATCCCTGATGGTCTCGAGAAGTTCGGCGACCGCGGTGAGCTTGCCGGATCGTCCGGGGATGTCGCCACCCTCCTGCAGGAAGTGTTCCGGATGGTTGCAGACCTGCTTGAGTCTGGTGATGAGTCGGAGAACGAGGCCCTTTCGCTCGATGCCCTCAGCCGCTGCGATCTCGGCCATCACGTCGGTGACAACGGCTTGGTAGAGCGCAGCCTGCTCGGTGGTGAGCGGCACGATCTCGTTCGTCTCGGTCTTGGGTGGCAGGTCTGGCACGATCGTGGGATCGGCCTTGGTGCGGCGCAAAAGGAACGGGCGGACCAGGCGATTCAGGTGTTCGCCGACGTCGCTGTCGCCCGCCCGTTCGATTGGTGCGACGAACTCGCGGCGGAACCGCTCGAGTGGACCGAGCAGGCCGGGAGTCGACCAGTCGAGGATCGCCCAGAGATCGGTGAGCTGGTTCTGGACCGGCGTGCCCGTCAGGGCGAAACGGGCGTTGGCTGGCAGCCTCCGCATCGCTCGCGCGGTTCGTGAGTATGGGTTCTTGATGGCCTGGGCCTCGTCAGCGATCACAAGATCCCAGTCGACGCGGCCGAGCCGCTCGGCATCGCGTCTCGCAACGCCGTAGGTGGTGAGGACGACGCCGTTCGTGCCAGCAACTTCGGGCAACCGCCTGCGATTGCCGTGGTAGCGATGCACGGGGATCCCTGGAGCGAATCGGTGGATCTCTCGCTCCCAGTTGCCGACGACGGACGCCGGACAGACGACGAGCATTGGCCCGGTGCTCGTGAGACGACGGTGAAGGTGGAGTGCAATGATCTGAATGGTCTTGCCGAGGCCCATGTCGTCGCCCAATACCCCGCCGAGGCCGAGATCAGCCATCAGGTCCAGCCAACCGAGACCGCGCTCCTGGTAGGGCCGAAGCTCTCCAACAAGCGTGTCTGGAGCATCGAGGGGTTGTCCGGCTTCGACCGTGCGCAGCCGCTCGGCGAGCGCAGCCAGCGGGCCCTCGACGACCATCGGCATGCCGCCATCGACCTCGACCTCGGCGCCAAGGGCTGCTGCGAGCACCGTGGACACGCCGATGGTTCTGGGCTCGCGAAGGCGCTGGACCGCTCGGTCGTCGATGCGCACCCATTCCCCGCGGAACCGAACCAACGATCGCTTGCTCTCGGCGAGCTCGATGAGCTCGGCCTCGGTCAGCTGCTGACCCGCGATCGCCGCTCGCCAATCCAGCTCGATGACGCTCGACAGGTCGAAGCGGGCGGTCCGACCCATTGGTGCTGGGCCGGTTCTGGCAACGGCGGTGAAGTTGATCTGACGGCCGAGCTCGGTCGGGATGATGACAGTGAGACCAGCCGCGGAGAGGTCACGCCCGACCTCGCCAAGCAGTTCGTCGACCTCGTCATCGGTGAGGGCGATCCGATCCGGTCGGCTCTGTGCCAGCAGCCGTTCCAGCGGGGCCCAGACGCGCGCCCCGCGGCGCAAGGTCACCAGGAGCGACATCTCGATCGCCTCGAAACGCTGCCGAAGTGACTGAGGTGCTCGCCAAAGAGCATCGAGATCGAGCACGCGCTGGTTGTTGGAACGGCTCTGGAGGCCGAGTGCACCGAGGAACGGTTGATCTTTGGAGCCTGGCGGCGGAGGTACCAGCCGGAACACGAGCAGCGGGGGGCGACGATCGGGGGTCAGATCGAATCGGTTGACCGCTGTCGCTGCGTCGACAATGACGGGACTCGAGGCGGCGAAGGCCTGGTGGCCGGCAGCCAGCGGGGCCGCCGGGGTTCGAGGCCAGGCATCGGCGATGGCATTGACGAGGCCGAGGACCGAGTGGGGGGCAGACCGAGCGCCCCGAACGGCCCATGCTTCGGGTGGCGCGGCAGCAGCGACCGCCTGCAGATGGGCCCGGTCGGTGTCGGAGAGAGCGCCGATGCTCCAAGCATCGAGGCCGCTTGGTGACAACCCGGGCGTGACGGCGGCGCGGGCGAGTAGATGCAGTGCGTGACGAGCCGCTGACGCAAGCGCTCTCAGGGACGGCGACGGTGACGATGACGGCGACAATTGCGTGGAGGACGGATCGACGTCAGCAAGGTCAGCGGCGAGTAGTGCGAAATCGACAAGCGGCACGATCGCCATGTCAACGGTGTCGAGCATGACGGTGTCGCCGTCTTTGACAAAGCGATCGACTGGGCGAACGGTCAGGAACTCGGCGCCATCGACGGCTTCGAGCGCCTCGACAGGCCAGAGCCCGACACCGCCAAATCGCGCCGGGTCAGACGAAATAAATGTGGCGTTGACCGCCGAATTCGCCACCTCACGAGCGCGCATCTGCCAAGGGTATGCCGCGATCCATCGGTAGCGTGCCGCCGTGGTCACAGTGGAAGACGTTGCGGAACAACGGCAGACCTCGCTGGGCTTGTTCGGCGCTGCCTTGGCGGTCTCGGCTTGGGCTGGTGGAACCGTCATCACGAAGTCGATCGACATGGGCGGCCTGGCGGTCGGTGTCTACCGCTTCTGGATCTTCTCGATCCTGATTGTTGTATGGATGGCCAGTCGGGGAACCCCGTTGCGTCTCTCGGTGCTCCGTGACTCGCTGTTCGGTGGCATTGCCCTCGGCCTGGACATTGCCTTTTTCTTCTCTGCAATCAAGCTCACCACGGTTGTCAACGCCACGCTGATTGGTTCGCTGCAGCCGATCGTGGTCGGGGTGGTGGCGGCGAGGTTCATGGGTGAGGAGATCAAGCGGCGTGACGCGCTTTGGTCATTGCTTGCTCTGGTGGGCGTGGCCGGTGTGATCTTGGCTTCGAGCGGGTTGGAGGAGTGGAGCCTCGCTGGTGATCTGCTCGCGGTCGCCGCAATGTTCAGCTGGAGTGGCTATTTCATTTTCTCCAAGAGGTCGAAGGAGAAGCTCACTTCGAGCGAATACACCGCTGGCACCGCGATATGGACAGCCGTCATCGTGACACCGTTGGCTGTCGGCTTCTCGCAGGACCTCGGCTGGCCCGGTTGGCACAACATCATCTTGTTGCTGATCATGGTGGCGCTGGCCGGGGTGGTCGGACATTTGCTCATGAACTGGTCGCTGGTTCGTATCCCGCTCTGGGTCGGATCGACCTTCACGCTCTTGATCCCGGTTGTTTCGGCGGTCTTGGCGTGGATCGTGCTCGACGAGGCGCTGTCTTTTGCTCAGGCTGGGGCGATGGGTCTCGTGATCGTTTCGCTGGCGATGATTGTCAGTGGTCAACGGTCAACGGGTTCGCGATAGGTACTGCCTCGAGCAACTACCTTGATAGGTGAAATTGCTCGCTCATCGAGTTGCCAGCCGAGACAGAACCTACGCTTCTCGAAGTGTTCCCGCCTCAGATATTTCCTGACCTGCGTGGAACGTTTGCGCGTCTGCGCTCGGGCGTGCAAGTCGCCTCCCTTGTTTGGGCCCTCGTCGCTCTGCTCGCGATGGTCAACGTGGGAATCTGGTTGGGTACCCACTCAGGTGGGGCAGCCGATGAGGTCGAGCTCGTGGTAGCCACATCTTCGGTGACAACCGCTGCACCGTCGACGACCTTGGCCGCCTTCTCGTCGAGCACAGCCCGATCGTTGGTCGGAGAAGCGAACCCGTATCTCCCGCCAGCTGGACCCACGGTCACGACCCGCCGTTCCGAGTCCGCGGTCCTGCAGCCCGTCGTGTCGGAGACTCCAGCGAGGCCAGTGACGACGCAGCGCAGCACCACGACCACACGGCGGAGCACAACAGCCGCTCCAGTGACGGCGGCTCCGACCACGACGGCGGCTCCGACCACGACGGCGGCTCCGACCACGACAGCGGCTCCGACCACGACAGCGGCTCCAACCACGACAGCGGCTCCAACCACGACAGCGGCTCCAACCACGACAGCGGCTCCGACCACGACGGTCAAAGAGAAAGACAAAGACAAAGACAAAGACGATGACGATGATGACGACATCATCAAGGGGTTCTGCGACTTTTTCCCTCGCAGCCGGCTCTGCCGCTGAGTGAGTTCTGCTAGCCCTTGTCGCTGTTGAGGCGGCGTGAACCGCCGTGCCAGTCCTCGATCGCACCGGCTTCACCGGGCTCGATGCCGAACGATCGGAGCTGGGGCCGCTCTCGGAGACTGCGTTTGAGTTCGGCGAATCCCGGGTGCGCGGTCAGGGTCATCACGGCGTCCCACAGAGGCACGGCATCTTCTGGCGACGGCAGCCGGCTGATGACAGGCCCGAAGAATGCCTGACCGCTCGGTGGATCGAACGCCAGAATTGGGGTGCCGACGTCGCGCCCAGCCAGGCTGAGGGCTTCTTCGGTTTCAGCTTCGATGACGGTGTCGAATGACTCGTTGGTCAGGGCGTCTGCGTAGGCGGCATCGAGCCCCAGGTCAGCCAGGATCGGAGCGACGTGGTCGACGGTGCCCCAGGCAAGACGAGTCGTTTCTGCGGTCGAGGGTGTTGGAACGTCGAAGATACCTGAGCTGACCGCGGTGTACAGCGGTCCCATGGCAGCCCGCCCCGCAAGCTCTCCCTCACCAGAGCGGACGGCGGCAGCAAGTCGAAGGAGGCGAAGGCCTGCGGAGTGGCCGGCTTCGTATTCGGGCGGGAACTCCTTGTCGTAGTCTTTGTCCTTGTTGAGGATGCGGAGCGAGATGAAGCGCCAGTCGACTGCGTAGTCCTTCTGCTCGGCCACCATCTCGACCCAACGCGACGTCAGCCAAGCGAAGGGGCACACCGGATCGAAGTAGAAGTGAAGGTCGTATTCGGTACTGGTCGCGGGAGTACTGGTCGCGGGAGTGCTGGTCGCTGGAGTGCTGCTCATGGCGGGGTCAACCGCTTGTGGCGGTTGCTTCATTCCCGCTGTCTTCTCCGCTCGAACGCTCCCGGAGCCAACGGACCAGCTCGATCAGTCCAGTGGCAGTGAGCGCTGTTCCGAAAGCCACAAGAAATGCAGTGGTGTGATCATCTTTGAAGCGATTGCCAGCGAAGAAGCCGAGGCCGGCGGCGTAGGTGGCCCAGATGATGGTGGCGACGGCGATCCATTTGCCGAACCACGGGTAGGGGCGCTCGGTGATCCCGCTGCTCAGCGTGATGGCGGTGCGACCACCAGGAATGAAACGAGCGGTGATCAGCAGCGGTCCACCTCGTTTCTCGAGTTGGCGCGCCGCCCCCGCGAGTCGGGCTTGCCACTTGTCAGACGACAGCAAACCGCGCTGGAGTGGTCCACTGGCCTTGCGGCCGATGAAGTACGAGGTCGTGTCGCCAGCGAAGGCGCCAATGGCACCGGAGCCGATCACGAGAGCGATGGCCAAGTCTCCCTGTCCGGCGGCGATGCCACCGAGAATGACGGTTGTTTCGCCTGGCACGATGGGAACGATCGAGTCGAGAAATGCCACGGCGAAGATCGCGACGTAGAACCACGGGTTCGACGAAATGGATTCGAGCTGGTTGAGGAGGTCAGTGATCATGTGTGGCTGCGGTCATGCCGGGCGAGTCAGGATCACCTTGCCGGTGGTGGCTCGGCCTTCGAGCATGCGATGGGCCTCTGCTGCTTCCGACATGGGGAGAGCGTGGCCGATGCGGATGTCGAGCTCTCCAGCTGCGATGGACACGAACAGTTCACCTGAGCGACGAAGCAGTTCGTCACGGGTCTGGATGTACTGGCCCAAGCTCGGGCGGGTCAAGAACAGCGATGGCGCGAGGTCGAGAGGGCTGATCGGCTCGACGGGTCCTGAGGCGTTGCCGAAGGTGGCCATCATGCCCCGGGCCCTCAAGAGGTCGAGGCTGCGACGGAAGACGGTCTGGCCGACGCCGTCGTAGACGACGGCGAGCGGTCGCTCGCCCGCGATTGCTTCGATGGCATCGCCGAAGTCGACATCGCGGTAGCGAATGACGTGATCAGCGCCTGCGCCCCGAGCCAGCGCTTCCTTCTCCTCGGTTCCGACTGTGGTGAAGACCTCAGCACCGATGGACTTCGCCAATTGGATCAAGATCAGGCCGACGCCACCGGCGCCAGCGTGGATGAGGCATTTCTCACCTGCAGCGAGCGGGTGGGTGTCGGTGACCAGGTAATGAGCAGTCATGCCCTGCAACATCGTTGCTGCAGCGACTTCGGCGCTGACACCAGCGGGTACGGGCACGACAAGGTCGGCGTCGATCGCCACCTGTTCTGCGTATGAGCCGAGACCGGACGACCACGCAACCAGGTCGCCAACTGCTACCGGATCGCCACGGTCTCGTTTCACGCCGTCGCCGACCGATGACACGACGCCGGCTCCTTCGAGCCCGAGCGCACTTGGCATCGGCAGTGGGTACAGCCCGGTGCGGTGATAGGTGTCGATGAAGTTGACGCCACTGGCAAGCACGTCGACCACGACCTGCCCCGATCCCGCAATGGGAGCATCCACGTCGGTCCAGCGCATCACGTCTGGGTTGCCGATCTCGTTGATCTGGATTGCCTTCATGCGATCGCCTTCATGCAGGCAGGGTACGGTGAACCGATGGATATTGAATTTTGGGTAGACCCCATTTGACCATGGTGCTGGGTGACGGCCCGTTGGGTCGTCGACGTAGTGCAGCCGGAGCGTGACCTCGATGTCACATGGCAACCAATCAGTCTTTTGAAGAAGAACGATCCAGACCCGGACAGCTCCTATTTTGGGCCTGTCCAGAAGACGCACAACATGTTGCGTGTCATGGAGTCGCTGCGTGCGGCCGACGGCAATGATGCGGTCTTCAAGGCCTACTGGGAGTTCGGCACTCGCATCCACAACGATGGTGATCGTGACTTCGGCATCGCTGAGGCGCTCACCGCAGCGGGACTCGATCCCTCGCACGCCGCGGCGTTCGAGGACGAAGCCTTCGATGCCGAAATTGCCACCCGGATGGCTGCCGGTCTTGCGCTTGTCGGCGACGATGTCGGCACACCGATCATCGCCATGGACGATGACAACGGCGACCGCGTCGGCATGTTCGGCCCGGTCATCTCGAAGGCTCCTTCTGGTGCTGCTGGACTCAAGCTGTGGGACAATTTCGTTGGCCTCATCCAGGTGCCCGGCGTGTGGGAGATCAAACGCACCCGCACCGAAGGTCCCGATTTCGGTGACCGCCCGACCCGGTAGTCGAACCGCACTGTGACCCAACCGCTGCCAACTGAGATCGACGGCGGACGCTCGAGCCGAGCGTCCGCCATCTCGGTTGGCGCTGCGATGGTGGTGGTGGTGATCGCGGCGATGTGGGCCATCGAATTGGTTGACACCGTTCTGCTCGATGAGCGGTTGCAGGCCAATGGCATCGTGCCTCGGCAGCGCACCAGCATCGACGGCATCGCATACTCGCCGTTTCTCCACCTCGGCTGGCCGCACCTCATCGCCAACACCGTCCCGTTCTTGGTGCTCGGTGTCCTGGTTTCTTTTTGGGGTTGGCGGCGATGGGTCGCGGTCACGCTCATTGTCGTCGTGCTCGGCGGCGCAGCGACATGGCTCCTGGCTCGCCCTGGCAACCACATTGGGGCCAGCGGCCTGGTGTTTGGCTACTTCGGATTCCTGATCGGCGCGGTCTTCTATGAACGCCGTCTGTGGCCGATCGTCCCAGCCGGAATCGCTGTTCTTGCCTACGGCAGCGCCGTTGTCGCTGGGCTTGCGCCTACCGAGGGTGTCTCATGGGAAGGCCATGGTTTTGGCGCAGTTGCCGGTCTTGTTGCAGCCAAGTTGACCACGAAGCGCGACTGACGACGCGAGTTTGATTGCCCACTGGCAACGGCTCCAGGCGATGGCTACCGTTTGTTGCGTGAGGGTCCAGCGGGGACCTCCAAGGGTGGTTGCATGCCGGCGATGAAGCTCCGACAGCGGTTGGGCCTGTTGCTCGCGCTCGGGCTGATCGCGAGTGCCGTGGCCAACACCCCAGCCGGCGCTGCGATCGATGTTCCGGACGGTTTCTCGGTCAGCACGGTCGCTTCTGGTCTGAACACGCCAACATCGGTGGCATTCGGTGCCGACGGCACCATCTTCATCACCGAGAAGCGCGGGCGAGTTCTGCAGTTGGACGGTCCAGGCGATGCCACGCCATCACTGGTCGTCAACCTCCAAGAGCGAGTGCACAACAACAGCGATCGCGGTTTGGTCGGCCTCGCAGCGGACCCTCTCGACTCAAGTCTGATCTATCTCGGCTACTCCCTCGACCGGCTCCCGTCTGGCGGTCAGATCCCGGCGTATGGCACAGCGGTCAGCGACTACGACCCTTGTCCGAACCGCGCAACAACCGGGTGCCCCGCTCTCAGTCGCGTGTCGCGCATCAATGTCAACACCGGCGCAGAAACCGTGTTGTTCGAAGGGCACTGTCAGCAGTTCCCGTTCCACACCATCGGCGATGTGTTGTTCGACAATGCTGGGCGGCTCGTCGTCACGTTCGGCGATGGTTCGACGGGATCGTTCGTCGAGTACGGCCAGCGAGACAATCTCTGCGGTGACCCCGGCGGGCCGGTCGGTGCCGCCCTGACGTCTCCGACGACCGAAGGCGGTCAGGCCCGATCGCAGGACATCCTGACTCGGGACGATCCCACGGGGGTTCACGGCTCGGTGCTTCGAGTGCGAGCGAACGATTTCGTCGCTGCCGGGGACAACCCGCTGGCGACGGACCCCGAGGCCAACGCGGCACGCATGGTCGCCACCGGTTTCCGTAACCCGTTCCGAGCCGTGATTGATCCGGCAACGGGTACGTACTACGTCGGCAACGTCGGTGGTGCGGGGAGCGAAGAGATCCAAGCGTTCCAACCAGACACCTTCACCAACGGCGGTTGGCCATGTTACGAGGGTCAGGGAACCACGCAGAACACGTTCTGGCTGACGACCAACATCTGCGATCAGTTGATTGCTTCCGGTGACCATGACGCCCCGCTGTTCTCCTACCAGCGCAACACGCCGCTGGTTCCGGGCGAAGCCTGCTCGAACGGTGGCCTGAGCATTTCTGGCCTGGCGATCAACCGCAGTGATTTTGGTACCCCGGCGATGAACGGCGGGTTGTTCTTGACTGACTACACCAGAGAGTGCATCTGGTACCTCCCCTCCGACGGTCAGGGAGGGGTCAGTCCCACCCCTCGCGTCTTCGCAACTGATGTCGGCGGCCTGGTCGACCTTGGATTTGGCCCCGACGGCGGGTTGTACGGCGTCGACATCCTCGGTGATCGTCTGTTGCGCTTCTCCTCAGCCGCTGGACCGCAGCCCCCCGTTGCCTCGCTCACCGTTCTGCCCGTGGGCGGCGCCGACCCGCGGACGGTGAGCCTCGACGCGTCGGCATCGTTCGACCCGAACCCCGGTGACACACTCACCTATGACTGGGACGTCGACGACAACGGGACCACGGACCGTACGGGCGAGATTGCGACCTACACGTTCCCAGTCGATGGCACATATACGGTTCGCCTCACGGTGACCGACAACACCGGACGGAGCTCGACGGCGACCTCGACCATCGTGTTCGGCGGCGCGCCGAGCGCGGACATCACCCAGCCGGCGGAGGGCCGCACGTTCAAAGTCGGCGCCGTCGTGCCAGTCAAGTCAATTCTCGAAGGCGCCGACGGTCAACCGCTGCCCTCATCGGCTGGGTCTTGGGAACTGGTCCTGCACCACTGCAT